>Ga0247768_1000664_pt1 | contig 12426 bp, 10 predicted proteins | sample UWRJL016104C6_FD_179944 | JGI IMG/M metagenome (GOLD analysis project Ga0247768, IMG submission 179944) | Plant litter microbial communities from Arlington Agricultural Research Station in Wisconsin, United States - UWRJ-L016-104C-6 | ecosystem: Environmental > Terrestrial > Plant litter >... | reverse complement strand
GAAGGAGCTCAAGGACGCCCCTTTCGTGCCCGCGACGCATCCAGCGTTCGGCGAGCGCGAGACGCCGAAGAGCATCTTCGCCACCCTGCGGGAGAGTGACGTGCTCGTGCACCACCCGTACGACTCGTTCTCCACGAGCGTGCAGCGGTTCATCGAGCAGGCCGCGGCCGACCCGAAGGTGCTGGCGATCAAGCAGACGCTGTACCGCACCTCCGGTGACTCCCCGATCGTCGACGCGCTGATCGACGCGGCCGAAGCGGGCAAGCAGGTCGTCGCGCTGGTGGAGATCAAGGCCCGCTTCGACGAGCAGGCCAACATCACCTGGGCGCGGACGCTGGAGCGCGCGGGCGTGCACGTGGTGTACGGCTTGGTGGGGCTCAAAACGCACTGCAAGGTGGCGATGGTCATCCGGCAGGAAGGCACCACGCTGCGGCGCTACTGCCACATCGGGACCGGCAACTACAACCCGAAGACCGCGCGGATGTACGAGGACATGGGGCTGCTGACCGCCGACCCGACCATCGGCGCGGACCTCACCGACCTGTTCAACGTGCTCACCGGGTACTCGCGCCAGGACACCTACCGCAACATCCTCACCTCGCCGCACGGCATCCGGCGCGGGATCCTGCGCTGCATCGGCGAAGAGATCGAACTCTCCAGGGCGGGCCAGCAGGCCGGTATCCGGATCAAGTGCAACTCGCTGGTGGACGAACAGATCATCGACGCGCTCTACCACGCGTCGCAGGCCGGTGTGCCGGTCGAGGTCGTGGTGCGCGGCATCTGCGCGCTCAAGCCGGGGGTGGAGGGGCTGAGCGAGAACATCAAGGTGCGCTCGATCCTCGGCCGGTTCCTGGAGCACTCGCGGGTCTTCCACTTCCGCGCGGGCAACACCTACTGGATCGGCAGCGCGGACATGATGCACCGCAACCTGGACAGGCGCATCGAGGCGCTCGTCCGGGTCAAGGACGAGAAGCTCACCGCGCAGATCGACGACGTCCTCGACTCCGCCCTGCATCCGCAGACCCGGTGCTGGGAGCTCAACGCCAGCGGCGAGTGGACACCTTCGCCTGCCGACGGTTCGCAGGTCCGTGATCACCAGACGGCGCTGACCGTCCAGCACGGGGCGAACGGGTGAGCGAACGGGTCATCCGGGCGGCGGGCGCGGTCTTGTGGCGCCACGAGGACGGCGAACTGCGCATCGCGCTGGTGCACCGGCCGCGGTACGACGACTGGTCGCTGCCCAAGGGAAAAGTCGACAGCGGCGAGACGATCGCGGCCGCGGCCGTGCGTGAAGTGCTGGAGGAGACCGGTTTCCAGGCGGTGCTGGGCCGTCATCTCGCCCAGGTCGGCTACCAGGTGTCCGCCCGTGACGGGGACGGCAAGGAAGACAAGATCGTCGACTACTTCAGCGCGGAGGCGGTGGCCGGCGAGTTCGCGGCCAACGAAGAGGTCGACGAGTTGCGCTGGACAGGCGCCGTCGAAGCCGAGGCCCTGCTGACGCGGCCCGTCGACGTCGACGTCATCCGGACCTTCTACGCGCTGCCCGCCGAACTGACCACGATGGTGCTCGTGCGCCACGCCAAGGCGGGCAAGCGCGACGAGTGGAACGGCGACGACGACCTCCGCCCGCTCGCCGCCGCCGGGATGCGCCAAGCCGACGCGCTGCGCTCGCTGCTGCCGCTCTTCGGGGTCGACAGGGTGCTTTCCGCGCCGCGACTGCGCTGTGTGCAGACGGTCCAGGGCGTCGCGGACGATCTCGGCGTCGAAGTCCGGCACGAGCCGCTGCTCTCGGAAGAGGGCTACTGGCCGGACCCGGTGCTCGCGACGGCGCGCCTGCTCGCCATCGCCGGTGACGGCGGCACCCCGCTGGTCTCCAGCCAGGGCGGCGTGATCCCCGACATCATCAGCTCGCTGGCCGACGCGGGCGGCGTCCGGATCACCGTGGCACGCGGCGGATCGCTGCCGAGCAAGAAGGGCTCGGCATGGGTGCTGTCGTTCCTGCCCGGCTCCGGCGACGACGCCCCGCGGCTCGTCGCGGCCGACTACTTCCCGAGCGCGCTGCCCATTCCCGAGCCCGCGAAACACTGATTTGCCCACTGGACCCCACCATGGCAAGTCCGGCCTTGTGAGCGTTGCGGCCGGTTAGAACCGGCCGCAACGCTCACAAGTCGGTGGCGGTGGCAGCGGCGGTGGCGACAATTCGCCGTGCGGAGACCATGCGGGGAAAAGGGCGCGGCGATAAAGTTCCCGTCATCCACGAAAGCGACGTTCAGCCAGTGAGCGAACAGTCAGTCACGTGACAGCGCCCTGACAGCGCGCGCTGATCTACTAGACCGGTACACGCGTTCAGAGAGATGCGCCGGTCTAGGGGTGCGGCGCATCTCTCCCCGTTCGCGAAGGGCCGGGTGCTCAGGACTCGTTCCGCAACCCGGCCGACATGGCCAGGATATCCGCCGCACGGGGGTCGCCGAGGCGCTGGCTGACGGCCAGCGCCTCGGCCCAGTGCACCGCGGCCTCCTCGGGGCGTCCGACGTCGACCTTCAGCCGGCCCAGGTTGATCAGGACGTCGATGGTCGCGTGCACCGCGCCCAACTCCCCCAGAAGCTCCATGGCCTGGCCGAATCTCCGTTCGGCGTCGGAGTACCGGCCGGCCCCGGTGAGGGCCTCTCCGAGGTTGTCGAGGGCGAGCGCGGAGTGATAGCGATCGCCTTGTTCGGCGAAAGCGTCGTAAGCGGCGATTCCGTGTTCGACGGCTTCGGTGAACCTGCCCAATCCGATACAGCTGGCGCAGACGTTCAACAAAGCGTGCGGGAGGTAGGTCGTCTGGCCGGTTTCCCTGGCCGTCGCCGCCGCCTCCAAACCGCTTTGATACGCCTTTTCGAACTCCTTGCCCAGGTAATAGCCGCCCGCGAGATTGCTCAGGATGGCGACGGTCACCACGCTCCCGCCGGTTTCGGCGGACACTTTCCGGCCTTCCTCCAGAGCCTGCAAGCCTTCGACGGGACGCCAGCCCCGCAGGTAAGCCGAGCCGAGATTGTTCGCCGAGTACTGCAGGCCCAGCATTTCGCCCGCGGCGCGGGTCGCGCGGACCGCGGCCGCGGCGGTGCCGACCCATTCGTCCTGGTCGTGGCGCTCCGCGAAAAGGCCGCGCAGCAGCCAGGCCATTTTCCAGGCGTGGCCGGACCATCCGCGCCGCGCGGCCAGCGACACCAGCGCCACCAGCGTGGCGCGCTCGGCGACGTACCAGGCGGTCGTGTCGTCGTGGCTGGAGAAGGTCACCACGGGGCCCGTGTGTTCCGGCAGGACGACGTCCATCGTGAGCAGGTCGGGCCGGACCCAGTTGTTCGCGTCGGCGACGGCACGCAAGTACCAATCCAGCAGGCGCAGCAACGAAGCGTCGCGCTCCTCCTCGCTGTGCTCCTGCTCGACCCGCTCCACCGCGTACACCCGCAGCAGGTCGTGGAACTGGTAGCGGTCGGCGCTCGGCTGGTTGAGCAGGTGCGCGGATGCCAGCTGGTCCAACAGCTCCCGCGCCTCGCGCACCGGGGTCCCGCCGAGCACCGCGGCGGCGGGCAGGCTGATGTCCACCCCGGGGTGCAGCCCCAGCAGCCGGAACATGCGCGCGGCGGCGGGCCGCAAGGCGTTGTAGGACCACGAGAACGCCGCCCGCAGGTCCGTGCCGGCGTCCTGCGGGTCCCGCAGGGTGTCCAGCCGGACACGCTGATCACGCAGTTCGTCGACGATCCCGGCGATCGAAAGCTCGGAGAAGCGGGACGCGCGCTCACCGGCGAGGGCCAGCGCCAGCGGCAGCCGCCCGCAAAGTTCCGCCAGCTCTTCGACCGCTTCGGGTTCGGCCTGAAGCCGGGCGTAGCCGACGCTTCCGGCCAGCAGCGCCTTGGCGTCGTTCTTGTCGAACGACCGCAGCGCGAGGCGCTTGGCGCCCTCCCGCGCGACGAGGCCGCGAAGCTGGTTGCGGCTGGTCACCACGACGAGGTTCCCCGATCCGGGCAGCAGCGGGCGAACCTGGTTGGCGTCGTGGGCGTTGTCCAGCAGCAGCAGCATCCTGGCCCCGGCCATCCGGCTGCGCAGCAGCGCCGACCTTTCCTCCACTGTGGAAGGGATCGCCTCCGGCCCGACACCGACCGCCCGCAGGATCCGCGCCAGCGCCGCGTCCGAGGTCACCGGGGTGCCCGCCGAGTGCCCGCGCAGGTCGAGGAACAGCTGCCCGTCGGGGAATCTGTCCCGGACACGGTGGGCCCAGTGCACCGCCAGCGAAGTCTTGCCGACCCCGGCTGTGCCTTCGATCACCGCTATCGCCGTCGACGATCCCGGGCGCTCGTCCAGGAATCGGTCCAGCTCGGCGATCTCCGCGTCGCGGCCGGTGAAGCTCGTGACGTCGAACGGCAGCTGCCTCGGCACCTGCGGCCGGGGCGCCGCCTGCGGTTCCGCGTCCGACGAAAGCAGCTCCGCGTGGAGTTCCCGGAGCCGCGCGCCCGGCTCGACACCGAGTTCCTCGGCGAGCAGCGCCCTGAGCTTGGCGTACCGCGCGAGCGCCTCCGCCCGGCGCCCCGACCTGGCCAGCACCCGGACCAGCCGCTCCCACAACGATTCCCGCAGCGGATGCTGGGCGACCAGGTCGGTCAGCTCCGCCGCCAGCTCGGAGTCCGGCGCCACCCCGTCGTCGAGATCGATCCTGCGTTCGACCGCGAACAGGTACCGCTCGGTCAGCAGGGGCACCCAGTTTTCGGTCAGCGCGGGTGATCCGACCCCTTCGAGCGGGGTGCCGCGCCAGAGTTCCAGCGCCTCGGCCAGCATTTCCCGCTCGCGGCGTTCCCGCTCCACGGTGGATCCGCCGGGGACACCGGCCTGTTCCGCGGCGGTGTCGAGGATCCGCAGGAACCGCAGGGCGTCCACCCGCATCGGGTCCACCGCGAGCCGGTACCCGTCCGGCTCGGTGACGACGGCTTCTTCCCCCAGATGACGCCGTAATCGCATCACATACGTCTGCAGGCTGCCGCGAATACGCTCGGGTAGCTCTTCACCCCAGACACACCGCGCGAGCGTGTCCACGGACACCAGGCGGCCCGCCGAGAGCGCCAGCGCGCCGAGGAGCGCGCGTTGACGGCTGCTGGTCAGGGAAATCGGGCGGGCGTCCACGGAAACACCGAAGGTGCCGAGAAGGCGGATGTCGATGGTTGCTGCCCCTCCATGTTTTCACGAAGTCCGGTGTCCGCACCGGTGTCCCGGACACCGGAAGCATCGGTACCCGAGGAGGCAGCGTGGCATCACTGGGCCTCCCGCTCAAGTCCGGGCGGTGAATTGGGACGATCGCGGCCGGACCCCGAACGAGCGGCAGGGCCCCACGCGCTTGGCGTGGGGCCCTGCCGGCAACTCGCTCGTGGAGCGGGGTACTGCTACTTCTTCTTCGCGGCGGCGGTGGTCTTCTTGCGGACCGGTGCCTTCGCGGCCGGCGCCTTGGCGGCGGCGGCCTTCGGGGCGGCCTTGGCCGCGGCCGGCTTCTTGGCGGCGGGAGCCTTGGCGGCGGCCGCCTTCGGAGCGGCGGCCTTCGCGGCGGGCTTCGCCGCTGCCTTGGCGGCGGTGGCCCTGGTGGTGGCGGGCTTGGCCGCCGCCGTCTTCGCCGTGGTCGCCCGCGTGGTGGTGGTCGCGCGGGGCGCCCGGGTGGTGGTGCTGCGCGTCGCGGTCGGACGGCTGGCGGCCGCCTTCGTCGCGGTGGCGCGCGTGGCGGTGGTGCGTGCCGCGGCGGGCTTGGCGGCGGTCGAAGCCGTCGCGCGCTTCACCACGGTGGCCTTGGCGAGCTTCTTCGCCCCGGACACAACGTCCTTGAAGGTCGTGCCGGCGCGGAAGGCGGGCACGTTGGTCTTCTTGACGCGCACGGTCTCGCCGGTACGCGGGTTGCGAGCGGTGCGGGCCGCGCGAGCGCGCTTCTCGAACACACCGAAGCCGGTGATGTTCACCTTTTCGCCCTTGTTCACGGTGCGGATGATGATGTCGACGAGGCCGTCGACAGCCTCAGACGCAACCTTCTTGTCGCCCAAACGCTCGGAGAGCGCCTCGATGAGCTGAGCCTTGTTGGCCATTCCCGTCCTCCAAGAAGAACTACATGTACACGGCCACGTCGGCCGACTAGTCGCACACGGTATTACCAATGCAGCACAAATTCCAAACGGCGCGCGGAAATTTCCCTTATCTCGAGGGCGATTCCGCCCCCCGTGGGACCCCTTCCGGGGCCTCCAGGGTGCCGTTCGGTGCTGTTTCGAGGGTCCCCGAGCGGGGTCCGATTCCCTTGCTGAGCAGGGAATTCGTCCCCTAGGGGGTGGCCAACGGGGTGGTCACAGGCTTCCACGCCGGACGGCTCGACTCGAACGAATCGATCTTTTCGGCGTGTCGGAGTGTCAGGGCGATGTCGTCGAGCCCTTCGAGGAGCCGCCAGCGGGTGTAGTCGTCGATCGAGAAGGTCGCCTGGAAGTCCTTGGCTCGTACCGTCTTCGACTCGAGGTCCACGGTCACCTCGGTACCGGGGTCGTTCTCGAGCACCTTCCAGAGCTGTTCGACGTCCGACTGCTCGCACTGGGCGGCCAGCAGGCCCTGCTTCCCGGAGTTGCCCCGGAAGATGTCGGCGAACTTGGCCGAGATGACCACCCGGAAGCCGTAGTTCATCAGCGCCCAGACGGCGTGCTCCCGCGAGGACCCGGTGCCGAAGTCGGGGCCGGCGACCAGGACGCTGCCCTGGCGGAAGGGCTCCTGGTTGAGGATGAAGTGCTCGTCACCGCGCCAAGCGGCGAAAAGCCCGTCCTCGAAACCCGTCCGGCTGACGCGCTTGAGGTAGACCGCCGGGATGATCTGGTCAGTGTCCACGTTGGACCGGCGGAGGGGGACGCCGACGCCCGTGTGGGTGATGAAGGGATCCATGGGTAACTCCTGCTCAGCTCAGGTCGGACGGGGAGGAAAGGGTGCCGCGGACCGCCGTGGCGGCGGCCACGAGCGGCGAGACGAGGTGCGTCCGGCCGCCCTTGCCCTGCCTGCCCTCGAAGTTGCGGTTGGAGGTCGACGCGCTGCGCTCGCCCGGCTTGAGCTGGTCCGGGTTCATCCCGAGGCACATCGAGCAGCCCGCCTGCCGCCACTCGGCGCCCGCGTCGGTGAAGATCTTGTTGAGCCCCTCGGCTTCCGCGGCCTGGCGCACCCGCATCGAGCCCGGGACCACCAGCATCCGCACCGAATCGGCCACGTGGTGCCCGCGCAGCACGTCGGCGGCGGCCCGGAGGTCCTCGATACGGCCGTTCGTGCAGGAGCCGAGGAAGACCGTGTCGACGGCGATCTCGCGCAACGGGGTGCCCGGGACCAGATCCATATAGGACAGGGCCTTCTCGGCCGCGACCCGCTCGTTCTCGTCGGCGATCAGCTCGGGGTCGGGGACCAGCGCGCTCAGCGGCAGGCCCTGTCCCGGGTTGGTGCCCCAGGTGACGAACGGGGTCAGCTCGGCGGCGTCGAGCCGGACTTCGGCGTCGAAGACCGCGTCGTCGTCGGTGCGCAGTTCCCGCCAGTTCGCCACGGCGGCGTCCCAATCGGCGCCCTGCGGGGCGTGCGGGCGCCCGCGCAGGTACTCGAAGGTGGTCTCGTCCGGCGCGATCAGGCCGGCGCGGGCGCCCGCCTCGATCGACATGTTGCAGACGGTCATCCGCGCTTCCATCGACAGGGCTTCGATCGCGCTGCCGCGGTACTCGAGGATGTAGCCCTGCCCGCCGCCGGTGCCGATCTTCGCGATCACCGCGAGGATGATGTCCTTCGCGGTCACACCCGGCCCGAGGTCGCCGTCGACGGTGATCGACATCGTCTTGAATGGACGGAGCGGCAGCGTCTGGGTGGCCATCACGTGCTCGACTTCGGAGGTCCCGATCCCGAAGGCGATCGCGCCGAAGGCGCCGTGCGTGGAGGTGTGACTGTCGCCGCACACCACGGTCATCCCGGGCTGGGTCAGGCCGAGCTGCGGGCCGATGACGTGCACGATGCCCTGCTCGTCGTCGCCCATCGGGTGCAGGCGGACGCCGAACTCCTTGCAGTTGCGGCGAAGGGTGTCGACCTGGGTGCGGGAGACGAGGTCGGCGATCGGCTTGTCGATGTCGATCGTCGGGACGTTGTGGTCTTCGGTGGCGATGGTGAGGTCGGGGCGGCGGAGCGGGCGCCCCGCCAGCCGCAGGCCGTCGAACGCCTGGGGGCTGGTGACTTCGTGGATCAGGTGGAGATCGATGTAGAGCAGGTCCGGCTCGTCGCCCTCACCCGCGCGCACCGTGTGGGACTCCCACACCTTCTCCGCCATCGTGCGGCCCCGCGCACTGCTGGAACTGGCCATCAGGGCTCCTCCAAGAGGTTCGTGGGAGCTGACGAACCCGGCCGGAACGGCTGGACCAGAAAGACCGGACCAGACGGGTTCGATCCACGCCGGCCGCAACTCGAGTTCGTTTATCCCAAGATCTGGACTTCCCAAACTGCGGGAAGATAGTATCGCGTCGTGGGACAGCATAGCGGTATCGGAGTCCTGGACAAGGCAGTGGCCGTGCTCCAGGCGGTGGCCGAGGATCCATGTGGTTTGGCGGAACTGTGCACCAGGACGGGTTTGCCGCGCGCCACCGCGCACCGGCTCGCCGTCGGGCTGGAGGTGCACCGGCTGCTGCGCCGCGGCCCCGACGGGCGGTGGCGGCCGGGCACCGCACTGTCCGAATTGGCCGGGGGTTCGACGGATCCCTTACTGGACGCGGCGGGCTCGATCCTGCCGAAACTGCGCGACATAACGGGCGAAAGTGTGCAGCTCTACCGTCGTGATGGCGTGCAACGGATCTGCGTGGCCACCGCCGAGCCGCCGAGCGGGCTGCGCGACACGGTCCCGATCGGCGCGCGGCTGCCGATGACGGCGGGGTCGGGGGCGAAGGTCCTTGCCGCGTGGGCGGATCCGCACACGCAGCGCACGATCCTCACCGACGCCGTCTACGGGGAGCGGACCCTGCTCGAAGTGCGCCGCCGCGGCTGGGCGCAAAGCGTCGCCGAACGGGAACCGGGTGTGTCGAGTGTCTCCGCGCCGGTGCGGGACGGCTCGGGCACGGTCGTCGCGGCCGTCTCGGTTTCCGGGCCCATAGAGCGCATCGGGCGCAAGCCGGGCGCCCGCTGGGCCGCCGACCTCCTGGCGGCCGCCGACGCGCTCCAAGAGCGCCTCTAGAACCTCTTTGACCACACCAGCCTCAGCCGTACGGCCTCAGGAGACTTTTTTCGCCACAAACGTTGGCGAAGGTGTCCTGAGGCCGCGGCCCCGCGCTCACTAGGATCGGCTGCCGTGACCGTTTCGACCGAGGACATCGTCCGGCTCGCGGCGAAACTCCTCTACCGGGGTACCCGGCTCGATCTCAGCCGGATGGCGACGGATCTGGGCATCTCGCGAGCGACACTGTTCCGTCGTGTCGGAAACCGCGAAGACCTCATGGGCGAAGGCCTGTGGACGCTGTCCGATCGCACGTGGTCGCAGGCGATCGCGCGCTGGGAAACCGCGCACGGCGCCTCCCCGCGCGCCGGTGACGGGCGCCTGCGCTGCCTGCGGATCATGGAGGACTACCGGCACGAAGTCGCGCACAACGAAGGAATGCGGCGGCTCATCGACACCGAACCCGCGGTGGCGCTGCGGGTGCTGACCGACCCGCGCGGCCGGGTCCAGCCCCGGATAGTCGCCTCCCACGTCGGGCTCTTCCAGCGCGACGTCCAGGACGCGGCACTGAACCCGTTGGTGGGACTGGAGGATCTCAGCTTCGCCGTCGTCCGCCTCGGCGAATCGTTTCTCTACGCCGACGCGCTCGCGTCGCGGACGATCGACCTCGACGTCGCGACGACCCTGATGGACGCGCTGGTCACCGGCGCGCTGCCGCCGAAAGCTCTTTGACAGCAGGTAAGTCCCGGCGGTCATTCACTCACCCGTTCGGCCGGTTGTGAAACACTTGCCATGAATGTTTCACTCGAAACGCGGCGTCCTTTGTCGTCGCTGATGTCGCTATTGCTCCCATCCCCAGAGGTCAGGTTTCCCCGTCCTGCCCGAAAGAATCGGAGACAACATGTCGATACTCGCCAGCCTGTCAGCGTTGCCTGGCTCCGGTGAGCACAAGAAACCCATCAGGGCCCGCAAGTCCTGGGCCGCCCGCACCGCCACGGTGTTCACCATGGCGCTCGTCCTCGCCGGTGGGGCCACCACGGTCTCGCCCGCCCTCGCCGCGGACAACCCGTACGAACGCGGCCCGGCCCCGACCACGTCCAGCATCGAAGCCACCCTCGGCTCGTTCGCCGTCTCGACGACGACCGTTTCCCGGCTGAGCGTCTCGGGCTTCGGCGGTGGCACGATCTACTACCCCACCAGCACTACGGCGGGCACCTTCGGCGCGGTCTCGGTCGCTCCCGGGTTCACCGCGACCCAATCGAGCATGGCCTGGCTCGGGCCGCGCCTGGCGTCACAGGGCTTCGTCGTCTTCACCATCGACACCATCACGACCTCGGACCAGCCGGACAGCCGCGGCAGGCAATTGCTCGCCTCGCTGGACTATCTGACCCAGCAGAGTTCGGTGCGCACCCGGATCGACGCGTCCCGGCTCGGTGTCCTCGGCCACTCGATGGGCGGCGGCGGAACCCTCGAAGCGGCCGCGTCCCGGCCCGCCCTGCAGGCGGCCGTCCCGTTGACCGCCTGGGACACGAACAAGAACTTCTCCACCGTCCGGGTCCCGACCCTGGTCGTCGGCGCGCAGGCGGACACCGTCGCGCCCGTGGCGTCGCACTCGATCCCGTTCTACACCAGCCTGTCCTCTTCGCTGGACAGGGCGTATCTGGAACTCCGCGGCGCCAGCCACTTCGCGCCCAACTCCGCGAACACCACCATCGCGAAGTACACGATCTCCTGGTTGAAACGCTTCATCGACAACGACACCCGCTACGAACAGTTCCTCTGCCCCCTCCCCGCGACCAGCACCACGATCTCCGACTACCGCGGCAACTGCCCGCACTCGTAAGGAAACACGTGCCGCCCGGCCCGTAGGCATGTTGGCGTACGGGCCGGGCGGACATGGCGACGCAGGCGGCTGACATGCGTACGGCAAGGGCTGACACGTCCGGCAGGTGTGTCTACCGCTTTCGTACGCATGTCGGCTTTTCCCGTACGCATGTCAGCCGTTCACGTACGTGTAGCAGCGGTTCCCGTACGCGTAGACGTGGAAGAACGGCGGCACGGCGAGGACGAACTCCCGATGTTCGCGAGCCGGATCGCCACCTTGTCGCCGGGCCGCGACCCGCCCGGACGCGGCGTCGACCTCGCCGTAGCTCATCACACCGGACGGGAAGCGCAGGAAGTCCTTGCCGGGCGCGGCAAGCGCGGACTCACGCAGCATGACCGCCAGGTCGAAACTCGTCGTCGAGTCTTCCTCCGAACCTCGTTCTGCCCGGCGGCGCCGCGCGAGAGCGCGCGAAAACGGTTCCGGTCAAGGTGAAACCCCGGGCCTGCCGATCACGGCACCGAACGAAGTTCGGTACCGGCCGATGTTGACGCCGCCGCGGCGGCCGTACCAGTGTTGGCACGGGCCGAAATCCCGCCGATCGAAGAGAAGGACCGACATGACAACTCCGCGGCTCGCCCCGCTGACCCGGGCCGAACTCAGCGAAGAGCAGCGACGCCTGGTGGACTTCCCCGGCGGCGACAAGAACATCTTCACCACCTTCGTGCGCCATCCCGAGCTGTTCGACGTCTTCCACGGCTTCGCGGGCAGGCTGCTCAGGCAGTCCTCGCTGCCTGATGACGTCCGGGAGACCTTGATCCTCCGCACGGCCTATCAGTGCCGGGCCGACTACGAATGGGCGCAGCACGTCGGGATCGCGCGCCAGTCCGGGATTTCCGAAGCGGCCATCACCGCGCTCGGCGCCGCGGAGCCCGAGGCGCCCGACGAGCACACCGCGCTGCTGATCCGCGCGGCCGACCAGCTGGCGACCGAACGCGACCTCGACGACAGGACCTGGGCGGCGCTGAGCGAGCACTACGACGAACAGCAGCTGATCGAACTCTGCATGCTGGTGGGCAACTACGCGATGATCGCCGGGGTGCTCAAGGCCGTGCGGGTGCCGCTCGACGACGGCCTGCTGCCGCCGCCTTGGCGCCGGTAGGCGCGAACACCACCCGAACAACACCCGAACACCAAAAAGCGGGAGTCACCTGCTGGTGACTCCCGCTTTTGGTGCGTACCCCCGATGGGATTCGAACCCACGCTACCGCCGTGAGAGGGCGGCGTCCTAGGCCGCTAGACGACGGGGGCAAGGACATTCTATTCGGTTATGTACTGCTATTGACCGCTAAGTGCGGTGGTGTTCCACCGCGTCTGCGAAGAAGAATTTACCAGA
>Ga0247768_1000663_pt1 | contig 12431 bp, 9 predicted proteins | sample UWRJL016104C6_FD_179944 | JGI IMG/M metagenome (GOLD analysis project Ga0247768, IMG submission 179944) | Plant litter microbial communities from Arlington Agricultural Research Station in Wisconsin, United States - UWRJ-L016-104C-6 | ecosystem: Environmental > Terrestrial > Plant litter >... | reverse complement strand
TCGCGCCGGCTGTCGATGATCGCGGCCGCCCACTCGCGCAGGCGTTGCGCATCCGTACCGTGAGCCCGCTCGGCCATGCCTTGCGCGATGCGGGCGCCCGTTTTCAAATCAACCTGAATGTCCTGGCGGGCATCGTATTTCTTGCGGATCCCGCGGCGCCAGGACTCGAGATGGTCCACCCAGGCACACACGGAATACTGGTAACTGCCCAACTGCTGCACCGTGAATTCGCCCCGCCAGCGATCGTTGCCGAGCGGTTGCATGGCGACACGGTGCCATTCGCTGGAGCTGTCATGCCGATACATCATCACCGCGGCCACTTGATCGTGACCGTCAGTGAAGACATCCGCCTCCACGACGACCGATTCGCCGCTGGTACGCTTGATCGGGAAACGCCCGCAATCGATGCGCGGCGTGATGTTCTCGATGACGACCCGAACTTTAGGGGAGCTCATCGGGAGTCAGGATCACCACCGACAGCGGTGGCAGTCGCAGGAACAGCGAATGGAACTGCCCGTGTGACGGCAGCGGCGATGCTTCCAGTGCACCGAAATTGCCGATGCCGCTGCCCCAGTAATCCTTCGCGTCACTGTTGAGGCGCTCGCGCCAACGGCCGCCCCGCGGCACGCCGACCTGGTAGTTCTCACGAGGTACCGGCGTGAAGTTGAGCGCAACCAACGTGACATCCCCCGGCTTCTTGCCTTTGCGCAAGAAGATGAGAACGCTCATTTCACCGTTGTTGGCATCAATCCACTGGAAGCCGTCGCCCGAGAAATCCAATTCCCACAGCGACGGAGTTTCCTTGTAGAAGTGATTCAGATCACGCAGCCAGTGTTGCACGCCCGCGTGATTGGCGAATTGCAATACGTGCCATTCGAGGCTGCTGTCGTGGGTCCACTCGCGCACCTGGCCGAACTCGGACCCCATGAACAGCAGCTTCTTGCCCGGATGCGTCCACATGTAGCCGAGGAACAGGCGCAGGTTCGCAAACCGCTGCCACTCATCGCCGGACATCTTGCCCAGCAGTGAGCCTTTGCCGTGCACCACTTCATCGTGGGAGATCGGCAGCACGAAATTTTCGTTGAAGGCGTACCAGATGCTGAAGGTCAGCGAATTGTGCTGGTACTTGCGAAACAGCGGCTCGGTCTGGAAGTACTTCAGGCTGTCGTGCATCCAGCCCATGTTCCACTTCTCGCCGAAGCCCAACCCGCCCAGGTAGGTCGGCCGGGATACCATCGGCCAGGCCGTGGACTCTTCCGCAATGGTCTGGGTGCCGCCGTAATCACGGTACACGGCCAAGTTGAGCTGTTTCAGGAACTCAACAGCATCGAGATTCTCACGGCCCCCATACTGGTTGGGAATCCACTCGCCGTCGCGGCGCGCATAATCCAGATACAACATGGAGGCGACGGCATCCACCCGCAGGCCGTCGATATGATATTTCTCCAGCCAGAACAGGGCGCTGCTGCCGAGGAAGTCGCGCACTTCGGCGCGGCCGTAGTTGAATATCGAGCTGTTCCACTCCGGATGGAAGCCCTGGCGCGGGTCGGCATGCTCATACAGGTGAGTGCCGTCGAAATAGGCGAGGCCGTGCTCATCGGATGGAAAGTGCGAGGGCACCCAATCGAGGATGACACCGATGCCGCGGCGGTGCAGGAAATCCACGAAGTACATGAAGTCCTGCGGCGTGCCGTAGCGCGAGGTGGGCGCAAAGTAGCCGGTGACCTGGTAGCCCCAGGAGCCGTAGAACGGGTGCTCCATGATGGGCATCAGCTCAACATGCGTGAAGCCCATTTCCAGGACGTAATCGCTCACCGCGTGCGCAAGCTCGCGGTAGTTCAGTGAGCGGTTGTGCTCCTCCGGGACACGACGCCACGAGCCGACGTGCAGCTCATAAACCGACTGCGGTCGATCCAGGCCATTGTGCCGCGCCCGGGTCTTCATCCATTCCTGGTCGCCCCATTCATAGGACAGGTCCCAGACCACGGAAGCCGTTCGCGGCGGTACTTCGCAGCGGAACGCGTAGGGGTCGCTTTTATTGACCGTGTAGCCCTGGTTCTGCGAGACAATGTGATATTTGTACAAAGCCCCGACCCGAACGCCGCGGATGAATCCCGACCAGATACCGGACGAGTCGTCCCGGAGCTGGAGCGGATTTGACTGCGGGTTCCAACCGTTAAAATCGCCAACCACCGCCACCGACCGGGCATTCGGCGCCCAGACGGAGAATGCGGTGCCGGCCTCATCAGCCGCTGCGGCCGCGGTCGGGTGGGCGCCCAGCTTCTCGTAGGCACGGTAGTGCGTACCTTCGCGGAAGAGATAGATGTCTTGTTCGGTTAGCACGGGTTAGAGTTTAGCAAGCCACATGCCCACATGACGATTTACATGCCGAGCTCAGTTTCAGCGCAGAGAATCATGAAAAAAACCGCCCCGGTCGTGATTGGTCACCGCGGCGCTTGCGGGTACGTCCCGGAGCACACTCTCACCTCTTATTTCATCGCAATGCAGAACGGTGTCGACTACGTCGAGCCCGATCTCGTCATGACCAAAGACGCTGTCCTCGTTGCGCGACACGAGAACGAAATCGGTGGCACGACCGATGTTGCCCGGCGGCCGCAGTTCGCCGCCCGCCGTGCCAAAAAGACCATTGACGGCGTGATCCACGACGGGTGGTTCACGGAAGACTTCACACTGGCCGAGTTGAAAACATTACGCGCCCGGGAGCGCATTCCGGAAATCCGCCCGGCCAACAGCCGTTTCGACGGACAGTTCGAAGTTCCCACGTTTGAGGAAATTCTGGCGTTGGTTGATGGCGTGCAGAAACAGCGGGACCAGCAGGCCAGGCAACTGGGCCGGCCGGCGCCCAAACGCATTGGTGTCTATCCCGAGACCAAGCATCCAACGTATTTCCAGGGGCTCGGCCTGCCGATGGAAGAGTTGCTGGTGAAAACCCTGCATCACCATGGATACAAGGGGCGCGACGGTCTCGCCATCATTCAGTGCTTCGAGGTTGCCAACCTCAAACAGATGCGCAAGATGACGGAGTTGCCCATCGTGCAGTTGATGGAGCACGAAGGCGGCCCTTATGACTTCGTTGCCAAAGGTGTCAAACGAACGTATCACGAGATGACTACACCTTCAGGTCTGGCTGAGGTGGCCGCGTACGCGACGGCGATAGGGCCCCACAAGTTACAGGTGATCCCGTTGAAGCCTGACGGCACGCTCGATGCCCCAGCGGCGTTGATCAAAGACGCGCACGCCGCCGGGCTGCAGGTTCACGCCTACACCTTTCGCGCCGAGAACCAGTTTCTGCCGAAGGAGTTTCGTTCCGATGCCGACCCACACCACCTGGGCGATCTGCAGGGCGAGCTGCAGGCCTACCTGAATGCCGGCCTCGACGGTTTTTTCACTGATCACGCCGACTACGGCGTCGCCGCCCGGGAAGCTTTTGTATGAGCCTGAAGATCGAGTTGGCACCACTCGAGGCCCGCGTCATCGGCTGTTTGATTGAAAAGGCCATTACAACACCCGATCAGTACCCGCTGTCCTTGAACGCGATAGTCAATGCCTGCAATCAGAAGAGCAACCGCGACCCCGTGATGGATCTGAGCGAAGCCACGGTGCAACAGACGTTGGATTCGCTTTCAAAGAAACACCTGGTGATGGAGAAGTCCGGCTTTGGCAGCCGGGTGCCGAAATATCAGCATCGCTTCTGTAATACCGAGTTCGGCAATCTGAAGCTCGATCCGCAGGAGTTGGCCATTGTGTGCGAGCTGCTCGTGCGGGGTCCGCAAACACCCGGCGAGCTGCGGACCCGGGCGAGTCGCATGGCGCCGTTTGGGGAAGCCGCCGATTCGGAGGCGGCGCTGGCCCGGCTCAGGGATCGGCCGGATGGGCCGTTTGTCGTCCAGTTGGCCCGGGAGCCGAACCGGCGGGATTCGCGGTGGGCGCATTTGTTCAGCGGGCCGGTGGCCGATGCGGTCCCGGTGACGGGTGGACCTGAGCTGATGGGTCCGCCTGAGGTGGTGTTTTCTGACACGCTCACTGATGACCGGCTGGGCCGGTTGGAGCGGGAGGTCGCGGCGCTGCGTGCCGAGTTGAGTGAGCTGAAGAGACGACTGGGCGACTAATTCGTGGTGCTGCGGCGTCGGCCGCCGCCCACGAACACCAACGATGCACCGGCGTTCTCGGCCGAAGCATGTCTGGAAGTTGTTTCCAGAATGCTGCGGGCTCGCGCCGCGGCCGCATGAGCTTCCTTCTGCGCGTCGTGGGTTTCCACCGGATACGCAAGCAGGTAGCCCTGGACGCCGATGGGGCCACAGTGAGAGAGGAATTCCAACTGTGCGGGCCGCTCGACGCCTTCGGCGATGACCTGCAATCCGAGTCCGTGGCACAGGGCCACAATCGAGCGAACGATTGCGGCAGAACGGGGATTGGAGTCGACCCCTTCCACGAGCATGCGGTCGAGCTTGACCCGGGTGATGGGCAGTTGCTCCAACGACGTCAGCGACGAATAACCGATGCCGAAGTCATCCAGGGCAATGGAGACGCCCAACTCGCGGAGGCGCCGCAGCGATTCCACGGTAGACGGACCTGTTTGAAACACGGTCTCGGTCAGTTCCAGCTCCAGCGCGCTCGCCGGCAGCCCGGTCACTTCGAGCGCACGGGCGATGTGCTCACAGAAATCGCTCTCAAAGAACTGCGGCGCCGAGATGTTGATTGCGACGCTGGCGCGATGCCATCCCTGGGCCCGCCACGCAGCCACGGTCGACGTGGCCGATCGCAGCACCCAGTCCGTCAGCTCATGAATGAGCCCGGTCTTTTCAGCGATATGAATGAACTCGGTGGCCGTTGCAACACGGCCGTCGGGTTTGCGCCAGCGCAGCAGGGCCTCGAGGCCCGTGACCTCGAAAGTATGCAGAGCAATTTGCGGTTGGAACATGAGCATGAGGTCGCCGGCCTCAACCGCGCGCCGTAGCGACTGCTCCAGGCGGAAACGTTGAGCGGCAGCGTCGTACAACGCGGGCTTGTAGAGCGCGTAGCGATTTCTGCCCAGCTCCTTCGCGCGGAACAGGGCGACGTCGGCTGCTCTCAGCAACTGCTCGGCGTCGTCCGCGTGGTCTGGATACATGCTGGCGCCCACACTGGCGCTCGTGGCCAACAGCCGGCCGTCGATGGTCAATGGCTGTTGAAGCGTCATCACGATTTCGGACGCCCGGGTCTCGACTTCTTCCACGGACCCGACGTCTTCGAGCAGGATGGTGAATTCGTCACCACCCAGGCGAGCGAGGAGGGCGCGCCCCTTCGCGGCTTCGCGCAAGCGCTCCGCGATTCCCTGCAGCACACGGTCACCATAGTTGTGGCCGAGTGTGTCATTGATCGACTTGAAGTTGTCCACGTCCACAAACAGCAGGCCCAGCTTCTGACCGGTCGCGGTTGCCCGCGCCAAGGCTCCACCGAGCCGTGCAGATAACTGGCGGCGGTTGGGTAGCTGTGTGAGTGGATCGTGGTGCGCGAGATGGTGGAGCTGGCGGGTGCGCTCTGCGACGTGCCTTTCCAGCTCGGCCTGATGCGCACGCAGCTCCGCTTCGGCGCGGGAGATCTGCGCAGCCATGGTGTTGAAGGATTCCGCCAGTGCGTCGATTTCCGCCGAGCCGCCGCGCGGGGCCCTGGCGCCGCGGTTTCCCGCAGCCTGCAGTTTGGTTGCCGCGGTGAGGCGCCGGACCGGCACGCTGATGCTGACGACCAACAGGACTGACACGACGAGCACGACGCCGAGAACGGCGAGATCCGTTTTTGTCAGAGTTTGTTCCGCGATCTCGGCGGATGTCGCCGCACGAGCTGCCGCATCCATCAAACCGCGGCGCGCGGGTTCCTGCAGAAACTGTTGCACTCCACCCGTGAGGGCGGCGCTCTCTTCGAGAAACTGGCGGCGGGCGGCATCGTTGCTGGCGTCGAACTTTTCGATGGCGACGCGCAGCTTGACGGCCTGTGCGAAATCCTGCTTCTCGAGGTCCAGCCAGGTGCGGCCCGGCGAACGTTGCAGCTCCGCGTTGTGGGCTTCCAGGGCGGCGGCAAACTCTTTCTCGCGGTGCGCAATGGCCGGGCTCGCGGCGGCGAAGTTGGCTCGTACCGCACTGATTGTTGCGGACAGCTCCGCGAGCGAGCGGTTGGCGACCACCTGGTTGCCATTGATGGCCAGGCCGTTGCCGCCGGCGGAGTTGATTCGCTGTTGGACGCGATCGAGTGAGGCGTTGCGCTGCTCCAGCCATTCAGCCCGTTGCGCGGCATGTTTGGCCAGCTCCCGGCCATGCTCCATGTGGCTCGTGAGCTGCGGCAGCAACTGCGCGCCGGCAGGCGGCGTCGTTGCCGTCGCCTGGTCAGCCGGGCGTTGAAAATACGTGAGGACGGCCGCATCCAGCGCATTGCTGGCGTTGCTGATGCTGGAAAGATCGGCGCTGCGGCTGCTTTGCAGATACTCGATCACCGTCCGGTCGTAGGCGACCAGGGACTCGACTACTGCGCTGGCCCGTTGCGCCCGCGGTTCGTGCTCGGTCTGCATGCTTCGCACGGACTCGACAGCAATGCGCGTCGTGCGGCTGGCCTGGATGTGGCCCCAGACGATGACGGCGGAGACGGCCGCGAGTCCGAGGCCCAGGCGGCCCCCGATCCCGAGCCGAAGCCTGAACAGGCGACTCGTCGCGGAAGCGGCCGCTTCAGGAGGCGGCGAGAGCGGTATGTTCTGCATGCGACATAAGCCACGGGCGGAAGAAGGCGATCCGTGTCTGCCCCGGCGGTTCATGGGTGTCGAACCATCATGCGGGGAACATGGCGGCCACTTCCGTGGACGCCATCGCAGAAGCACAACGGTAGCCGGACCTGTACAGCAGATTCACAGTCCCGGCGCGCGGGGGTGATGTTGCCCCAAGGACCCATGGCAGGAGGGGCGGAATGGCCAGAACTATTTCACGGTTGATTTATACTGGCGTCATGAAGATGAGGGGACCATGACCGAGATCGCTGACACTTTCGACTCGGCTTTTACAAAAGCTGTCGACCTCGGGAATCGGCTGGCCGACAAGGACAAGGATGCCGACCTCTGGGATATCGCCGATGGCCTGCTGGCCGGTGCCCTGCAATACTGGCTGTATTCGCGCCAACCTTGCGGCGATCCGCGTTGTCAGGACTGCATGCCCATCAGCACGGCGGAAGGCCGCATGGCGGAGCTCAAACGCCTGATGGAGCAACTCGCCGCGGAAAGCGAGTATTTCCACACCCCCACCGACGCGAACGCCGGCAGGGCGTAGGCGCCCTCAAGCCGCGGCACTGCCGCTGCTGGTGCCGGCAACGTCTTGCAGGGCTTGCTCAAACAGGTTGAATCCCTCTTTCAACAGCGCGTCCGTTATGGTCAGCGGCGCCAGGAAGCGAATGACATTCCCGTAGATGCCGCACGAAAGCAGGATCAATCCCTTGCGCGCGGCCGCCTGGACCAACTGCCTGGTCAACTCGGCGTCCGGCTGATCGGCACTGCAATTCTTCACCAACTCGATCGCGACCATCGCGCCGAGCGCACGCACCTCGCCGATGCTCGGAAAGCGCACCTGCAGGCCGCTCAAGCGTGAGGTCATGAACTTGCCGATGTGATTGGCACGCTGAATCAACTGCTCTTCCTTGATCACCTCCAGGACCGCAAGTCCCGCGGCGCAGGCGAGCGGTGAGCCGCCGAACGTGCCGCCCAAGCCACCCGGCAGCGGGGCATCCATGATGTCAGCTTTGCCGATGACCCCGGACAGCGGGACACCGCCCGAGACGCTCTTGGCGATCGTGATCAGGTCCGGCTCGACCCCGGAATACTCCACCGCAAACATCCGCCCGGTGCGTCCGAAGCCGGTCTGGATCTCATCAACAATCAACAGGATGCCGTGTTGGTCGCACAGGCCGCGCAACTTGCGCAGCAGCTCCACCGGCGCCTGGTAGAAACCGCCCTCGCCCAGCACGGGCTCGATGACGATGGCCGCCACGCGCGCCGGGTCAACGTCTGCTTTGAAAAGACCATAGATGGCTTCCAACGAGTCTTCCACGGTCACTCCGTGGTACGCCATCGGGTAGGGGACGTGATAGACCTCCGGCATCATCGGACCGAAGCCGGCCTTATACGGTTGCACCTTGCCGGTCAGGCTGATGCCGAGGTAGGTGCGGCCATGGAAGCCGCCGGAGAAGGTGATGATCGCCGAGCGCTTCGTGTGGTAGCGCGCGATCTTCACGGCGTTCTCGATAGCCTCGGCGCCGGTCGTGAGGAAAATGGTTTTCTTCGGTGTCTTGCCGGGAGCGAGGGCATTCAGTTGCTCGGCGAGCTCGACATAGCTTTCGTACGGCGTCACCTGGAAACAGGTGTGCGAGAATTTTTCGAGTTGCGCGGCGACGGCCCCCTTCACCTTCGGATGCAGGTGGCCCGTGTTGAGGACGGCAATACCGGTCCCGAAGTCGATGTAGCGCTTGCCTTCGACATCCCAGATCTCCGCATTCGAGGCACGGTCGGCGTAGATGGCCAGCGAGTTCGCGACGCCGCGTGGAATCGCTTGCTGGCGGCGGTCCTGCAGGTCTGAGTTCGAGTTCGACAAGGGCGGATCTCCTTCGGGCGCTAGGAGAATATTGTAGCCCCCTCAGGACCCTCTACAATGAGGGTTTGCCCAGAGGGGAAGAGACGTTTTGAGCGACATTACGACCGAAGTCGTCATCATCGGTGCAGGTCCGTGCGGCCTGTTCCAGGTATTTGAGCTTGGCCTGCTCGGTATCAGCGCCCACCTGGTCGATTCGCTGCCCATTGCGGGCGGCCAGTGCGCCGAGCTGTATCCCGAGAAGCCTATCTACGATATTCCCGCGCTGCCGGTATGCGGTGCCCAGGAGCTCGTGGACCGGCTCATGAAACAGATCGAGCCCTTCAAGCCGACGTTTCATCTCGGCGAGGAAGTGGTCGAATTTGCGCGTCGCGAAGACGGCCGTTTCCGCGTCGGTACTACTGCGGGCACAATCTTCAACGCCGGCGCCGTGGTAATTGCGGCGGGCGTCGGCTCGTTCCAGCCGCGACGCATCGGCGTCGAGGGAGCCGATGTCTTTGAGGGCAAGGGCATTCACTACAAGGTGAAGAACTCGAGTCACTTCCACGGCAAGCGGCTGGTGATTTTCGGCGGCGGTGACTCGGCGCTCGACTGGGTGCTGGAGCTGGCGCCCAAAGCGCATAGCGTGACCCTGGTGCATCGTCGCTCCGAATTCCGTGCAGCTCCCGCTTCCGTTGCGAAAATGAAGGAGCTGGTCAGCGCGGGCTCAATGAAGCTCCATGAAGGTCTGCCGGCGGCGATCCGGTCTGAAGGCGATGTGTTGAACGGTGTACACATCAAGCTGAAGGACGGCGCGACGCATGAGATGGATGCGGACCACGTGCTGGTGTTCTTCGGTCTCTCACCGAAGCTCGGGCCGATTGCGCAGTGGGGCCTGGAGTTGGAAAAGAAGGCGCTGAAGGTGGATACCGAGAAGTTCCAGACCAGCCTGCCGGGTGTCTTCGCCGTGGGTGATATCAATACCTACCCGGGCAAGAAAAAGCTGATTCTGTCGGGCTTCCACGAGGCGGCGCTCGCGGCCTTCGCAATCCAGCATCACCTGTTTCCGCAGAAGAAGCAGTTCCTGCAGTACACGACCACGAGCCCGATCATGCACCAGCGGCTCGGCGTGCCGGATTGAATGGAAGCCGAGATTGCCGACCTGTTGAATCTCCTCGAGCTCGAGCAGCTCGAGGTCAACCTGTTTCGCGGTGAAAGCCGCGATATTGGCAGTCCGCAGGTGTTCGGCGGCCAGGTGCTGGGACAGGCCCTGACCGCCGCGTCCGCCACGGTAGCGGGCCGGGTGGTGCATTCGCTGCACGCCTATTTTCTGCGCCGCGGCGATTTCAACGCGCCGATCGTGTACCAGGTGGATCGCAGCCTGGACGGCCACAGCTTCGCCAATCGCCGGGTGGTGGCCATTCAACACGGCGAGCAGATTTTCAACATGGCGGCCTCCTTCCAGATGGCGGAGGAAGGTTTGGACCACCAGGTCCAGATGCCGCCAGTGCCGTCGCCGGACAATCTGGCGGATCAGACGCACCTGCCGCCGGAGATCGGCCGGCACCTGCCCGAGCGGTTGCGGCAGTTTTTTGCGCAGCCGCGACCGTTTGTGTTCCGGGTGGTGCCGTCCGAACGGGGGCACGAACCGGCCCGCCAGATCTGGTTCAAGGCAGTCGGCCAGTTGCCCGACGATGAGCGATTGCATCGCAACCTGCTGGCGTATGCGTCGGACTTCTTTTTGTTGGGGACCTCCATGTTGCCGCATCAGTCGTCCGAGTTTGCGGGCCGGCTCGTCATGGCAAGCCTGGACCACGCCATGTGGTTCCACCGGCCGCTACGCGTGGATGACTGGCTGTTGTACGCAATGGAAAGTCCCAGCGCCTCCGGCGCCAGGGGCTTTGCGCAGGCAGGCATCTTCTCCCGGGATGGCCGCCTCGTCGCGACGACAGCGCAGGAAGGGCTCGTGCGGATCAAGCGAGGCAAGCAGGTCCCGTAATTCCCATGCTTCTGCTAGCCAGCGTTGCCGCCGCCGTGACTGCTGGACCAGTGCTCTCCAGCGATGTTGAATCACTGGCGAAGGTGTGGCCCGGTATCCGCGATTCCACTGAGGAAGTGTTTGTCAGCTCAGACCCTTCGGTATCAGCCTGGGGCGAGGGGGCCGAGAAGCGCGTGCGGACTGTCGTCGCGCCCATAGAGGCGCCGTGGCTGGGAAAGCACGTCCTGTACCTCGAGGAATTCCTGCACGATGATCCGGACGCAATCCGGCGTCAGTTGTTGTTGGATCTGGAGCCGGCCGAGCCTCCCGCGATCGGCGTCCGCGTGCGGCTGTATGCTTTCAGACAGCCGCAACGGTGGATTCATCTCAACCGGCGGCCGAAGCTTCTCACCAACCTGCACAAAACCGAGGTCGTGAAGGCGGAAGGGTGCGATCTCTTGCTCAGGAAGGAGGCAGATCAATTCACCGGGGGGACGGTCGGTCGCGGTTGTCTCGACGTCCGGGATGGCGGCAAACGCTACGTAGAGTATCGCCTGGTCATCGGGGAGGACCTGTACTGGTACCGGCGGCGGGTGTTGCTTCGCCGGGCGAATGACCTGCAGGAGGAGGTGTTTGGATTCAACTTCTTCGAGTTGAACGACGCCCGCCTGTTCGCCTGTCGCATCGACTGGTCGTCGAGCGGGCGCAAGTCCGACCTGCGTGCCCTGGCCAAGCTGGAATTGCATGACCAGGGGGGCCGGGCCCGCTTTGTGACACCGGACGGGCGCAAGCTGGAATTGACGTTGCACAGCCAGGACTGGCCGTTCATGGCGGACCGCGATGCCCTGATCCTGCTGTTACAGGACCAGGTGCAGAACGTGCCGTTGGCCTCGGCCTGGACCGAGATTGATTCGGACGAGGTTGCCATCAATCTGGGTTGGCTGAACATCCGCTGCGGCTCGATGGTGCCCGAAACGGATGAGCTGTTTGCCGCGCGTTAGTGTCTGGCGATGGCTTCGATGTCGCGCAGCAGGATGGGATTGAATTTGTCCGGAGCTTCCATCATCAGGAAGTGACTGGTGTGTGGAATGACTTCCGCTTTGAACGTGGGCAATGACTTGCGGATACGCGCCTCGTCAGTGGCGCCGAGATCCGAGTTGATGGCGAGCACCGGCACCTTGATGTCCGGCAGCACGGTGTTCAGGTCCATGCTCAGCAGCGCTTCGAGCGAAGGAACCGCGACTTCCGGCGGCTCCAGCGACATGTCATACGCGACCTTCTGTACAAACAGCGGGTCGGCGCCCTTTTCAAACAGCTCTTCACTGACGTATTTGCGCACAGCGCCAATGAAGTCGGCGCGGAAGGGCGCGACGCGCTTTGCAATTTCGGCCGGCGGCTGCGGCGGCAGGCCAACCGATTTCAGGGCGTCGACGACGATGATGCCAATGACACGGTTGCCGAGCTTGCGGGCGGCTTCGAGCGCCACCGTGCCTCCCATCGAGTGGCCCACCAGGATGACCGGCTGGTCGGGAATCCGTTGCACCACCGCCGCCACATCCTCGCCGTATTTCTCCATCGACCAGTCGCTGCGGTTTTTGGTTGAGCCGCCGTGGCCGGCGAGATCCACGCTGACGACGGTGTACTTTGCAGTCAACGGGTTGATTTGCGCGTTCCAGTAGTTGGCGTCGGTGGCCCAACCGTGAATGAGGACGATCAGCGGATCTCCCTTGCCGACGACACGATACTCGATGTGTACACCGTCAGGCTCCATGGCGAGTTGCGGTGTGCCTTCCTGTGGTGGTGCTACTGCGGCGGCTGCAGCGCTCGGGGCAGTGTTTTTGCTGCAGGCGGACAGA
>Ga0247768_1000662_pt1 | contig 12435 bp, 9 predicted proteins | sample UWRJL016104C6_FD_179944 | JGI IMG/M metagenome (GOLD analysis project Ga0247768, IMG submission 179944) | Plant litter microbial communities from Arlington Agricultural Research Station in Wisconsin, United States - UWRJ-L016-104C-6 | ecosystem: Environmental > Terrestrial > Plant litter >... | reverse complement strand
ACGCGGCGACGACGTTTTGGGTGACCTCGGCGTACATGGTGGTGCTGGGCCTCGGGGTCGGCATGATCATGCAGGTGCCGGTGATCATCGTGCAGAGCACCAGCGACTACAAGGACCTCGGTGTCGCCACTTCGGGCGTGAGTTTCCTGCGGACGCTGGGCAGCTCGTTCGGCGTGGCTCTCTTCGGGACCATCTACGCCAGCGGCTTGCCGGGCCGGCTGACGACGGCGCTGACCGAGCATCCGTTCCCGCCCGGCGTCGACCCGCGGCTCGCGCAGAGCGTGAAAGGACTGCATTCCCTGCCCGAGGCGGTCAAGGCGCCCGTCATCGACGCCTATGTCGGCGCGCTGCACCAGGTGTTCCTGATCGCCGCCCCGGTCGGGCTGCTCTCGCTGATCGTCGCGCTGTTCCTGAAGGAAGTCCCGCTGCGCGACACCTCACGCGCGGCCGCGTCGGCCAACAGCGGTGTCGGAGACAGTTTCGCCGTGCCTGCGTCGCGTGATTCGAGGGGCGAGCTGGAACGGCTGCTCACCACGGTCATCGGCAGGCTCAAGACCGATCCTGGCCCTGCGATCCTGGCGCGCTCCGGCCTTTCGATCAGCTACGCGCAGGGCTGGCTCATCGCGCAGATCTTCCGGAGCGGCGCGCAGGGCGGGAACCTGACCATGCAGGACATCGGCGCCGAGCACAAAGTGCCCGCGGGCATCTTCGAGCCGACGGCCCGCCAGATGGTCGACGCCGGTTACCTTACCGAGACGCACGGGCACTACCGCTTCACCGACCAGGGCACAGAGCTGTTCACGCGGATGGTCGGCAGCTGGCGGCTGTGGCTGCTCGACCACCTCGCCGACTGGCAGGAGACCAAGGACCACGACTTCACCGAGGAGATCGACCGGCTCGCCCAGCGCCTCATCAGCGACGGCCGCCAGCTCAACGCCGGAAAGCACGCCGCCCCGGACCCCCGCGCCGCCACCCTGGGCGCCTGACGGGATCGTGCGCTCGCGCTATGAACGGACCGTTCATCTCATTTTTTGAGAGGAACGGTCCCTTCATAGCATCCGCGAAGCCCTCGCGACTCGAGGTGGGCGAGCAGGGTCGGCGGGGCTGGTCGCGGGGTTGTGAGCGTTGCGGCCGGTTCTAACCGGCCGCAACGCTCACGAGCGTCGCGGCGGTAAGTGGGCGGGATGCCCTGAACGACGCGTTCGAGACGTTCAACGTCCTCAACGCGTCGTTCAGGGCGTCCCCCTAGCCACGCCACCCGCTGGCATCCGTGAAGCCCTCACGACTGGAGGTGGGCGAGGAGGGTGCGGAGGGGCTTGTCGGTGAACGACGTCATGACCAGGTCGGCGTGGTCGAAGGACAGCCCGGCGGTGACCGGGCCGGGGACGGCGACGCAGCGGATGCCCGCCGCCTTCGCCGCGGTGACGCCGTGGGGAGAGTCTTCGAAGGCGACGGTGTCGCCCGGCTCGACCCGCAGGGCGGCCAGCGCGGCGAGGTAGAGGTCCGGCCGTGGTTTGGGCGCGTGGAGGTCGCCGGTGAGGACCGCGTCGAAGTGGCCCGCGAGGCCGGCCCTGGCCAGCTGCGCGGTCACCCATTCGGCACCCGAGCTGGACGCGACGGCCAGCTTGAGACCGTCGTCGGCGGCCGCGCCGAGGTAGTCGGACACGCCGTCGCGCGGGCCTTCGAGGGCGATGAGTTCGAGAACCCTGGCGCGGAACTTCTGGCGCAGGGCCTCCGGTTCGAGCGGGCTCAGCTCGGCGAGCAGGGCCAGCATGGTCGTCGACGTGTGCTGCGTGCCGATGACGGAGTGCCAGGTTTCGAGCGGCAGCTCCGCCCCGAGTTCGCGGAAGATCTCCTGCCAGCCGAGGAGCACCGCCGATTCGGTGTCGACAAGCAGGCCGTCGAAGTCGAAGATGAGCGCGCGGATCGTCACTCGTGCATGTTATCCGCTGCAATACGGGCGTATTCGGGTATGGTTTCGCAGCGGGGCGGAACGTAGCCCTAAATGCTTCCTAAGGCCATGTTAAGTCTAGGTCAAGCCATCTTGTCACCAGGGGAAACCGGGCACAGACTGGGTATTCCGCAAGGCAGAGGAGAGAATAATGATCTCACCATCGCCCCGTTACCCAGCCGGCTCCCGGTCGCGGCATTTCTGAGATTTCTCCCGAAGAAGATCGCTTTTTCGAGAATTCACATTCTTTCCCACTCCGGCCTCCTCCGAGGGGGAGGGGCCGGTCCGGACCGTCAATCTGGGGAATTGATGGTCCGGGAAAGGGGGACCGCGGCGCGATTCGTCCGCCCGCGGTGGCGAGGGGGTCGTGAGTGTTTCGCGGGGTTAGAACCCCGCGAAACACTCACGACCCCCAAGCCTGCGGAACGTCAGCCCGCGGTGGCCGGAGCACAGTCCGGCGTCAGCTTCGCGACTTGTCGGCCCGCCAGCAGGAACGCGCCGACACCGAAAGCGGCCGTGTCGTCCGCCTTCGACGGAGCGGGCTTGGTGCCCTCCGGCTGCACGTAGCCGAACAACCCGCTTGGCTGCAATGCCTTGGTGGACAACGCTTTCCAACCCTTATCCACCGCGGGCCGGTACTGCGCCGCGTCGAGGACACCCGCGTTGACACCCCAGGCGAGGCCGTAGGTGAAGTACGCGGTGCCGCTGCTTTCGGGGCCACCGGCATCGAACGGGTTGAGCAGGTCGGAGTTCCAGAAACCGTCCCAGCGCTGCAGCAGCTTGACGGTGAACGCCATCTTCTTGAACACCCGCAGGTACTCCGGCCGCCGCGGGTCGTCGGCGGGCAGCACTTGGAGTACCTTCGCCAGCGCGGCCATCGCCTCGCCGTTCCCGCGTGACCAGAACGTCCCCGTGCCGACGGTGCTCGCGTCGTGGGACCAAAGGCCGGTCAGCTCGTTGAACAAGCCGTGCCCGCCCGCGACCTTTTCGGTGTAGTGAAAAAGTTTCTGCATCGCGTCGAGATCGGCTTCACTCTGATCCATCACACCCATCCGGGCGAACGAAGGCATCGCCCGGTTGAGTGCCTCGACGTAATTCCAGTAGCCGGTATTACCCTGCTGGACGGACGCGACCTCGTCGGTGATGCGAGTACGCAGCGGCACCAGATTCGGCGCGTCCGGGTGGAAATAGGTGTAAAGATCGAGATAAGCCTCGCCGGTGGCCTCGAAATCGGGGAAAAACGGGCGGGCCGGGTCGGCCGGGAGCTGGTAATGGTTCGCGTCGGCCCACGGCAGCGTCTTGTGGTTCGACACGCCGGTGGTGAGCACGAGCGCCAGGTTGCCGACGTGGAAGACGGCGTTCTGCCAGTCGTTCGCGGCCTGGTCGGGACCGTTGGCGACCCAGTAGTCCCCGGCCGAGATCATCGACCGCGCCACCGCACAGGTCTCCGCCGGAGCCGCTGCCGCCTCGCCGGTGCTCAGCAGGCCGGTTGTGACCACCCCCGCCGCCAGCAGGGCGATCGCGCGGACTTTTCCAGCCGGCATGACCCGTCCTCCTCGACAATTAGGAAAGCTTCCTAATTAAGGCACTATGGCCGCCGCGTGATCGGCGTGTCAAGATGCCGATGAGCGGTACGGCGCGACCGTCTCCAGCAGGCGGTGGCACGCCGATTCCGCGCCGTCGGAGTTCTTCGCCAGCACCATGGTGAGCACTCGGGAATGCAGCACCAGCGCACTCGTCGACGCGTTCCCGGGGACGTCCATCAGCTCACCGCGGGCGTTGAGCGCGGCGACCACGGGTGCCTGCAATTGCGCGATCAAAGCGTTTCCCGACGCCCTGATCATCGCCGCGTGGAATTCGCGGTCGGCGTCCTGGAAGGCCTCGATGTCGCGACGGTCGACGGCGTCCGCCATCAGTTCGTACGCTGTCGCCATCGCCGAGAGTTCCCCCGGTTTCCGGTGGTGCGAGGCCATGCGCGCGGCCAGCGGCTCGATGGCCAGCCGAAGTTCGATCAGCTCGCGTAGGTGGTGTGCGCGATCCGGGCCGTGCACCCGCCAGGAGATGACGTCCGGGTCGATCGCGTCCCACGCCTCCGGCGGCAGTGGCCAGGTGCCCACCCGCGGCCGCGCGCTGACCATGCCCTTGGATTCGAGCACCCGCAAGGCTTCCCGGACAACCGTCCGGGAAGCCTGGAACCGGCGGCCGACGTCCTCGGGGACGATCGGGTGGTCGGTGCCGAAAACGCCGTCGACGATGAGCTTGCCGAGTTCGTCGACGATCCGGGCGTGCAGGTTGCGCCCGTTGGTCGTGGGGGAGGCCATCAGCTGTCCGCCCTTCCCTCGGCTACGTCGGCAGGCCGACTCGGCGTTCCCCGCTGCGCAGTTGTTGCAGCACCACGGCGACGACCAGGAGCACACCCCGGGCGATGTTCTGCCAGAACGGGTTGATGCCGAGCAGGCTCATCCCGTTGTCGAGCACGCCGAGGATGAACACCGCCAGCACCGTGCCGACGATGGAACCCTTGCCGCCCTTCAACATGCAGCCACCGAGCGCGGCGCCCGTGACGGCCTGCAGTTCGAGGCCTTCGGAGCCGGAGACCGGCTGGCCGGACCCCGTCCGCGCGGTGATCAGGATGCCCGCGATCGCGGCCACCACACCGGCGAGCGCGTAGACGCCGATGATGTAGCGGTTGATGTTGATCCCGGCGAGCCGCGCGGCGGTGTCGTTGCCGCCGATGGCGTAGATGTTGCGGCCGATGTCGGTGTACTTCAGCAGGAAGTGCAGCAGCGCCGCGACGATCAGGAACACCCACACCAGCGTCGGCAGCCCGGCGATGGACCCCTTCGCGAGGAAGATGAAGAAGTCGTCGGCACCGGTGTAGCCCTGCGACTTGCCGTTGGAGATCAGCTGCGCGAGGCCCTTGTACGCGGCCAGCGTGCCGAGTGTCGCGACCACCGGGTTCACCCGGCCGAAGATGATGACCATGCCGTTGACCAGCCCGCACACCAGGCCGATGAGCACCGCCGCGAGCATGCCGAGCCCGGCGTTGCCGCCGGTCGAGGTGAAGACCATCGCCGAGGAGACCGACGCGAGCCCCGCCATCGAGCCGACCGAGATGTCGAGCGCGCCGAGGATGATCACCAGGGTCTGGACCAGCGCGAGCAGCCCCATGATGGTGATGGCGCTGCCGATCAGCAGCAGGTTGTTGGTGAGGAAGAAGTTGCCGTTCTGGCTGCCGATGATCGCCACCAGCACGACCAGCGCGATGATCAGGCTGCTGTTCTGCACGCCGACCGCGTTGAGCACCCGGCGCAGCGGCGAAACCCCGGGCCCTTCGGTGACGGGCTCGGTGCCGGACTGTACGGACATCGAATTCTCCTGGCTGGGGTCTTTGGTCTTGGCCGGGTTCATGGGGCCACTTCTTCCGCGAGGGCCGGGTCGACGGCCGGGATGGCGAGGGTGAGGACACGTTCTTCGGTGGCGTCCTCACGCAGGAGTTCGCCCGCGATCCGGCCGCCGCGCATGACCACGATGCGGTCGGCGAGGCCGAGGACCTCGGGCAGGTCGGAGGAGATGACCAGCAGGGCCATGCCTTCCGCGGCGAGGCCGTCGATGATCCGGTAGATCTCGGCCTTGGCACCGACGTCGACACCGCGGGTCGGCTCGTCCAGGATCAGCAGCTTCGGCCGTCTCGCGAGCCAGCGGGCGAGCACGGTCTTCTGCTGGTTGCCGCCGGAAAGCTTCCGTACTTCCTGTTCCATGGACGGCGTGCGCACCCGCAGCTCGCGGACGTACTCGTCGACCAGCGCCCGCTCCTTCGAACGCCGCACGACCCGGAAGCGGCTGATCCGGTCCAGCACCGCGATGGAGACGTTGTCGCGCACGGAACGCTGCATCAGCAGCGCGTCGGTCTTGCGCTCCTCCGGCGCCAGCCCGATGCCCGCGCGCACGGCGTCACCGGGATTCCTTGGCCGCAAAGGCTTTCCATCGAGTTCCATGCGGCCGGAGCGCACCGGGACGTCACCGCTGATCGCGCGGGCGAGCTCGGAGCGCCCGGCGCCGACCAGCCCGGCCAGGCAGACGACCTCACCGGAGCGGACTTCGAACGAGATGTCCGAGACGTCGTCGGTGGTGACGTCTTCGAGCTTCAACACCACGCTGCCCTCGTCGCCGGTCGCGGTGCGGCGCACCAGCTGCGAGAGGTCCCGGCCGATCATCATCCGGACCAGCTCGCCGTCGTTGGTGGCCGCCGCGTCCTGGACACCGACGAGCTTGCCGTCGCGCAGGACCGCGATGCGGTCGGCGAGCTGGAAGATCTCGTCCATCCGGTGCGAGACGTAAACCACGGCGACGCCGCTCTCGCGCAGCCGTCGGATGAGCCGGAACAGGGCCTTGACCTCGTGCTCGGAGAGCGACGACGTCGGCTCGTCGAAAGCGATCACCTTCGGCGGCGTGGCCGCGGTCAGCACCCGCAGGATCTCGACGACTTGGCGCTGTGCCGGGGAAAGCTTGTTGCCGGGCGTCGCGGGGTGGAGGACACCTTCGAAGCCGTACTCCTTCAGCGCGGCGGCGGTGGCCTGGTTCAGCGCGCGGCGGTTGAAGACCCGGCCGCGGGACGGCAGCTCGCCGACGAAGACGTTCTCCGCCACGGAAACGTGCGGGATGATCTCGGGTTCCTGGTAGATGACCCGGACCCCGGCGGCCATCGCGTCGTGCGGGGTGTCGAAGGAGACCGGCGTGCCGTCGACGACAAGGCCGCCGTCGTCCGGCGCGTGGTCCCCGGAGAGCACCCGCAGGAGCGTCGACTTCCCGGCGCCGTTCTCGCCCATCAGCGCGAGCACCTCGCCCGGGCGGAAGTCGAGGGTGACCTGGTCGAGGGCCGTCACACCGGAGAATCGCTTGCTGATCGACTCCGCGGTCAGCACCGGCTCGGCTGTGGACATGGGCTGCCTTCCGAAGGTTCACGAAACGAAGGGGAGCGCCGCCGGGACCGGTACGGCCCCGGCGGCGCGGACCGGATCAGGTGCAGTTGACGCCGGATTCCTTGTAGTTGTCCTTGTTGACGATCGTGGTCTTGGCGATCGTCTGGGCGGGCAGGTCGGTGCCGCCGCGGACCTTCTTGACCAGCAGGTCGATCGCGGTGCGGCCGACCTCGGCGCCGGAGATGAACAGCGCGGCCTTGTTGCCGGTGTCCTTGTTCGCGGCCCAGTCCTTGCAGGTCAGGTACGCGCCGAGGCCGACGCCGGTGGTGTCGGCGGCCGGGATGCCGGCGTTGGCGAGCGCGGTGACCGAGCCGGTCTCGTTCTCGTCGTTGCAGCCCCACACGACCCAGTGCTTGACACCCGGGTTCGCGCTGAGGACCGCGCCCGTGCGGTTCTGCGCGTCGACGGGCGAGTTGTCCGTGCCGACCTCGACGACCGGGAGGTCCGCGCCGGTGTCGGTGGTGAATGCGGCCTTCGCGGCCTTGACACGGTCGACGCAGACTGAGAGGTCCTGCTTGTAGGAGCTCAGGATCTTGGTGTCGGCGGCGGTCCAGCCGGCGGCCTTGTAGAGCCTGGCCGCTTCCTTGCCGACCGAGTTGCCCATCGCGCTGCCGTCGAACCCGACAAACGGGGCGGGCGCGCCGCTGCCGTCCTTGATGACGTCGTCGGAGGCGAGGATCGGGATCCCGGCGCTCTTCGCCTTGCCGATCACCTGCGGGCCGATCGCCTGGTCGGGCACCACGATCGCGACGCCGTTGGCCTTCTGCGCGACGGCGGCGTCGAGTTCGGTGATCGCCTTGTTCGCGTCCTCACCGAGGTCGACCACCTTGAGGTCGACGCCGAGTTCCTTCGCCTTCTCCTGCGCGCCCTGGGCCTGCTCGACGAAGTACTGCTGGTCGCCCTGTTTCTGCAGGTAGTACAGCGTGATCTTGCCGCTGTTCGGCGCCGCCTGCTGCGCGGGGGCGGTGTCCTTGCCGGACGAGCAACCGGCCAGCACGGCGCCGAGAATCAAACAACAACCAACAACGCTCCAGGCGCGCCGAGTGTGCGGGTATGTGGACATCAAGTGCTCCCGTGGGACCGAGGATGAGTGTTGCGAACGGGTGAACAGCATGTGTCTCGTATTACAAACGGTTCGCTGTCAAGCCGTCAAGGCAGCTCCGACACGGTGTTCGACAGGTTCGACCCGAAGAGGATCACGGTGAGTGATGATCTTCAGCGAGACTTGTCGTACTATTCCGGCTCGTCGCGGCGGTAAGCTGGGAATTTGCGCCGCCGTGGTTTTCGGTGGGTTGACCGAGTGTTCTTGTTTATTTCAGTTGAGTCTCACCGGACAAGTTGGTGGACAAACTTGCCCGGGCACCCGGCCGGTGCGCGGTGTTTTCGCAGGTCGGCGGTGCCCGGGGCGCCCGGAAAACGGAAAAGCTCGTGAGCGTCGCGGCCGGTTCTAACCGGCCGCGACGCTCACGAGCTGTCCTGCTGGAGGTGGAAACGGGATTCGAACCCGTGTGCAAGGCTTTGCAGGCCTTTGCCTATCCTCTCGGCCATTCCACCGGGCCTGTGAACTCCAGGTAACTCCGGATCACCCTACCCCGTCAACTTCGCCGGGTGGTTTCTCGCTGGGTGAGAATCGGGCGGCGCCCGGGTAGATCTCGCGGTAGGCGGCGAGGTGACCCCACGGGGTCGTCACGGATTCGGCCGCCAGCACGGCGTGGACCAGGGCACGAGCGGTGACGCCGACGGCCGAGACGAGCACGTTGCCCGCGTCGGCGCCGGGGATGGCGCCGGTCGACACACCGAAGATCGTGTCGCCGTCACCGAGGCAGTGCGACGGGCGGATCGCGACGCCGAGGCCGTCTTGCGCCGCCCCGGCCAGTTGATACGCCTCCGCGTGGGTCAGCACGGCGTTGGTCGCGATCACGCCGATCACGGTGTTCAGCGGCTTCCGGCTGGCCCGGGTACGCACGGTCGCGTCGAGCCGCTGGCGTGCGGACGCCAGCTCGTCGTCATTTGACGGGCTCAGCTCGAACTCCTGCCAGTCGACGACTTCGCCGTCGCGCATCCGGCTGGATTCGCCGTAGGAAAGGGCGTAGGGCAGGCCGTCTGCCGGGTCGATCGCGGCGCCGCGGGCGTTCATGGCGACAAGCGCGGCGACGACGATTCCGCCGGGCAGCACGACGCTCGCGGTGCCGAGGCCGCCTTTCATCTCCGCCGTCAGCGCGCCCGTCCCGGCCCCGACGTTGCCTTGTTCGACGTCGTGGCCGGACGATCGCGCGTTCAGCAGGGCTTCGACCCCGGTTTCGGCGCCGGGGTGCGCGTGGAATTCGCCCCCGCGGCCGAGGTCGAACAACGCCGCGGCGGGTACCAAAGGCTCGCTTGTGGACAGTCGGGACAGCTCCGCGAACACCCCGTGCGCCGCCGAAAGCCCGTAAGAACTGCCGCCGGAGAGCACGATCGCGTCGGGATGCCGCACGCCGTAACGGACATCGAGCGCCGCGGTGTCCCGGGTGGCCGGTGCGCCGCCGCGGACGTCCACCGCGCACACCGAGCAGGGAGGGACGAGGACGACGGTGGTGCCGCTCAGCGCGCCGCCGCCGATCTTGGTGGCGTGGCCGACACGGAACCCCGGCACGTCCGTGAGCGCGTTGTGATCGCCGGCCGTCATGCCCGCGATGCTACCCAGAGAGGTTTCAGCCAGGGAGCGGTCACCCGGGCAGCGCGGTCACGAACTCGATCAGTACGCGGTACACCTCGTCGCGGTCGATCTCGTTGAGGATGTTGTGCCGGTCCAGCGGGAAGATGACCGCTCGCGCGTCGGGTAGTTTTTCGGCGGCCAGCCGGGCGCCGGCGGCGGGGGAGACGTCGTCGTCTTCACCGTGCAGGAGCAGCACGGGCAGGTCGAGCGACTTCGCCTTGACGACCGTGTCGAGCCGGTTCCAGCCGTCGGCCAGCGCCCGCAGTGTCGAAAACTTGAGACCGCCTTGCCAGGTCAGCGGGTCTTCGCGGATCTGCTGCGCGTATTCGGCATTGCGGGTCAGCTCGCCGGGGTCCTTACGCAGTGATGTCGGGTCGACGCCGCTTTTGATCAGGGCCGCCAAGCCGTCGTCGGGCAGTTCGGAGCGCGAGACGAGCGCGGAACCGGTGAGGACGAGCCCGGCGGGCCGGACTCGGTTGGGCAGCAACCGTTCCGCGGTCAGCAGCGCGGTGACCGCGGAACCGAGTGAGTGGCCGATGAGGACCAGCGGAAGCCCGGGGTGCGCGGCGCGGGCGAGCCCGACCAGCTTGGCGGCGTCGTCGAGCAGGTCGTCGATCCGCTCGATCAGGACACGTTCGCCTTCGCTGCGGCCGTGGCCGAGGTGGTCGGACAGCCAGACCGCTATCCCGGCCTCGTTCAACGCTCGCGTGAACGGCTCGTACGAGCCGATGTGCTCACCGAGACCATGGAAGAACACGGCGACCGTGTTAGGTTCGTCCGGTGTGGACTGTCCATAGTGGATTTTTCCGACACTGCCGTCGAACTCAGGCACAGGTGTTCTCCAAACCTCGGGTCAGGTCGGTGATGAGGTCCCGCACGCCTTCGAGTCCGACGGACAGCCGGATCAAGCCGGGAGTCACCCCGCTGGCGCGCTGCTGGGCTTCGTCGAGCTGGGCGTGGGTGGTCGACGCGGGGTGGATCACCAGGCTGCGCACGTCGCCGATGTTCGCGAGATGGCTGAACAGGGTGACTCCGTCGACGAACCGGCGCCCGCTCTCCAGTCCTCCCGCGAGTCCGAACGCCAGCACCGCGCCGGGGCCTTCGGGCAGGTACTTCGCCGCCGCCGCGTGCCATGGGTTGCCGGGCAGGCCCGCGTAGTGCACCCGGTCGACTTCCGGCCGTGCGGCGAGCCAGCCGGCGATCGCCCGCGCGTTGGCCACGTGCCGTTCCATGCGCAACGAGAGTGTCTCGATGCCTTGCAGCAGAAGGAAACTGTTGAACGGTGATACGGCAGGGCCGAGGTCCCGGACCAGTTTTGTCCGCAGCCGCAAGGCGTAAGCGAGCTTGTCGAACTTCTCGGAGAACACCAGGCCGTGATAACTCGGGTCCGGCCGGTTGAGCTGAGGCCAGCGCCCGGGCTCGGCCCGGAAGTCGAAGCGCCCGCCGTCGACGACCACACCGCCGATCCCGGTTCCGTGCCCGGAGAGGAACTTCGTCGTCGAGTGCACGACGATGTCGGCGCCGTGCTCGATCGGGCGGCAGAGAAACGGCGTCGGGACGGTGTTGTCCACGACGAGCGGAACCCCGGCGCCGTGTGCGATGTCGGCGACCATGGAGATGTCGAGCACCGACCCGCCCGGGTTCCCGACGGTTTCGGCGTAGAGCGCCTTGGTGTTCGGCCGCAGCGCGGCCCGCCACGCCGCGGGATCGTCGGGTTCGGTGACGAAGTCGACGGTGATGCCCATATCGGCGAAGGTGTACGCGAAGAGGTTGTAGGTGCCGCCGTAAAGCGTCGCGGCCGAGACGATGTGGTCGCCGGTTCGGGCGATGTTCAGCAGTGCCAGCGCGGACGCGGCCTGCCCACTCGCGACGGCGACCGCGGCGAGGCCGTTTTCGAGGTCCGCCAACCGTTCCTCGACCACCATCGTGGTCGGGTTGGACAGTCGTGTGTAAGCGTGCGACTCCAGGTCACGCAGCGCGAACGCGTCCGCGGCGTGCTCGGCGCTGGCGAAGACGTACGAGCTGGTCTGGTAGATCGGGGTGGCGCGGGCGCCGGTGGCCGGGTCCGGCCGGGCCCCCGCGTGGACTTGCCGGGTCTCGAACGACCAGCGCGTCACGCCCGCTCCGCCAGTACGTCGGACCACCAGCGCTCGGCGACCCGCGGGTGCGAGCGCAGCCAGCCGACGACGGCGTTCTCCCCGAACGCGGCGAGCAACGGATTGTCCTTGTCCGCGCTGACCCCGCGCGCGTCCGCGGCGAGTTCACCGGGGAGCTGCAGGGGTTCGACGACCGCGTCGAGTCGCGGGCCGAGGAAAAACGGCACGGAGTAGCGCCGCACCCCGGTGGGCGGGCTGATCACGCGGTGACGGGTCGCGGTGAGATAACCCTGCGTGGCGATCTCCAGCATTTCGCCGATGTTGAAGACGAACGCCCCCGGCACCGGTGTCGCGTCGATCCAGCCGCCGTCCTCGGCCTGCACCTGAAGGCCGCCGACATCGTCCTGCTGCAGCAGCGCGAGGTACCCGTAATCCTTGTGGACGCCGACACCCTGCTCGGAATCTTCGGTGGCGCGCCCCGGGTACTGCACGATCTTGACGTGTGTCGAGGCCTCGGCGTCGAACCAGGTGTCGAAGTAGTCCTCGGGCTGGCCGAGCGCGGCGGAGAGCGCGCGCAGCACCTCGCGGCTGACGCGCAGCGCTTCGGCCTGCCACTCCAGCGTGGTCGTCCGCAGCTCGGGGAGCTGGGCGGGCCACTGGTTCGGGCCGATCAGCCGGGTCCACGCGGGGTCGCCGGGCGCGAGTTCCCGC
>Ga0247768_1000660_pt1 | contig 12457 bp, 10 predicted proteins | sample UWRJL016104C6_FD_179944 | JGI IMG/M metagenome (GOLD analysis project Ga0247768, IMG submission 179944) | Plant litter microbial communities from Arlington Agricultural Research Station in Wisconsin, United States - UWRJ-L016-104C-6 | ecosystem: Environmental > Terrestrial > Plant litter >... | reverse complement strand
GCGGTGAACACCGTGGTCGCGCCCGTGCTCACCACGTTGGTCGTCCAACCCGACGTGGGTTGGTTTTGGATCGGCGTCGAGCCGGCGGGCGCGGTGCCCGTGCCTACAATCACGTTGTTCGAGAAGTTGACGCCCTGGATCGTGACGCCGGCGTTGCTGAAGTACAACTCCCCGGGGTTGGTAGGGCCGGTGGCCTGGCTACCGAATTGGGAGTTGTGATAGCAAGTATTGTTGACGAAGACCGTGCCGCTGCTCTTGGTCAGTCGGAAGCACGAGCCGCTGTTGCCGAAGGCCAAGTTATTGATGAAAGTCGCGCCATTCGAGGCTTCGTCGACGATGAAACCACTGCCGTCGGTGTGCTTTTGCTCGTCGGTATTTTCGAACGAGACCACGCCCTGAACCAAGTTGGTGCCGGTGGCTTCGAACAGCGTGACACCGCTCGACCACGAATGCGCCGTGCTCGTGCCGTTGTGGGCCGAGATCGAATTGGTCAGCTTGAAGTCGGGAGCGCTGAAAAACGTGAAGCCGGTGCGACCGTTCGAGTACGCGATACAGTGACTGATCGTCCAATGCCCATTGGAGACCTCGGTCGAGTCGGTGCCATCGGCCCAGCGGTTGCCGAAGCCGGTGGACCAGCCGCGCACCACGATGCCTTCGAACACCAGATACTCACCCTTCTCCGAGTGCACGGCCGTCGTTTGATCGGCGTCGACGGAAGCCATGCTCTCGATGATGGGCGTCGAGCAGGCGTCCGCTTTGAACGTGATCGGCGCCGCCGCCGTGCCCGAATTGGCCACGTACAGCGACTGCTGATACGAACCGCTGGTCAGGTACACCGTGTCACCCGCCACGGCAGCGGCCGCGGCGCTGGCCAGGCTGCAGGGCGTGGCCCGCGTGGGGCAGGTCGGCGAGTTTCCCGCCGGGGAGACGTACCAATCGGCGGCGTGCGCGGGTACGGCAACGAACAAGGCGAGCAGGGGCAAGCTGAGTGAATAAGCGAATCTCATCTTTGGCTTTCGCGGGAACTCTAAACAAGCACGTAGCTGTGATCCGCGCCAGGAACAAGGCACTCGGGCCGGCGTACCTGCCGCGCTGCAGCACGCTGCCCGCGCTGGGGCCTGGGGCAAGCGGCGCGTGAATCCAAGCGGCGCGTGAATCAAGCGGCGCGTGAATCAAGCGGCGCGTGAATTTTATTGATGGTCGCGCAATCCGGCGCGCATCGTCACAGCCTTCGGCGTCGCGGATCGACCAGCCGGCAGAACGCCTGCCTCCGAACCAGGCCCGAGCCCGTGCGCTTTCTCGGACGCAGGGACGCTCCTCGCTGAGGAAAGATACTCTGCGTACACAGTATTATTCGTGCAGCGAGAGGGCTCCCTGTCAGACGAGGACAGACGAGGCGCGACCATGGCCCTAAGGTGGAGCAGCTCCACGGCGCCGAGTGAAGAGCTGATAGCCAGCCACGAGCGCGACGCACACGAGCGTGCTCTCGAACAACCGCTCGGACAAGAAGTCGACCACTGCTTGGGTCTCGGCCGCGAAGCGCGTCCCGAGCCAAACCGTGGTGACCACCCACAGACAATGCCCGATCAGCAGCGCCGGCAGAAAGACGACTGCTCGCGTGCGTGAAGCACCAGCCAAGACGCACACCGATAGAAACGGCAAGGCCACGAGCAGCACCGCGCCCACACGCGCAAACGCCCGTTCCAATGTGCGCAGCGCTTGGCCCAGGCGGCGCGCGCGCGCTTCGATCCAAGTCACGGCCAAGTCCCCATAGGCCGCCCCGAGCCCATACACGCCAATGCTATACAGCGCCCGGCGCGTGACGGTCACGGCCGTCAGCAGCCAGGGGTCCACCCGGCCGGCGGCCAACGCGACGTGACGGCCGTCGGGCGCGAGCATCACCAGCAGCAGCGGCGCCTTGACCAAGAGCAGTGGCGAGAACGCAGTGCCCACCAAACTTGCCACGGTCAACACACCGAACAATGCCCAGCTCGCCCTGACTAGTCGCCGGGGAATGCCAATCTCGACGACGGTGCCTTCGGTGGGATGCATTGCTGCGCGCTAATTGTGCATCACGACTGACCGAAAGCGTAGCCCAGGGCGAACGAACACTCTAGACGGTACGCGTCGACTCATTAGACTGCGCGCCATGCGAAATTCGACCAAGCTTTTCATCCCGCTCTTCACCCTGGCACTGTTCGCAACTGGTACGGCAGCGGCGCAAACGGCGCCCGCCGCGCGCGGCATCGGCGTCGGCGCCGAAATGACGCTGACCGGCATCGTCGGCGGCAGCTTCGTGTACGACGCGCAGGCGTTTCACGTCGACGCCCTGCTCGGCGCCAACTTCGAATCCAACTCCACCACGCTGGCCGTCGCGGGTCGCCTATTCTTTCCGGTGCACCGCAGCCAATCGGCCGACTTCTCGCTCGGACCGGGCATCGGCTTCCAGCACATCTCCAACGATCCCGATGGCGATGGGCCGCAAGATCGCGTGAGCTCCAATCCGGTTCACCTGGAGGGCGCCGCCCAAATCCGCGCCTTCGTGGTGCCGAACATCGCGCTGTCCGCCAGCGCGGGCCTGGGCGCGGTGTTCACCAAGGGCAACAACAACGTGACCATCGGCGGTCAGCTGGGCGGCTCGTTCGGCGTGACCTATTTCTTCTTCTGAGCCCGTCTTACGCCTGAGCCTGTCCCATGCCCGCCGAACCGCGCGAAATGAGCCGCTTGCTCGGCAAATCGTCGGGCTAAGGGAAAGACTTCGAGCGGCCGTATGGGCGGGAACGAATGGCGCCCCGATGAGTCCCGCAGCAGCAGAGGTTCGGATCCTTCACAGCGAGCCCTCGCACGCCATCGCGTTCCTGGAACGGACGCTGGTGGTGCTTTGGCAAACCGAAACCCGAAAGCAAGCCGTGCTCGAGCTTGCTTCGCTGCTCGCGGGACTCGCCGAGGAGTCCCGCGGCTTGGCGTTGATGCAAGTGATCGGTGATCACGCGACCCCACCCGACGCCGATACGCGCGCTGCGTTGGCCAAGATGTTGAAAGCCAACGAGACGCGCATCGTCGCCTCAGCGGTGGTGTTCGAAGGCAGCGGCTTTCGCGCCTCGGTGATCCGCTCGGTGGTGGTCGGTATCGCGATGCTGTCGCGCCCGAAGTGTCCGCACACGGTCTTCGCTTCGACGGCGGAGGGTACCGAATGGCTCAGCGGACACATGAAGTCGAGCGGCAGCCCGCGCTACGCGCTGGATCGCGTGCGACTCGCGATCGACGATCTACGCCAGCGCACACGCCTCGTCTCAACTTGATGCGTCAACTTGACGCGCCCGTCCGGCGTACGCGCCCGCCTGGCGTCGCGCCGGAATTTTACGATTGGGGCGCTTTTACGGCGTTTTCACGCAAAAACCTGGTACCGGTGCCACATTTTGCGATTCTGAAAGACTGTTAACGAAAGAAGTCGCTGAATTAGTCAAGACTCGACCGTGAAGCGCTAGACCGATCCCAACTCTTGAGCCAAGGTGTGCGACCCATGGCTAGCACCCCGAGTTTGAGACAGTTCGCGAAGCTTGCTTTGCGCTTGACCGCCCTAACACCGTTCGCGCTTTTCGCCGCCGCCGCCTGTTCGAGCGATGGGGCGGGGAAGGTCTATGGCGCCGTATCGTGCAGCACCGCCGCTCAATGCAAGGCGAATGAGAATTGCGTGAACGCCGTGTGCACCGCGATCCCGAGCGGCACCGCGGGCGGCGGGAACCCCGGCGCGGCGGGCGGCAGTAACCCAGGTGCGGCGGGCGGCAGTAACCCAGGTGCGGCGGGTGGCATCAACTCAGGCGCCGCAGGCGCTTCAGGAGCATTCAATAGCTCCGCTGGCGCGAGCGGCGCCGGCACGAGCACCGCGGGTGCAACCGGTTCCAGCGCCGGCGCCGGCCCCACGGGCAGCGCAGGCGGAGGCTCGGTCGGCAGCGCGGGTCCGGGTTATTGGACTTCCAAGGATTGGCACGGCTGCAGCTGGACTGGCGTAGGCACGGCCGGCGTCAGCACCGTGACCCCGAAAGACTTCACGGCGAAGCCCCCGGCTGACGCGTATTGCGTCAGCGGCACGGTCGGCGCGGAGCCGAAGTACGAGAGCGTCGCGCTGCTGGGTTTCAACCTCAACGAGCCGACTTCCGCCAGCTGCGTTTACAAGCCGGTCGACACCACCGCCATGGGCCCGCCAGCGGTAGTTCCCACGGCCGACGGCCTCGCCATCAACTTCGTAAAGAAGGGTGATACGACCTTCACCCTGCGCGCGCAGATCCAGGGTCCGAACGGCGCCTTGGCGGGTGCCGCCGGAGCCGCTGATCGCTGGTGCGCAACGATCACCGAAGTGCAAGGCAAGGTGTTCGTGCCGTGGTCCTCGTTCACACCCAGCTGCTGGGAAACGACGGCCGCTTTGAAGGGAACCCCATACGCCAAGCAGCCGCTCTCCGCCGTGGTCTTCAATGTGCCCGGCAAGACCACGGACACGCCGTTCAGCTACTGCATCAACGGCTTCACGTATGGCGCGAGCGTTGCGGACGCTCCCGATGGTCCGGAGACCGTGGGCGACCAAACCGGTAAGATCGGCGGACCTGGCAGTACTGACTTGGATTTCGCGCGCGCGAAGGTCAACGTGGGAGGGCAAAACTATGTCATTCAGAACAACAACTGGGGCAACCCAAGCGGCACGGATCTGCAGCTGGAGTACAAAAACAACAGCTTCAAGATCATCGCGGGTAGCGGCAGCGGCGGCGACGCACCCGCTTCGTTCCCCTCCATTTACATCGGCGCCAGCGGCAACACGGCCAACGGCAATTACAGCACGCACCCGGGCGACAACCTGCCGACGAAGATATCCGACATCACAAGCATCACGAGCACGTTCCGCTACAGCGGCTCGACCAGCGTGTTCAACTCGACCTACGACATCTGGTTCGCCAATGCGATCCCGACCGCGACGTACAACGACGGCATCGATGGCTTCGTGATGATCTGGCTACGCGATCCTTCGGGCAAGCAGCCCATCGGTTCCAAGCAGGGAACCGCGACGATTGCCGGCAAGACCTGGGACGTGTGGAAGGGCCCGCGCGGTGCTGGCCCGATGGGCTCGCAAAGCAGCGCACCGGTGGTGTCTTTCGTGAATCCCACGGAAAACGACGACAGCCGCGCGCAGAACTTTACCAACGTGAACATCAAGGAGTTCCTGACTGCCGCGGCCTCGTACGGCATCTCGAGCAGCATGTATCTGACGGACGTGTTCGCTGGTTTCGAAATCTGGAACGGCGGTTCTGGCGGGAACTTGTCGGTCGACGAGTTCAAGTGCGTAGTCGCCAAGTAAGTTCGCGTTACTGAGTCACTGCTCTAGCCGGTCCCTCTTCCTGAGAGGGGCCGGCTTTGTTGTTTCAAGGCCTTGGGCGTGCGCAAGGAACGCAGCGAACCCGACGCTCCGATGCCCTAAGTTGCGTGTCGTGAGAGCACAGCCGGGGTGTGCGAGAACACGCCGTCAGTCCGTGGCTGAGTGGGCACAGAATTTCCATCCGGGGAAGGCGGGGTCGGTCACACTGCAGGTGCGTCCACCGCTGCAGAGGCTCGCTTTTACCGGGGACTCACACACCTCGTACCAGTTTGCCGTGGAGGTTTGGGAATTGGCTTCGGCGGCCGGGCGGCAATAGGTGTAGCTGCCGCCGGAAGCGCTAACACGGGAGCACAAGTAGCCTGTGCCACAATCCTCGTGCTGATCACACTCCGTCGGTGTTCGGCTGGGCTCGCTATCCGGAGCCGTTTCTGGACAATCGACGACGTCATCACAAGTCTGGTTCGTGGTGCTGCCGGCGCGGCGGAAGCAACACACTTTGCTGCCAATGGCGCAGTCGACTGCGCCGCACTTCACGACCGGGACGGTGCAAGGACCGGAGCCAATGCAGCGCACTGCGTCGGCCGTTGCTCGCCCCGCTGTGCCGCTCGAGCCATCGGATTCGTCCCCGGCCGAACCCGCTTCGTCGTCGGGCTGCTCGGGGCAGTTTCTATGCTCGTAACAGGAGCTGAATTTCGACGAGCACGCCACACTTTGTGTCCCGGTAAACCCGAGGACACCGAGCAAGAAGCACAGGCTCGACTGCGATATCTTGGTTGAAACGGCCATGTCTCCCTGTCGACCGCCCGCCGAGCGAGTTGCTCACTTTCTCTGCCTCGTGTTGAAGTCCTGCACCAGGGACTGTGCAACAGCGCCATCCGCCGGCGGGCGCCAGCGCGGGCACTGTCGGGATCCACCAATGTCCGCCTAACGGCGCGAGTGTTGCGATTCGCGTTCGCCTACTCGAGAACGACGCGCCAGAACATCGGCGGGGCTCCATAGATCTGGCCGACGATCGTTTTGCCGTCATCAGACAGGAAGCGTGCTTCGATGAGCTGAAAATCGAGAGGCGGCTCGAGCCCTCGTGCTCTCAATTCATCCACGACGGGTCGGAGCTTATCCTGATCCGTCCAGATGAACGCTTGTTGAAAATTATTGGTGCCAGTCACGCCCACCACGGTGTTGCCATCAGCGGAGACGGCATAGGGGGTGGAGCTGGCCCCCGCAGCGAGGACATCGAGCATCGTGAGCACGCCACCTTTCCAACGAAAGCCGAGGTACGAATCACTGGAGGCGATGTAGCCGAAGCCGACCACCGCGGGGTCAGTCCCGTTGACGCCGTTGAGCGTGATGCTCGTCCAATCGCTCGCGCCGAACTTGGTGATGGCTTGAGTTTGCGCGAACCAAAGCCCGCCCTGCACGCCATTTTGCAGGATCCCCGCGACGTATTTGCCATCGGGTGTCACGCCGGCAACCGACATCAGCTGAGGAATGAAGGTTCGTTGGATGCCGCTGAGGATGAAGCCGCTCGGACTCGACGTACTCGTATCGAGAAATTCCCCGGCCAGGACGGTTCCACTGCTGGACATGCCTTCGATGTCCCCCTGGAGCGCGAGCAGCTGCGGCGCCGCAGATCCGGACCACAGCGCTTTCCCTGTCAGGGTGCACGCGGGCGGATCCGTGCACGCCGAATATCCGACCACGACGCTGCCGTCGATGTTGGTTAGGTAAGCGGCCCCACCCTTTCCGTAGCTCTCCAGCTCAGTCACTGTGCCGTCGTATGCGACCGCAGCGGGATACCCGCCCTGATCCCGGGCGAACGACCCGACCAGTCGCTTCCCATCACGGCTCATGGCGTTGATCTCGATGAATTTGGCTCCGGCGGTCAGGCCCTTGTAGGTCACGATTTCGTACGTGGCGCGGCAACCGCACTCCCCGCCGCAGTCGACACTGGTTTCGTCCGTGTCCAATTGGTCGTTGTTGCAGTGGGTCGCGAGACACGTATCGCCCGCGCGTCCCACCTTCTTGCCGCTCCCGGCGACGCAGGTCGAGCCGCTCACACACTGATTGCTCGCGGTGCACACGCCCTCGGCGCTCGCACACGGGCACTGCGTCGTGCAGGTTCGTTCTTTGGCGCTGCTGCACGCGGGCTTATCCACGCACACCACGTCACTCGTCGCGGAGCCGGGCATGGTTTGCGTCTGGCTCGACGTGCACGTCTTCCACGCTTTGCACGAGGCGGCGTTCAGAGCGTCGCTGAATGTCCCGGCTGAACAAGCACGACAGGCGCGGTCGGCCGTTTTACTCGGTTGGCTGGAGACGAGCTCGCCCCTCGCACAAATCGTGAGTTTCTGGCATGAGGCGCCGTCGTCGTATTCGTCCTCGGCGCAGGTCGGCGTACCCGTTGTCCCTGCCGCGCCGCCGCTCGAGCCCGCGCCGGCGAGCGAGGGCTTGCCTCCCCCCTCGCTCCGTCCCATCGGTTCGCCGCCAGTCCCTCCCTCGCCGCTTTCGCCTTCGTCCGTGGAGCCATCGAAGGTCCGCTGCGGCAACGGCGAGCACGCAACTGAGATGCCACCAACCAAGAGCCCGGCCATCAAAGCACGCATGGTGCGCGTGCTAGTCCCCTCGCGGCTTAGCGTCCAGCTCCATCCCTCCCCGAGCCTGCGCCGGGTGGTCGGCTTTTCACCTCCTGCTGAAAACTGGAACGTCATGCCCAACGCGACGCAGTGCGTGAGCAGCGGCAGGGCTGGGAGTGAGCTACAATGCCCAGCGATGGCGGATGACTCGCAGTTCGGCGAAGGCCGATTCAGACCCGTAGGCGCCGAGCCGGAACGGAACCCCGATCCCGCGCCGCCGCAGAAACCGCGCGGCCCCTGGCTGACGATCGCGGCCGTGGCCATGCTCGCGCTGGGCAAGCTCAAGTTTTTACTGATCGGGCTGAAGGCCCTGCCGTTCGCCAAAATTCTGCTCACCAGCGGCACCATGCTGGTGAGCATGGCGGTTTACGCCTGGAGCATGGGCGCCCCCTTTGCGGTCGGCTTCGTGCTGATGATTTTGATCCACGAATTGGGGCACGGCTATGCCATGCGGCGGCATGGGCTGGCTGCGGGCGCGCCCGTGTTCATCCCTTTCTTCGGCGCGTTGATCTCGATGAAGGATCAGCCGCGCACGCCGCTGGTCGAGGCCGAGGTGGCCATTGCCGGGCCGGTGGCGGGCGCGCTGGCGGCGCTGGCCGCTTGCGGCATGTTCTTCATGACCCATTCGCCGCTATTTCTGGCGCTGGCGCACGCGGGCTTCTTTCTCAATCTGTTCAACCTCACGCCGTTCGGGTTTTTGGACGGTGGGCGCGTGGTGAAGCTGTTTTCGCGCAAGATGTGGATCGTGGGCGCCGTGGTTCTGGTCGGGATGTTCGCGGTGACTCACTCGCCGCAGCTGCTCTTGATTGGCCTGATGTCATTGCCCAGCCTGTTCGGCAAAAGTGGGCCGGCGCCCGGCGACGATCAGGTGACGTCGAGCGAGCGCCTCAATATGGCCTTCCACTACTTCGGGCTGTGCGGCTTTCTCGCCGCGGGCATGTATTTCTCACAGCGCTTGCTGCACCCGAGCTGAGACTCGAGCGGAGACCTGCGCTGAGTAGATCACTCGCCCCCGCTCGGCTCCGGCGGTGGCGCCTTCTTGCCGAAGAAGCGCTTGAGCCAGGCGCCGAGCCCAATGAAGGCCGCGACCAGCACCTTCTTGCCGGCGATCAGCAAGGCCAGCAGCTTGCCGCCGAACTTGGCGAGCAGCCCGACCTTGGCCAGCTTGAGCGCAGCTGCACCGGCGCCGCCGGCGACCAGCGCGGCCAGGCCATATTCGGCCACTTTGTCGCTCTTTTCGTTGAAGTCTTCGTAGCGCGCGCCGCTGTCGAAACGCGTGACACCGAGCAGTGTCGCCGCTTCGAGCTTCGATTGCGCGAGCTTTTCCGGTGCGTCGATCAGGTTCAACGAAGCGTAGCCGCGCCGACCCAAGACGCGCGTATTGTAGTTGATCGATACGCCGTCCGCGTCACTGGCCCTCACGGCCCAGATCAGGTGATGGCTCGTTCGATCATAATGCGGAGGCTCCGACCAGCCTTCCACGTGCAGCGGCTTGAAGCCGTGCTGCGCGCGGTACTTGTTGCCTTCTTCCGTGCCCTCGGTGATCGCCTTCAGGATCTCGTCTGCGTCCAGCTTTTCGCCTTCTTCGTCTTTGACGTAGCCCTCGGCGTCGAAGGAAATCGTGACCAGCCAGGAGGCCTCGGGCTTGAGCACCACGCCCATGAGCGACGGATCGTCTTGATTGCCAAAGCGGCGCATCATCTCGTCGGCGTCCTTCTTGGCCAGGAAGAAGAAGCCGTCGGGCAAGTCGAGCGTGAGCTCGTGCCCGAGCGTCACGCGGCTCGGCCCGCGCACGGGCTGATAGTGCGGTTTGTCGCCCGCCTCGGCTCCGTCATCTCCCCACTCGCCGCTCGCGGCCGGCGCTGCAGACGCGGCAGACGCGGCAGACGCGGCAGGCGCGGCGGCCGCCCGCTCGTCTGCTTGCGCGACGCCGCCTCCCGCCAAGCACAGCACGAACAACATCGACCCGACTAACCCGCGCAGCCAATTATCCATAGCAACTCAGCCTACAACGCCGAATCAGGCATTTGAAACCGTCTAATCACGCCGCTGGTTCGGCGGCTGCGCTGCAGCGCGGACGCGCCACGCCTTGACCCGGGACGTACGCGCAGCGATGGTGGAAGCCCGCGAAATGAGCCAAGAGCCCAGCGTGCGTACGTCTCCAGAGGCTCCTCACTCGAGCCTACCCGGTCCGCGCTCCGCGCTCTATGTCGTACATCCGCCCGAGCTCACAGGTCAGGTGATCGAGCTCGTTCCCGGCTTGATCATCGGTCGCGAGGCGTCGCTTGTGCCGGGCGGCAGCGCGAGCGGTGCGCCGTTCGCCGTGCTCTCGCAGCCTACGGTTTCCCGTCGCCACTGCCTGGTTCGCGACGCGTTCGGCGTGCCGGTGCTGGAGGATTTGGGCAGCAGCAACGGCACCCGAGTCAACGGCCAGCCCCTGACCATCCCGAGCGTGCTCCTGCCGCAGAGCGTCGTGCGCATCGGCAGCGTGCTGGGCGTGGTCGACGAACGCCCGGCCCCGGGAGCCGCATGGAGCGCCGCGCTGCCGGGCATCACACCCGCGGTCGTGCGCGCTCGCGATGCGCTGCGAAGTGCCGGCACGGGGCTCGCCCCAGTGCTGATCCTCGGCGAAACGGGCACCGGCAAAGAGCGCGTGGCCGCCGAAATCCACCAGCAGAGCGGCCGCCCAGGGCCGTACGTGAAGTTCAGCTGCGCCGAGCTCTCGCGCGAGCTCGCGCATTCGCAGCTATTTGGGCATGAACGCGGGGCCTTCACCGGCGCCGCAGCGTCGCACCGTGGGCTGTTCGCAGCCGCCGATCGCGGCACGCTCTTCTTGGACGAAGTGGGCGAGCTGCACCTCGAGCTGCAGGCCAAATTATTACGCGTTTTGCAGGAGGGCGAGATCCGCCCGCTGGGCAGCACGAGCACCACGCGCGTCGACGTGCGCGTGGTCGCGGCCACCAATCGCGATCTGCGCGAGGACGTGGAGCGCGGCACCTTCCGTCGCGACTTGTACGCGCGGCTATCGTTCTTCGAGGTACGGCTGCCCGCGCTGCGCGCGCGGCGCGCCGATTTCTTCTGGTGGCTGGAAAATTTGGCAGCAGTGGTCGCAGCCTCGCGCGGTCTGCCCTATGCGCCGCTGCAGCTCGTGCCCGACGCAGCCGAGTCCCTGCTCCTCCACGCCTGGCCGGAGAATCTGCGCGGGCTCGACCGGCTGGTTCATCGCCTGCTCGCGCTCGAGCCCCAAGTGATTGGTCGGCGCGTCCTGGCAGCGGTGATGCCTGAGCTCGACAGCCTGCCCGCGCCGCCGATCGACGCGGCGCGAGCCAACTCGCAAAACGCGCCGCTCGAAGAGAGCAAGCAGGCGCCTGCGCCGGACCCCTCACTCGGCGAGCGTCCGAGCCGCGACGAGTTCCTGGCCGTGTTCGAAGGCACCGGTCGCAACGTGCGTGCGACCGCGAAGCACTACGACAAGGATCGTCGTCAGATCTATCGCTGGCTCGAGCTGTTCGGCATCGAGCGCTGAATCCGCTGTCCCCCTGTCCCATGGGACAGTCGCATGCGCGCCCTCCCCAGCGGCCCGCGTTCAGGGCGTGACCCAGAAAAAATAGGGCTTTTCTGCGATCTGCGGGCTCGGCACGCCAGCTGCAATAGGCCAGCTCGACACCGACGGCGCCGAGCAACGCGGCGCCCCAGCCAAAGAAAGCCCCCTCATGAAACACACCGCGCTCCTGCTCACGATGCTCGCTTCATTGCCCCTCGGCGCTTGCGCCATGGCCCCGGCCGAAGGCGACGCCGATGGGCAAGTGAGCTCCAGCTCGGACGAACTGCTCTGGTACGTGTCCAATCCGCCGCCCGTACTGATCGACTTCGACTCCGATCCGCAGAGCGCGAGGATTGCAGACGGCACGATCGTCGACACGACGTACACGAGCTGGGGGGTGACCTTCAGCTGCATGGTCTGCTCGAGCGGGCACGCCTTTTCGCGGAAGCCCGGCAGGACAGGCAATGGCGTGAGCCTCGTGGCGAGTCCCGTCAACCCCGACTTCGATGCACGCTCTGGCGCGGTGCGCGCGGATTTTCCTACGCCGCGCAGCTGGGTCAGTGTGGAGGTCACTTCGGTGACGGCTGCGGAGTTCAAAGGCACGCCCACGGCGCGACCCTGGCTCCAAGCCTTCGACGCCTCGGACAACCTGGTCGGCTCTGCTTATTATCCAGCCTATGGCACGCTCGGCTGGGGGCAATGGCAAACGCTCCGCATCGACGATCCCAAAGCCAGCATCAAGTCCGTGCGTTTCTCTTCGCAGGTCGGTTCACCGCAGGTGCACGGCACATTCGACAACTTCAGCTTCAACGTCGATCCGTACTGGGTCGAGGCCACCCCCGTGCAACGGCCACCCATCGTCCGGCCCATCTTTCCCTCGCCCTGAAGCACCCTGGCCCTATCGCCGCTTCGCTC
>Ga0247768_1000658_pt1 | contig 12460 bp, 1 predicted proteins | sample UWRJL016104C6_FD_179944 | JGI IMG/M metagenome (GOLD analysis project Ga0247768, IMG submission 179944) | Plant litter microbial communities from Arlington Agricultural Research Station in Wisconsin, United States - UWRJ-L016-104C-6 | ecosystem: Environmental > Terrestrial > Plant litter >... | reverse complement strand
ACTTCTATCTCCGATATACTATACGCGCGTAGTATACTAAGTATAAAGAGATATATAAATAGTATTTACTAAATATAGTTATAATATAGGAATAGTATTTACGAATAATTATTTATACTTAGTATTAATTTCTTTAATAAAAAATATCGGCTTAATAAGAACTATGATCTATTTAATAGCTTTTTATAATTTTTCTTTTACTAATAAACGTATTTCTATAGGTAACTATAAAAACTAAAAGTAATTATATACGGAGTATTAAATCTACCTAAGAATAAGATATTAAAAAGGTAGCTATATATAATCGGTTAAGTATATACTATTAGATACTAAAAAATAAACTAAATTTAACGAAGGCTATTCTAAGTTTAGCTTTATAGTATAAATATTAGAAAGCTAAATTCTACTTAATTAGTTTTAAGTAGGTAATCTTTTACTATTATAATACTATACTCTACTAGAGCTATATAGTTAAGTTACTGCAAACCCCTATTAATACTTATTATAGGACGCCGGGGGTTTAATTATATTAATATAAAAGTTTTTAAGGATTTTACAATAATTATAGATTTATTATTAAGAGAACTTTAAAAAAAATTCGCGTAATATAAAGTAAGATAATAATACGGACTAACTATGCTAAAATACGCGCACCGCTTTATAGGTCCACACTACTATATTAAAAATAGTATAATGCTAGCCGCACTAAAAGTAGTATCGCGTAATACCCACCCTAATAGTTCTTATATCGACTCCCATAGGATTACTAGATATAAGGGTCCTAATTGGGAAGGACCGAATAATGTTTAGATAAAGGTTATAATTAGGTAAAGAGGTTAATTCTACTATAAAGAATATAGGAAGCTAAAAGGGCTTTTACCCTAATAGGGCGATAGCCTAGAACGGAATAACTAATAGGCCGAAGGATTATCTATTAATTTAGAGTTATATAACTAGTTATATAATAATAAGAAGAAAGAGAGATAAATCTTTTATAATAACTTTTTCCTTAAGGTAGGCGTTATCTTAACGGCTAAATCCTTTAAATTCTCTAAAAATATAATAAAACTTAGAACTAAATTATATACTAATTTCTTAATTAGGACTAGCGTAGATATAATTAATAATCGTATTTTACGGCGAGAGGTAACTATTCTTATAATAGTTAAGCCTATTATTAGGCTATATTAATATAAAGTAGTCTTTTCTATTAACTTCGACTAGTAGCTATATAGCTATTTACTTAGGTTTATTATAATATAACTAGTTAAAGTTACCTATTTTATAGATAAAGCTTTTAATAATATATTTATATATATTTAATTCTTTATATAGTTAATATAGTCCGGGTTTACTTAAATTAACATTATAAAAATTCTTAACTACTTTAATTAACTCGTATAAATTTTAGTATAATTACTAAGTAAGTTTATTATAGCCCTTCTATTAAACTAAGTATAATAAGTAGCCTTTTACTTTATATTTAATAATTTTAATTTTTAAGCAATTTAATCGTTTATTATTAATTTTTAAGTTAATAACTTTTATAATATAGTAGCCCTTAATACCGTTTTTATAAATTACTTTTAAGCCTAGCTATTTTTCTAGTAAATATTATCTAAGTAGTAAGTTTTACTCGTCTAAGTATAATAGCTAAGAGTAAAAAATATTATATATACCCTTTATAAAGTTCGGAAGTTTTAATTCGAATTTATAGCTATTATTATACTTTTTTTTAATTTAAAAGAATCTTAAGTTCTTAAAGTTTAGTAACTAATTTAAGCGTAATAATTTAATATTCCTTTTATTTAAATAAACTATATTCTCTACCTTAAATTTTAATACTAGTAGCTAATTTTTATTTATATAGTTTACTATTTTAGCTTAACTTTATATAAGTATTTCCGTTATATACTAAATTACCTTTTTAATATATTTAATAATAGCCGTAGTATTCTTTTCGGCTAATTATTTAAGTAAATTAGCTAGAGAAGTAGTATTAAGGTTAAGTTTAATTCTTATACGTAATATATAACCCTTAATAGCGAAAAAGAAAGTATACCTAGTAAATTAGTTAACTAAAGAGTTAATAATAAATTCGGCGATAAAAACGTAGTCTATCTAATTATTTTATATATAGTTAATATAGTAGTATAAGTAATACTTTAATACTACGTTCGTAATTTCGGTTTATTCGTTAGTCTCTAGATAAAATACGGTAAATAGTAAAGGGTAGATATCTAATTTCTTATAAAGTTGCTTCTAAAAATATAAAGTAAACTATACGCCCCTATCTAATATAATTAATAAGAGTAATCCTTTTTTTCTCTAAATAAAGGCGCGTACGATATCCTCTATATCTAATAATAGTAAAGGTATAAAATTCCGTTTTTTAAAGAGCCTATTTATTATTACTATAATATTTTTATATTTAACTCCCCGCTAAGTATAAATAATTAAACTAATAATAAAGTTTACTATAATATACGTCTAAAATTTATCTATAAGTAGAAGTAAATTAAGTAACTTATATTTACTATTTTTAAAGGGCTTAGCGCGCTTATATATTTTATAATTTAAAGTATAACGAGCGATAAAACTTATTATCTAAGGCTCATATATATATTTACTTATTTTTTAATATATATTATACTTCCTACTATATCTCTTAATAGGTATATTATAGAACTATTTAATAACTTTTATATATAACTTATCGTTAAACGGAATAAATAGCTTACCCTTTATATATAGAAAATTATTCCTAATTTCGTAGTTACGTAGCTAAACTTAAATTTTATAAGTATAAATAAAGTACTAGGAAATACGGCGCTATCCTATTTATTTCGCTTTAATAATATTTTATAAAATCTAATTCTCCGCGTATACTAACTTAATTTATTTTAATAGGCTCTAAGTATAGTCTATTATATTTAAAGTACTATCTTCTATTCATAACGGGCTAAAAAAAGTAATAAGTTTTTCTAATAACTTTTTCGCCGCCTCTTCTTTACTTAAGAGATATATTATTAAAGTAAAGTTTATTACTTACTAAAGTTTTATAATTAGTAACGTAATATATACTACGTAATAGCTACTATTATCTAGTAAATTAAATTTATTTCTAAAAAGTAATACTTATATTTAATAACGCTATCGTTCGTTTTAATTACTTAATAAAAGATTTTTAATACGTTTTATAAAACTATCTACTTTTCTATTATTTTTACTTAAGCAATAAGTAATCTTAAAATTAAATTTAAAAAAGAATTCGGCTTATCGGGCCTATCGTTTATTTAACTATTTTATTTTTATAAATATTTATAATATTTTATAATCTAATACTACCTTAATAGAGTTCTTAATACTAAAAAGTTTAAGTTTTTACTTTTTAAAGGCGCGTACGATAGTAAGTAGCTCTTTATTATATATTTTATAATTATACTTTACTAGGATTATTTATTTAAATAAGTATATAATAGGGTATAGTTTCTTTTTATATATTTATAATAAAATAGCTACTATAACGTAATTAAACGCGTTTATTTCTACTTACGTCTTAAAATTTAAATTAAAGTATTTTAAAATAAGAGCGGAGATAAACGCGGCTTTTAGTTTTTTAAAACTATTTACTTTTAAAAAGTTAGACTAAATAAAAAACTTTATAGTAGTAATAGCGTTTTTTTAAGTAAAAGTAATTAGTAATACTATAATTAATAAAAATAAAGTAATAAAACGCTAATAGAAATTTACGAATTTTAAGAAACTTTAAACGTTACTAAGGATTTTAAGGAGTTTTTAGTTTTTAACTATATTAACTTTATTAGGGTTTATTTCTAGGCCTAATATAATAAAAATAAGTTTTAAGTATTTTATACGTTAAACGTAGAAGTCGTATTTATTAATATCTAAATATAATTTTATATTTTATAACCTTTTAATAATAGTAGTTATATATTATTTATAGTTTTTAAACGTCTAACTATAAACTAGGATATTATTAAGGTATATAGAATAGAAATTATTTAGGAAGTCTTATAGTATTTAGTTAATAAAGCGCTAAAATATAGCTAGTACGTTATAAAGTTTAAAAAGTATTACTAAGTATTTAAATAGCTCCTACTTTATTAAAAACGCTATTTTCTATTTATTACCTTTTTTAATATAAACGCGATTAAAGGCGGCGATAATATTTATTTTAGAAAAATATTTAATTTTAGCTATATAATTTATAACTTTTTTAATACTTAATAAAATATTTTGGTTTTTAATAGTAACTTTATTTAGTTATTTATAATTAACGTATATACGTAGTTCTTTTTTTAGCTTCTTTATAACGAAAATAGGCGAAGCGAATAATAAAGTACTTTTTTAAATATACTTTTTACTAAGTATATCTTTAATATATACTAGTATAGCTTTAGCCTCCTTTTAAAAAAGTTTAAATAACTTTTTCGCGAATATTTTACTTAGTTTAAAGTATATTTTATAATTAATTTTCTTTTATAGTAGCGGTAGCGTATTAGCTATTTTAAAATTAAATACTTTTCTAAACTATCGAAAAAAGTTAAAAATTTTATTATTTATATTTTTAGGCTTAGCGTAAGTTTTCTTTAGTTTCTTATAAAATTTCTTAAAGTTAGTTTATATAAATTTAAATAGATTAATAACTAAGTTATTAAACGTAAGTTTCTTCGCTTCTTTATTAGCGTTTTTTATACTTATTTCTAGTAAGATAAAATATTTAGTGTATATTTAGACTAGTTATACGCTATATTATTTAGTTAGTAATATAGCTATCTTACTTAATACGTAATAGATATCGATATTAGATTTCTTATAAAGAAATTTAGAAAAATTAAGTAATTAAGGTAATAGACTTCGTCTAACTCTCTTAGCCTATACTATAGTTACTCTATATAAAAGATAGTTAGTAAGGTAGTATTCTAAATTAAATATTATAAAGTACCTTTTTTAGTTAATATCTAGCTAGTAAACGCTTAGCTAAAGAATATTAAAAACTATATTATAGCCGTTTATATTAATAATATATACTATCTTTTCGCTATAGTAATTATTATACTAAAGTTAAATAAATACTATTTAACTAATAAATTAGCTTATTACTTTATCGCTAAGGCGTAAGTAAACTTTATAATTTAGTATATAAGTAAGTAGCTTATAAAACGTAATTATCTTCTAGCTAATAAAAATAAAAAAAGTACTAAAGTCCGTAAGTATATTTACTTTTATTTATTATTTACTAGAAATAAATAAGTAATAGTTAAATAAGAATTACTTTTTAATAATTAGTTATTTAAGTAGTAGTATATTAAAGGTAAAATATAATTTATAAATATCTTATTACGCAAAGTATTAATTATAAATATTAATAATATATATAAGGGTAAGTTATTTATCTTTAGTATTAATACCGTCGGAGCCCCTTAGGCGGTAATTTATAAAGTAACCTAGTTTTTTAGATTACGTTTAGAGTTAAAGTTAGAGTTTTTAAATTATATATTTATATAGGAGTAGTTTATAGATTTACGAGTATTATTACTACTACTATTACTATTCCTATTATTACTATTTTTAGCTAAGTAAGCGAATTAAGAAATCTAATAAATAAGTTTAGGGTCCTAGTCTTAGTAAAGAGTATTATTTATATTAAGAAAATATCTATCTATTTTACCGCACTTATAATAAGCTTTTACTTTTTTAAATATATTAGCTTTTTTAATAGTATAGCTATAGAGTGGCTTACTACTATTAAAAGTTATTATATTTATATTTAAATTAGAATTAGGGCGAGAGTTTTAACTTTCTTTTCTCTTTTAAAAGCCTTTTTAGCTTTTTTTAAGATAATTACTACTATAGTATATATTTTTAGTAAAAATATTTAATAACTTTATATTTTATAGACGTAAAGCGAATTTATCGAAATTTATATAAGAGCTTACTTACTATATAGCGGGAATTATAATTCGCTTAAGTAGCTTATAAAGAGTAATATTAATTTTTATTTTATTACTATACTAAAGTAAAGTAATAATAGCGTAGTATTAGCCGAACTATTTATTTAAAGTTTTATTATTTCTTATATATATTTATCGGCTACTAACTTTAGCTTTTATTTTTATTTTAAAATTAAAAGAAAGATAAGTATAATCTAAAACTTTAAATAGTTAATTAATAGTTTAAAACTTCAAGTTATTAGGGCTATTAGTTATGGCGCGATATTTAATAATAGTAAACGCTAGTACTTAAAGGTATATTAAAATGTAGTTAATTTTATTTTCTTTTTTTAAGTATAAAGTAGCGCTCTTTTTAAGTTTAAACTTTACTAATATCTTTTAAGATTTATAATTATTTTTATTATTTTTATTACTAAATTTACTAATATTAGCGTATTTATTAATAGGTTTGGCTAGAGTAAAAGTAGTATTCTTAATAATAATAGGGTTAGTAATAAAGATTCTAGATATAAGCGTTTTATTAGTAAAATTATAAAGTATAAAAAACGTATTTTAAAAATAAAAAGTTATTTAAGTCTTTAGCTTAGCTTTTACTTTTATAAAGCTAGCGCGAAGAAATAGCGCCTTTTTTTTATAAAAGTTTTTAACTTATTTTATATAGCCTAGCTCGTACTTTAAATACTTAATATTTTATTTTAGCTTAAAGTTATTCTTTTTATATAAATTTATTACTATTTTATATTATAGGCGGTTATTCTATTTTTTTTTTAAAGTTTTATTAAAAAAGCGTTATTTACTCTTATAATATTTAATTTTATATTTATCTTTTTTAATAGTTTAAAGTAAGTTTAAAGTAAGTTTTTAAGCTTTATTATTATAGGCTTCGACTTAGTCGCGGAGCTTATTTAAAGTATAAAATAGTTTAAAATTAAGTTAAATAAATTCGTCTACTAAAATATGTAGGTTAAAGACTTTAATATATATATTACTTTTATTATTAAAATAGGCTTTAAACTAAAAGTTACTTAGCTAAAAGCGTATTTTTTTTTATAGTTTTATAAAATATTAGCTTCTTTATTATAAGCGTATATTTTATATCCTTAGTATTAATACTATTATTATTATTTTTAATAATAAGTTTCTTTTTTTTATTTTTACTATTATATAATAATATTCTTAGATTAAAGTTTCTTTTATTTATAAAGTTATATAGCGCGTCGCCCTACGTATTAGCTAATATAAAAATAAAAATACTAAGCTTAATCGTTTTAGTAAAAGTAATACTAGTAATAGCTACTATTTTTAATAAATTAGTAAAAAGATTATTAAAGATTTATAAAGTTTACTAAGTAGCTTAGCTATTAGTAGGAGCGCTATAAGCCGTAGGGTTACTAGTTATATTATTTTATAAGTTTTATTTATCTAAGAAGTCTTAATTTAGGTTTTAAAGTTAAAATATACTATATATTAAGTTTAGTAGTAGTATAGTATAAAGAGTATAGTATAGTAAGTTAGATTCCGAAAAATAATAAGTTTAGTTAAATAATACTTCGCTTACTTAAGCGAATATTAGTAAAAATAAAAGTATAAGTAATATAAGTAAAAGTAAAAGTTAGATTCCTATTTAGTTAGCTCTATTTATATTTTCGTGCGACTACTTATTAAATAGCGCGCTAGTCTTTATTAAGCTACCCGTTAAGCGGCGCTAACTTAATACGAAGGTAAATATAAGTATTTATATTATAAGATTTATCTAAAGTTTATCTAAAGTAATAGTAAAAAAGGTTTAGTAAAGGTAGTAGTAGAATTATATAAGGGTCCTAATTAGGAAGAACCGAATAATATTTAAATAAAAGTTATAATTAAGTAAAAAAGTTAATTTTACTATAAAGAGTATAAAAAGCTAAAAGGGCTTTTACCCTAATAGGGCGATAGCTTAGAACGGAATAACTAATAGGCCGAAGGATTATCTATTAATTTGGAGTTATATAACCGGTTATATAACTAGTTATATGACAATAGGGAGAGAGAGGGGTAAATCCCTCACACTAGACACTTTACGTAACCGTTATCGTAAGGCACACGTATAGGTATAGCTTTTAAAAGTAAGTACTAGGTTAACCGTGGGCAAATTCTTTAGTGCTTTATCCCCCGCACTTTAAAAATGCGACACTAATAAACTATTAAATAATTCTTTTACCGACTTTTATATATAAGGTATTTATAATAAATAGGTTTTTAAATAAAGGTAGTAGTATAGATATATAAGGAAGCGTTAGCGTAGACGCGAACTTAGATATAAAAATATAATTTAGAAATATATATCTAATTATATTTAGATTATAGAAAATTTATTAGAATTATATAAAATAACCTTCTATAATAAGGTATTAGCTCTTTTAAGTATAATACTTAGGCTAATATAATATTTATTATATCTAAGCTTCGTAAGAAACTATCTTATTATAACTTTTAGGTAAAGGATATATATAATTTTATAGCGAAGCTTTAGTATTTTAGTATAATGTAAGGTAGATGCGTAAAGTATTTATAGGAAAAATTAAAAAGTCTACTCCCCTAATACTTTAAAGATAAAATTCTATCCTTTTTATTATTTAAAAAAATAAACCTATTTCCTTTATTTATATAATTAGGCTATAATGCGCTAGTTCTTTCCGCTATACTTAGCCCTAATCTTATGTTACACCGCAGCTGATTTAGAGCGATTTCTTCCTTATGTCCCTAGTCTAATATATTAAATTTAATCTAATACTAATAGAGGATTCTTACCTCTAAAAAAAATTTTCTACCGTAGTTATTAGGGGATCACCATTGTATTCACTATTTTATTATTCATTACTAATATGTTGGTCACGTGCGCGCCCCTTACGTAACCCTATAATATACCTAGGTACTTAAGGGACTTCTCCCTACGTACCTTTTCCCCAATTCGTACTACTTTCTCGTATATAGCTAATATATAGGTTCCCCTAATATATTATATTATATAACCTCTATAGAAGCTCTCTTATATAAAGTAGTACCTACTCTTTATCCCTAGGACTATTAGCTACCGCACTACGCCGCCGCCGACGGAGAACTCCTAGAAGCTAGTCCTAAGTTAATAACTAAGACTAAAAGTATACTCTAGAAATACGACCTAAAGCTAGACCCTACCTAAGTAGTAGGCTAGAACTCGTTCCAAGTTAAGATAGATAAGCTAGTCCTAAGTAGACTAAGCCCGCTAAAACGAAACGTTTACTAGTAGACGATATTACTATAAGTACTAAATATTTACCTACGGATATTACTACTACGGTGCTAAACTCTTACTTACGTAAGCTAAAATAATATTATCTTACTTTTACTTAGAAGACAAATACTAAGTAAGAGCTTATAAATCTCTTATATATACTACTCTTAAACTCTCGATACTTATACCTTTATATCGGATCCTCCTTACTAATTCGATAACGATAATAGCTCTATTTAATAACGCCGAGCGCTACGCCGCCGCTAGCAGCGCTTAGAATATACGTTTTAAAACTAAATCTAATAAGTAGTCCGAAAAAGGGAAGAAACTTCCTAAGGAGTAGTAGCCGCTACCTAACGTAATAGATATTTAAGAAACTTTTACCTAGCCTCTTAATAAAATTATAGCTAGCGTTACCTTACTAGTAAATATCCTAACTAGTAATAATAATATCTTTAACCTCCTTATTCCTCCTAAAATAGCTAAGAAGTTAGTAATATTTGATAAACCTATTATCGCTAGCGAATTTAGAAAAAATAAAAGTAAAGAAAAAGCGAATAAGCGCCGGACTTCCTTTTTTTATATAAATATTAATAATAACGAATAAGTAATCTATATTATTAACTTCTTAAATAAAAATAAAAAGATAATATTAATAATTCGCTCTTAAAAAAAACTTATAAATTATTTTAAGTTCTCTGGCGTAAACCTAACGGACGCTATATAAAAGATAGTATAAGAAATAGAAGTACGGATAATACTCGCTAATAAATATATTAAAATATTTAACGCCGTAAATACTATACTAGCTACTAAAGAAGATAATTTCGCTAAAGCTATTATAGTAAACGCGAAGCTCGCCGGCGAAGTTAATATTCTTAAAAAGTTTAGCGAATAGTATCTAGAGTTAATATTAAAACTAAAAACCGCTAACGCCTAACTTAAAAAGAAAATAGCTATATATAAAAAAAATAACTTTTAATAGTATAACGCCTATAACGTACTTACTAAAAAGTATTATAATATAAAAACTTAGCTAGCTTTGGCAAACCGCTTTATTAAATTATAAGGCGTTACTAATAGCTATCGTAACTCTAATAAACTTTTACCTCTCCTTAACGTTAACGCCATTTAATTAGGAGATTACTATCTACTAGATCGCCGCTAATTTTATAACGTCTATACTTAAGTTTAAATAATATCTTTTTTCTTAGTCTAGAACCGAACACCTAATTACGTATACTTAAATAGCGCTAACTCTAGTATAACTATAAGTACCAAGCGAACTAGTTTAGGATTTAGATTAATTAAAATACTTAAATTAAAACTCTTTTATAGAAATAAAAATAACTATAACGCTTAAAAGATAAACGTATAATTTAAAATTTAGAAATCCCTTTATTAATACTTAACTAATAAGGATTAGATTTAATATATTAAAAGTCGCACTTGTAAGTAAGTATAAAAGCTAGTTAAATATAGAGTTACTAACGCTTACTAACCTAGAGGGTATTAAATACTTAAGGACTTCCTTTAAGTAATAGATCGTATATTTAAAGGACTTAACTAAAAGACTAAAACTACTGTAAAGCTTTATAATAGTAAATTAGTAATAAAGCTAAGCGAAAACGTTAACTAATAGATAAGTCGCTTTATATTAGGTATCGCACCCTTATAGTATGATAACCGTATAATAATTAAGATATCGTTATAGTAAATACTTCTTAATATAGCCGCTAGAGCTAGTTAATATTTCGTAACCCCTTATACTTAGTTAGAATTTGTAGATAAAGTTCGTAATATAAAGTAATACTATAAGCTAGTACCTAGGTAACTTAAATTACTTCTAGTCTTATTTCTCCGTTATAATAGAAAAAGTAGCTTACGGCCTAACTCTAATACTAATAAGTTAAGCTCTAATAAGAATAGTAAGAAAGCTTAGATTAGGTCTAATTAAAAGCCTTAGTAAATAAATATCTATTAGAAATATAACGTCTACTACTACTATTTTAAAGAAAAATATTAATTAAAAAGTAAGAAGTACCTACGTTATAAAAAATTAAGCGTTAAGTAAAAGGATTTACGAAAGCGCTCCGTTCGGAATATAGTAGTTAAAGTAAAAGAAAAAAATAAGAAAGTAGAACCTAATTACTTTAATATAAATAAATCTAATAATAATAATTATTAAATACTTAGCGACGATAACTATAAGTTAGAAAACTAGGTATTCTTAATTAAAGTCGCGACTAGGAACTCGCTTATAAAAAGAAGATATAAGTATAACTAAAGTATTTAGCTTTTACTAAGTACTCTACCCGGCTCTCTATAATACGCGTTAATATAAAAAGAGAGATTATATTTATTAATTCGATTATAGCTTAAGTATAGGAAGCTCTATAATAAACTTATAACCTAGACTTAATTAAACTCGCTACTAATACTACTAATAAAAATCTACTATTAATTACTAGTAAGTAATTTACGTTTAAATACTAACTACTTAATAAGGAAAATTAGATTTATAGTTACTTACTTATAAACTTAAGAGCTATATTAAACTTTATTTAAAGTACGCTAGTTAAGTAATATAAGCTTTTTACTTTTAAGCTAAAATAACTTATTTTTACCCGAGTCGTAGACGGTAAAGGGACCTAAAAGATTATACGTACGGCTAAGGTACTTATCTAATATAAAAATTACGTTATAGACGTAATCGCACTATTATTTAATATATTAAACTATAATATTATACTTAGAACCCCGTAGTTAAAAGAATATAATCTTTATATAAATTACCGCGATAAATATATATAGTTTTAAAATAAGTATTACCTAGAAAGCTATTTATAAATAAGTTAACTATACTAATATTATAGAATTTACGCGAGTTATAAAGATAAAATAGTTTAAATATAATCTAATTATAATATTTACCTAATTTTAAGAGTAGTAGCTATAAAGCTATATTAAAAGGAAAATTACGAAGTAATATAAATATATCCTTATTACTTCGACTTATTAGATTAAGACGACGATAATATTAGGAATATATCCGTTTATATACTAATATAAAAAGACTTTAAAAAGTTCTATAAATAATTAAAATAAGAACTAGTTTTACTCCGCAAAATCTATAAGCGACTATTAAAATAGATAAAATATAAGGAAATCTTCGACCCTAAATAGGCCGAGCTATTACCTTTACGTTAAAAAGGGATAAATTATAAAA
>Ga0247768_1000655_pt1 | contig 12494 bp, 11 predicted proteins | sample UWRJL016104C6_FD_179944 | JGI IMG/M metagenome (GOLD analysis project Ga0247768, IMG submission 179944) | Plant litter microbial communities from Arlington Agricultural Research Station in Wisconsin, United States - UWRJ-L016-104C-6 | ecosystem: Environmental > Terrestrial > Plant litter >... | reverse complement strand
GAAATCACCGACGGAAGGCCCCGCCCCAGCCTCGTGATTCGTTCCGAGGGCAGCTCCGTGCTGGTCACGGGCGGGGCGCGAGGCATCGGCACCTGTCCTGGCAGCAGACTACCGAGGCCCTCGTCGCCGACGTAGATCCTGCCGCCGATCAGGACCAGGTCCCGTGGCGCGTTGCCCACCGTCCAGTCGCAGGTTTGGAGCGGAAGAACGGATGGACGCTGGCTGAGCAAGCTGGCGAAATGTCCCCGGACGACATGCAACGGCTCCTGCGCTAGGCGGGCTGGGACGTCGACAACCGCCGGGCGGATCGAGAACCGCGCCAGCGCCGCGCCGACCTTGAGGTGGCGACAACTGTCGAACCGGATCGCCCACCGGCCGCTCGCCTCGAACCGATACGGCACTGCGACCTGCAGGCCGAGCATGGCGAGGACCTCGGAAAACGGGTCCATGACGTCACCTGGACGACCACGTCGCCGGGAGCTTCCTTCGAGTCCGCCTTTCGTCGACCTGACGTCGGACGCATGCGTCAGCGCTTGGCCGGGACCGAGTAACGACGTTAGATCCGTCGATATTCGGTAGCTGAACTCTTGACGGTCGAAAGTCAAACCTATAGGTTCCGGAAGTCGACCTAGAATGCCGATATTCGGACAATGGGAGATCGATATGACGGATGACATCGACGTGCAGACCATGGACGTGTTCGAGGCGATGGGCTCGGCCATGACGATGCGCTGGCTGACCGAGGAGCCGGTGCCGGACGAGGTGATCCGGAAATTGATCTGGGCCGGGACCAGGGCGTCGACCCCGGAGAACTCCCAGCTCTGGGACTTCATCGTGGTCACATCACCGGAACAGCGCGCGCGTCTGCACGAGACCATCATTCCCGACATCTCGGCGCTCGACGGCGTCAAGGCTCGGACGGCGGGCGTCACCGACCCGGTGAAGCGCCGCATCTACGACGGTGGGGCGCACCTGCTCAGCACCCTTCGAGACGCGCCGGTGCTCATCTTCATCTGCGCATCGTCATGGGTTCCCGGCGACCCGAAGGAGGATCGCTACCAGTACGCCGCCGTCTACGGGGCCGCGCAGAACATGCTCGTGGCCGGCCGGGCGATGGGCCTGGGGGTCGCTCCGACCGGGATACACACGCTCAACACGAGAGGTGTCCGAGCGGTGCTCGGCGTGCCGGACCACAAGATCATCGGCGTGACTATGGCGGTGGGGTGGGCAGCCCGCCCGTTCGGCCCGCTCAAGCGGAAGCCGATCGAGGACGTCATGCACTTCGAGACCTGGTGACCGGCGTTCGCCGACCGAGAGGAACAGACATGCCTCAAACGATGCAGACATGCAAGATGGCCGGCCGCGACGTCACACGCGTCGGCTTCGGCGCGATGCAACTGGGGGAACTGCCGGGGCGCCCGGCCGTCGACCGCGACACCGCGATCGACGTGGTGCGCACCGCCGTCGAACTGGGCGTGAACCACATCGACACCGCAGCCTTCTACGGCCCCGGCACGGCGAACGAGGTGATCCGAGAGGCGCTGACCCCGTACGGCGACGACCTCGTGATCGTCTCGAAGGTCGGCGCCGTGCACAACGGCGAGGGCAGGGACCTCGCGCAGCGGCCCGAACAGCTACGCGAGCAGGTGGAAGACAACCTGCTCGGCCTTGGTGTCGACCAGCTCGACGTGGTCAACATCCGGAGCGTCCAGCACGGCCTCACCGGCGGCTTCGCCATCCCGGACGACCAGATCGTCGATATGGACGACCAGCTGGCCGAACTCATCGCGCTCCGCGACGAGGGCAAGATCGGCGCGATCGGCCTCAGCTCCGTCGACTCCGACACGCTCCGCCGCGCGCTGCCCGCCGGGATCGTGTGCGTCCAGAACTTCTACAACCTCCTCCACCGAGCCGACCACCCGGTGCTCGAGCTCTGCCGCGAGAACGGAATCGCCTGGGTGCCGTTCTTCCCGCTCGGCTCGGCCACACCTGGGCGCCTGAACGTCCTGGCCGAACCCGCTGTGCTCGACATCGCCGCCCGGCTTGACGTCACACCCGCCCAGGTCGGACTCGCGTGGCTGCTCGCGCACGATCCATCGACGCTACTCATCCCCGGCACCGCCAGTGTCGACCATCTCCGGGACAACGTGGCGTCGGCTTTCGTCGAACTCGACGATTCGGCGATGGCCGTCCTCGACGGTCTTGTTCCGGCCGCGCTGCCTCAGACCGGCGCGGCATCGTCGTAATCGTAATTCGGAAAGGATGATCAGTTCATGGCAACCGTGCAGCTTCGCCGTTATCAGGTCAAGCCGGACGAGCTGGAAAACTTCGTCAAGCATTGGGATTTGATTGTACCCTTGCGGCAACAGTATGGGTTCGACGTGCTCTTCGCCTTCGTGGACCGATCTACGAACCAGTTCGTGTGGGCAGTCAGTCACGAAGGGGACAGCGACGAGTTCGATATCGCCGCGAAACGTTTGATGGATTCTCCCGAAGCTGCCGCTGTAAGGGCAAAGTACCAGGCCGCGGATACCTCTGGTCGGCTTCCTGTGGAACTTCTTGATGACATGTTCATAACCAAGGTCGACGTCATGCACCAAATCTGGTGACTGACTGACTCGAGCACGCCCCCCGCCGCCGGGGCCGTCGCGGTCGAACGAAAGGAGACGAAGGACATGGGAACTCTTCCGTGGCGAAGGGTCTTGCTCGGCGAGGTCGAGACGGGGATATCGAAGTTCGAAATTGCGGAGATCGATTCCACGGACCCGAACGGTTTCGGTGCCGGGTACATCTGGGGCTACGACGAGGTCCCGACCTTGCCCTATTATCCGGATGAGCCATACCAGGTTCGCAGTGTGCTGGCCAATCCTGGCGGGCTGCGCGTGTTCGGCGCGCACTTTCCCCCGCTGTCACACTTGGCCGAGATGAAGTGGTCGCCGGCGGCCCCGGATCAGAAGAAGCTCATCGACGCGCAACCCAGCGGGATCCATTGGTATGACGGACCCGGCTTTGGGTGTTTTCATTCTCACGACAGTATTGCCATCGATACGGTTGTCAGTGGAACGATCGCGCTCGAGGCGTCCGATGGAACCCGCGAAATCCTGAAACAGGGTGACGTGGCCGTCTTTTGTGGTTCGAACCACAGGTGGCAAGTGATCTCCGAGGAGCCGTGCACCGTAGTCGTCACGGAATTCCATGCGCCGCGCCGCCAGGGCGAGGAGCCGTCCGGAACGATGGAAGACGTGCGGACGCGTATCGCCGCGCTGGCAAACGAATCAAAGCCCCAGCACGAACACTGACACAATTCAGTCAATCGAGGTTGCCTTCCAAAGGCGGCAGGGAGAGAACCGTGTACCTGACTCAGGGTCTGCACCGCTCACTCCAGCAGAACCCGAACGCGCCCGCCACGATCTGCGGCAAGAGGGTGCGCACGTTCGCCGAGCAATCCGACCGGGTTGCCCGGCTGGCCGGAGCACTCCGGGAGCTGGGAGTGATCGACGGCGAGAGGGTGGGCATCCTGTCGCACAACTCCGACAGGTACCTCGAGGCGCTCCTGGCTGTGCCGTGGGCCAACGGCGTGATCAACCCGGTCAACTTCCGCTGGAGCGCAGCCGAGATGATCTACGCGCTTGCGGAGTCCGAAACCGAGATCCTCTTGGTCGATGACACGTTCGCCCCGATGGTTGCCGCATTGCGCCCGGGCTATGAGGGCCTGCGTGTCGTGATCTACTTGGGCGACGGGCCGCCGCCGCTCGACGACGCCCTCGGCTACGAAGATCTGATCGCCGAGACCGCGCCGCTCGCCGATTCGATGCGCGGCGGCCACGCGCTCGCCGGCCTGTTCTACACCGGTGGCACGACGGGGTTCCCGAAAGGGGTCATGCTCAGCCACGCCAACATCCTGACCTCCGCGTTCGGCAGCCAGGCCACCTGCCCCTTCGTCGTTCCACACGGGCGTACGTTGCACGTCGCGCCGATGTTCCACCTCGCCGACCTCGCGATGTGGGTGGCTCAGTTGACGCTCGGGGGCACGCACGTGGTGCTTCCCGCCTTCGATCCACCAACGGTCATGGCAGCCATCGACGAACACCGCGTCACCAATGTCGTCCTGGTGCCCAGCATGATCCAGATGCTGGTGGACCACCCGGAGCTGGCGCGACACGATCTGTCGAGCGTGCGTGTCATCGTCTACGGTGCCGAGCCGATCACCGAGGTTCTGCTCGAGCGGGCGATGAACGTCTTCCCCCGAACGGACTTCGTGCAGTGCTACGGCATGACCGAACTTGCTCCGGTGGCCACGATGCTGTCGGGGGAAGACCATCGCCAGGGATCACGGTTGCGTTCGGCTGGTCGCGTCGCGGCGCACGCCGAGGTGCGTGTGGTCGACCAGGAGGACAACGAGGTGCCACGCGGCACGGCCGGCGAGATCGTCGTGCGCGGTGACCACGTAATGCTCGGGTACTGGAAAAAGCCCGAAGTGACGGCCACGGCGTTGCGCGACGGATGGATGCACACCGGTGACGGCGGTTACATGGACGACGAGGGCTACCTCTTCATCGCCGACAGGATCAAGGACATGATCATCTCCGGAGGCGAGAACGTCTACGCGGCCGAGGTCGAGAACGCCGTCGTCAAGCACCCGGCCGTCGCCGCGTGTGCCGTCATCGGGGTCCCGGATGACCGCTGGGGCGAGCGGGTGCACGCGATCGTGGTGCTCAAACCCGGTGCGCGGACGCCGACCGCCGAGGCGATCCGCGGGCACGCCAAAGGTCTGATAGCGGGATACAAGGCGCCGCGCAGCGTGGAGTTCGTCGACGCTCTCCCGACCTCCGGGACGGGCAAGATCGACAAGCGCGCGCTGAGCGCGCCGTACCGGCGTGAGTCCGGCAAGTCCGGCCATTGACACGCATTTCTTCGATCCGAGCCGATCAGCAGACTCCTGAAGGTCGCGCGTCCACGAAAGGCACCTGATGACTTCAACCGGGGACGTTTTCGTTCTGGGCATCGCAAGTACACCCGCCGGCCGCTTTCCCGACCAAACGTTCTTCGACCTGTGCCGCAACGCGGTCATCGGGGCCGGCAAAGACGCCGGCTTCACCGCGTTGCCAGTCGAGCGCGTGTGGTTTTCGAGCGTGTTGATGGACTTCTGGGGCCAGCGTGCGTGCCGCGGCCAAGAAGTCCTCACCCCGCTGTCCGATGAAGGCGTGCTGCCGCACGGTCTGTGCATCCAGAACGTGGAAGCCGGATGCTCCAGCGGGACGATGGCATTCTTCGGGGCCGTGAGCGACGTCCTGTCCGGCGAAGCAGAAGTCACGCTCGCTGTCGGGGCCGAGAAAATGAACCATCCGACACGGCCACGGCAAGACATCCTCGCATGGATCGAAGGCACCGCGGGCCAGCTTGACTCAGAATACTTCTACGCCCCGCATCGCAAACTCGCCGCCGAACTCGACGTGAGCTTCAATCCCGGCGAAGAAGGCCGGTCGGCCGCCATGGATGTCTACGCCCTGTGGGCCCAGGCGCACAAGCAGGCCTTTGGGACCACAGACCAGCAGATCGCCGCCGCGGCCGCGAAGAATCACACCAACGCCGTGAACAACCCCCGGGCCCAATACCGATTCCCGATGACCATCGAGGAGGTCCTCGCCGACAGAATGGTCACCCAGCCGCTCACACGCGCCATGTGTGCCCCGACGGGTGACGCGGCAGCGGCCGTCCTTGTGTGCTCACGCGCGTACCTGGAAACACAACCCCACGCCGTGCGCGAGCGTGCGTTGCCGATTCTCGGACACGCCGCCTGCGGTGGCCGGCGATGGTCGTTGTTCGAGGATGACCGCTCAGCCGCCCGGGCAGCCGGACGCGCCTACAAAAAGGCAGGTATCGGGCCGTCGGATCTGGACCTGGTAGAGCTGCACGACGCCACTTCGATAGCGGAAATCCTTCTCGTCGAGGATCTGGGCCTCTGCGCCCGAGGGCAGGGCGGATCATTCACGAAATCAGGCGCGACGGCACCGGACGGCAAAATCCCGGTCAATACGTCGGGAGGACTCGTGTCCCGCGGTCATCCGATCGGCGCATCGGGAATCATGATGCTCAATGAAGTCGCCTTGCAGCTGCGTGGCGAAGCCGAGGCGCTGCAACTGCCCCGGGCGCGGGTCGGGCTCGCGGAGAACGGCGGCGGGATCGTCGGTCACGACAACGCCGTCTCCGCGGTGACGATTCTCGGCGCTCCGTCGTGAACAACGGTGTGAGGGCGCGCGGCCGGGCGATCGTGGCCGGTGCGGGCATAGTCGGGTTGAGTACCGCAGTGTCGCTGCGTCGGGCGGGGTTCGAGGTCGCGGTTCGAGAACGGGCACCGCAGATCAGACAGACCGGTGCCGGGCTCGGAATCTGGCAGCACACGATCACCGAGCTCGAACGTCTTGGGCTCGGTCCACGGCTGTCCGAGATCAAGGCCGAACTCAGTTTCGACCGCTTTCGCGACCCCTCCGGTGCCTTGCTGGACGTAGGCGACATGCCGCCGGGGCGGGTGGTGCATCGCCGACGGCTCGGCGCGCTACTTCTCTCCGCCGTCGGCGAAGAGAATATAAGCACCGGCAGGGAAGTAGTCGACTACACCGAGGACGAGGCCGGCATTATCGTGCACTACGCCGGTGGCGACCAGGAGCGAGCGGATCTGCTCGTCGGTGCCGACGGCCTGAACTCCCGGGTGCGCAGGAGGCTCATTCCGGGCTCGGAAAGCCACTATGACGAAGAGGGCCACCATGTTTGGCGGGCGGTACTGCCGTTCGACGGGGATCTCGGCGATGGCTACCCGACTATCGGGCATCACCGCACCCGCGGCACGGTCATGCGGCTCGCCGACGGTTCCTGCTTCTGGGTGTTGGCCCAGTTCGGTGTCACCGGCGAGTTCGCCGGAAGCCCCAAACAGGAAGCCGTTGCGAGGGTTGAGAACCTGCACGACGGACCTTCCCGGTTCGTGCTGCGCGAGGTCGTCCTGGCCACCCCGGAAGATTCGGTTCTGGACAACCGGGTCGCCGTAGTACCGGAGATCCCACGCTGGAAGAGCAACCGTGTCGTGCTCGCCGGGGACGCCGCACACGCCATGTCCCCGCACATCGGATCAGGTGCCTCACTTGGCATCGAGGACGCGTATGTGCTTGGCGACCGGCTCGGCGAAACCGATATCGCCTCGGCACTGGACAGCTACCAGACCGATCGCATTGCCCGATATCGGCAGGTGCGCCAGCACGCCAAGGCCATGGCCACCGCACCGACCCCAGCGTCCTATGTGGAACACTTCTCCCGCTACTTGAACTGGTTGAATAACACTGCGGCATGATGAATGATCAGCGTGTTCCCGGCTGAAGTGCGGTATTCGGGATCGTCACTCGGCTGGAATCTCGGCGCCATTCTCGGCGGTGGAAGGGCAGGAACCTCAGGCCAGTACCGGCGAAGTCTCCGTCGGCTTGGGCGAGAAGCGCGGAAGGTGCTTGCCGAGGGTGTCGGCCAGTTCCTGGCCTTGGCGGACCAGGTCCTCGCGGTAGGCGATGACGGTGTTCCAGTACAGGCAAATGGTGCCGTGGCGGGTGTCGCCGTTGCACACCGGCGTGCCCAGCCAGCTGTGGAATCCTTCGGAGACGACGAGGTCGGTCGCGGATCGGAAGATCGGATCGGTCTGAGCGTCGGCTACGAAGATGTGCTGGTTGTGTTTGACGATGTTGGGGAGGACGACCCCCTCGGTCTGACCTTTGATCAGGATCTCCTCGACGTAGCGAGACGAGAGACCGCGCCAGCGCATCATGGACGGTGACGGGGACAGCGTCAGATCAGCGGCCCAGACGTTCTCGGCGGCCACGTGGACCCGGTCGGCGCCCAGCGACGCGGTAGCCACGTCGCATGCGAGGTCGAGCAGTTCGGCAATGCTGCCGACCCGGGACGCCTGCTCGTCGAACTGCTTCACGTGGTCCGACCGACCGGCGGTGCCGAGGGTGATCGTCTCGACGACGTGCGTCGAGACCGACTCCTCGATTCCAGGTACCTGTTCGACGTGGCGGACGTAGAACTCGAGAGCTTCACTGTCGGATTCGAACGACGCCAATACGATCAGCTCGTAGGCCCCGGTTGTCAGGTGGACCTCGTCCACCTGGGGCATCGACGCCAGACGGTCCGCCACGGCGAACCGCTGGCCCGACTCGACCCGCACCAGGACGATGAGCCGCGACGGCGCCGGGAGGTTCATGGTGGCTCCGACCCGCATACCGTCGCGCTCGATCAGCCGGCGGATCCGCTGGCGCACGGTCTTCTCAGACACGCCGACCTGGGCGGCTACCTCGAGGTTGGACATGCGCCCGTTCTCGGCCAACAATCCGAAGATCCTCTTGTCCAGCGCGTCGAGTTCGGGCACGTGAACCTCCTTGACTCAGACAACATATCTTACCGGACTCCGAATATCGACCATTGATGGTCGATATTCGGAGATCAAGCGTCTCTGTGACGGCAACGTAGTTGAGTGAAAACCGGTCTGCCGGCCGGGGCGCCGTCGTCGCATCCAACCGGGACCCAACCCGGCGCCCAGCCAGGAACGGACCTGCCATGGCGCACCGCCTCTCTTATCCACCACCTCCGCTTCATCCCTTCCAGGGATGGATGAATGGAGCCTGCTGGATCGCCCGGCCCGGTGGTCCCTGCGCGGACGTTCATCGCCGATCCGGCGGCCCGACATATCCCGTCTCCGCCACCGTCTGTCACGCAAGCGGGTGTGGCGGCTCATGCGGACCGCTGACCTGTAAGGACACCACCCGAAAAGGCTAGAAACAGATCATCATTCCCGGCGACCAGCCCATGGCGGCGCCGGACCTGATCGGCCAGGACTTCACCGCCAACGCGGTCAACCAACACTGGTGCGGCGACATCACCTTCATCAAAACCTGGGACGGCTGGGCATATCTGGCGACCGTAATCGACCTGCACTCCCGCGCCGTGGTGGACTGGGCGATCGCCGATCACTTACGCACCAACCTGACCGCCCGACGCTCTCGACATGGCCCTGGCCCACCGCGCACCACCGGCCGGAGTGATCTTCCACAGCGACCGCGGCAGGCAAGACACCTCCAGCGATTTCGCCCGGTACTGCACCACGAACAGCTTCGAGCCGAAGATCGTGGCCAACCGGCAAAACGCCTGGCGGTGTGGACGAGATGGTGATCTCCCTGGCCGCCAAAGGTCTCACGACCGGGGAGATGTCCGCGCACCTGGCCGAGGTGGCAGAACCGGCCGCTCGATCCGGCTCGAGTTCCACCGGTCGATGGCCGACCTATGGGCAGCGCCAGCGGCAAAGCAGGCGACCGGCGCGCCGATTCCTGCCGCCGGGCGCCTGCCATCGCCGCGCTGGAGAGAACCCCTGCGCGAGCAGCACCTGGCCTCGTGCCGGCCGCGCGGGCCGATCACGCCCGCGTTCGCGACCGGACGATTCGGCCACTCAGCTTCGCTACGAGAGGTCGGTAGAGCGGCTTCGTCGACGCCAAGACGAGGATGACGGCGGTGAGGATGAGGAAGATCATGGCCAGCGCGCTTTGCGCGAAGATCGTGAACGTTCCCTTCGAGATCTGCAGAGAGGTGTTCAGTGACCGCTCCATGACGGGACCGAGCACAACGGTCAGGGCGATCGGTGCCAGTGGGATCTCCGCCTTCCGCAGGAGGTATCCGACGACGCCGGCGCCGAGCATGACGTAGATGTTGAACACGGATCCGTCCAGGCTGAATGCGCCGACGATCATGAAGCCGATGACGATGCTGTACAGGATCGGGTACGGCGTGCGCAGGAAGAGGATCCATACCCGGACCAGCGGGATGTTCAGGATCAGCAGGATGACGTTGCCGACCACGAGGGAAGCGATGATGCCCCAGGCGACGTCGGGGTGATCGCTGAACAGGAGCGGTCCGGGCACGAGCCCATTCGCGATGAAGGCGCCCATCATGATCGCCATCGTCGCCGAGGTCGGGATGCCCAGCGTGAACATCGGGATCATCCCGGAGATCGCGTTGGCGTTGTTCGCCGACTCCGGCGCCGCGACCCCCTCGATCGCACCCTTGCCGAACCGTTCCGGCGTCTTCGACAGGCGGCGTTCGACGACGTAGGAGCCGAAGGCCGCGATCGCGCCGGGCGAGCCGGGAAGCAGGCCGGTACCGAATCCGAACAACGATCCGCGCAACACGGGAAACCGGGAACGGCGGAGATCATCGCGTGACGGGAGGATCTTCCCGACGCGGATCGGTGCGGCGGAGAAGGTGAGGTTCCGCTCGATGCTCGTGAACAGTTCGGAGAACCCGAACAGGCCCATGATGATCGGCACGAAGTTCAGCCCGTCGAACAGTTCCAGGCTTCCATAGGTGAACCGCGGGACGCCGTTGGCCGGGTCGAGTCCGACCACCCCGATCGCAAGACCGATGAGCGCGGCGATGAGTGCTTTGACGATGGAGCCGCTGGATAGCCCGACGACGAGGGTGAGGCCCATCAGGGTGAGCGCGAAAGTCTCGGCCGGTCCGAAGGCGAGGGCCGCGTTGGCGATCGGCGCGGCGGCGACGAAGCCGACGACGCCGATGAGACCGCCGATGAAGGACCCGATCGCGGCGATCGACAGAGCGGGGCCGGCTCGTCCTTGCTTCGCCATCTGATAGCCGTCCAGCGTGGTGGCCACTGATGAGGTCTCGCCGGGAACGTTGATGAGGACGGCCGTGATCGTGCCACCGTATGCGGCGCCGTACAGGATGGCGGCCAGCATGATGATCGCGGTGACCGGCTCGAGCGCGAATGTGAGCGGCAACAGCAGCGCTGTCGCCGCGGCAGGCCCGAACCCGGGAAGGATGCCGACGAGCATGCCGAGGACGCACCCGATGAGCGCGAACAGCAGGTTTTCGGGGGTGAGGACGGTGACGAACCCTTGCAGGAGATCGTTGAACATGGCTTACAGCCCCAGGTTCTGAAGGAGCGGGATCTGCGACACGGGGAGGCGGACACCGAGCCCGAAGTCGAAAAGGAGGAATGTCCCGAAGGAGAAGACGAAGGACAGAATGAGATTCAGCCACCAGCGGGTGCGAGCCACGAAGAAGAAGACCACGAGCATGGCCAGGAGCATGGTCAGCTGATATCCGAGTGGGCCGACGAACAGTGCGAAGCCGACGATGACCGCGATCGAGATCCCGATGCGCACGGCGCCGCGCGCGTCCGGAGTGGTGGATTCCCCTTCGCGACGGACATGACCCGTGAAGAGCTGGATGAACCAAATCAGGCCGAGCAGGGCCAGCACACTGCCGATAGCGGCGGGGAAGACCCCTGCTCCCGGCTTTGCGGGAGTGCCGAACCCGAAGCCGAAGCTCGAGATCGCCAGGTAGGCACCGACGGCCATGATGGCCATGGACCCCACGAGGTTCCCGGTCCACAGATTCACGCCCACTCGAGGCTTCAGTCTCGGCGCGGTGTCCAGTCCGACTTCCTGTTCGACCGTCTCTTCGATCTGCCGCAGGTTCACCGGGCTCACTGTTCCGCCGCCACTTCGTGGTTGTGGGGAACCGGTTGCGTGCGTATCGGCGGGAGCGGATGTGCTGTCTCCGCCCGAGTCAGGTCGTCGATGACGTTCATCGCTGCTTCGCACTGCTCAGGGGCAAGGTTGTACAAAGCGAGCTGGAGGGCGTAGCACACCATGTATGGGACCACCTGAGTGCGGAAGTCCTCGTCCACACCGCGCGGGGCGACGAGGGTGCGGGTGGGCCGCGGATGGAAGCTCAGGCCGTGGGTGTCGGTGAGGATGATCGATTTGGCACCGACCTGTTCGCAACGATCCAGCAGTGTCTGCAGACCCTCGGGTTCCCGGCGGAATGCGAAGGCGAACAGGACGTCTCCTTCACCGAGAGTGACGGCATGCTCCGCAAGCTCCCGGCCTCCGATACCGGCGAGTGAGGAGGTGCGGAATCCCAGCAACCGGAGGCGGCGATCGAGAAAGGTCGTCAGCGGTGCCGCGAAGTGGTTGCCGTGGATGACGACGTACCGGGCGTTCAGGAGCAGCGACGCGGCCGCGTCGAGTTCGTCCTGAGAGAGGTAGTCGGGCAGGCGCAGCAGAGCGTTGGCTTCCGCGGCGACGAGAGAGGTGAGGTCGTATCCCCGCTCCGTGTTGAGCTTGACCAGTCTGGAGTGGGGCTCGTCCAGCTTCCTCACATCCCCCCGGATGGCCTCGCGCATCTCCGGGTAGCCGCTGTACCCGAGCTTCTGAGCAAGACGGACCACCGTTGACTCGTGGACCTCGGCCAGTGCCGCGACATCCGCCGCCGACATCGTGGCCGACGCGCGCATGTCGCGCATCAGGGTGTCGATCACGCGGCGGTCCGCCGGGGTCAGGTGACGGCCGCCTTCGGCCAATGCAACGCGCAGACTCACGAAAGACCTCCTTGTCACTCGCGAACTTGCAAGATGAGGCAACCTTTGCAAGGTAATTTTG
>Ga0247768_1000653_pt1 | contig 12525 bp, 13 predicted proteins | sample UWRJL016104C6_FD_179944 | JGI IMG/M metagenome (GOLD analysis project Ga0247768, IMG submission 179944) | Plant litter microbial communities from Arlington Agricultural Research Station in Wisconsin, United States - UWRJ-L016-104C-6 | ecosystem: Environmental > Terrestrial > Plant litter >... | reverse complement strand
CTCCGATGACAACGACGACGACTCGTCCGACGCCGACGACAGCGACGACGACGCACCGGACCCGACCGACTCCGCCGACGCCGCCGCTCCGGCCGACGCGCCCACCGCGTACCCGGGCGACGATGCGCAGCCCGCGCAGCGCGCGGCGTGGATGGCGGCCGAGGCGCGCAAGCGCGGGCTGCCGGGCGAGCTGCCGGTCATGGCGGGGCTCGTCGAGTCCGGGCTCAAGAACCTCAACTACGGCGACGCCGACTCCGTGGGCTTCTTCCAGATGCGCGCGAGCGTCTGGGACCACGGCCCGTACGCGGGCTACGCCAAGGACCCCAAGTTGCAGCTGGACTGGTTCCTCGACCGCGCGCAGGAGGTCAAGGCGCAGCGGCTCGCCAGCGGCGCGCCGCTCGACCGCGACCACTACGGCGAGTGGGTCGCCGACGTCGAGCGCCCGGCGGCGCAGTACCGCGGCCGCTACCAGGAGCACCTCGACGAGGCGCGCCAGCTGCTCGCCGCCTTCCAGGACAAGCCGGGCGCCGCGACGAGCGGCGCGGGCCCGAAGGCGCTGCTCGCCGTCGCCGAGGCGCGCAAGCAGCTGGGGACGCCCTACCAGTGGGGCGGGGCGAGCCGGGCGACGGGCTTCGACTGCTCGGGCCTGATGCAGTGGGCCTACGCGCGCGCGGGGATCCACCTGCCGCGCGTCGCCGACCAGCAGATGCTCGCGAGCGGCGGCACGGCCGTCGACCGCCGCCACCTCGAGCCGGGCGACCTGGTGTTCTTCAAGGACTCGACGGGCTACGTCCACCACGTCGGCATGTCGCTCGGCGGCGACAAGTTCATCCACGCGCCGCACACCGGCGACGTCGTGAAGATCTCCAGCCTCGACGAGCGCTACTACGCCGAGCAGTTCGCCGGCGGCCGCCGCATGGACGTCGTGAAGGCCGGCGCGAGCGACGTGCAGTTCCTGCGCGCCGTGCCCGCCGACGCCGTGCGGCGCTGAGCGGGCGGGCGGGAGCGGTCGCGGCGCAGCGGCGAGAACGGTGCGCCGCGCGTTCGCTCGCGCGGTCAGGGACCGTCGCCGCCGTCGTCGGCGTTCTCGCCCTGGCCGTCGTCGTCTCCGTCGTCGTCGTCGTCATCGGAGTCGTCGTCGCCGGAGTCGCCGGAATCGCCGGAATCTCCCGAGTCGCCGGAGTCGCCGCCGTCGGAGTCCTGCGAGTTGGTGGAGTTCTGCGAGTTCTGCGAGTTCTGCGAGTTGCCGGAGCCGCCCGAGCCGCCCGAGGCCGGCGCGGCGCCGGAGGACCCGCCGGCCGCGCCCGCGGCCGGCGCGGAGCCCTGCGCCGCCGGAGCGGCGCCCGCGGACGGTGTGGATCCCTGCGCGGAGCCCGTTCCCTGCGCCGCCGCGCCGGCGGCCGGCTGCGTCACGCTCTGGCCCGCCGGCGCGCCGGTCGTCTGCGCCGCGGGCTTCGGCGCGCCGGCGTGGCCCGCGAGGCCGGCCGCCGCGGCGACCGCGCCGAAGAGCGCGAACGCCACGAGGACCATGCGCCACCACGGCAGCCCGCGGCGCGGCCGCGACGCCGCCGCGCCCGCGGCGGCCGCCGCCGCCGGGGCCGCGACCTCCGCCGCGCCCGGCAGCGCCCGCCTCGGCGCCATCGTCGTGCTCGCCCGCGGCGGCGGGGCGGCCCGCACGGTCGGGGGCGTCGCCGCGGCGATCGCGCCCGCACCCGCAGCCGCAGCCGCCGGGCCCGCGCCCGCCGCCCCCGCCCCACCCGTCAGCGCCGTCACCACCGCCGCCGCGTCGTCGACCGGCAGCGCCGCGCCGCGCCGCCATCGCGCGCCGAGCGACGCCTCGAGCACCTCGTCCAGCCGCTCGCGCGCGACGGCCGCCGAGGGCGTCCGCTCCGCCGGGTCCTTCACCAGCAGCCCCGCGACCCACGCCGCGAGCGCCGGGTCGACGTCCGGCCCCAGCGGCGGCGGCGGGTCGTTGACGTGGCGCATCAGCATGGCCATCGGCGTCGGCGTGTCGCCGAACGGCGTCCGGCCCGACAGCAGCTCGTAGGCGATGATGCCCAAGGCGTACAGGTCGGTCGTCGGCGTCACGTCGAGCCCGCGCGCCTGCTCGGGCGCCATGTAGGCCGGCGTCCCCATCGTGGCGCCCGTCGCGGTCAGGCTCATCGCGGTGAAGAGCCCCGCCGTCGCCTTGCCGATCCCGAAGTCGGTGATCTTGACGCCGCCGTCCTCGGTCACGAGGACGTTCTCCGGCTTGAGGTCGCGGTGGACGATCCCGTGGCGCGCCGCCGCCTCGAGCCCGGACAGCAGCCCCTCGAGCACGCCGCCGACCTGCGCGACGGTCAGCCGCCCCGCGACGTGCGGGCGCAGCGAGCCGCCCTCGACGTACTCCATGGCGATGTACGGCGTGCCGCCGTCCTCGAAGTAGTCGTACACCGTGACGATGTTGGGGTGGTTGAGCGAGCTCGCCATCCGCGCCTCGTGCGCGAAGCGCCCGAACAGCGACTGGTCCTCCGCGCGCAGGATCCCGAGCTCCTTGAGCGCGGCGAGCCGCCGCAGCTCCGGCTGACGCGCGAGGTAGACGGTGGCCATCCCGCCCCGTCCGAGCTCCCGCAGCATCTCGTAGCGACCGACCATCCGCATCGACACCCGACGCTACGCCGCCCGCGCGCTTCTCCAAGCGCGCGCGGCGACCGCCCGATCGCGCGCCGTTGTTGCCGTGCGCGCCCGCGCGCGGGACGGTGGCCGCATGACCTCCACCTCCCTCCTCTCCCCCCGCCCCCTCGCCCGCCTCGAGGACCTCTTCGACGCCTGGGTGTTCGCCGCCCACGACGCGACCGAGGCGCTCCACGCCTGGATCACCTCCGAGCCCCGCGAGCGCGCCGGCGCCCACTCCGTCTACCGCGCCGCCCTCGACCGCGAGGAGTCGGCCGCGGACGCGCTCAAGGCCGCCAGCCGCCGGCGACGGCGCTGAGCGAGCACAGCAGCGACGCCGGGCCGCGGCGGGCCGCCCGCACGAGCGGGACCGCCGCGGCCGCCGGGCCGCCCGCGCCCGGCGCCGCGCACCGCGCGCTGTCCGGGCACGACGCGAGCACCTTCACCACCGGCACGCCGTCGCGCCCGTGGGCGAGCTCCAGCAGCACCGACGCCGCGTCGTTGCCGTAGTCGGACTCGCGCAGCTCCCGCCCCGCGTTCACGCGGTGCACGAGCAGGTAGCGCCCGTCGGCGAGCCCGTCGATCGGCAGGTCCTGGTACTCCAGGTGCGCGGCGTAGAAGTCGCCGTAGCCGACCGAGATCCCCTCGGTCACGCGCGTCAGCCCCGGCATCCGCAGCCCGCAGCGCCCGGTGTGGACCGGCGCGGCCGGCGCGCCCGCCACCGCGCGCGTCGTCACCCGGTAGCGGTCGCCGAGGCAGAAGCCGCTCTTGCGATCGCGGACGACGCGACCGCCGCCCACGGCGCGCAGCTCGTAGCGGTCGAACCCCAGCAGGTGCCAGTGCTGGTGGTCGACCGAGCGCACGTAGCGCAGCGACCCCACGCCGTCGAGCGCCCGCGGCGCGCCGCCGCCGTCCTGCTCGACCAGCTGCCGCGCCACCATCCGCCCGCCCGACCCCGCCACCCGCCGGCCCTCGATCAGCAGCGGCCCCGCGCCGACGTTCCGCACGCCCGACCCGAAGCCCAGGCGGTAGCTCGGCTGCGCCGCCGTCCCGCCCACCCGCACGTCGAGCTGGGCCGGGACCTCCTGGTCGAGATCCGGCAGCGCGTCGGCCGCGAGCGCCTGCCCGGCGAGCATCACGAGGGCGATCGCGAGCGCGGCGAGCGCCGTCGCCGCGCCGCGTCGAAGCAAGGTGGTGGCCATGCTCCGGAACCGTACGGCGCCCTCTTCCCGCGCCCGGGAACCTCGACGCCCCCTTGGCCCGGAGAGGCCCCCGGCGCGAGCGGGCCCGCCACCTACGGTGCCGCCATCCCTACCCTCCAGGAAAGGAGAGACCCCATGGTCTCCTCTCGGATCGTCATCGCCGCCGTCGCGGCGGCGGCCACCCTCGGCACCGCCTCCCCCGCGCTGGCGGGCGACGCCCCGACCGGCCCGCTCGTCTACCCGTCGCTGGTCAACGAGCGGCTCGTCCGCGTCCAGGCGGCGCTCGACCGCGCCGTGGCCTCGGCCGACGAGCACCAGCCGAACGCGGCGGCGGCGACGCTGATGTCGGCCCGCGTCAACCTCAAGAAGGCGCTGACCGGCGCGCAGTACGTCATCGCCAACGCCCCCGCGCCGCCCCCGGTGGTCGACGACTTCGCGCCGGCGTTCCACGCCTACGCGTTCTCGCGCTCGGGGCGGCTCAAGATCCGCAGCGTCAAGGCCACCACCAAGTCGAAGAAGGCCCACAAGTCGCAGGACCTGGTCCCGACCGGGCCCGCCGCGACGATCTACGACACCGGGTTCGCCGTCCTCAGCCTGCAGCACCGGATGGCGACGGTGGCGACGGGCCTGATCGACACCGCCCACAGCACGCTGCTGAGCAGCCTCAGCACCTCGCTGTTCACGGCGCTCAACGGGCGCGACCAGGCGATCGCCTACATCAAGTCGATCTACGTGCCGGCCCCGCCGGTCGACGACCTCGTCGGCCACGCGGTCCGCAAGCCCGTGATCGCCCACGCGGCCGACGACCCGGTCGTCGACTGGTCGACGGTCATGCCCGGCGTGATCCCGCTGCTCGACGACGAGATCATGCAGGTCAAGGGCACGCTGGCCTCCGGGCCGCTGCGCGCGGGCACGACGCGCGTGCTGCAGGACGCGCTGACGCAGGACACGGCGGCCGAGGCGGCCGTCAACGCCACCTGGCCCCCGCTCCCGGCCGACGACTGATCGGCCGCGGCACCACGTCGGCGGCGGGCGGCTCAGCCGCCGCCGACGTTGATGCCGGGGGCCTTGTCGCCCGAGGACTCCGACAGCACGATCGTCGAGCCCTTGGGCGCCGCCCGGATCTGCTGGATGCGCGTGAGCGCCGGGCTCTTGTCCAGCGTCTCGGCGAGCTTCGCGTTCCGGGCGTCCTCGTAGGCGGCCTTGCGCACCTGCGCCTTGGCGCCGCTCACCGCGACGTACTGCGCCTGCACCGAGTCGACCGCGGACTGCACGCTGCTCGGCAGCGTCACGCGCGAGATCCGCACGTGGATGTCGCGGAAGTAGTCGCCGCCCAGCGTCTCCGCCAGGTCCGCCTGCAGGGAGGTGTTGAGCCGCGCCTCGACCTCGGCGATGCTCGCGTTGGCGATCGAGTCGCGCTTCGCGCTCGTCGGGTTCGCGACCCGCCGCACGAGCGTGCACGACGCCACGAGCTGCGCGCAGGCGAAGCGGCCCACCTCGGTCCGCAGGTCGTTGTCGAGGATCGGCCGGAACGTCGCGTCCAGCATCGCGCCGAAGGACGCGTCGTCCTTCCACGGGTAGACCATGTCCTCGGTCCCGACCACCGGGAACTTGCGCGTCCCGAAGGTCTGGTCGAAGCGGCGCAGCAGCGCGAGGTCGCGCTCGCCGACGAAGCGGAAGAAGACCGTGCCCTCGAGGCCGACCAGGACGCCGTCGCGCGTCGGGACGCTCACGACGTCGACCTCGCGGCGCTCGCCGCGCCGGGCGTCGCCGGTGATGGTGTAGAACAACACGACCTTCGACGCCGGGTACTCGTGCGGGTGCTGGGAGAACATCCCGGTGAACGTGAGCTTCGCGCCGGGCATCAGCACCTGGCGGATGCGGCGGTTGTCGAGCAGGCCGCCGTTGCGGACGACGCCGACGTGGCCCGCGTCCTGGCGGTCGGCGCGCACGCCCGCGACGAGCGCGCCCGCGGTGACCACCAGGCCGGCGATCAGCGCGAGCGCGACGCGGCGCGCGGCGTTCCGCGGCAGCCAGCGCAGCAGCCAGGGCGGCGCGTGGCGGCGGGAGGTGTCCGGCATCCAGTCGGCCGGGGGGCGATCTTCGTCGAGCAGCATCCGCCCACGCTCGTGCTTCGCACGGATCGCGCAACAGGCGCTGCCGATCGCTCAAGAGCCCCGAGCGTGATCGACCGGCGCTGTCGCGTGAGCCAGCCGCGTTGTTGTCCACCGGCCACCGAGACGGTTGCCTTGAGCGCACCCACCGACCCCAGGAGAACAGCATGCGCATCCGCGCTCTCCCCAAGCTCATCATCTCGCTCGCCCTCCTCGCGCTCCTCCCCACCGCCGTCGCCTCCGCGACCGACACGCCGGCGCCCGCGCCGATGGAGCCGGCCCCGACCGTGCAGGCGCTCCAGAGCGTGCTGACCAAGTGCACCGACTCGATCAAGCCGACCTCGGGCTTCGGCCCCAAGGCGGCGCGCGACGCCGCTAAGACGAAGGTCCTGCGCGGCAGCGCCGACGACCGCGGCTGCGGCGTCGCCCTCGTGACGATCTCGATCATGCGCGTCAACGGCAAGCGCTGCCAGCCGGTCACGCGGACCGGCAAGCTCGGCCACAGCGGGAAGTGCACGAGCACGCGCTTCGTCGTCGCCTCCGGCACGACGCGCTGGCAGCTCGCGCTGCCCAAGAAGCTGCCCAAGGGCACGTACCTGATCCAGACCCGCGCGATCGACCTCGCGGGCAACGTCCAGGCGCTCCACACGCGCCGCCTGAAGCTCGGCTGATCGCGATGCCGGCCACCGACGTCTCCGAGTACGAGATGGTGCAGGGCACCCGCTGCGCGCTGGAGCTGATCTCGAGCAAGTGGTCGGTCGAGGTGCTCTACCTGCTCGCCTCCGGCACGCGGCGCTACTCGGAGATCCTCTACGACGTCGGCGAGATCTCCAAGAAGACGCTGACGCACACGCTGCGGCTGCTCGAGGGCCGTGGGCTCATCCGGCGCCACGTCTACGCCGAGATCCCGCCGCGCGTCGAGTACTCGCTCACCGGCCTGGGCTGGAGCATCACCGGGTTGTTGATGTCCTTGTACGAGTGGTCGGCCGCGCACCTCACCGGTGGCGATGCCGACACCGGTCCCGACGCGATCGCGGCGTGACCTCGTGATCCCCCAGCTCACGCTCGGCCTCGTGGCGCTCGCCGCGGCCCTCCCCCAGCCTGCCGCGGCGGGCGCCGCGACGCCGAGCTGCCAGGACGTCGCGCCGCGCGGCGCGGCGGTCCTCTGCTCGGTCAACGTGGTGCGGCGCGCGCACGGCCTGCGGCCGGTCGCCCGCGACCCGCGGCTCGAGCAGGCCGCGCGCGGCCACGCCCGCGACATGGTCGCGCGCCGCTACTTCGACCACGTCTCGCCGAGCGGCGGGACCATGCTCGGCCGCGTCGGCCGCACCGGCTGGCTCGTCGGGCGCGGCACGTGGTGGCTCGGCGAGGACCTCGCCTGGGGCAGCGGCAGCCTCGCCCGCCCGGACGTGATCGTCCAGGCGTGGATGAACAGCCCGCCCCATCGCCTCGTCCTGCTGAGCCGCTCCGCCCGCGTGGGCGGCGTCGGCGTCGCCGACGGCACGCCCAAGTCCGCCGGAGCCCCCGGCGCGACCTACGACCTCGACCTGGGGTCCTGACCCCGTCCCCTGGAGACCACGCATGTCCACCGAGAGCACCGTCGTCAGCCTGCCGCTCGAGCCCGCCGCCCAGGCGTTCGCCGACGCGGCGGCCAAGCCGCCGTTCCTCACCGAGCTCGGCCCGGAGAAGGGGCGCGCGGCGCTCGACCAGGTCCAGTCCGGCGCGGGCGTCGCCAAGCCCGACGTCGTCGCCGAGGACTTCACGATCCCCGGCGGCCCACACGGCGAGGTGAAGATCCGCCTGCTCAAGCCGCCCGGCGCGAGCGGCGCGCTCCCCGTGATCCTCTACCTCCACGGCGCGGGGTGGGTCTTCGGCGACACGCTGACCCACGACCGGCTCGTCCGCGAGCTGTGCGTCGGGACCGGCGCGGCCGTGGTCTTCCCCGACTACGTCCGGGCGCCGGAGGCGCGGTACCCCAAGGCCAACGAGGAGGCCTACGCGGCCGCCGAGTGGGTCGTCGCGCACGGCGCCGAGCGCGGGCTCGACGGGTCCCGCATGGTCGTCGCCGGCGACTCCTGCGGCGGCAACATGACGATCGCCGTGACGCTGATGGCGCTCCGGCGCGGCGGTCCGGAGTTCGCCGCCCAGGCGCTCTTCTACCCGGTGACCGACGCGGACTTCGACACGCCCAGCTACCACGCGTTCGCCGAGGGCTACCACCTGCGCCGCGACATGATGATGTGGTTCTGGGACCAGTACACGACGGACCCGGACGAGCGCGCGGAGATCACCGCGTCGCCGCGCCGGGCGACGAGCGAGCAGCTCGCCGGCCTGCCGCCCGCGCTCGTCATCAACGGCGAGGCCGACGTCCTGCGCGACGAAGGCGAGGGCTACGCGCACAACCTGCGCGCCGCCGGCGTCGACGTGGAGGCCACGCGCTACGGCGGCGTCATCCACGACTTCCTGATGCTCGACGCGACCCGCGACACGCACGCCGCGCGCGCGGCGATGGCCCAGGCGATCGCGTTCATCGGGCGCCATCTGGCGTAGCGCGGCGGTGTCAGGCCGTCCCGCCGCCGACGCGTCCGCGGGCGGCGCGGCTCGACGCGTGGCCGGTCCGGCGCGCCGGTAGTCTGCCCGCCCATGGCCGACAGCGACAAGACCCCCTCCCAGCTGATCGATGAGCGGATCGCCGAGCTCGGCGACTGGCGCGGCGAGCTGCTCGCCCGCCTGCGCGGCCTCGTCAAGGAGGCCGACCCGGACGTCGTCGAGGAGTGGAAGTGGCGCGGCGTCCCGACCTGGTACCACGACGGCATGCTGTTCACGGGCGAGACCTACAAGAAGGCCGTGAAGATGACCTTCGCCAAGGGCGCCTCACTCGAGGACCCCGCCGGCCTCTTCAACTCCAGCCTCGACGGCAACGTCCGCCGCGCGATCGACTTCCACGAGGGCGAGCCGATCGACGAGGACGCGCTCAAGGCGCTGTTCCGCGCGGCGGTCGCGTTCAACCAGCGCTGAGGAGCGCGGCGGGCGGCAGGTCCGCCCGCAGCTCGGGCTTGACGCCGGTGACCACGAACGTCGTCACCGCGCCGACGAGCTCGCAGAACGCGGCGCCGCGGGCCTCGGCGGAGAAGAGGGTCCGGCACTGCAGCCACGTGGCGAACTCGGACTGCAGGTCGAAGCCGACGCCGAGCGCGGCGTGGCCGAGGACGTCGTGGACGGCGCGCAGCCGGTCGACGGTCCCGCCCTCCGCCCCGCCGAGCAGCGGGTGCGGCGCGTCGCAGGCGATGCTCCGCAGCGCCATCGTCCGGTGCGCGCGCAGCTCGGCGCACAGCGCCGCCGCGCCGTCGTAGGGCTCGTCCTCGCCGGGCACGTGGCGCACGCGCACGCCGAGGCCGCCGGAGGATCGCGGCCGGACGACGACGCCGAAGAGCCGCGCGGCGTCGCGCGCGAGCGCCCGGTAGGAGCGGCGCACCGCGTCCGCGGGCGCCGTGGGCGGCCCGGTGAACCAGTCGGTGACGCGCTCGGCGAGCTCCGGCGCCAGGAAGCCGGCGGTCCGCAGCGCGGCGGGCGCGGGCCGGGGCTCGCGCGCCAGCAGGTCGACCTCGAGCTGGGCCCGGCGCCACGGCGCGAACACCTCGCGGGGCGCGGCGGCGGCGACGGCGGTCTGGGCGGTGCTCGGGTCCATGGCCTCGCGGCCGATGGTGCACCAGCGCGGACCGGATGGGAAGACGGATCGCGAGCGCCGATCGGTCGCGGCCCATGTGTTGTCACACGGCGGCGGCGTGGTGTGGTCCCATGGAGGGCGATCCCGATGACCGACACCGCCGCCCCAGCCACCCACAGCGAGCGCATCGCCCGCGACCACTGCCTCGCGCCCGGGCGCGTCGACGCGCCGATCCACGGCGGGCGCTACCGCTCGCTCTTCGCGGACCTCCCCGCGCTCCGCGTCGACGCGGAGGCGCTGCACGCGCTCGGCCGCCCCGGCGGCCCGTGCGACCTCGGCGCGGCCGGCGGCGCCGACGCCCGCGTCGCCGCGGTCTGGCCGTTCTTCGGGCAGTACGTCGCGCACGACATCACCGCCGACCGCTCGCCGCTGGTCGACCGCGCCGCCGTCGCCGAGCTGCGCAACGCGCGCGTCCCGCGGGTGAACCTCGAGGGCCTCTACGGGGCGGGCCCCGTCGGCGCGCCGTACCTCTACCGCGCCGGGGACCCGGCGAAGCTCCTGCTGGCCCCCGGCGGCGACGACGTCCCGCGCAACCACGAGGGCATCGCGCTGCTCGGCGACCCGCGCAACGACGTGCACCTCTTCACCAGTCAGATGTCGGTCGCCTTCATCCACCTGCACAACCGGCTGGTCGACCGCCTGCGCGAGGACGGGACCGCGGAGCAGGACCTCTTCGACGAGGCCCGCCGCGCCGCCACCTGGCACTACCAGCAGGTGATCCTGCGCGAGTTCCTCCCCGGCCTCATCGGCGCCGAGCTCGCCGGTGAGCTCCTCGAGGACGGCCCGCGCTCCTACCGGCCCGGCGAGGACCCCTACATCCCCTTCGAGTTCGCCGACGCCGCCTACCGCTACGGGCACGCGCAGATCCGCGACCGCTACCAGGTCAACGCGCGCTTCGGCCCCGTGCCGGTCTTCCCCGACCTGATGGGCTTCGGCCCCGTCGGGCCCGAGCGCGCCGTCGACTGGACGCTGCAGGTCGACGTCGCGGGCCACGCGCCCGCGCAGCGCGCGAAGCGCATCGACGCCCGCCTGCCCGCCTCGCTGATCGCGCTGCCCACCCACGTCTCGGGCTCGGATCCCGGCACCGACTACGCGTCGCTGGCCAACCGCGACCTCCAGCGCGGCCAGGCCGTCGGCCTGCCCTCGGGCGAGGCCATCGCCCGCCACCTCGGCGTGCCGCCGCTGAGCCCCGAGCAGGTCGGCCTCGCCGAGCACGGCTGGCGCACCGAGACGCCGCTCTGGATCTACCTGCTCCGCGAGGCCGACGCCCTCCACGACGGCGAGCGCCTCGGCCCGGTCGGCGGCCGCATCGTCGGCGAGGTCCTCGTCGGGATCATCGACGCCGACCCCGAGTCCTTCCGCTCGGTCGACCCGGCGTGGACGCCGACGCTGCCCGCGCGGACGCCGGGGGCGTTCGGGCTGGCGGACGTGCTGGTGCCAGTGCCCTAGCCGCCCAGCCCCGTGATCATCGCGACGAGCTCCTCCCCCGTCGTCTCCCCCGCCCGCCGCACCCCGATCTGCCGGCCGCGGCGCAGCACGCACACGCGGTCGGCGAGGCGGAGGACCTGGTCAAGCGAGTGGCTGACGAGGAGGATCGCCCGGCCCTGGTCGCGCAGGCGCAGGATCAGCTCCTCCACGCGCGCGGTCTCGGCGACGCCGAGCGCGGCGGTCGGCTCGTCCATCAGCACGAGGCGCTGCGCCCAGTGGGCGGCGCGGGCGATCGCGACGGCCTGGCGCTGGCCGCCGGAGAGGTCGCGGATCGGCCGGGCGGGATCCTCCAGCCGCACGCCGAGCTCGTCGAGCAGCGCGCGCGTCTGCGCCGCCATCGCCGCGCGGTCGAGCAGCCGCAGCGGGCCCCTGACCAGCTCGCGGCCGAGGAAGACGTTCATGTAGACCGGCTGCGCGCTCGCGAGCGCGAGGTCCTGCGGGACCACGTCGATCCCGTGCGCGCGCGCGTCGAGGGGACTCGCGAGCCGCACCGGCGCGCCGTCGAGCAGGATCCGCCCGGACGTCGGCGCGTGCAGGCCCGCCAGGCAGCGCACCACGGTGGACTTGCCCGCGCCGTTGTCGCCCACGAGCGCGACGATCTCCCCGGCGCCGACCTCGAGCGAGACCTCCTCGACCGCCACGACCGCGCCGAGCTCCTTGCGCACGGCCTCGAGCCGCACGAGCGGCGCGGCGGCGGCGGCCGGCGCGCTCACGCCGCGCCCCGCCGCGGGTCGCGCATCGTCACCGAGATCGCGACGAGCAGCACCGCGCCCTGCGCGATCAGCTGCTGCGAGCCGTTCAGGCCCCAGAGGATCAGCCCGTTGGTGAGCATCCCCATGACCAGGCTCCCGAGCAGCGCGCCGAGCACGCTGCCCTCGCCGCCGTAGAGCCGCGTGCCGCCGATGACGACCGCGGCGAGGACGACGAGCAGGTCCTGCTCGCCGAGCGAGTACGTCGCGCCCTGCAGGCGCCCGGTGTAGAGGATCCCCGCGAGCGCCGCGGCGGCGCCGCTGAGCACGAGCACCGCGAAGCGCACGCGGTCGACGTGGATCCCGCTGATCCGCGCGGCGCGCTCGTCGTCCCCAGTGGCCAGCACGTGCGCGCCGAAGCGCCGGTGGCGCAGGACGAGGTGGCCGGCGAGCACCGCGCCGAGGCCCCAGAGCGCGAGGCCCGGGACCGGCCCGACGTCGCCGGTGCCGAAGACCGCGACGAAGTCCGCGTCGGCCACCGCGACCGACTGCAGGTCGGTGATCGACCGCGCGAGGCCCGCGACCAGCCCCATCGTCGCCAGCGTCACCAGGAACGACGGCAGCCGCAGCAGCGTCACGAACGCCCCGTTGGC
>Ga0247768_1000652_pt1 | contig 12527 bp, 11 predicted proteins | sample UWRJL016104C6_FD_179944 | JGI IMG/M metagenome (GOLD analysis project Ga0247768, IMG submission 179944) | Plant litter microbial communities from Arlington Agricultural Research Station in Wisconsin, United States - UWRJ-L016-104C-6 | ecosystem: Environmental > Terrestrial > Plant litter >... | reverse complement strand
AGGAGGATCGTGTCGACTCGGCCGTCCGAGACGCGCGGCGCGAGATGACGCAGGGCCTGGAGCTCGGACGCCTGGCGTGTCGCGCCGCCGTGCACCAGCTCGACCGGCACGAGACCGGTGTAGGCGGCCAAGACTTCCGCCGCTAGCTCGGCGTCCTGCGGGCGGGTGACCAGTACGAGCGTGCCTATCCCGGGCGTGTGCCCGAAAGCCTCCAGCGACCACGACAGCAGCCGACGTCCCGAGAGCGGCAGGTACACCTTGTTGACCCCGGCGCCGACCCGGGTCCCCGCGCCGCTGGCCAGCACCACCGCGGCCGCGGCTTCTTGTTCTGCCACAACGGAACACCCTACTTCGTACGGAGTACACCGGGCGCCGGGTAGGTTGAGCCCGCCAGCAGTACAGCGGCGGTGCGACGACGAAAGGCCTGGAGTGGACTCGGACACCATCATCGAGTTTGCCGAGATCGAGCAGCCCGACGAGCAAGCGCGCTCCGCGGCGATCGAACTGCACGGGAAACTGATCAAACCGGCGGGCTCCCTCGGCAGGCTGGAGGAGCTGGGCGTGTGGATCGCCGCGTGCCAGGGCCAATGCCCGCCGCGGCCGTTCACCCGGCCCCGGGTCGTCGTCTTCGCCGGTGATCACGGCATCGCCGCCAAGGGCGTGTCCGCCTACCCTCGCGAGGTCACCGGCCAGCTCGTCGGCAGCCTGCTCACCGGCGGCGCGGCGATCAACGTGCTCGCGGCGTCGGCCGGGGCGAGCGTGCGGGTCATCGACATGGCCGTCGACACCGACGCCCCCGCGACCCCGTCGATCGGCGAGTTCAAGGTCCGCCGCGGCTCGGGCTCGATCGACGTCGAAGACGCGCTGAGCGACGAAGAGGCGAGCGCGGCCGTCCGCGCCGGGATGAGGATCGCCGACGCCGAGATCGACGGCGGTGCTGACCTGCTCATCGCGGGCGACCTCGGCATCGGCAACAGCACCCCGGCGTCGGTGCTGGTCGCCGCGCTGACCGGGAGTGAGCCCGTCGCGGTCGTCGGCCGGGGCTCGGGGATCGACGACAAGACCTGGATGCGCAAGGCGACCGCCGTGCGGGACGCCCTGCGCCGCGCCCGGACCGTGCTGGCCGACCCGGTGGCGCTGCTGCGCACCGCGGGCGGCGCGGACCTGGCCGCGATGGCCGGTTTCCTGGCCCAGGCGGCCGTCCGGAAGACCCCTGTCGTGCTCGACGGGCTTGTCGCGGGCGCCGCCGCGCTGGTCGCGGAGGAGCTGGCGCCGGGCGCGCGCAAGTGGTGGGTCGCCGGTCAGCGCAGCGGCGAGCCCGCGCACTCGCTGCTGCTGGACCACCTGGACCTGGAGCCGATCCTCGACCTGGACATCCGGCTCGGCGAAGGAACCGGGGCTGTGACCGCGCTGCCGCTGCTCTTCATGGCGGCGCGGGTGCTCGCCGAGGTGTCGACCCACGAGCAGGCGGGCGTTTCCGGGCCGCTGGTCCCGGTACCCGCGGAGTAGGACGATGTCGTGAGGGGTCAAGGGACCCCCTCACGACAGTCCGGGCTAGCGGAGCGGGTGCATCCAGCCGTGGGGGTCGGCGGCGGTGCCTTCCTGGATGCCGGTGAGGGCTTCGCGCAGCTTCATCGTCAGGGTGCCGGGGCCGCCGTCCGCGACGGCGAACTCGCCGCCGGCGTGCTTGACGCGGCCGACCGGGGTGATCACCGCGGCGGTGCCGCAGGCGAACACCTCGGTGAGTTCACCCGATGCGGCGGACTTCTCCCACTCTTCGGTGGAGATCCGGCGCTCCTCGACCTTGTGGCCGAAGTCGGTCGCCAGCTGGAGAAGCGACTTCCGAGTGACACCGGGGAGCAGCGAACCGGACAGCTCCGGGGTGACGACCCGCGCGTCGGCGCCCGAGCCGAAGACGAAGAACAGGTTCATCCCGCCCATCTCCTCGACCCAGCGGCGCTCCACCGCGTCGAGCCAGACCACCTGGTCACAGCCCTTTTCGACGGCCTGCGCCTGCGCCACGAACGAAGCCGCGTAGTTCCCCGCGCACTTCGCGAAGCCGGTGCCGCCGGGGGCCGCTCGCACGTACTCCGTCGACAGCCACACGCTGACCGGCTTCACGCCGCTCGCGAAGTACGGGCCAGCGGGCGAGGCGATGACCGAGTACAGGTACTCGTTCGCCGGGTGGTTCACGCCGAGGCCGGATTCGGTGGAGATCATGAAGGGTCGCAGGTAAAGCGACTCGCCCTGCTTGGTCGGCACCCAGCGCTCGTCGGCGGCGACGAGTTCGCGCAGCGACTGGAGGAACAGCTCCCGCGGCAGCTCCGGCATCGCGAGCCGCTCGGCGGAGTGCTGGAACCGCTCCGCGTTCGCCTCGGGCCGGAAGGACGCGATGGAGCCGTCCGGCTGGCGGTACGCCTTCAGGCCCTCGAAGATGGCCTGGCCGTAGTGCAGCACCGAGGTGGCGGGGTCGAGGGAAAACGGCGCGTACGGACCGACTGCGGCATCGTGCCAGCCTTGGTCGACGGTCCATTTCACGGTGACCATGTGATCGGTGAAATACTTCCCGAACCCCGGCTTCGCCAGTACGTCCGCGACGCGTTCCGGGCTCAGCGGGCTCGGGTTCGGGGTGTGGGTGAACTGCGTCGTGGTCGTCATGGGTAGACGATAACTCTTAGTCGGAAGAGCGTTAGTCGGAAGTCCACGTTTGTCGCGCGGACGCCACCCTCACGGAGCGCTCCACGCCGCTAGACTCACCACGTGACCTACAACCACGCACAGCCTGCGAACACCGGCAACGCCCGGAGCGGGGCCGGGACGGACGTCAAGACGTTCGCCACCGCCGTGCTGCTGACCTTCGGCACCGGACTGCTGATGTTCGTCGGGGACGGGCTGCTGGACAGCTTCTTCGGCGCCATCCTCGGCCTGGTCGCGGCGATCTTCGGCATCGTGTTCTGGAAGAACAAGCACGGCAAGGTCTTCCCGGACGCCGTCCCGACGCGGTCGGTGATCATCCTGCTCGTGATCGACATCCTGCTCGGCGGTGCCCTGCTCCTGCTGACCTGAGCTAGAGGCCGTCCGGCAGCCGGGGTGCCGGCCAGCCGGGGTCGGGGCGGAAGTCCGTCCAGGTCCCGTCGAAGGGGAACGCCCCCGCCTCGGCCAGCGCGGCCAGGCGTTCACCTTCCGCGCGCAGGTTCACGACGTGGCCGGTGGTCAGCCGCCCGGCCGATACGGCCTCGGCGACCTCGTCCTCGTCCTTCCAGCTCCAGTCGCCGTCCCGGCCGACCTCGAGATCGAGCACGCCGTCGATCCGGTCCGGGCCGGACGCGGTCCGCCCGAGCGGGATCTCCAGGTTCACGTACCAGGAGAGGAACTCGCCCGCGGCGTCGAAGCACCACCAGACCGAAGACCACTCGTCCTCGGTGATGAGGCGCAGGTTCGAGATGTCCCGCCAGACGTCCGGGTACCGGACGCGCGGAAGGTGGAACCGCTCGGCGAGCGGGGCGTCCCGCAGCGAACGCCCGTCCGCGAGCCTGCTGCCGACGATCGGGGTGCCCGCCGGGAGCCAGCCCAGCAACGCCCGGCCGTCATCGGAAATCACCCGCAAGGGGTGATGCTGGCCAATGGACCCGTCCGGCCGGAGAAACCTTTCGACAACGGTTTCGCCGGGTTTCCAGCACTGCTCAGCCACGACGATCACGGTACCGAGCGGCGACCCCGGCGAATACCTCCGCGAAGGCGAGCAAAGCGGCGAGAACCAGCAGGATGACAGGGCCGACCGAGGCCGCGAGAGCCGCCGCCACGACCCCGCCCAACATCGTGTGTCCCCGGGGTAATCCGGCCACCGCGTCGGTGAACCCGGTCAGCGCGGCGGAAATCGTGGCCAGCGCGGCCACGACCGTGAGCAACGGCCCGAGCTGCACGGCGTCGGCCGCGGCGAGCAGGTCCCGCAACGAAGTCGCCGACAAGCCGAGGCGCACCGGGCCCAGCTGGTAGAGCGCGACAGCCGCGACGGCCAGCGCCACGACCGCCGACCCGGCGATCCACCAGATCGCGCCGGGCCGCCGCGCCCGGACCAGCAGCGGGAACATCACCACGACGGCCAGCAGCAGCCCGCCCGCGCTCGGCGCGCCGACCGGCGCGAACACGGTCACCGGCTGGATCGCCAAGCACAACGCCACCAGCACCGCGGCCGCGAGCACCAGCACACCGGAGATCCACCGGCGCACGACGTCGGGCACCGGCACGCCGGCGAGCGCGGCCGCCGTCACGACCAGGATCAGAACGGCCGCCGCGAGGCCCGGGGCTCCGGGGACGACGTACGCGCCGAACGCCCAGGCGAAGACACAAACCCTGGCCAGGCCCGCCGAAGCCGTGACCCAGCCCGGCGCCGGACCGGCACTGAGCGCCCCCGCGGCCAGCAGTCCGGAGACCACGATCGCGGCGAGCAGCCACGGGCCCGCGGCCGCCGCGCCCACCGCCAGCACGATCAGGATGCCCGCGCCGAGGCGCACCCCCACCACCTACTTCCCCTGCCGGAAACCCTTGTCATTAGCATGGCTCACGATCCGACCGGGCCCCGAGCCCGGTCCAACCGCGAAAGCGCGAGGAGCCAGAAGTGACCGTGCCGAAGCTTGCCCTTTCCGAAAACTCGGAATCCGCGCTGAGCAAAACCCGCGCAGAGGTGGTCGTGCTCGGCACGCTGCAGACCGACGACGGACTCCGGCTGGCGGCGGGCTCCGAAGCCGTCGAAGCCGCGTTCGGCGGCGGCCTCGCCGAGGTGCTCACCACCCTCGGCGGCAGCGGGAAGGCCGAGGAGATCGTGAAGGTGCCGACGCTGGGCAAGCCGCTCCCCGCGGTCGTGCTGGCCGTCGGCCTCGGCAAGACGACCGGCGACGGCGGCGTCAGCGCCGAGCAGGTCCGCCGCGCTTCGGGGGCCGCCGCCCGCGCGCTCGCGGGCACGGGCCACGCCTTCAGCACCCTGTCCGCGATCGACCTCCAGGCCGCGGTCGAGGGCACGGCGCTGGGCGCCTACGTCTTCACCGAATACCGGTCCGAGGCCGGCGCCGCGCCGGTGTCCAAAGTGGACTTCGCGAACCCGGCCGAAGGCGCTTCGAAGGACCACAAGGCCACGCTCAAGGCCGCGACGGCCATCGCCGAGTCCGTGATCATCACGCGGGACCTCATCAACACCCCGCCGAACGACCTCTACCCGGCCTCGTTCGCCGAACGTGCACGGAAGCTGGCCGAGGCGAACGGCCTCGAGTTCGAGGTGCTCGACGAGAAAGCGTTGAAGCGCAAGGGTTTCGGCGGCATCCTCGGCGTCGGCAGCGGCTCGTCGCGGCCGCCGCGGCTGCTGCGGGTCGGCTACAAGGGCGCCAAAGCGGTGAAGAAGATCGCGCTCGTCGGCAAGGGCATCACCTTCGACTCGGGCGGCATCTCGATCAAGCCCGCCGCGAACATGGACCAGATGACCTCGGACATGTCCGGCGCGGCCGCCGTGCTCGCGTCAGTGGTCCTCGCGGCCAAGCTGAAGTTCCCGCTCGAGGTCGTCGCGCACATCCCCCTGGCGGAAAACCTGCCGTCGGGCACCTCGTACCGGCCCGGTGACGTGCTGAGCATGTACGGCGGCAAGACCGTCGAGGTGCTCAACACCGACGCCGAGGGCAGGCTCGTGCTCGCCGACGCGATCGTCCGCGCGGGCGAGGAGAACCCGGACTACCTGATCGAAACCTCGACGCTGACCGGCGCCCAGCTTGTCGCGCTCGGCAACCGGACGGCCGGGATCATGGGCTCCGAGGTGTTCCGCGACCGCGTCGCGGGCATCGCGCGGGCCACCGGTGAAGGCGGCTGGGCGATGCCGCTGCCCGACGAACTGCGGGCCGACCTCGACTCCCGCCTCGCCGACCTCGCGAACGTCACCGGCCACCGCTGGGGCGGCATGCTCACGGCCGGGATCTTCCTGCGCGAGTTCGTCGCCGAGGGCCTCGACTGGGTGCACGTCGACATCGCGGGCCCGGCGTTCAACACCGGCGGCCCGTGGGGTTACACCGGCAAGGGCGGGACGGGGGTGCCGGTGCGCACCATCGCCGCGGTGTTCGCGGACATCGCCGCCAACGGCTGATCCGATGACAGCGGGCTGGGTGCCGGACGAGTACCTGGAGGCGGCCGTGCGCGACGTGCTCACGGCCGCCGAACCCCGCGTCGACACGACCGTCGGCTTCTCGGCGCTGCTGCTGGCCTCGGCCGGCGCCGCCGGGGAGTCCGACCGGCTCGTGAGCTGCTGGCGGGAGGTCACCGAACGCCCGTCGACGACGCTCACCGCGGATCCGGTGCACGCGCGGGCATGGGCGATGCTCTTCGCGGCCCGCGGCGAACGTCCTGAGTGGGCCGCCGAACTGACCCCGCTCGACCTCGACACCGAGGAACGCGCCCACCTGGCTTACCTGCGGCGTCACGACACCGTCGTCCCGATGGGGCCGCTGGGTGATTCCCCGGTCGGCAAGATCGTCTCCGGCCTCGCGGACAAGCTCGGCTCCGCGCCGCGCGTGGACAAGGTCCGCGCGGCCGCGGCCGACGCCCAGCGCCTCGCCCGATCGGGTGATCCCGTGGACCTCGGCACCTGGGCGGAGCTGGCTCGCGCCCGGACGTTGCCGGAGGTGCCCGCCTTGGCCGCCTGCCGTCACCTGGCGCCCTTGCTCGTCGCGGGCGCCGACCCGCTCGGCCTCCGCGACTGGGCCCCGCGCTGCGCGGGCGATCTGATCGCGGCCCTGCACCAGCGCTACCCGCGCGCTTCGCGGGGCGACCTCGTCTCCGAAATCCTGCGCCTGCGCGGTGCCGACGCCCCTCCCGGCACCTCGCCGAACGACCTCGCCGACGCCGAGCGACGGCTGGGCGCGTCACTGCCCGGCGACTACCGGGACTTCCTCCTGACCTGCGACGGCCTGCCCGCCGACGACGTCTTTCCGCGCCTGCTCAGCGCGTCCGAACTGATGCCGTCGGACGGCGGTGTCGTGCTGATCAGCGAGCCCTCCGAACACGGCGTCATCGCGCTCACGCCCCTCGGCGACGGCTGGCTGACCGTGGAACTCGACCCCGTCCTCGGCACCACCACCCACCGGAGCTTCCGCGCCCTGCTGACCCGGCACCTCCGCCTCCTGGCGCGAAGCCGCTAGCGCGCACACTCCCCTTCGGCGGCCCGAAAGGGAGTGAAGGCCTCCTTTACGGCGTCAGACGCCGTAAAGGAGGCCTTCACGGACTTGCGCGAAGCAGGCGAAGCGGCGAAGCCGCCGGAGCCGCCACGGCGAGTTGGTCGGGGCGAGGGGCGCTTCAGCCGCGCGCGCGTTTTTGCCGCTCGGTGTACTCACGCATCCGCTTGGGGTAGCCGACCTTCGCGACCTCGTACACCGGGATCGAGCGCTTGCGGCCGAACTGCTGCGCGGCGTCCAGGCTACCGATCCGGCGGCGGGTCCATTCGCCGTCGTGTGCGATCAAGACCACCGTTGTCTCCGTCACGGTCGTGCGGGGCTCCACAAAGGCCTCGACCCCGTGCCGGGCGGCCGCCCAGTCTTCCAGGTGCTTGGTGTCCCCAGTGCTGGCTTTCCGCAGCGTACCGGCCTTTTGGCCGCCCTTACCGCGTCTGCGCAGCGAGTCGAAGATACCCACTTCGACCACCCACCTCTCATCGCCGTCCAGCACCCATTATCCCGACGCCGGGGCATGCTCCCCTGCCGACACCCGGCTAGGTCGCGACCCCGGAAGGCGTTAGTGACAAGATGGCGTAGGACGCGCGCGTGAAGATCGCGCGGCGCGCCACCAGAGCTTCATCACCAATGCTTGCCGAGGAGTTATTGAAGTGACCGACACCTCCGCCGACCTTGTGATCCTTGGTGGCGGATCGGGCGGCTATGCCGCGGCGTTCCGCGCGGCCGAGCTGGGCCTTTCCGTCACCTTGATCGAAAAGGACAAGCTGGGCGGGACCTGCCTCCACCGAGGCTGCATCCCCACCAAAGCACTGCTCCACGCCGCGGAGGTCGCCGACAACGCCCGCGAAGGCGAGCAGTTCGGCGTCAAGTCGACGTTCGACGGCATCGACATCGCCGGGGTCAACAAGTACAAGGACTCCATCGTCGCCCGCCTGTACAAGGGCCTGCAGGGGCTGGCGAAGGCCCACAAGGTGAACCTCGTCGAGGGCACCGGCACCTTCGTCGGCGGCACCACCGTCGAGGTCGAGGGCACCCGCTACACCGGCAAGAACGTGCTGCTGGCCACCGGTTCGTACTCGCGCACGCTGCCCGGCCTCGAGCTCGGCGGCCGCATCATCGCCAGCGAGCAGGCGCTCGCCCTCGACTACGTCCCGGAGAAGGTCGTCGTGCTCGGCGGCGGTGTCATCGGCGTCGAGTTCGCCAGCGTGTGGGCCTCCTTCGGCGTCGACGTCACCATCGTCGAGGCGCTGCCCCGGCTGGTCCCGAACGAGGACGAGTTCGCCTCCAAGCAGCTCGAGCGCGCGTTCCGCAAGCGCAAGATCGCCTTCAAGACCGGCGTGCGCTTCACCGGCGCGAAGCAGAACGAGAGCGGCGTGAGCGTCTCGCTGGAGTCCGGCGAGACGCTGGAAGCCGACCTGCTGCTCGTCGCGGTCGGCCGCGGCCCGAACTCGGCGGGGCACGGTTACGAGGAGGCGGGTGTCAAGATCGACCGCGGCTTCGTGCTGACGGACGACCGCCTGCGGACCAACCTGCCGAACGTCTACGCCGTCGGCGACATCGTGCCCGGCCTGCAGCTCGCGCACCGCGGCTTCGCCCAGGGCATCTTCGTCGCCGAGGAGATCGCCGGGCTCGAACCGCGCGTGATCGACGAGAACGGCATCCCGCGGGTCACCTACTCGCACCCCGAGGTCGCCTCGGTCGGGCTCACCGAAGCCGCGGCCAAGGAGAAGTACGGTTCGGACGTCACCACGTTCACCTACGACCTCGGCGGAAACGGCAAGAGCCAGATCCTCAAGACCTCCGGCGGCGTAAAGTTGATCAAGGCGCCGGACGGTCCGGTCGTCGGTGTCCACATGGTGGGCGACCGCGTCGGCGAACTGATCGGCGAAGCGCAGTTGATCTACAGCTGGGAGGCGTTCCCCGAGGATGTCGCCCCGTTGATCCACGCCCACCCCACCCAGACCGAGGCCCTCGGCGAAGCATTCCTTGCCCTCGCGGGCAAGCCGCTACACGTGCACAGCTGACGTCACCTTCGAGAAACCAGACCACGCCAGACATATCAAAGGGAGTCAGCGAACGATGGCCTACTCCGTCACGTTGCCGGAGCTCGGTGAGAGCGTCACCGAGGGCACCGTCACCAGGTGGTTGAAGCAGGAAGGCGACCGCGTCGAGGTCGACGAGCCCTTGCTGGAGATCTCCACCGACAAGGTCGACACCGAGGTCCCGTCCCCGGTAGCCGGCACGGTAGTCAAGATCAGCGCGCAGGAGGACGAGACCGTCGAGGTCGGCGGCGAGCTCGCCGTCATCGACGACGGTTCCGGCGGGGCCCCCGCCCCCGCTCCTGCCGAGGAGAAGGCTGAGGAGAAGCAGCCCGAACCGGAGCCGGAACCGGCGCCCGCCGAAGAGGACCAGGTCAAGCCCACCGCGGGCACGAGTTCCTCGGGCTCGGCGGAGGGCACCTCGGTGACCCTGCCGGAGCTCGGCGAGAGCGTCACCGAAGGCACCGTCACGCGCTGGCTCAAGCAGGTCGGCGACAGCGTCGAGGTCGACGAGCCGCTGCTGGAGATCTCCACCGACAAGGTCGACACCGAGGTTCCGTCCCCGGTCGCCGGGACCGTCCTGGAGATCCGGGCGCAGGAGGACGAGACCGTCGAGGTCGGCGGCGTGCTCGCCGTCATCGGCGACGCGTCCGCGGCCCCCAAGGCCGAGGCCAAGCCGGAACCCAAGCCCGAGCCGAAGCCGGAACCCAAGCCGGAACCGAAGCCCGAGCCCAAGCCGGAACCGAAGGCCGAAGCGAAGCCGGAACCCAAGCCCGAGCCGGTCCAGGAGCGCAAGCCCGAGCCCGAGCCCGCCAAGGCGACCGCGCCCGAGGACTCTAACGGCAGTGGCCCGTACGTGACCCCGCTGGTCCGCAAGCTGGCCTCGGAGCACGACATCGACCTCTCGACCCTTTCGGGCAGCGGTGTCGGCGGCCGTATCCGCAAGCAGGACGTGCTCGCGGCGGCGGACGCCAAGCAGAAGGAGAAGGCCAAGGCGGCCGCTCCGGCACCGGCTCCGGCCGCCGCCGCTCCCGCCGAGGCCCCGAAGGCCGCGGCGGCGCAGGCCCCCGCTCCGCAGAAGTCGTCCGGCCCGGCCCCGGACCTGGCGGCCCTGCGCGGCACCGTGCAGAAGGCCAGCCGGATCCGGCAGATCACCGCCACGAAGACCCGCGAGTCGCTGCAGGTCTCCGCGCAGCTCACGCAGGTCCACGAGGTCGACGTGACCAAGGTCGCCCGGCTGCGCCAGCGGGCGAAGGCGGCGTTCAAGGAGCGCGAGGGTGTCAACCTGACGTTCCTGCCGTTCTTCGCGAAGGCGACGGTCGAGGCGCTCAAGCAGCACCCGAACGTGAACGCGTCCTACAACGAGGACACCAAGGAGATCACCTACCACGGCGCCGTGCACTTGGGCATCGCGGTGGACACCGAAAAGGGTCTCCTCTCGGTGGTCATCCACGACGCGGGTGAACTGAGCCTGGCCGGTCTCGCACACCGGATCGCCGACCTGGCGGGCCGCGCGCGGGCCAACCACATCAAGCCGGACGAGCTGACCGGTGGCACCTTCACCATCACGAACCTGGGCAGCAACGGCGCCCTGTTCGACACGCCGATCATCGTGCAGCCGCAGTCCGGCATGCTCGGTACCGGCGCGGTCGTCAAGCGCCCGGTGGTCATCGCCGACGCCGACGGCAACGACACGATCGCCGTACGCTCGATGGTGTACCTCCCGCTGACCTACGACCACCGCCTGGTGGACGGGGCCGACGCGGGCCGGTTCCTCACCACGATCAAGCAGCGCCTCGAAGAGGGCAACTTCGAGGACGAGCTCGGTCTCTAGCAAGCGATGGCCGAAAAGGGGCGTTCACCGCGAGGTGGGCGCCCCTTTTTGCCGTCCGTCACCGTCCTTGTGAGCGTTCCGGCCGGTTAGAACCGGCCGGAACGCTCACAAGTCACCCCATCGGCGCTCACCGTGCGCATACTCCGCGGGTGCATAAGCTGAGGTCATGCGAGTTCTGATCGCGGGCGCGAGTGGTCTCATCGGCACGGCGCTCTCCGCGCGGCTTTCCGGTTCCGGGCACGAGGTGCATACGCTCGTCCGCCGGGAAAGCCGGGCCGCGGGCGAGTACCGCTGGGACCCGCCCGCCGGCCGGATAGCCGACGGCGCCTTCGACGGCGTCGACGCGGTGGTCAACCTTTGTGGCGCGCCGCTGTTCCCCAAGCGCTGGAGCGCGGCGCGCAAGCAGGTGCTGCTCGACAGCCGCATCGAGCCGACGGACGTGCTCGCGCAGGCCGTCGCCGAACACAAGATCCCTTTGCTGGTCAACGGATCCGCTGTCGGTTTCTACGGGGACACCGGGCCGCTGGAGGTCGACGAGAGCGCGCGTCACGGCGAGGGATTCCTGGCCGGGCTGTGCCTCGCGTGGGAAGCGGCGACAGCGCCCGCGAAAGCCGCCGGGGCCCGTGTGGTGTCCATGCGGACCGGGCTGGTCCTGTCCGGCAAGGGCGGCTTGATCGGCACCCTGAAACCGCTGTTCTCCTTCGCGCTGGGCGGAAAGCTCGGCAACGGGCGGCAGTACATGCCGTGGATCTCGTTCGAGGACACGCTTTCCGGGATCGAGTTCATCCTCACCCACGAGTCGCTTTCCGGGCCGGTCAACCTCTGCGGGCCGAAGCCGTCGACCAACGCGGAGTTCACCGGTGCGTTCGGGCACGTCGTCCACCGCCCGGCGCCGTGGTGGGTGCCCGGGATAGCGATGAAGACCGTGCTCGGGCAGCTGGGCGAGGAGATGGCGCTGTTCGGCCAGCGGGCCGTGCCGAAAGCGCTGGAAACCGCCGGATTCTCCTTCCGCCACAACGACATCGAAAGCGCATTGGCCGCGAGCCTATGATCCGCTGGGCGGTCTTGGCCGTCGTCCTGCTCGGGGTGTTCGTCGCGCTGGGCCTCCTGGTGAGCACCCAGCCGCTCGCGCTGGACAGGACGATCGCCGACGCCCTGCAGGGCCAATGGCAGCGCCCGGCGGGGACGGTCGCGACGGTGGTGAGCGACGTGCTCGGCCCGGTGCTCCCGGCGGTTTTCGGGAGTGTCCTGCTGATCGCGGCCGCACTGTCGTGGCGGCCGGATCAAGTCCGGGCGATGGTTCTCCTGCGGGTGATCGTGGTGCTCGCGCTGTGCAGGCTGACGAGCCTGGTGTTCAAGCCGCTGTTCGAGCGGGCCCGGCCGAGGCAGTACGCGGACCTCAGTTATCCCAGCGGGCACGTGGTGTCGACCGTCTCCACCGGAGTCGCC
>Ga0247768_1000651_pt1 | contig 12541 bp, 6 predicted proteins | sample UWRJL016104C6_FD_179944 | JGI IMG/M metagenome (GOLD analysis project Ga0247768, IMG submission 179944) | Plant litter microbial communities from Arlington Agricultural Research Station in Wisconsin, United States - UWRJ-L016-104C-6 | ecosystem: Environmental > Terrestrial > Plant litter >... | reverse complement strand
CGCATATGCAGCAGGAAGCGGAAGTAGAGCTGGTCATGATCTGGATTGATTCCTTTTTCGGGGAGGATCTCATCGTAGGCGGCGAAGAGGGCGCGGAAGGGAGGGAGATGGAGGGATTCGGCGCGGTGGACGATGTCGTAGATGATTTCGATGTCTGAGGCGCACAACAAAAATTTTTGGGTTAGCTATCGGCCAATTGCTCTCTATATGTTTGAATCACAGAAAAAGACAATATACCTTCATTCGACAGCGGGGACAACTCATGGACGGTGGAGGTGGGCATTCGCAGCGACGACTCGAGACGCGCTTCCTCGAAGGCATGGGAAGGGCGCGATGGAGTTGGAGGGCAGGATCATCGGGGTGCCAAAAGGTGCAAATGGTTGTGCGCAAACCGAGTTATTAAGCATTACGGGTAAGAAGAAGAAGAGGGAAACCAAGAGGTGGTGATAGGATGTTTTTGTTGTGGGCGGGAGGTTGTTCCGCTGGCCTGTCTCGTCTTGTGAACGAAACGCGTCTTTGTATGGCTGTGGTGGTTGGAGAGAAAGACATGGTGGTCCGTGCGTCGCCGCATTAGTGCCCAGTGCCCACCAGACTTGGCAGGAATATTTTCGGCCCGAATACTGATTCCGAATATATTCCGTATTCGGATATTTAATATTCTAGAATATATTTGAATACTCTTAGTATTACGAAAATTTTTATCCTATCTTTATCTACCTACTATAAATATACTACTTATTAAATTTCCTACTTCGTACGATATGTCGCAGCTTAAAGTTATAGATAATACTTTTAAAATATCTTTTTCTCTAAGCTAATTAAATATAGACTAGTACTAATATACTCGTAAACGTTAAGAAAACGAACTAGCTTATTTAGTAAGGAATTAATTAATTCGCTATTATAAGCTTTATAGTAATTATAGCGCTAATATTATATTAAATTTTAAAAAATATTTAAAGAAAACGTATTAAATTATTCTTAAAACTCCTATAGTTATTTGTATAAAATAAACTACCGAAAATCTTTTTTTAATTTATTAAAAAGTTAGTTATTAATAATAATAGCTTATAAATTTAGTTATTTTTTAAAAGAGTTTAAATAATAAGGTTATTAAGTAATATATTATTAATCTTATTACTATACGATCTTTCCCACTTTTAATATTAAAATAAGAAGAGTTTTATACGTTTTACTACGCTTTAAATTCTAAAATATTACTTATAAAATTTTATACTACTTTTTAAAAGTAGATTATAGAGTTTTTCCTTTCTAAAAAGAATATTATATTAAAAACGCTTTAGTTAGTAATATCTTTAATTTATCTTTTTATTAATATTTAGATATTACTAAATAACTATTTTATTCTTATAGTCTACGCTTATTTCGTTAATTTGGATAAAAAATATTAAACTCTTCTACTAGTACTACGTAAGGTTAGCGGCTATTTTAGAAAGATTTAATTTAAAGCTTTAAAGAAAATTCTTAAAGAATATAAAATTATACGAAAAATTAGGGCTATTATAGGCGATAATTTAAATATAAATAATACTTTCTATTAAGAATTTAGTTTATATCGTAGAAGTATATATCCTTAAAATCCTAAATAGGTTCCTAGCTACTAACGCGTTCGCTACCTTAAATATATTTTTAATTTTATTATTTAAGCTTTTTTATTCTTAAAGTAATTTACTATTAATTTATTAGCTTTATACGAAAAAAATTAAGCTTTAGATTAAGAAAAGAAAGAAAAGAAGGAAAAAAATATTAATTAGGTTATTTAAGATTAAGTCTATAAAAAAGAAATTTAAAAAAAGTTAGGCCTATTTAAAAAACTTTATAATATTATTATATATATATACTCTTCTCTATAACGTACGGCCAAATTTAAGAGTTTTATAAATAGAAAAATTCTACTTAATAATCGTACGAGATAGAATAGCTAGTATTATATATTTTATATAATTTTTAAAAGCTACGCTAGGCCTAATATATAAAGTACTTTTATCTTATATATCTTAAAGTATATAAATAATCTAAAAGAAAATATACTTAAGATAAAAAATTAGAAGATACTTTATACGATATAGAAAATCTTATCTATCTTTTTATTTACTAGTTTTATAATAGAGGGACGGGATATATTACTTAAATAAATACTTAAAAATATAGATATATATTATAAGTTTCTTTAAGATTAGCTAATAGATTTATTTTCGTATAAAAATATTAAGTTCTAAGCTAATAATATTAGAATAATATCTCCTCTTTTAGTAAAAAGTAGCGGTTAAAGGATAAGAACCTTAAAATACTTATTTCTAGGCTAAAAAGTAGTATTATAAAGCTAGATAAGTACTATATAAAGATATAAACGTCTTTATATTATACTTTAGGATTAATTTTAAACCCTTAAGCTCGTATAAAGTATATTAAAGTATTTTAGCTAAAGAAATATATAAAGAAAGCACTTTAGAGCGTAAAATATTATTAAGAAACGTTTTAAAATTAATTTAAAGTAGGCTTCTCTTTATATAAAACTACCTTTAAAAAAGAAATATAAAGTAATTAAAAGCCTAATTCTTTTAAGAACTATAAGATAAAAATTATGTTAATATTTTGCCCGCAAAGTTAAAATAAATATAATAATTATTATTTATATATATTATACGACTTTACTACTACTCCTTTATATTAGTAGCTATAAAATAGTTAAAAGAAGCGATAGCCGCGGCTTTTATAGCTTATAATTAAAATTCTTTTAATTTTTATAATAAGTACTAAACTAAAAAAAAAATTTTCTAGTAAACGTTATATAATAAAATAAAATTAAGCTAATCTTTTAATTAATACTTTAGAAGCGCTTAAATATTAAAAGAACTAAATAGATTAAATATTTCTCTAAACTATTCTAGATTTAAGTATTCCTTTAAAGAATTAAAGTAAAGAAGAAAAGTAGGTATATATTTATAAGATTATACGTATATATATATATAACTAATTTATATTAGCTTTGGCTTTAAAGCGCTACTAGTTCTAAGTACTATATAAAGATTTAAGTTATTCGCTTAGGTTCTTTTTCTTTCTAACTTTTAATAGCTTTAGGAGAATAGGCCTAATATAATAGTTTAAAAGAATAATAAAGAGTCGTACGTATTTTTATAATATAATAAGATTTTAGGGATTTTTCTCGGGCTTATTCTTTATAAATAGTAATATATTCTAAGAGCTATTACCGCCGCTATTATTACTACCTAAATAAAAATTAGTAGTTTCTTTAGCTAAAGGTAAATAATAAACTTAAAACCCTAAATTATTTTTTTTCCTAGTTTATATAGTATATTATAGTACGTAGTTTATTTACTTATAATATATATATATATCGTACTAATGCCCGTTAAAATAATAATATATTATAAAAGTACGCAAAGTTCTTATTTTATATTACTAATAAAGTAATACTTCTCGCCTATAAAATTAAATAAAGATTCTATTTATATATAACTACCGGTATATTTTTACGCGCTTTAGGGTAATAATATTAAGATTATACTTAATATTCTCTCTATAAAAGGTAAGTATAGTATAGCTTTATAAACTATAATAAAGCGGGCTAAGTTATTACCGTTTTATAAATAAAACTTAGTATAAATTATTACTAGTAGCGGCTTTAGTAGCGGCGGTAGCTTTAACCGTAACTACTATATTATAGAAAATAAGAGCTCTATATAAATTAGAATTATACGAAAAAATAGAAAAGAGAAGAATACTTATATTATAATAGTAGTAGTAGTAGTAGTTATAATAGTAGTAGTTATAGTAGTAGTAGAGTAGTAGAAGATATTAATAAAGTAAGCTATATATAATAATCTAATAAAACCTAAAGAATTTAGACTTATTTGTATAATAGTTAAAAAAGGAAATTAGATAAAAAGTAAATATTTATAATATAAAGTAGTAGAGGTACGGATATAAATATAGATATAAGTACGAGTACGAGTATAAGGGAAATAAATAAAAAGAAAGAGAAGTAAATAGAAAAAGAAAATTTAAATAGTATAGACTTATAGCTCGCTTTATACGATAGGAAAAAGCGAATAATTAAGTATTTATACGTTTATATTTAAAGAAGTTAAGAAGGCACTACCCCTATATAATAGAAACTACTAAGATATAGTAAAAACTACTTAGCGTAAGTATCCTTACGAAATATACGCGTCGCGCGGCCTTACGTATATACTTAGGTATAGCTATATAAATATTAAGTATTCGTACGATACTATACGCTTAAAAAATAGTATATTTTTATATATAAAAGTAGTCCTATATATATTATATATATACTACCTATAAGGGCGGTAATATCTTTTAATAAGGTAACGGCTACTAACTAATCGAGTATTCGAATATATTTTAATATCTATTCTAAATATCGGATTATTTATTCCTCTAATATTCCGGTATTCCTACCAAGTCTAGTGCCTACTACCCACTGCCCACTACCCGCTGCCCGCTTTTATTTTAGAATCGAAGCTTATAGGTTATTACGACTTCAGATGAAAAAACAAAAACATAGTTTGAATTCAAGGGGAAGCATGAAAACAGATGGATACACCTAATATAGTAATCGAGAATACTATCAGTGCAAACTCCTAACACCAGTCATTGGGGATAGTTTTGTTCACCAACCTGCTTACGTAATATTCACTCAAGCTCATGTAAGTCTCGCTCCAGTCAACGACTTGCATCCATAAAGCATTCACTCAATCTCGCCATCCATCTCGTCATTCTAATCTCTCTCCATATTGGGGCCTCCCATACACAATGACTACACGCACGCGACCGATCGAAAGGTTGGCAGCAGCCACAGCGAAATGTTCTCGAGAGGTACTATGCGCGCCTCTTCAATGTCCAGTATGTAGTGTTGGGGAATTGACATCATCCCAGGGCTCCGCATACGGCAAATGCATCGTCGCCGACTACAACAACGTGTACAAAGACAAATGCCTAACCGAGTTTTTGAAGCTGAAAGAATGTTATCTTGTATGCGCATTCCTCTGGAAGTATTGTTTTCCTTCTGAAATTCGCTTACAATATCGACAGGCTGCATACAAGAAACGGTGAACTGTGTAGTTGTATAAACAAACTTGTATATATCACGACCAAGAAAAACCACATTAGAGGTGAAAACAGCATAGCGTCATCTTGATTCTCATTCAAAGTCTACATTTAATCCATTTTTTCGAATGCGGAGACTACATTCAGTTCACCAGATACGCCAAGATATCCCCATCTCTCCGAATTACCGGTAGGAAACCCCCCTTACAACTTCACAAGCCTCAACAGGAAAGTTGCCTTATGAAGTTCTTGCTCCTCCTGCACAATAACCTCCTCCCCATCCCCCTCCGGAATCTTCCCCTCCACCTCGGTAACAACATGCTTATCCACATTCCTCCTCAACGCCTTCTCAAAGATCTTCCCTTGGTTCTCGAACGCCGCCTCCAAGCCCACATTCTCCGGATCAGAAAGAACCCTGTACTCCATACCCACATCATCCGTAGGCACGAGTCCAGCCTTCTTACGAAGATCCTGCACACGACGAACGATTTCACGGGCGAGACCCTCCTGTTCTAATTCAGGGTAGCTCTTGACGTCTAGAATGATCAACACATCCTCATCGGTATTGAATTCCTGGTCCTTGGTGCTGTCGTCCTTTAGCAAACCCCTCTTGACAATCAGATCTTCCTTTGTAAGCTTGATGCCCTCAACCAGAACCTCCCCGTTCTTCAGGAACTCCTTGATTTCTTGGGTCTTGAGATTCGGCAATGCCTTCTTGACTTTAACAGCATCCTTTTTCAGTTTCTTGCCCAGGACGGGGAAGTCTGCGCCGACGGAATATTGGACGTTGTATTTGTCCTCGTCGCGGGAGAGCACGAGATCACGGACATTGAGTTCTTCGCAGATGTAGTTCTCTAGTGATTTCACGTCGTCCAGGTACTCTTTATCTGGATGGATAACGATGAGCGTTTTGAGGGGAATCTTCAGGCCCTTGTTGGCTCTGTCGCGGCAGATGCGGCCGAGCTCGATGACGGCTTGCATCCTGCGCACTTGACGTTCTACCACTTCGTCAAACAATTCTTCGCGGACTTCTGGGAATGGAAGGAAGTGGACACTTCGGTCGTCTTCGGCGCGGAGACTTTGTGGGATGTGCGGAAGGAGGCGGAGGTAGATGTTGTCAGTAATGAAAGGGGTGAACGGGGCAAGACCTCTGCACAAGGTATACAACACTTCGAAGAGGGTATTTAGCGCGTGCGTGGTATCTTCTAGGCCATATTCGCCCTTCAGACGCCTGCGGTTGAAACGGATATACCAGTTGGTAGTGTTGTCAATCAACTAAAAGAGGTGAGCATTCGTTGAGTAGAGTAGAAACCGAAGTACATACAGTCAGCAGTCGAGGAACCACAGTGTACAACCTGTAAGCAGCCATTTCCTAACGATTTGTGAGCTTAAAGTCCTGTACATTTGTCAGAGGGAACCTACCTCGTTGACGAACTTGAGGAGCGATTGACAAGATGCCAAGATCCATCGATCAAGAACATTGGTGTTCCCCTTTTCGGCTTCGGGGTCGAAGACAAAGTGAAGATCAGCAACCTTCTTCAGCAGAGCGACTTGCTGATCAAAGAACTGGTAACTGTTCCAGAGAGGAAGCAACACCTTAGAGACGATTTCCTTCACACCGGCTTCCTTGAAACGCAGAGTCTCCGCGCGGACGACAGGAGAGTTGATAAGATACAGCCTGAGCGCGTCGGAACCGTAATTCTCCATAACCAGTCCAGGATCCGGATAGTTTTTAAGACGCTTAGACATCTTCTTTCCATCCTCTGCCAAGACAATACCATTCACAACGCAGTTCTTGAAGGGCAACACGCCAAAGAGGTGGGTTCCGAGAACGGTCAAGGTGTAGAACCAGCCTCTAGTCTGATCCAGACCTTCGGCAATGAAGTCACCAGGGAAGGACTTTTCGAACTGCTCGACGTTCTCGAACGGGTAATGGGCGCTGGCGTACGGCATGGATCCAGACTCAAACCAGCAGTCGAAAACTTCGGGAGACCGTTTGAGCTGTCCCTTGCCTTGCTTGCTGGGGATGGTGATGTGGTCGATCTTGTCCCGGTGGATATCCGTAAGATCGCCTTCGTATCCACTCAATTCCCTTAGTTCTTGAACGCTTCCAACGCAAACAACTTCTTTCATATCGTCGCTGACCCAAACTGGCAAGGGTGTACCCCAGAATCGGCTACGAGACACAGCCCAATCGGGAGAGTTGGATATCCAGTTTGCAAATCGCTTTTCCTTAACGAACGAAGGGACCCAATGCGATGACTCAATGTTCTTCAGCATCTGGGGAATGATGTCCTGGATTTTGACGAACCAGGAAGGAACGGCGCGGTAGATCAGAGGGGTATCGGATCGCCAACAGAAAGGAGCGCTATGGGTGATCTGAGAATCGACTATTAGTCTGCCGGTACCTTTAAGGTACTTAATGATGTTTTTGTCCGCTTTCTTCACGTGCTGACCCTCAAATTCGGGTACAGCAGAGGTGAAGCAACCTGCGTCATCAACGGGATTAGCAGGAGGCCGATCTTCCGTAATGATGCCGTTTGCGACGGCAACGTCGTAATCTTCAGCACCATACGCGGGGGCTTGATGGACGATACCAACACCACTGTCGGCTGTGACATATGTAGCGTTCAGGACGCGGAAACCCACATCCTTGAACTCTTCATAAAAATAGGGGAACAGCGGCTCATATCTCCATCCCTTCATATCCTTCCCTTTTAGCTTCTGAACGATCTTGAACTTTGCCTTCTTCGGGTCTTTGTAGAGCGTTCGTAGGAGGGCTTCCAAGAGGATATAATGCTTTCCGGACGCTTCATCAAGGATTTTGATATATTCGAAGTCCGGGTGGGCGGCGAGAGCAGTGTTCGAGGGCAGAGTCCACGGAGTAGTTGTCCATGCGAGGAGATGTGTCTCTGGATCATCGACTAGAGGAAATGACACCACGACAGCAGGATCTTGGGTATCTTTGTAGTTCTGAGAAGCCTCAAAGTTGCTGAGCGGCGTGGCCAACGCAGTGCTGTAAGGCATAACTTTGAAACCACGATACACAGCACCCTTGTCGAAAAGACGTTTGAACACCCACCACTCGGACTCCATAAACGATGTGTCCATGGTCTTGTAGTCGCGGTCGAAATCGATCCACCGTCCCAAGCGATCGATGGTTTGCCTCCACTCGCTCGAGTACCTCATGACGATGGCTCGGCACTCTGCGTTGTATTTGGCGATACCCAATTCGCGGACAGCATCCCTGCCTGACATTCCCAACTTCTTGTCAATCTCATACTCGATAGGCACACCATGAGTATCCCATCCAAAGCGGCGTTCAACATATCGACCTTTCATCGACCAATACCGGGGAATGATGTCTTTGATGGTGGAGGCGAGTAGGTGGCCGTAATGGGGCATGCCTGTTGCAAATGGCGGTCCATCTGTACAGCGTTAGACAAAGTTTTGCAAAAACAACATCAGTAGGAGCGATACCATAAAATGTGTATGGCGGCTTTCCTTTGGACTGCGGAGAGAGAGTCAGTCATAGCTTCGTCCGAGGATGTGGCGGTTACTTACAAGCTCGACCTGGCGCAAAAAGGCATCAATTTCCTTCCAGCGCGCGAGGATGCGCTCCTCTTCCTTTGGGAAGTCGATAGACATGACGATGGTGTTGTTCGGAAGGGAGTGGCGGGGTGATGTTTTTCTGACTACTTCGGACCTGGGTTGGTGGGGTTGACTCAGACATCTGGAGGTGCCTCCAGGGCTGCCCCGCTTCAGCCACAGGAAGGTGCGATTCAGCCACACCAGTTTTATCCAAGCACTTGAGTGTTCTCTCATCAGACATGTACATATCATCCACCATTCAACTGTATCAACTGCCTTCAACTGTCATTGCTGACATCTCGACCACATAGCCGGGTCTCATCTGTCTGAATTCCCGATTTTCTTCGCCAAACCAATCTCCATTCCCGGGGATGCGGATTCCAGGTCATCCTGGTTGCACGTGGGGAGACTGAATTGGTCTCGGAGGAGAGTCACAGTTTGACTGTTCGGTAGGCGTGGCCTAGTCGGAAGCACACTGTCAAAAGATAACAGATGATCGAAAGGTAACAGTTCCTTTGTTGACAGCCAGGCTACATACATTGGTCTGCCGTTTCACAAATCGAGGTACAAACTCTATGTTGGCTATTAGGCTTCTCCGCTCGCTAACTTATCAGGGAAGCTCACAAACCATCTTGATTCATTAGGTATTTGTTCTACCTGTTTGCACCAGCACTGGATCGAGCTGTAAACGCCAAATTTGGCCCCCTGCGTTTATCTTGATGGGTTTGTTCATCAATCAACTTCCAAGAAATTCCTTGCAAATTCTTCTGAGCGCCCAAATGAATCAAAATCAACAGAGGCTGATTCCGGATTTCATGCCACACAATTGGGGACGGTGTATTGTCTCGCCCGCGGTAACGCAACACTCGTGTCGAAGCCCCAGGTTCCAGATCCGTACCCGCCACGAGTAGATTGGGATCACCATAATCCATTTAGGAATGGGAAAACAAGGAGCCTCTCTACACAATGTGCCTTGGCTTTCTCAAATTCATATTCTGTTGGGTGAGGCGCGTGATTTTCACCTCTTCACTGTATTTGTCTTTGCTTTTGAGCGGTGGAAATATTGCTGGCGTCAGGACTGGTTTCCGAGAGGCGAGCGACAGCCGAACTGGATGCTTCGATACGAACGGATGGTGGCGGACATGATCAGGGGCCGTCTCCTCACTTTCGGATCGACATCGACGTTGGGCCACGACTCACTACCGTTGACCGGGCGTAAAGGGTGGCCTAAGGCCGCCAAACGTGCAATATCATCTTCGAATCTAGCGGTTCCGCCCAAATCATCCTGAGGTTGTTGGTGATGAATGAAGCCTATGTTATCGAGCTTTCGAATGGACAATTTCTGGACAATGCAGCGGACTGAGACAAGGCTGTCTTGACTCTAGGTGGTACAGAGAAAAACTCCTTCGCAAGTTGCCGACCCGTCGTTATTGTTGTTGTGGTGTGGTGGCGGCAACACCGTCGTCAGCTCGGAGGGACTTTCCAGGAGACACGTGAGGAGCTGAATGCCCCTCTAGCTGGGCGTCGGGCGAAGTTTCGAAATTCACAATGACCACAACATGTATTAAGAAGAACTTTCATCGTTCGTGGATAAATGGTGGATTTTCTCAGTCAATATTCAGTCCCAGAAAATAGTGTTACCACGGCTTCTTGGAACTCCGGCATGGGAGAATTACCCTGGGAAGAGAGCTAGAAAAGTGCAACACACGGATCGGCACATGGGCCCCTTTCACACCGCATCCGTGGTCGGTCTGTGCGGGAAAGCTTATTTCTGCGCCCCAATAATAGCAAATCTCCGTCTTCCTTCATGCTTCGGATTCGCTCGTCTCTCCGCATTTATCAGAAAAGATCGGCCCGTCTCTCGTATCCTTCGACGTCTTTTTTGCCCTGTATGTCTTCAAAAATCTTTGGTGTGACCCTGACCACCGCGTCCTTTTGATCGGTTGGATACGTTGTCCTTTTGGATTTTCACAGCATTCAACTTGCATAAGGGGCATGCAGTGCCAGCCTGTTGACATGCGATGCAAAAAAGTTGGTGATCTCGCTGTCAAGCGGGCACACGCAGAATGCGTAGCCTGTCGATAACTGCAAGCCGAATTAAACGGTTGCTGACTGGCCGGAAGACGTCTCCGAGATGGGGGTGGCTTTCCAACATCATCGCCCAGTCGCCAATTGCGGGTCATAGTCTTCTTCAACTCGCTGAAGCTGTCTTAGGCGCTGAAAAGACTCTCAGCCAGTTTCAGCCTCTGCTCGTCCCACTCTCCACTTATTCCACCAGAGGCCCAATATTGTCGTGGCAAGTACAGCCACAACGGCGCAGCCTCGAGTCTCCTTTGCGGATCCTGCCGCCGTCTGGAGCAGTGTATCATTGCTTCTCCTTCGCCAATAATGCAGGAACGCAAGCCAACACGGCTCTCCTTCAGGGACAGTGCTTACTTCTGGAGCTGAAGATCCCTCCTATATAACAAGAACATGCTCATATTTCCTACCCTCATGTTCTGAGAGTTGCGTTCGTGCCCCTAGTCATTCGTTGGTTTGTTTGTTTTGGGTACTTTCTGTATTTCTACTCTCGTTTAATAGCCGTCCATTCATAATGGTGGCCCTCACTCCTTACTACACTGCTGCGGCTTCGCTTTCTGCATCGACCTATATCGCACAGCCCTATTCTGCCTCTTCAGTATGCAAGGACTCACTAGTTACTTCGACCGTGACCGTTATTTCAGCGGCTGGTGAGTCGCCTTACGTCTACACCCCGCCTGCTCCAGTCTACTCTAAGGGAGGCCATGGAGCCCATGGATCCTATGCCCATTCCCCCCCATCTCCAGTCTCCACTTTGGGCGCCCATGGATCTTACGATAATCCCTACAACAAGCTTCCACTTCCTTTCGAGTGGCCTGGCAAACCTTCTCATGGTGAGGAGTCCCCGCTACCTATGCCATCGCCACCCTATTCCTATGGTGGCTCTGGTGCGGCAGCCTACAAAGCCCCTGCCTGGATTCCCAAGGGTCACGACAAGTTGAAATCATCTCTTCCCAAAGGAAAGCAAAACGGGAATTCTCAGTGGGGTGATATCAATTGCCCGCATCTGCCAGTCGATGGATTGCCCGGAGGTCCAACATACCCATCACCGACCAAGAAGCCCTATTATCCGGTCCATTCTGCTAACAAGACAACATCTGCTCATCCGACCGGCACTGGTACTGGAAGGCCGACCAACCCCGATTGCCCGGAAATGCCTGAGACCGGGGTTACCAGGACCTATGAGTTCCATGTTGCCTATGAGACGATCGCGCCAGATGGTGTTCCCAGAAACGGATTGCTGGTGAATGGCCAATTCCCGGGGCCGCTTGTTGAGGCTAACTGGGGAGACTGGTAAGCAGTGTTATCTCTCAAGTCCATAATGGACTAGTAGCTAATCCATCTAGGATCTTGATCAAGGTCAGGAATGATTTGCACAATGAAGGTACCGCTATCCACGCCCATGGTCTGCTCCAAAACCAAACTCCTTGGTATGATGGTGTCCCCTCCGTCTCTCAGTGTCCTTTGGTTCCAAACAACGGCACTATGGACATGCTTTTCCGTGCGGACCGCTATGGCACTTCTTGGTGGCACAGTAAGTATTACTTTAGTATCCCTGGCGACCTCCCACTGATCTTTCATATCAGGCCATTATAGCGCGCAATATTCTGGCGGTGCCCACGGTCCTATGATCATCTATGGACCCCGTCACCAGGAATACGACATCGACATCGGCCCGGTCTTGATCGAAGACTGGTACCACCAAGATTACTTCACACTTGTGAACACCACGATGAATGGCCGTGCTCCTCCGTCC
>Ga0247768_1000650_pt1 | contig 12544 bp, 11 predicted proteins | sample UWRJL016104C6_FD_179944 | JGI IMG/M metagenome (GOLD analysis project Ga0247768, IMG submission 179944) | Plant litter microbial communities from Arlington Agricultural Research Station in Wisconsin, United States - UWRJ-L016-104C-6 | ecosystem: Environmental > Terrestrial > Plant litter >... | reverse complement strand
CGGCCGAGGTCACCCACACTCATCCTGACGCGGTGGCCGGGGCGATCGCTGTCGGGGCGGCGACGGCGATCGCCGTGCGGGAGGATCCGATCGCGCCCCGGGAGTTTCTGGACGCCGTGCTGGAGGTGACGCCGCCGGGCCGTGTGCACCACGGGATTTGGGCCGCGCGGGGGCTCGCGCACGTGTCATCGGCCGAGATCGCCGCGCACGAACTTGGCAATGGCAGGCAAACCGCGGCGTGGGACACCGTGCCGTATGCGCTGTGGGCGGCGGCGCGGAATCTCGGCGATTACGAGGAAGCTTTCTGGACCACCGCCAGCACCGGTGGTGATGTGGACACGACCTGCGCGATCGTCGGCGGCATCGTCGGGGCCCATGTCGGCGCCGCCGGTATTCCGCGGGCCTGGCGTGACGCCTGCGAACAACTCCCGGTTTGGGCCGTACCGGTGCCCGCTTGAAGACGCAACACTGACTCTGTCGACTTTCCGAGAGGTGATAGCGTTTGAAAATCGACCTGGACGGGCGGAAGATTCTCTCGAACGAAGATTTTCATCGAGCCCTGGCGGAGGTCATGGATTTTGGTCCGTACTACGGCAAGAACCTCAACGCGCTATGGGATCGTCTGACTCGAGACATAGAAAGGCCGATCCGGCTGACGTGGAATTACGCGTCGGTGAGCAGAGCTGCGCTCGGGGATGAGGATTTTCGTCAAATCATCGACCTTCTTTGCGATGTGGAACGAGAAGATCGAGAGCTTGGCTACGCGGAAAAATTCGAGTTTTTCATGGTTGATTGACCCTCGCGGTGACCGGCGAGGCGGCGACATGCCCTGTTTGGCCGTCGGTTCGTCGGGATTGTTCAGGCAATCGTCACATTCACGTTTTCGATCTCATGCTGGAACCACGCCAAATTCCCCTATTCATCAACAAGACGGCTATGGGTGGAACCGTCGAAGACGGTATCTTCGTATTTGGCTTCCACGTACGGGCCGGAGCACTGAGGCGGGCTGGGGCCGTGCCCGAGCGCAGGCGGACCGAGGTGGCCCGATCCTTGCCGCGGGTACCGGTCAGCGTGCCGCCCGTGGTGCGCAGGAAGCGTCGTTGCGCTTGCCCTCGCCCACCTTGCGGACGGTCACCGTGCAGGTCGGACTCGCGGACGATCTCGGCGCCGTCACGGTACAGCGAGATCCAGCGGTGGTCCGCCGTGCTCACGGTGATCGTGTTGTCGTCCGCGCCGACCTCGACGGGGGCCGAGTCGAGGTCTTCGGGCTCGGCGAAGATGCTCGGGGTGTCTCCATGGCGGGCCCTCAGTACTCGTAGTTGATCTGGATGCCGTGGACGTCCACGTCCACGGCGCTGCCGACGCGGATGACCAGCTCCCGCTTGATCCACACCGCTGTCTCCACGTTGATGACCGGGTTTACGATGCCGGTGTCCTCGGCCGAACCGGACTCCCGCTCCCAGCCGTCGGCGTAGACCAGGTCGCTGCGCGCGGCCGACGGCGGGATCACCGCGGCCCGCCGCGGCGTTCGTATACCCACGCACGCTCGGGCCGGAGCCGTAATCCGGGTTATCCAGGACGCGTACGCTCATGCCGTGGACGCCGAGTTGGCCAGCGCCGCGAGAGACGGCGACGAGGGCGCGTTCGCCGCGCTGATCGAGCGGAATCTGGCCGCTATGCGGGCGGTCGCGATCGCGCTGCTCGGATGGGTCGACGAGGTCGAGGATGTAGTGCAGGACGCGGCGCTGCTGGCGTTGCGTGAGTTCCCGAAGTTGCGTGACCCGGACGCGGCGGGGGCGTGGTTGCGGTCCATCGTGCGCAACAACTGCCGGATGCTGCTGCGTGCGCGGCGGGCGGTGCCGGTCGCCGCGCCCGAGTTGCTGATGCCGTCCGACGCCGAGTTGGATCCCGGCGCGGCGATCGAGCGGGCGGTGACTCGTGACTGGGTGCGGTGTGCGGTGGCAGCGCTGCCGGAGCCGGTCCGGGAGGTCATGGTGCTGCGCTACTTCACCGGTTCGTCCTCGTACCGGCAGATCGCCGAGATCTGCGCGGTGCCCGAAAGCACTGTGCGGAGTCGGCTGCGCGACGGGCGGCGCGCCTTCGGTCAAGCGTTACGGGAGGTCGCGGCGATGACGCACGCTGACACCCGCGCCGTGGCACAGGCGACCCGGCACGAGGCCGAAGCGCTCATCCAAGCCGGTTCGCACGGCGACCTCCGGAAAGTCCTCCGGGATCGATTCCACCAGGACGCTCTGGTCACGAGGACAGGTCAGCCCGCGGGCGGAATCTCCGAGCTGGTGCCGATGATGACCGAGACGCTGGCCGCCGGGGTGAGCCTTCGGTTGCTGGAGGCCGAGGCCAGCGCGGAGATCGTGGTGTGGGACATCGAGTTCCTCAACCCACCTGATGACCCGCGGCACTGCCCGCCCGCGATGACCTGGCTGAGCACCATGCGGCACGGGAGGGTCCAGCGACTACGGATCGCGTATCGGCCCACGCCGTTGAACTGAGACGTACATCACAGTGCCAGTCGAGCACTTTCGGCGGTGATCGCGCATCTTGTCCCGGCCGCGGAGAAACCGTGGCCTTTCAGGAGGCGAGACATGAATACGTATGCACCCGTCACTGCCGGGCAGACGGCCCTCATCACCGGGGCGAGCAGCGGCATCGGCGCCGCCCTCGCCCGGGAACTCTCCAAGCGCGGTGTTCACCTGATCCTGGTCGCCCGCAACCGTGCGAAGCTGGATGCGCTCGCCGCCGTGTGCCGTACCGAGGACCGGGTGCGTGTCGACGTGCTCGCGACCGACCTCACCCAGCCGGACGCGGTCGTCCGGCTCGGCGAAAAGATCGACGCTCTCGGCCATGACATCGACATCCTCATCAACAGCGCGGGCTTCGGCGTTCACGGTGATGTCGTCGACGCGGACCCCGGCCGGTTGCACGACCAGAACCAACTCAACGTCACCGCGCTGGTCGACCTGACCCGGGCCTACCTGCCGGACATGATGGCGCGAGGCAAGGGCGTGATCATCAACCTCGCCTCCCTGTCCGCGTTCCTGCCCTTGCCGCACATGGCCGCCTACGCCGCGACCAAAGCATTCGTCCTGTCCTTCACCGACGCACTCTGGGTGGAGACCCGCCACAGCGGTGTACGGGTGCTGGCTCTGTGTCCTGGTCCGACCGACACTCCGTTCCATGCGGCCACCGGTTCCGACGACGGGAGCTTCGGCAGGTACCGCTCTCCCGAGCAGGTCGTTCGCACAGCCTTCCGCGCCTTGGAACGCGACATCTCCCGCGTTGTCGACGGACGGCTCAACGCGGTCAGCGGTCGCCTCGCGAGAATCCTGCCGCACCGCGTCGTTCTCGCCCTCGGCGAACGTTCCATGCGTCCCGCGAAGGCCGTCAAGCCGCCGGTCTCCCCTTGAGTCAAGGCGCTGCGTGCCGATGACTGCTCAGCGGCGGTTCGCAGTGCCTCATGGGCCGGTACGCGGTGATCGCCCACTCGGGAGACGGGTCACCTGCTGACTGGCGGTTTGGTGGCTGGCCACGGCGCGGATCTTCGGTGACGAATCCCGTGCAGGCGTCGACGCTGTCCCGCACCACTTGCGCGGTGGCGCGGGACAGCGGTGGCTCAGCCGGCCTGGAGTTGCTGCAGCAGGCTCAAGGTGTCGGCGTTGAGCCAGTACTCGGCGAACTTGCCGTGCTCCAGGCGCAAAGTATCGGTGCCGGTGTAGGTGATCACGGTGCCGGGCGCCGTCTTGGCTCCAGGGAAGCCACCCGCGTAGGTCCCGGTGGCCCGCCAGCGGGCGGACACGTAGCGGCCGTCGGTCAGCGGGCCGACCTCCAGGTCGAACCGCAGGTCGGTGAACACCGACCGGATCTGGTCGACCAGGCCCACCAGACCTTCGACGCCGCGGATGGAACTGCCGTCGGTGCCGTCGAGCAGGGCGGCGTGGACCCGGAAGCCGGGCGAGATGATGCTTGATGCCTTGGCGGTATCGCCGTTCCACACCGCGACCCAGGTGGTGAACATCGTCCTCGGGTCGCGGGCGGCGGTGTGCTGGCCGGAGTCGGTCACCGGCGGTCGGGCGGCGTGCGCGGGCGCGGCTTGGGCGAAGGCGGCGTTGGACGAGAGGGCCAGGGCGGCGGCCAGTGTGACGAGGACCAGCCGGGCCGGGGAGCGGCGAGCGTGAGTGGATCGGACCTTCATGACGACCTCCGGGGACGCTGTGTTTTATGCGCTAGCGATTGTTAGAACCTCTAACAGGGTGCGCGAGATGTGCCGGTACGTCAAGGCCCTGGGTGGGATCCTGTGGGGTACCCCGTGATCGCGTATGGGAAGGTCAGGCCCGGGACGCTCCGAGGAACCGCAGCACGGCCAGGACGCGGCGGTGGTCCGCGTCGATCATGGGCAGGTCGAGCTTGGCGAAGATGTTGTTGATGTGCTTCGCCACGGCACTTTCGCTGACCACCAGCGCCTGCGCGATGCCGGCATTGGAGCGCCCCTCGGCTATCAGGCCGAGCACCTCCCGTTCGCGGGGGGTCAGCCGCGCGAACGGGTCGCTGTCGCGCCGCAGCAGCAACTGGGCGACGACCTGCGGGTCCAGGGCCGTGCCCCCGTCCGCCACTCGCCGGACCGCCGCCACGAAGTCGGCGACATCGGCGACCCGCTGCTTGAGCAGGTAGCCCACACCGCTGGTGTTCGCCGACAGCAGGTCAGCCGCGTACCGCTCCTCCACGTACTGCGAAAGCAGCACCACCGGCGTCCCCGGCCAGCGCCGGCGGATCTCCATCGCCGCCCGCACCCCCTCGTCGGTGAAGCCGGGCGGCATCCGGACGTCGATCAAGGCGAGTTCGGGCCGGTGCTCCGCCACCGCCGCCAACAGCCCCTCCGCGTCGCCGGCTTCCGCGGCGACCTGGAACCCGCCCATCTCCAGCACCTTGACCAGGCCGACCCGCAACAACACCGAATCCTCGGCGATCACCGCGCGCACGGCAGCTCCGCGGTGATGGTGGTGGGCCCGCCGACGGGGCTGCTGACGTGGAAGGCCCCGTCGAGGGAGCCGACCCGCTTGGCCAGCCCGGTCAGCCCCGTGCCGGCGGCGTCGGCACCGCCCAGCCCGTCGTCGGTAACGCGCACGCGCAGCACCTCGCCGACCTGACGGACTATCACCTCCGCACGCATCGCGTCGGCGTGCTTCGTCGCATTGGTCAGCGCCTCGGAGATCACGAAGTACGCGACTGACTCCACGTTGGGTGCCACCCGCTCCTCCAGAGTGACCCGCAGCCGCACCGGCAGAGGCGTGCGGGCAGCCAGCCCGGACAACGCCGCGTCCAGACCTCGGTCCTCGAGCACGGCCGGGTGCAGCCCCCGCACCAGGTCATTGAGTTCGGCGATCGCCTCCTTCGCCTCCAGGTGCGCTCTCGCGATCACCTCGCGGGCATCAGTCGGCAGGTCCGGGCGGGTGGCCATGGCCAGGCCCAGGTTGACCGCGAGAGACACCAACCGCTGCTGGGTGCCGTCGTGAAGGTCGCGCTCGATCCGGCGGCGCTCCGCGTCGACGGCCTCGATCAAGTCGGTCCGGCTCACGGCCAGCTGATCGACCCGCTCCTGGAGCCGCTGCGCCCGGCTGGGCCCGAGCAGGCCCAACGCCAGCCGCGCCTCGGCCCGGGCCACTGCCCGCGCGGTCCAGGGCAGGGCACACAGGAGGAGAAGCCCAGCCGCTGTGTAAGCCGGTAGCTGGGTCAGATAGCCGAACCAGTCCTGGCGGATTCCGGTCGGCAGCGCCCATGACCAGGCATAGGCGATGACGGCCGCCAGGCCCGCCGCCGCCACCGCGAGCACCAGCAGTTCCAGCAGCGCGAGCAGCGGGCCCAGCAGCAGGTGGTAGCCGATCTTGCGCCAAGGCCGCGTCGCCGCGAGCCATCGGGCGGTCGAGACCCATGTCCATCGTTCCGGCGCGGTGGGGGTGAGCCGGGGGAGGTCCACACCGATGAGCACCCGGTAGCGAGCCCGCTGAACGGCCGTCAGCACCGGGGTGCAGAGCAGGACCAGGACGGCCGACACGGAAACCGTAAGGAGCCAGTTCCCCGTCCTGGCGGTTGTCGTCTCCGCCCAGGACCACACGGGCACCAGCGCCAGGTGCGGCGGCACACCGGCGGCAAGAAAGCCGGTGTCCCGCCGTGCCCGGAGGACCGTGCGTCGTAGTCCAGCTGGAATCGCCATGGCACGACGCTAGGGCACCGCGGGAGGACGGTGCCATGAAACCTGTACCCGATCTCATAGTGAACCTAGTACCAGCTGTGGACCTTGATCTTGGCCTGTGGGCGGACAGCATCTCGGGCCGGTAGGCCGGTCGAGGATAAGTACGTATGACGCCGCTGTGGACGTTCGTGTTTTCATGGCAGCCTTTCGGTGTCGCACAGGGCGAGCCACGTGCACAAACCGGCCAAGGCCAGTTCCGGTACCGCGCAGACAAGAGCCTGGGTGAATTCGGGGCCAGCCTGGGCGGTCAGGATGTCGAACCAGGCGTCCATCACCATGAGGGCAGCGACGGCCGATGCCGACAGACGGGCACGGTCATCGCCGCGGTGGGCCAGGCGCGCGGTGGTCGCGCAGCCGAGTGCCATCGCCAGATCGAGTCCGATCCACACGGTCGGCCAGTGCCGCACCTGCGTGGTTTCGGGCAGGGACCGGCCCAGCACGAACACCCACGGCACCATGACCGCGGCGACCGCGCCGAGCACCCTGGGCACCCAGCGGTTCCCGGGGCGCGCCCGGGCACCCGGCGACCTCACCACGAGTGGCAGCCGGGGCATTGTTGGAACGGTCATGGGATTCCTCCACCGAAGTCGTGGTGATGCCGCCGTCGTCGGCGGTCCTGCGGCGAAACCTTGCCGCTGGAACCGGCCGAGATCAGTAGCCCGTGGTTCCGACTTCGTGGTGGTGCCTGGTACCGCTCCGGCCCGGGTACCCGCATGATGGTGCCGCCGGTCCGGTCTCGACTACCGTTGGATCATGGACACGGCGCGACGTGCAGGGCCCGCCGCTTCGGCGGTTTCGGGCTCGTCGCGCCTGGGTGTCCGTGCGGCTAGGGCGTGTCTCCTAATTGTTTGACCTCTTGGGCCGAGGATGGGCAAATGGTGCGCGCTGAGGTGTTCTCTGATGAGTTGTGGGTGGTCCCCATGGTCATTGTCGGCGCCCGCACGATGTCGAGGTCATCGCCGAGTTCGGTCTTCATGAGGGCAAGCAGGGATTCGACGTCCTCCACGACGAACTCGACGATGGCGGTACGGTCGGCGGCCGCTCGCGGATCAATGCCGACCTTGAGCGAACGGGCCGAGTTGATGACCGAATACGGCCAGGAACGGGAACACAGGCGCGAACAGCGCACTGTGACCGGGATCCTTTACGTGCTGGGCATAGCGGCGGTGGTCTCCATCAAGCAGGGCGTGATCCCGGTCGCGCTCGCGACGCTGGCCCTGCTGATGGTGATCTACCTCGTGGGTACGGCGCTCGTCTGGCGCGGGCGGCGGGCCGAGGCGCGCCGGCGATCGGCAGGCGCGCCACCCTCGTGGTCCGCGCAACTTCCAGTGGTGGCTGCCAAACAGTTCGGGGCAATGGCGTCCGGTCGGCATTCCCGGCAGCGCAAGGACAGCGGTGAACTGGTTGGACGAGTGACGTATTTTGGTGACGAGTTGCGGTGGGAGCCGCGCGAGGCCGACGCCAACAGAGGAGTCGGTCCGATCACCTGGGACCGGTCGTGGTCGCCCGAGGTCGTGCGACTGTGGGGGCCGGGTAGCCAGGGGTGTCTGACCTTGACCGGACTTGACGGTACCGCGGTCGATCTGTGGATTCGAAATCCGAGTGACCTGCGACGAACACTCGGACTTGTTGAAAAGCATTAGTGTTCGTGCTTCTGGACGCGGCGGCCATCGCTGCGGGCTGTTGGCCGCTTCGGTCGGCGAGTGCGCACGGGTAACGTACGGGCAAGGCGATCGATCCTGTGGCACCAGGGAATTCGCAGGTGGTGCTTGAGTCGTCCGTGACGATTGTCGAGGCAGCGGGCGGAGTTCGAGCCGGTGCGGGCGTGGGCGGTCATCAAAGGACGGGGCGGGCCGATAGATTGGAAGCCGTCCGGGTGGGTGAGACGGCACGGCGACGGAGGACAATGCGCGTTGTCATCGGTGAGGATCAGTTCCTGCTCAGGGACGGATTGGTGCGGTTGCTGGAGGCGTACGGATTCGAGATCGCCGCGGCCGTGGACAATGGGCCTGAGTTGCTGGAGGCGCTCCTGGGTGAGCGCCCGGACGTCGCGGTGGTGGACATCCGGTTGCCTCCTTCGTTCACCGACGAGGGTCTGCGCGCGGCGATCGAAGCGCGGCGGCGTGTGCGCGGGCTGCCCGTACTGGTGCTTTCACAATATGTGGAACGCTTGTACACCAACGAGTTACTCGCCGACGGTGCGGGTTCGGTCGGGTACCTGCTCAAGGACAGAGTGTTCGACGGAGAGCAGTTCGTCGCCGCGGTTCGCCAGGTAGCGGGGGGTGGCACCGTGATGGACCCCGAGGTGGTGACCCGGCTGCTGACCCACAACACCCGCGACACCCGGCTCGAGAGCCTGACCGCACGGGAACGTGAGGTGCTCGGACTGATGGCGCAGGGCCGGTCGAACGGCAGCATCGCCGGCACACTGGTGGTGTCGGAAAAGGCCGTCTCCAAGCACATCAGCAACATCCTGGCGAAATTGCAGCTGCCGCAGTCGGAGGACGACAACCGGCGCGTGCTGGCCGTGCTGACCTACCTCAAGCAGGAGCGCTGAGTTCGCACGGGATCTCGATCGACACCGTGGTCGGGCCGCCGATCGGGCTGAGGATCGTGATGAACCCGTCGAGCGGGGCAAGTCGGCGTTCGATACCCCGCAGGCCGGAGCCGAGGGCCGGGTCGGCGCCACCCTGACCGTTGTCGCTGACGTGGATTACCAACCGGCCGTTGCGGTGGCTGGCGTGGATCGACCCGGTCTGCGCGCCGGAATGCTTCATCGCGTTGTTCAGCACTTCGGCCATCGTGAAGTACGCCGCGCCTTCGACGGCGGGAGACGGCCTGCCGGGAATGTCGATGGTCGTCTCGAAACGCAGCAGGTTCTCCATGGCCAGCGTGCGGATCGCGTCGGCGATCCCTCGATCGACGAGTACGGGTGGCTGGATGCCGCGCACCAGGCTCCGGATCTCCTGCAACGCCTTCGCCGAAGTGTCCTTCACCTCGGTGAGCAGTGACCGCGCGGCCTCGGGGTGGTCGGTGAGGAGCCGCATGGCCGCGTCGAGTGTCATCCCCATCGCGACCAGGCGTGCCTGCGCGCCGTCGTGCAGATCGCGCTCGATCCGCCGCAGCTCGCTCGCCTGGCTGCCGACCGCGTCGTCCCGGGTCTCGGTGAGGTGCTGAACGCGGTGGGACAGACGGGTGGCCTCGGTGGGGGACAACAAGGCGGCGGCGAGCCGCGCGTGCAGGCGCAGCAGGTGCGGGGCCACCCAGAGCGCGAGCGGGAACTGCGCGAGGCCGAGGAAAGCGGCGATCAACTTGGTCACCGGACCGGTCATCGGCACGAACGCGTACCAGGAGCCGAGCCACTCACCGAACCCGCCGAGGGGCATCGCCAGGCCACGTATCCCGTGCAGGATCAGTCCCAGCGGCATGCTGGTGAGCAGGATGCCGACCGTGCCGTCCACGAGTAGCCACAGCGCGTCGCGCCAGTTCGCCCGGTCGCCGAGCAGATGGACGAGGTGGCGCACCGGTGACAGGGTGGCGTCGTCCGGCGGTTGCTTGTAGGGCACGGGGATTCGCACCCCGGACCACCGTTCCGCCAGCCTGCGCTGCACGTTCGCCAGCTTCTGCGTCATCACCACCAGTGGCGGCACCAGGAACAGCCCCACGACTACCCCGATGAGCGAACCCGCGGTCACCAGGAGGGTGAACACCATCAGCCCGGCGATGGCGATGCCGGCCAGCGCGATTCCTTGTAACGTGGCCACGCCACCGCGCGCCACAAACCGATTTTCGTTCTGCACGATGCTCGATTATCCATGTCCGAGCCGGTGTGCGCGGTAGTGCTAACACCCCGGAAAACAGGCACCGCAGCACTATCGGAAAGCCCCGCCCGTTTCCCTAATGTCATTCCCGGCAGTCGAGGACATGGGGAGCGGGAATGGATCAGCACCACAACACAGGGGAAGTCGTGCGACTCCTGTCCGTGCGGAAGGTCTACGGCGGGCAGCGGAACGGGGTCGTCGCCCTCGACGGGGTGACCACCGCTTTCAGCAAGGGCAGTTTCACCGCGGTGATGGGCCCGTCGGGTTCGGGCAAGAGCACGCTCCTGCACTGTGCGGCCGGCCTGGACCGCCCGACGTCCGGCTCGGTCCTTCTCGCCGGGCAGGACCTCGCCACCATGCGTGAGGTCGAGCTGACCGCGTTGCGGCGGGACCGGATCGGCTTTGTCTTCCAGGCGTTCAACCTGTTGCCCTCGTTGAACGTCGAGCAGAACGTCGCGCTCCCGTTGAAGCTCGCGGGACGGCGGGTGGAGAAGGAACTGATCCGGAGGGTGCTGATCGAAGTCGGGCTCGGTGACCGTCGCGGGCACCGTCCTGGCGAGCTGTCCGGTGGGCAGCAGCAGCGGGTGGCGATCGCCCGCGCCCTGGTGACCCTGCCGGAGGTCGTCTTCGCCGACGAGCCGACGGGCGCGCTGGACACCCGGTCCGCGCGTGAGGTGCTTCTGCTGCTCCAGAATGCCAAGAACGCCGCCGGGCAGACGATCGTGATGGTGACGCACGACCCTGTGGCCGCTTCCTACGCCGACCGGGTGCTGTTCCTCGCCGACGGTCGGGTGGTGGACGAGTTGCGGGCGCCGACCTCCGACGAGGTCGCCCGCCGGATGACCCAGCTGGGCACGTGGGCCGAGCGGACCGGCCAGGACGGCCCGTGGCGGGGCGCGGTGATCCGGTGATGGTCGGGATCGCGCTGCGCACCTTGCGGTACCGCACAGGCGGTTTCGTCGCGACGTTCGTCGTGCTGTTCGTCGGTGCCGCGGTGTTGCTCGCCTGCGGCGGGCTGATGGAGACCGGTATCCGGTCGGTGATCCCGCCCCAGCGGCTCGCCGCGGCGCCGATCGTCGTGGCCGGGGACCAGCGGTACGAGTCGGTCACCCTGCCCGAGCGGGTCCGGCTCGACGCCGGCATGGGGGAGACGATCGCCCGGATCCCCGGCGTCGAGCGGGTGATCCCGGACCTTTCGTTCCCCGCGCAGATCACGGGTGATCACGGCGCGCGGGCGGTACCCGGCACGGAACGGGGGCACAGCTGGGAATCCGCCGCGCTGGCGCCATACCGTCTCGACGAAGGCCACGAGCCGGCCCGGGACACGGAGGTGGCGCTCGACGACGTCACCGCGGCCCGGCTCGGCACCCGTCCCGGCGGCGAGATCGAGATCGCGGTTCTCGGCGGCGCGCGGAAATTCACCGTCACCGGCATCGTGACGACCGGCCGGACCATGGCAACCGACGCGGTGTTCTTCGCGCCTGGTGCCGCCGTTCACCTCACCAGGACGTCCGGCCTCGTCGACGCCTTCGGTGTCGTGCCGGCGGCCACAGCCGATGTCACGGCACTGCGCACGCAGATCGATACCGCCGTCCGCGGTGAGCACGCGAGGACCCTCATCGGCGCCGACCGCGGTCTCGCCGAGTTCGGGCAGGTCGCCCAGGACGGCGAGCTGCTCATCGTCCTCGCGGCGGTATTCGGCGGCCTCGCGGTGCAGATCGTCGTGTTCGTGGTGTCGAGCACGATGGCACTGGCGATCCAGCAGCGGCGGCGCGAACTCGCCGTGCTCCGCGCGATCGGCGCCGGCCCCCGTCAGATGAGCCGCATGATCAAGGCCGAGGCGATGATCGTGGGAATACTGGCCACGCTCGCCGCGATCGTGCCCGGTGGCCTTCTCGGCGAATGGCTCTTCAACCGGCTGACCGGGTTCGGCGTCGTCGCGCCGGTGTTCACCTTCCACCAGGGGCTGTACCCGGCCGTCGCCGCGGTCGCGCTCGGTCTCTGTGCCGCCTGGTGCGCGGCGGTTTTCACCGGGCGGTACGCCAGGCGGGCCCGCCCGATCGAGGCCATGCAGGAGACGCTCACATCCAGCCGATGGCTGACCCCCCCACGGCTGTGGCTGGGCGTCTCCTGCCTTCTCAGCGCCGCGGTGCTGGCCCTTGCCTCGCTCACCGTGCTGGACGGACCGGTCGCGGCGAGCACGGCGGGACCCGCGGTGACCTGCGTCGCGGCCGCGATCGCGTTGTTCGCCCCCGGCCTCGTCAAGATGATGAACGCCGCGCTCCGGCGTCCGGTGCGCGCGGTGTCCGGGCTCGCCGGTTATCTCGCCACATGCAACGCCCGGGCCCGGTGGCTGCCGATGGCCGGCGCGGTGACCCCCATCGTGCTCGCCACCAGCCTCGCGATCTTCGTGCTCTACTACCAGAGCACGCAGACCGTGGCCGCGGAGAAGGCCTAT
>Ga0247768_1000649_pt1 | contig 12560 bp, 10 predicted proteins | sample UWRJL016104C6_FD_179944 | JGI IMG/M metagenome (GOLD analysis project Ga0247768, IMG submission 179944) | Plant litter microbial communities from Arlington Agricultural Research Station in Wisconsin, United States - UWRJ-L016-104C-6 | ecosystem: Environmental > Terrestrial > Plant litter >... | reverse complement strand
TTGGAAGCTGATGAAATTACCTCTGAACCGTTTTTCTTCAGTTTTGATTTCTGCTGCTCGTTCCCGCTCGATCTGTGCTTGTCGCTTCTCCTCTTCTCGATCCAGTCTCTCTTCCTCCTCTCTAGCTTTCTGTTTTTCCACTTTCTCTGCAATCTCATCAAGAGTGGGTTGGATACGGGCAGCAGCAACTGCATCAACATCGGACTGGTCAACAAACCTCCCGCCGCCAATGTTTACTTTACCATGGTTGGCCATTCTGGTTTCACTGTTTTCGACAGCTTTAGCGCGTGCTTTCGCGTCCCATTCCTCGATCATGGCAGGGGACATCTTTCCAGTTTCATTGAAGATCTTTTCATCCATACCAAGCATCTGAGCTTGTACCTTGCGCTCTGCTACTGCCAACAGGGCACGACGGTCTTGTTCTTTCTTCGCATCAACTTGAGCCAAATTTCTGTTGAGCTGAGACATTTGAGACCGAATTCGTCGTGATTGAAATTCGTCGTCAGAGTCGACAGGTTCAGGATTGCTGGAAGCTCGACCACGCCGCGAAAAGCGACGAAGCCGCGATTTCGTCGAACTCTCGTAGCCGTAATAGCTACGGAACCCGTCATTTTCGTTTGCGTCGAGTTTGGCAAGCCTCTCGGCAGCAAGTTTCTGTGCTGCCTCTTGAACATAGAGATATCGTTTGGCCTGCTCTTTGATGTCTCCTTCGTCAATGCGATGTTTGCTCTCATTCGCGGCAGCAGCTGCTGCTGATCGTCCAGCAGCATCTGAATGGCGCCTTTTCTCTTGAGAATCATACATCTGCTTCGCCATGGAGATCGCAGAAGCCCGAAGGGCGTTTTGGTGATTCTTCTCTTCAACTTCTAGAGCAACAGGCGGGTGCTCCGTGTACATGTCTCTGGAGACCTTAGCATGCTGTATCCGAGCTGCTTCCATAGCGGGAGAGCTTAGTCGGTTGGATTGCACGATGGTTGGCGATGGCTTGACCTTGATGGACGGTGAGTGTGCCAGTGTAGCAGCACTGAGGGCGTGTTGAGAGCGGACGGATGAGGCAGGAAGGAGCGCTGATGGGGTAGGAGTGGATTGTGCTCTCTTCCTCCTTGCAGAGGATGCTGCTCCCGTAGCGGCAGCGAGTGAGTTCTTTCGGCTTACGTTTTTTGCGGCAATGTTCTTAGAAGACGGAGGAGGCCCTTGCTTTTTCATAGCAAGATTCGCAGCCGAGTTTCCGTCCATACTTGCAGCTGGTGACCAAGAAGTTGACTTCGTTCCGTCCTTATGTGCCAGGAGAGCGGCCTTGGAGCCAGTTTCACTCGCCTCGGGTCGCCAAACTGGTTCCATCTTGACGTGGTGTGCGAGAAGAGCAGCCTTCCCAGCGGCAGTTGATTGCTCGGGCTTCCACCACTCGGGTGTCTTCTGATTCGCGTGTGCGAGGCTGGCGGCGGTGCCTGCTGATTGCTTGCTATCGATGCCGACGACTGGGAAGCCGGGAAGGTCTTGAGCTCGGGCGAACTTAAGACTGGTGGCGGCGCCTGCGGTGACACAGTTAGAAAAAGAATCTAGAAGTTAGAAACAAGGCGAAGGCCTACCTGCTGAAGAAAGTTTACCATCCGAGCCTAAGGGTGCGTGAGCCGGCGCGTGTTCTCCTTGTGCCGACTTGGTGAGGGCAGCTGCAGATGCCTGGTCCTGCAGCGCGGTGCTCTTTGTCTGATGAGCCGAAGGGTCCGGACAGCGCATGGTGTTTGATGGCGGTTCGTCGTCTACTAAGGTGGTCGGTTCAGTGGCTGGGCCAGAGGGTGCATCGGTGGGTAATGTTTGCGTCAAAACAGACATGGCGATGTATATCGAAGTGGAGAGCTGACGTGCATTCGAGGGCGGAGTCGTACGCAAGGACTATAGCATGTGCGGCGTGACTATGGACTGTTGACTGTGTGGTGAGCGAAGCTCGGTGCAGGTCTTTTAGGGAGCAGGGCGTATTGTGTATTGTGTATTCTGTATTTTGGACTGGGTCGAGGGAAGGGATTCTTCAGAGCACCCTCGTTTTGGGCGCCTCATGGCTTAATGATGACAATAGGGTCGCTCGAGGGAGGGACAGTTGGAATGACATCACCAGGCGGGGAGGATGATCCCCCCAAAACCCCAACCCGCAGACCGCACATCTGCGATCATCGCCCCAGGTTCCAAAGGTTGCCAAACGCCACTTGTGCCAGCATGTGGTCCTTGTTGGTCAGACCGTTACTGGGACGTGGGCTGACTCCCTAGCCAGTGCATCCGGCCCAGACCCAAAAGGGCACAGAGACTATTGAGGATCAATTCAACCGGGAAACATTCGATAGTGTCCAATCGTCACGAGAGCGACCAGGACTCGGAAAGGGAAACCAACCCCTGTTATTAACGAAGAGCATTACCATAAACTGACGACATTATTTTCTGTGGTTTCCTGAATTGGGGCTTGATTCAACCAAACTTAGCAGATTTTAAGAACAGGGGGGGCCGAGGGTTTGCCCGGCACTCTGGTATTCAACTGTGGTGGGTGGGCCTTTAAGCATGCGTGCACTTGTGGTACCGAAACGTCGTCCAGCCTCTTCTTTTTCTCCCACATGCCTTCCACCTCGACACTGCACTCAACTCTCTCCGTCTCTGCCCCGCGTGCAGAACTTAAGGAATGAAAACTGTTTTAGTAAAGCGAAACATCTACCAACATAATTAGCCTGCACCCATCTCCAGGAAGGGGCTCGGTTACTGACCTCGCGTCCCTCAAGCCAAATTGGAATTTGGACTACACAGGAGCTGAAAGGAGCAGTGCATCACTATTGACGGCTACTTGTTCTTCAGTGAAACCATACAGGCGCCACCCGTGGACGGAACTGATTGCAACCTAGGTACTCCGTACTGACATAGCATTTCCCAGACGACATCTGGACCACACGACCTCCCCGGGGGTCCGAGGTCGGCAGCCCTGGAAGACGTAGAGAGTCATGTGATGTCCGAGCTTCCTGACCTCGGGACCTCACCAGGAGGTCTACCTATTGCCTAGGTAGGTACTTTAGGGTTTTACTTTGCACATTTAGAGCATGAAATCGAAAGTTACCGTAGTATACCCTAGTATACTGTCTTTTCTCCGCTATACGGAGTATACCTTCGGGTTTCATTCAAATGCACCCGCAAGAAGTTGATTGACTACGATATACTCGAAGGAGACTCCAGGTAAATGATACAGTCTGGAACCCTCACGGGTACACTGAGTAACTGGGAAAAATCACCCAATAGTTCCATGAGAGCGTACTAGACCGTCCGACCGGATAGAAATAGTTGAGAAAAAGGCTGCAAAAATCACCCCGATAGCATATGTCGAGCCTGCAAGTCGGAAATTTGGGAGCCTGTTTTAACGACCATAAGAACAGGTCAAGTAGGATCAGCCAACTATGTCTTTTGAATATCATGAAGCGGAATTACTCTCCTTACGACAAGCCAATTGGTTACAGATGGATCTGGATCGCAAATGACCAAAGCGGATGAATAGAAATGATTGAGCCGCCGCCAAGAAGCAAGCCACGGCATCAAGATACGATATCTACCACGCTTCTCTTTATTCTCTCGAGCCTGCATGCAGCTGTCTCAGCCCTGATCCCAAGTCTCTGAGCCAAGCTATTCATAACCGAAGTTACCCACAGATATGGTTGACTCTGAATTAAGCTTGTGCACAATTGGCATGAACATACGCGAATCCACTCCCTTCGTTCTCAAGGATTTCTGGTACTCCATGCCATACAGAATCGGAACTGAGGGCACAGGATTACTTGACGTTCTGACCGAAACTCCATAAGGGTATAGAGGGCACCAACTTCTCTTTCAAAAGAATGATATGTTCACCCTCGGTAATCGTCCTCCCAAACATTTTGATGTTCCTCACACCTTACGAGCTTAGTCCAAATAGTGTCTTTCTCGAAGCTCAAACGTACATCTTTAGCAGTTCCCATGAATCCGCCTGTGTGGTGATGGTCCACGAACTATTCCGAACCCCGCACTAGGGACCCATTTGCTTGGCCATTCGTAACATCGTTCAGCAATTGCAATGTGCATCCGCAATTCATTGCATTTCCAGACTCCCAAGGGGAGTTGATAAGAGTTCCCCACATTACCCCGCCTTTTGTCTTCCAAGAGATGATAACGTAGTTCCAGGCTTTGACTTTCAGTCCTATAGGCATTGTCGCGGTTATCCTGAGGCCTGGAGTGATTTTCTTCTACTGGACAAACTAGCAGTAATAAACGAGAATCCAATACGCTACTGAACATACTCGTGCCGATGCAGGATCCGACGGAAACAATCAGATACTACAGCAAGGGTATCAGAAATCCTAACAGTGCCTCTCTCCAACAAGATGAAGTTCAGCAGATATAGATGTCCCTGTTATGAAGTAGGGAACTTCCCTTGAAAAAGAATATCGGTATTCAAATGAGTCTTTCTCAGCTCTAGATGGGTTCTGCCACCGCCAGCTCTTTGCATTTATGAAAGTTCCATCTAGTACCGTCGAAGTATCAGAATGATGAGAAGCGGTCCTGAATCATGAGTGGGTCAATATTGATCTTGGCGTAGTCACCTCCTCTTTTCGCCTTATCATACCGATCATTATCATTGTCATTTTGGTATTCGGGAGCGGTGGTGAGATTAATCGCTCATCGAGAATATATAAAAGCAGCACAACGGCCATGTCGAAGAAAGCATCACATCTCCACGATGATCGCCCGCACCCTCACGTACCTGGCTCTCGCCAGTGTCGGTCTTTCTTCTGCACTTCCTCCTCTCGGTTACGAACGAAGGGTCCTCCGCGAAATCTTCGACAAACGCTCCGATGACTTGACTGCTTCGTGCCTTGGTACCGATGCTCCTGCTACTACTGCTCCTAAGGAGAACGTATGGGCTCCCATCAGTCCAGCGGAGAACATCGCAGTTTGGAACTTGCTCCACGACCCCAAGTCTGGTCTGAATTTGACCCATCCCGACAAGGCCGCCCTCACCGACAATTACGTCTTCTGGATCGACACTCTGCCTGTCAACAAAAGTTCTGTACTCCCGTACCTGAATGGCAAGGCAGATGCTCCTCCCAAGTATGCCCGAGCCATTATCTTTGAGGGTGGCAAGGAAAACCCCGATTCCCAGGAATATTCAATTGGTCCCCTCCCTGTAAGCGATCAAACAAAGATCGAGAAGCTCGACTGGATCTACAATGGTGGCAGCGGAGGCTCTGTTCCCTATAACGCCCGCTATTTCGACTCTGTTCGGTCTGCCGCCACTGACCCACTTATTGCCTCCGTGATGTCCAACATCTCCGATATTACCGCCGCTCTTTTCCAGGGTGGTGTATACTACGGAAGCAGGGACAAGCGTACGACCTTGAGTGCTTCTTCTGGTACTCCAATGTCGTTCGACGGAACTCAGTGCTTCCGCAACATCATGTTCCGATTCCCAGGTCCTGGCACGTATTTGACTCCTCTCGACTTTTTTATGCTCATCGACTGCACGGGCACTGATCCCTCTCTGTACAAGCTCAAGGGCTTCGTCACAAACGAGAAGTACTTCCCAACTGTTGAAGCCCTCCGCAATGCTTTTGCGGCAGGTGAGCTCGCCCAGGAATATGATCAGACCCTCGACGCCTCCTGGGCTCTCCTTGACCACAAGCCGGAGCAGGGCACTCGCGCCCTTGAGGATCGATTTGCCCCGGCAACCCTCGAGATCGGCGGAAAGCGCTACAAGCTTGACAAGGAGCGCCAGTACGTTGAGTATATGGGCTGGTCTTTTTACTGGAGCCACACCCGCACGCTCGGCATCATGCTCTTCGACATCAAGTACAAGGGCGAGCGCATCCTCTACGAACTCTCGATGCAGGAAGCCACCGCGCAGTACGGTGGTAACCAGCCCAAGGCCGCTAACACTGTCTATCAGGACACGTACTATTCGATGGGCGCGGACATGGAAACGCTTGTCGAGGGCTTCGACTGCCCATGGGGCTCCACTTTCCAGAATGTGTCCTACTTCACACAGAACAAGACGACCATCAACACTAATGCGGTCTGCATTTTTGAACAGGACATGGGTTTCCCCACCTCGCGCCACAGGACCGCAGCCGGCAACAAATATGGCTTTTCCAATCTGGGCAGCGTCAAGGGCTCCCTGTTGATTGTCCGCTCCATTGCGACCATCGGAAACTACGATTATATGTTTGATTATGGCTTCCACATTGATGGCTCGCTCGAGGTGTCTGCGCGTGCATCTGGTTATCTACAGTCCTCGTTCTACTACCCCAAGCAAGGTAAATGGGGTCCGCGTATTCAGCAAGCTACGCAGGGCTCGCTCCACGACCACATTCTCACCTTCAAGGGCGATTTTGACATTGTAGACACTGAGAACGCTCTCCAAGTCACGGAGCTGAAGGCCGTCAAACAATCCCAAGCTTGGTTTCCTGAACTCGGAGAATTCGAGCAGATCGAAGCCGTCCCGCACCTGATGGAGAAGGAGCAACAGTTTAACTGGGCCCCTAACAACCAGGCCATGTACACCATTATCTCCACTAACAAGACCAACGTTTGGGGCGAACCCAGGGGTTATCGAATCGTGCCCGGCCGCTCCAACATCCATTTGTCAACATTCAAGTCTCCCTGGTCCCTGAAAAACTCAGAGTTTGCGAAGTCACATCTTGCCCTCTCTGTCCAGAAGGACGAGGAGGTTTTCGCAAACTCCTTCCAGAACGTCAATTTGCCGGCTAAGCCCCAGCAGGACTTCAGCAAATTCTTTGATGGTGAGGACACCGTCGGTAAGGATATTGTGCTTTGGTTCAACCTTGGTATGCACCATTTTGTGCGCGCGGAGGATGTGCCGGTTACGCTGTATACCGAGGCTTATAGCAGTATGTTTCTTATCCCTTTTGTCTTTCGGGTTGAGGTATACAAGTTCGAGCTAACGCGATATAGGCATCGTCTTCGCGCCCCAAAACTTCAATGATCGTGCTCAAGATGGCGATTTGCTCAACCGTCGCTGGATCCAGGTTGATTCGCAGGGCAATATGACTTTCGAGGACTATGGCGTGAAGCCTCCTGTCTGCGGTCTCTCCTTCGAGGAACCCGTTTCGAAGATTGGTGGTGTGCTTTCTATCTAGAGAGCTTGATGGACGATTCAGTGACGAATCAACGCCACGTTTTCCATATGCATGGGTGCTAATGGATAGAGGGATGATGGATAATGCTTAATGAATTACTCAAAATAGACGTAGACCATGAATTGCAATTACATCCGCCCTAATCTTCTCGTTCCACATGCTCCTAGCGATCAAGCGGAGTTCTTTGGCCGCATAGGTGTTCTGACGTAACGGCCATCCACTCTTACTTCGATTTCCAGGGTTATCGGTTGGTGATTAGTTCTTTGCATCGTAGTGAGAAATCCTAATTGTTCAGTAGAAAAGCTTACTATGGCCTTTTTGGGGTCTTGAGTTCTCACCTGTTACACATCCCAGCAGGTGTGGATCACCCAATCTGGTTAGCGTGGACGTAATTCCAACTGCGTCGGTTCGTCGTGCAAACCTTGAAATCTCCTCACCAATTCCTTCATTTCCAAAACCCCACATCTACCAAATTTTCTTTGTCTGATAGATTTAACTTCCGGATTATGGCGGGCCTGTATTCGCCGGTGGAAACCGTTCCAAACTTCCGGGATGTTGGCCGGTTCATCAATGAAAAACTTGGCTCAAAGTATGTGCATCTTGCCACTGTAGCACCCGAAAGCCTGACACAGCATAGGTTCATGAAGACTGGATTATTTTACCGCGGCGCCAGACCTGGTATTTATGAAACTCTTCGAAACAGCAAAAGGAGGAAACTGATCAATGTAGACGAAGCATCGCCATTGGATAGAGAGAAGCTGCTACAGGAGTTTAACCTTCGAAGTATCATCGATTTAAGAACGAAGTAGGGAGTTCTAGTACCGCCGTAGACTGCAGCTCGACTCATGCACTGCAGAACTGAACATATAGACCAAAGTCAAAAACGGGATGCGACGATCCGCGCCTCCGAAGCAGCGCCTCAAACTAACAACCAGGCCGCCGAGCCCTTGAAGATTCCAGGAATCACATATCACGAAATCAATTTTAACGGGAAATCATTCCAAAAGATGCTTATTAGCAAAATTACCTGGCTGGAGTTGTTTAGGCTGATCTTCTTGATGTTGTTTGGGTACCGACTTCAGGCGATAGCAATTCTCACGCCTTCAATGGAGAAGAGTGGGGTTTCCGGTCTTGCTATCGATTCTCTGGATGTCTGTAAATCAGAGGTCCGCGAGTACTTTGACGTGCTATCGGTCACAGACAATTATCCCGTCATGGTGCATTGCACGCAAGGGAAGGATCGAACCGGGTTAACGGTTATGCTTGTACTGTTTTTACTTGGGGTGCCCACAGAGGCAATTGAAGCGGATTATGCACTGTCCGACTCCGAATTGATAAATGAGAGAGAAGAGAGGATCAAGGATATGGCGAAAGTCGGGCTTTCAGAACGATTCGCACGGTGTTCGCCTGGTTTGGCAGGTAAGGTTGAGCAACATATCAAAGAGAAATACGGAGGGATTGAGGGGTATTTGGATTTTTGTGGGGTTACAAGAGAAGTCAGAGCAAAGGTTAAGGAAACGCTGTTGTATACATAGCTGTAATTGCTTCTCGATCGACCATTAGCATCAAATAACCAGATTCTTGGCCAGCGGCAGCCCCAGTGTCGGCTCAAGAAAGTGGCAGTCAGGTCTGTGGGTGGAATAATTGGAAATCTCAAGCGTCGGACATAACTAACAATTTGCACATTCTTGGAATCCATCTTACAGCTTCGTTTGAGTTTAGGAAGGGATTGCGAAAATATGTCCAATGGTGAGGTCCGTTAAAGCTGCAGCCTGGTGTCGTCTGCAGATACGGAGTGAATCGTTCACATCGGGCCCGAGCTGCAGCAGCAAACTCCGATATGGGGGGGGTTGATAGGGGGAGATGTTGACAGACCCATGCAAACAACATTGCACCAAGTTTCGAAAGCAGTGATGAAATTGATTCAGAACGAACACATGTGCAAACAGAAAGTGTGTATGGATTATCGTGTATCGCAAACCCCTCCCACTCCCCTCTTGATAGATAGCCAGGGGTAAAAGCTCGACCCCGGCGAATCAGAAGCATTGACGCAGAAGCGAACACTGCTTTCCGCACCATCGGTCTTGGCACCTAGACCCTCGATTGTTGAGCCCACCGCCTCTAAATATTACTTGCTCCTGCTCCTTCCTACAATCTCTCTTCCTCCTCCCAACCCATATATCCAACATGACCAGCACTTCTTCGGAAGAGAACTTCGAGTGGATAGAAACTCCTCCCGCTCCCAGTCCGACGACTCCTGTCGAGGATTGCGGCGTGAGGACCACTTCGGTAAGCACCGTTTTGTTTATTTGAGCTCCCTGGAGAAACAACAAGGAGCCATTGGCAGCTGATAAGGATCAATTGTATACTGACACTCATTTTCTGTAGTATCCTTCGATCAAAAATGCTCCCCTTCCCGCCGACGGTCCTGGTAGCGAGACCTTCTCCAATACCGCCCTCTTCTCCCTCCTCATCGGAGTGCCCGTTTACATGGCTTGGAAAATTGGAGGTGGATGGAAGACTAGCATCTTCTTCGCCCTGATTGTTGATATTCCTATCTTGGCCGGATTTTGGATTATCACGTCTGCTCTTTCCCCCAGGAAAAACGAGAAGGCCAAATTCCCTGGCAAGCCCATCGAGCACTATCTCACTTTCCACAAGGAGGAAGATAAGGACCAATACTATGGCAAGAAGACGATTCCCATGGAGACTTTCCATGAGAAATACTTTGCTGGTGATGTCGATTTCAAGGGTGACTGCTTGGAGGTTCTGGAGAAGAGGCACGATTGGGCCAATTTCAGGTTCACGTACTCGTTGGTTAAGTACTTCTTGACTGGCATGATGCCCGAGGTTATCCTTCACTCTCGATCTCAAGGTATGTCAACAGTTTGAGTCGCGTCACAATCATTCAGCTAACATTCGCATAGACGAGGAGCAGGTCCGTGGCCATTATGACCGTGGTGACGACTTCTACGGCTGGTTCCTTGGCCCACGCATGATCTACACCTCTGGCATTATCTCTGATATTAACAAGGAGGAGAGCCTTGAGCAACTCCAGGACAACAAGCTTGGCATCGTCTGCGAAAAGATTGGTCTCCAGGAGGGCGAGAGGATGCTCGATATTGGCTGCGGCTGGGGAACCCTCGCCAAGTATGCCAGCGTATACTACGGTGCTAAGGTTACTGGTATTACCCTTGGTCGCAACCAAACTGCTTGGGGCAACAATGGTCTCCGCAAGGCTGGCATTGAAGAGGGCCAGAGTAAGATTCTCTGCATGGATTACCGTGACATTCCTGTTCCTGAGGGCAAGTACAACAAGATCACCTGTCTCGAGATGGCTGAGCACGTCGGTGTTCGCCACTTCAGCTCTTTCTGCCGTCAGGTCAACGATATGTTGGAAGATGATGGTGTCTTCTTCCTCCAAATCGCTGGTCTTCGCAAGGCTTGGCAGTTTGAGGATCTCATCTGGGGTCTCTTCATGAATAAATATATCTTCCCCGGTGCTGATGCCTCTACTCCTCTTGGTTTCGTCGTCGACAAGCTTGAGGGCGCTGGCTTTGAGATCAAGAGCATCGATACCGTCGGTGTTCACTACTCTGCAACCCTCTGGCGCTGGTACCGCAACTGGATCGGCAACAAGGACAAGGTCATTGCCAAGTATGGAAAGCGCTGGTTCAGAGTAAGTTCCGATCGTCGTATCTTTTGAACTATCAGCTAACCACTCTACAGATCTGGGAATTCTTCTTGGCCTATTCCACCATCATCTCCCGCCAGGGCAGCGCTACTTGCTATCAAATCACTATGGTCAAGAACATCAACTCTACCCATCGTATCGAGGGCGTCAACAGCCAATACGGCCTCCATGGTGCGCTTCAGGCTAATAAGGTCAGGCTTGGACATGAGTGGAAGCATTAGAGGAAGGATGAATACCGTACAAATATCGACACGACTGGGCTGATGACGGGACAAAATTTTGTGGAACCTGATGATAAGAAACGTGGGTTTGAATGACAATTGGAGGTCATGTAATGTCTACAAGTTGTATGAGTGGATGTATTGTTCATGCATTAGTCAGTTATGAGTATGGCACAAATGGGATCGACATGAAGCAAAATATATCCCGAGCAATAGAATTCGTATGTAGAAGAATGGAGATTTTGGTTTGATGGATATACGCGCTAGAACATGCTATCTATCAATCATTAAATTCTAAGCTCCGAATTGAGCGATGTCTATAAATGCAGGTTGGGGAACAGCTCCTTCAGCTGTTGCATTGTGTCCTCAGGATTCTTGACACTGTGACCAATGGTCCTGGGATCAACATAGATTTCATAATCGTTGCCACCCTTGTCCGTCTTGTCACCGAAGAAGTGAATCTCGGTGAACTCCACACCCTCACCCCTCTCCTTCTCGGCCTCCACATGGCGCAGGCAGTATGTCTTATCCCATCCGTTGGGGAACACGTCGAACGAGATCTCTCCGCCAATGGAGTAGGTGAGACCGTAGTCCGGGAACTCCTTTTTCAGAGCCTCGACCATCTTCTCTCGCACATGGTGCTCATTGTCATAAGCGTTGAACTCGTGCCTCTCCTTCGTTGTCGCATTCCTGCCAATCGGGCTCACATTGATCATTCCATTCCTGAACTCGATGAAAGTACCCCGCTTAATCGGAATATCCAGATCAGCAATGTAATGCAGGATCCAGCTAGACAGCTTCTTGTACTTCTCCTCGCCGATCCAGCCAATGAAGGAGGCCTTTGGGAGCGGGACGCCCATGCGGAAGGCGGTCAGACCGTTTTCGGGGAAGCAGAAGTCGAAGAGGGAGGTTACGGGTATGTCGGGTGTGCCGAGTTGTTCTTGTTGTTTGGTGAGGTCGGAACCGCCGACGTACCCAATGGCGACGTTGTGGCGGAGTTTGGAGAGGAGTTGGAGCATTTCGGGGGAGGCGGGCTGGTTGAGAGAGTTAATTCAATTTTCTTTTCTAGATTTTGAATATATGGGGATAATTTGTCATGGTACGAAAGGTTTTGAGATATGTATCGAAGTAGAAAATAACGTACCAGACGGGCGGGGGTGAGCGTGGCATCGACATCGAAGAGCACGATGGTGTTCTTGATGGGACGGGCGCTGAGCGGGGGGATCACGGCGCCTGCTTGAGCCATTGTGTGTCTTGTATTTGCGGTGATTGAATTTTATAAGGGTATATCGAAGTGTACGAGGCCCGTCAATGCTCCAGTAAGGTTTGTAGGTGCGAGAAGAAGATGGTGTTGAGAGAAAGGGAGAGAGTATTTTCGTTTTTGGAGGGGTGGATGGTTGGCAGGGTTGCACACCGCAACGTCGACTCGGGGACGTGGGGTCAAGTGTGGGTGTGGCGGGCCGCTAGACGGGATAGGGTTTGGTGCTGGTC
>Ga0247768_1000647_pt1 | contig 12574 bp, 14 predicted proteins | sample UWRJL016104C6_FD_179944 | JGI IMG/M metagenome (GOLD analysis project Ga0247768, IMG submission 179944) | Plant litter microbial communities from Arlington Agricultural Research Station in Wisconsin, United States - UWRJ-L016-104C-6 | ecosystem: Environmental > Terrestrial > Plant litter >... | reverse complement strand
CGGGTCGCGCCCGCCAGGGTCGAGGTCGAAGGTCCAGCTGCGGGCATCGTGGGTGGGGCCGCAGATACCCATCGACAGCACCGGTTCGAGGCCGAGCAGGCGCCGCACGATCACGGCGCGGTTGGCCCACGGGCACGCCCGGCTGACGACGAGCCGGTAGCGGCCGGGTTCGACCGGGAAGCCGTCGCGGCCGTCCGCGGTGACGCGGGTCGAGAGGTATCGCTGATCGCGCTGGTATTCGGCGTCCGGGGTGACGAAAGCGGGATCGTTGCTCATGGGTCCTTCATACCCGAGCGCGCCCGGATCGACCGGCTCAATAGGCCGCGCGTACCCCGTTGAACAGGTCCATCTCGACGTGGTCGGGCTCGCCGCCGTACTCCGGGCGCGTGGCCTGCTTGGCGGCCCAGCGCAGGTAGTCGAGCCAGGTGTTGGGGAACCAGCCCCAGGAGTAGCGGTTCGCCGTGCCCGCCTTGTCGGGCAGCCTGCCCGCCACGATCCGGTCGAGGATGAGCGGCTGGACCCCGCCCGCACCACGACGGTACCCGGCGAAGTAGAGGATCTTCGTGAAGAACGCGGGCCCGAGCCGGTCGAGATGGTTGGGCCCGGCGAAGAACTGCTTGTAGGCGTCGACGAGGTCCGCCTCGGACGGGCTTTCGTGCCGCAAGGCCTTCAGCGAGGCCGAAAGCCGGACCCCGTCGGGATCCTGGTTAAGCACGTGCGCGGCGCGGGTGCGCCCGTAGCCGGTGATGCCGTGACCCCACGCGAGCACCGCCGACGTCAGCTGCAGCGCCGACGCCTCCCCGAGCCGCCAGCTCTCGGCCACGTCGAAGACGTCGCGCCGCCACACCTTGGTCTCGGTCGCGAAGCCTTCCGGCCACGCGTTGTCCGGAAGCCCGCTCCGCCAGCGGTCGACGTCGACCTTGATGGTGTGGACTTCGCCTGGCAATGCCTTCGTCATTGTCACGCTGGACAGTCGCGGCGCCCCGATCGACCGTTACTTGGTCGTTTTCACCGGCTGGGGTCGTGAGTGTTTCGCGGGGTTAGAACCCCGCGAAACACTCACGACCCCAGCGGCGGTGGTAGATCTGGAGTATGGCTGAATCGAAGATCCGCCTCGGCATTTCGCTCGGCGGCCAGACGGGGACGGCCGGGTTCGGCGAGGCCGTCGACACGCTCGAAGCGGCCGGGGTCGACTCGTTGTGGCTGTCGGAACTCGTGTACTCCCCGGCGGTCGACCCGTTCATCGGCATGGCGCACGCCTTGGCGCGCACCAGCAAACTCAAGGTGGGCACCGGGGTTTCGGTGCTGCCAGGGCGAAATCCGGTCCTCGTGGCGAAACAGCTCGTGACACTGGCCGGGCTCTCGCCGAAGCGGGTGCTGCCGGTGTTCGGCCTCCAACCCGCCCGGACGGCCGAGCGCGAGCTGTTCCCGGTCCCGCCGGGGCGCCGCGCGGCCGTGTTCGACGAATCCCTCGGCCTCATCAGGCGCCTGCTGTCCGAGGACGTCGTCACGTTCAAGGGCGAGTTCTTCACCGTCGACGGCGTCAGCCTGGGGGAGCGGCCCGCGAAACCGCTGGACCTCTGGCTCGGTGGCAGCGCGCCCGCGGGCCTGCGCCGCGTGGGCCGTCTCGCCGACGGCTGGCTCGGGAGTTTTCTCACCCCGGAGCAGGCGGGCGACGCCGTCATGACCATCCGCGAGGCCGCAGCCGAAGCCGGCCGCGAGATCGAGCCCGACCACTACGGGCTCAGCCTCGCCGTCGCCCCCAACGGTATCCCGGAAGACCTCGCCGCGGCCGTCCGTCGCCGCACCCCGGGCGCCGACGTCGCCGAACTCGTCCCGGGAAGCTGGGCCGACACGCGGCGGCTTCTGGAGCGCTACATCGAGGCCGGGCTCACCAAGTTCGTGCTCCGCCCGGCCGGCCCGGTGCCGTTCAACGAGTTCCTCGACGCGTTTCTCGGCGAAGCGCGGGTCCTGCAGAACTGACCGGATGCCGGTTATCGACAAGTGAGGCAAGGGTGGCGTGTCGGCTTGGGCAGGGGGCTCGGTGGGGGTCGTGGTGAAGGCCTCCTTTACGGCGTCTGACGCCGTAAAGGAGGCCTTCACTCCCTTGCGGACTGCCCGGACGGGCTTGTGAGCGTTGCCGGGACACGCGGGCGATGTCCTGAACGACGCGTTCGAGACGCTCAACGTCCTCAACGCGTCGTTCAGGACATCCCCGCAGCCAGACACATTTGCCCTTCCCCTCGACCGGCTGCGGATGGGCACGATGGTCACCGGCGTCCACTACCGTCACCCGGCCGTGCTCGCCAACATGGCCGCCACCGTCGACATCATCTCCGGTGGCCGGTTGGACCTCGGCATCGGCGCGGGCTGCAACGAGCAGGAGTCCGGCGCCTACGGCATCGAGCTGGGTACCCTGCGTGAGCGTTTCGACCGCTTCGACGAAGCGTGTGAAGTCCTGGTCAGCCTGCTCTCGAACGACATCACCGACTTCGACGGCGAGTACTACCAGCTCACCGACGCGCACAACGAGCCGAAGGGCCCGCAGCGGCCGCATCCCCCGATCCTGATCGGCGGCGTGGGGGAGAAGCGCACCCTGCGCGCGGTGGCCCGCCACGCCCAGATCTGGGACTGCAGCCTCGCCAAGACCGACGAGCTCCCGCACAAGCGCGAGGTGCTGCGCGCGCACTGCAAGAACGCCGGTCGCGACCCCGAGGAGATCCTGCTGTCGAGCACATCCGCCTGGAGTCCGGCGGGGAGAAAGACCTGCAGGGCGCGTTCGACGAGGTCGTCGAGCAGGGGGTCGGGCTGGCGATCGTGTACCTCGCGCCGGAAGTCGGCCCTGAGGTACTCGCCCCGCTCGCCGAAAAGCTCGCGCCGCTACGCTGAGTCTCAACAACGGATCCGGAGGTCGCAGGTGGGTAAAGGGCGACTGGGATGCATTATCGTGGCGGTCGTCGGCGTGGTGATCGCAGGTTCCGCCTTGTGGGTGATCACCCGCGGGTCGACACCGACCCCCGGCTGCACGGTGTCGGCCGGGACGGACCAGTACACGCTGAGCCCCGAGCAGATGGGCAACGCGGCGACGATCGTCGGGGTCGGCACCAAACAGGGCCTGCCCGCCCACGCCGCGACCATCGCGATCGCGACCGCGCTGCAGGAGTCCAAGCTGCGCAACCTGCCCGGCGGTGACCGCGACTCCGTCGGGCTGTTCCAGCAGCGCCCGAGCCAGGGCTGGGGGACGGTCGAGCAGATCTCGAACCCGGTCTACTCCGCGACGGCGTTCTATCAGAAGCTGGCGTCGCAGCCGGACTGGACGGAGCTGAGCGTGACAGTCGCGGCTCAGCGCGTTCAGCGGTCCGGGGCGCCGGACGCCTACGCGCAATGGGAGTCCGAAGCGCGGGCCATCGCGATGGCGCTGACAGGGCAGCAGGCCGCCGCGCTGACCTGCCACGACATCACCGTCGGCGCGCCGGTGACCGATCTCGTCGCGCTGGCCAACGCCGAACTCGGCACCGCGCAGCTCAGCGGGCGGCACCCGGCGGCCCAGGGCTGGTCGATCAGCAGCTGGCTCGTCGCGCACGCCATCTCCGTCGGGGTCGACACGGTGACCTACGACGGCCGGACGTGGACGGCGGCGTCGGGCAGCTGGACCGCGCCCGGCGCGTCGGACGGCATGCTGTCGCTGCACCTGGTCCCGGCGAATCCGGCCAGCTAGCGGGAATTCCGCCCGGCCGTGACCGGTTGCCCATGTCATGGGCGGTTTCCTTGGCAGGCGCAGGCCGGACGGCCTGATGCCGCTCGACGACGCGCTCGGCGCGCTGGGCGGGGACGGCGTCATGGGCAGCCGCGTGATGGACGTCCCGGTCGCGCAAATCGTCGGCACGGTCGCCAGGGCGGACGACTTCGACGCCGAATTCCGCCTGCTCAACAGCGAACTGAAAACCCGGTGGCGTGACGTCGCCGACGCCATGGGACGCGGGGTCGAACCCCCGGTCGAGCTGATTCAGCTCGGCGAGCTGTACTTCGTCGTCGACGGGCATCACCGGGTGTCGGTGGCCCGTTCGCTCGGGCGTCCGTCGATGACGGCGCGGGTGCTGCGGATCTGCACCATCGCGTACGCCATGGGCTGCCTCAGGCTCGCCCACCTGCCGAGCAAAGCGGCCGAACGGCGATTCCTCGAACGTGTCCCGCTGCCCGAGGACGTGCGCACCGATCTCTGGCTGGACGAGCCCGTCGACTGGGCGCGGCTGACCGAATCCGCCGAGGCGTGGGGTTTCCGGCAATCCTTGGACGGCAGGCGCTTGCGCGACCGCGAGGAGCTGGCGCACGCCTGGTGGTCCGAAGAGGTGACACCGATCCTCGACCGGCTGCGCTCGGCGGGGACGTTGACGAGCCTGCGCGACGTCGAGCTTTACACCACCGCGCTGGCGGCCCGCGACAAGTTCGGCTGGCCGTCGTGGCCCAGCGATCTCGCGACGCACCTCCGCCGATAGAGGCCGTACGGTGATCAGGTAGATCACGACCTGGGGGTGCCATGGCGGAGCTGTATCCGGAGATCGAGCCCTACGACCACGGGCTGCTCGACGTCGGCGACGGAAACCACGTGTACTGGGAAGTCTGCGGCAATCCGGCGGGGAAACCGGCGGTCGTCGTGCACGGCGGGCCGGGCACGGGGTGCGTGCCGGGGATGCGCCGGTCCTTCGACCCGGAGCGCTACCGCGTGGTGCTGTTCGACCAGCGCGGCTCCGGCCGGAGCACCCCGCACGCGAGCGACCCGTCGGCCGACATGGGCGTCAACACCACCGACCACCTGATCGCCGACATGGAGCGGCTCCGCGAGCACCTCGGCATCGAGAAGTGGTTGCTGCACGGCGGTTCCTGGGGCTCGACGCTCGAACTCGCCTACGCCCAGCGCTATCCGGAGCGGGTGTCGGAGATCGTGATCGTCGGCGTCACCACGTGCCGCCGCTCGGAGCAGGACTGGCTCTACCGGGGCGCCGGAAAGCTGTTTCCCGAGGAGTGGGCCCGATTCCGCGACGGTGTCCCCGAAGTCGAACGCGACGGCAACCTCGTCGCCGCCTACGCGCGCCTGATGGAAAACCCCGACCCGCGGGTACGCCTCGACGCCGCGAATGCCTGGTGTGCCTGGGAAGACGCCGTCCTCGCCCTCGAACCCGGCGGCAAGCCGAACGCCTTCAGTGACCGCCCGCTCCACGACGTCCTCGCGCTCGTCCGCATCTGCGCGCACTACTTCGCCCACGACGCCTGGCTGGAGGATGGCATCCTACTGCGCGAAGCCGGGCGCCTGGCCGGGATTCCCGGTGTCCTCATCCACGGCAGGCTCGACCTGAGCTGCCCGCTGGACACCGCCTGGGAACTCGCCCGCGCCTGGCCGGGCGCCGAACTGATCACCCTCGACGACACCGGCCACCAGGGCACCGCGTCGAGGCGGGCCGCCGTGCTCGCCACCCTGGACCGCTTCGCCGCTACGGCCGTGTAAGCCGCCCAAGTGCTATGAACGGACCGTTCATCTCGGTTTTTGCCATGAACAGTCCGTTCATGGCGTCTCCGGCGTCCCGCGAGCCCGCGTGCCTACTTGCGGGAGTGGAGGAGGGCTTCCTGCGAGACGGTGGCGATCAACGTGTTGTCGCGCGCGAAAACCTGGCCCTGGGCGAGACCGCGCAACGGTCCGACGGCCGGGGAGGTCTTCGTGTAGAGCAGCCAGTCGTCGAAGCGGATCCGGTTGTGGAAGTAGATGACGTGGTCGAGTGAGGTCACGCCGGTGATGTCGCCGCGCCCGGTCGGCGCGATGATCGCCGAGGCCAGGGTCAGGTCGCTGATGTAGGTGAGCACCGCGGCGGGGCTCACCCGGCCTTCGAGGTCGTCGCGGATCAGGCGGAACCAGAGGTCGTGCAGCATCGGCCAGGTGTCCTCCGCCTGCACCCCGTCGTCGAGGACGGCGTTGCGCAGTTCGAAGGCGTCCCACGGCCTGAAGCCGTCTCCGGGGATCAGCCGGCGCAGCGGGCGGCTTTCGTTGGGCGAGGGGTTTTCCGGCGGGGTGACCTGGTGGGTGGTGGCCGAGCCGTCGGTGGTGAACGACGCCTCCAGGCAGAGGATCGGCTCGCCGTGCTGGATCGCGGTCACCCGGCGGCGGCAGAAGGTCCGCCCGTCCTGCAGGTGGTCGACGCGGAACACGACCGGCACCCCGGAGTCGCCGGGCCGCAGGAAGTACGCGTGCAGGGAGTGCGCCGTCCGCCCCTCGCCGGTCGTGCGCTCGGCGGCGACGAGGGCCTGGGCCATCACCTGGCCGCCGTAGAGCCGACGGCCGACGTCGGCCTTGGGGACGTCACGGAAGATGTCGTCGTCGATGGTGGTGAGGTCCAGCACGTCGAGCAACGCGTTCCCTTGCTCCTCGACGAGTACATCTTCCGCCATCGCCTGCTCCTCCGGAATCCTGTGGATGTCTCGCCACGGTCAGTATGGTTGATCCATGATCGGCACGGCCGGCACCCGCGAAAAGGCGCTCTGGGTCACCGCCGGCGTGCTCGTGGTGCTCCTCGCCGCCGGCGCGTTCCTACTGCTCCGCGACGACTCGACGGCGCCCGACGGCGACGTGCCCGCCGTGAGCGGCCCGGCCGACGTCCTCGCCGCCGCGAACGCCCACTACCGCACCGTTTTCGTGCAGGGCCGGGTCATCGCGGGCACCGCGCGGTACATCGACGACATGGCGGCCCTGTCCGCGACGAAGGACCCGAACTCCGCCGCCGCGCGCTTCGGCGAGTGGCGCAAGACCACCGGCATCGAGCAGGACATGTCGTACCTCGACGCGGTCAAGCGGGCACAGGACTTCGGCGCCGACCCGGCCGCGCTGGCCGGCTGGCGCGACGACATCGCCACCACCCAGCGCGACATCGTCGCCTGGGTGCGGATCGTGCCCGACTACGAGTTCGGCGAGAAGGAGCAGGCCGACCTCGACCGCGCCGCCGCGACGGTCGAAGCCGACTTCGGCAAGCTCGACAACGACGTCGCCTCCGTGCGTGCCGCGGACTAGCCCTCGGCCGGGCCCCGCGGCCCGCGATACGGCAGCGTCTGGCTGTAGACGAGATTCGTCGTGGTGCTGCCGAACTGCGAGAGCTCGCCGACCAGTTTCTCCAGGTGCGCCATGGACGCCGCGGCCACTTTCAGCGTGTAGCAGTCGTCGCCGGTGATGCGCAGGCATTCGAGGATCTCGAACCGCTCTTCGAGCAGCCGGTGCAACGGTTCGTGCCGGTTGCCCGGGTACTTGAGGCGCACCACGGCCAGCACGGCGAAACCGGCCTTCGCCAGGTCGACGTCCGCGCGGTAGCCCGCGATGACCCCCGCCGCCTCCAGCCGCTTGACGCGTTCCGTGGTCGCCGAGGCGCTGAGGTTCACCCGCCGCCCCAGCTCCGTGAGCGGGATGCGGCCGTCGCGCTGGACCTCGGCGAGGATCGACCAGTCGGTCGTATCAAGACTCTCGGTCATTGACCGATTATACCGGCAGATCCCCGGTGAAAGTGCCGAATGCCCGTGAGAAGTCTCTTCCGATCGCCGATACTGCTGGATAGCCTTGTTCCCGTGAAGATCGGCGTGAACGTCCCGAATTTCGGCCCCGGTACCGACCCGGCCGGGCTGCGCGCCTGGGCGCACCTGGTCGAAGGGCTGGGCTTCGACCTGCTGATGATCTCCGACCATGTCGCGGTGACCCCCGACGTCGCCGAGCAGTACCCGGCGCCGTTCTACGAACCGTTCACCACCCTCGCGTGGCTCGCCGGGATCACCCGCGAGGTCCGGCTCGGGACCACCGTGCTCGTCGCGGCGTACCGGCATCCGCTGCTCACCGCGCGCATGGCGGCGAACCTCAACGAACTCAGCGGTGGACGCCTGGTCCTGGGCGTCGGCGTCGGCTGGGCGAAGCGGGAGTTCGCCGCGCTCGGGGTCCCGTTCGAGCGGCGCGGCGCGCTGGCCGACGAAGTCCTCACCGCGGTCCGTGCCGCCTGGGCGGTCGGCACGGACTACCGCGGTGGCGGGGCGCCGATCTGGGTCGGCGGCAACAGCGATGCGGGGCTGCGGCGGGCGGCGCGCCTGGGGGACGCGTGGCATCCACTGCGGTTCGAACTACGGTGGCTGCGGGACGCGCTCGACCGGATGAAAGGGTTCGCCGCCGAACTCGGCCGGCCGGTCCCCGCCCTCGCACCCCGCATCGCCCTGCGGCTCACCTCCGCGCCCGAAACAGGCGCGCACCGGCTCGCCGGTGTCGGCACGCTCGACCAAGTGCTGAACGACCTGGATCAGCTCCGCCTGCTCGGCGCGGACACCGTCGTCCTCGACCCGTTCGGCGGCGACCCGGCCGAAACACACCATCCGGAGACGGCCTGGCGGATGCTCGCCGAGATCCGCGAAGCCTTACCGGGCAACAAAAACGAAACGGAGCCCCGCCAGTGACCGACCACAACCTTCTCCGCCGCGCCATCGACCTGGCCAACGCGGCACGCGCGGGCGGCAACCCGCCGTTCGGCTCGCTGCTCGCCGACCCCGACGGCACCATCCTCGCCGAAGACCACAACACCTCGATCACCGACGGCGACATCACCGCCCATCCCGAGCTGAAGCTGGCCAGGTGGGCGGCGCGGGAACTCGATCCCGCGACGGCCGCGAACACCACGATGTACACCAGCTGCCAGCCGTGCGGGATGTGCATGGGCGCGATCGAACGCTCCGGCCTCGGGCACGTCGTCTTCGCGCTCTCCAACGAGCAGCTCGGCGAACTCAAGCCGCCCGTCACCCACCCCGGCCCCACGCTCGAAGGTCCCGCCCTGTTCGACGAGGCCAGCGCCGCGGTCGCGGGGTACTACCGGTAACGCGTCAAACGGTCGAAAGCAGTTGGAGCTTCTCGTGGCTCTCGCTGCCCGGCATGGCGGTGTAGACGAGCAGCGTCAGCGACTGGACCGGGTCGAGCAGCCCGAGTCGCGGATGCCGCAGGCGCTTCGGCGCGGAGTAGGCGTCCGACACCGGGTGCTCCCGCCAGATCCTGGCGAACTCCGGGCTCGCGGTCAGCAGCGCGTCGGGTCCGTGCCACGGGTGCCCGGGGATCGCGTGGCCGTAACGGGAGTTCACCCGTTCGTGCACTAGCCTGCGACGTTATCCACGCGGCCGGACGAACGGGGACAAGGTGGACACCGAACCGGAGCCCTCCGGCGAAGAACTGGAGGCCTGGCGGGGCCTCCTGCGGGTCCACGCGCGGCTCACCAGGGCGATGTCCGCCGAACTCGAAGACAAGTACCGGATCACGCTGAGCGAGTACGAGGTCATGCTCGAAGTGGTCGACTCCGAGCTCGGTTCGGTGCGGCTGAACGAACTCGCCGTGCGCGCCCAGCTCACGGTCAGCGGCCTTTCGCGGCTGGTGGACCGGCTGGAGCGCCGGGGCCTGGTGGAGCGTTGCTCCACCGAAAGCGACGGCCGTGGCCGCGTCCTGGCGATGACCGAAGCGGGCAAGGCCCTGTTCGACGAGGTGCGCCGTGTGCACGTCACGTCGGTCCGCGAGCTGTTCCTCAGCCACCTCGGTGAGCCCGAGCGGAAGCAGCTCACCGCCTGCTGGAGCCGAATCCTGGCCTGAGTGAGCGAGAATCTGCCCGATATCGGGCAGGAAAGTTGCGTTCGGTGCTTCCGGTGGGGCAAGGTCCACTTAATGGAACGGTCGCCGCACGCCGAGCTGGCGAGTCACATCGCCGCGTCGACGGGGCTCCCGTTGCCGACGGCGACGCGGGTCGTCGCCGACGTGATCGCCTACTTCGGCGAGACCACCGAGCAGTTCGTGCGGCGGCGGCACGGCGAGATGCAGCGGCGCGGCCTGAAAAACGCGCGGATCTGGGTCCTGATCGCCGAAGAACTGCGCGCCCGCCCGGTCGGCGCCGGAGTGCTCAGCGAGCGGCAGCTCCGGCGGATCGTCTACGGCTGAGCCGCCCCCCAACCCCACCGAAGACCCCGAAAGGCTTTCCCATGTGCGGAATCGTCGGTTACATCGGCCGTCGTGAGGCGACCCCCATCCTGCTCGAAGGCCTGCACCGCCTCGAATACCGCGGTTACGACTCCGCGGGCATCGGCGTCGCCCACCGCGGCAAGCTGCGCGTCACGAAGGCCGCGGTCCGCGTCGACGAACTGCGTGAGCTGGTGGGGGAGGGCGTCCCGTCGCAGGTCGGCATCGCGCACACCCGCTGGGCCACACACGGCGAGCCGACCGACGCGAACGCGCACCCGCAGGTCGACACCGCCGGGCACATCGCGGTGGTGCACAACGGGATCATCGAAAACGCCGAGCAGTTGCGCGCCCGGCTGGCCGCCGACGGGGTCGTCTTCACCTCCGACACCGACACCGAATCGCTGGCCCACCTGATCGCCCGCTCGCTGAAAGACGGCGCCGCTTCGCTGGAGGACGCCGTCCGCGCGACCCTGCGCGACGTCGAAGGCGCGTACGGCATCGTCGTGCTGGACGTCCGCAACCCCGACGAGATCGTCGTGGCACGTAACGGAAGCCCGATCGTGCTGGGCGTCGGCGACGGCGAGATGTTCGTCGCCTCGGACGTCGCCGCGCTCGTCCGGCACACCCAGCGCGTGGTCTACCTGGACGACGGCGAGCTCGCGACGCTGCGCGCCGACGACTTCCGCACCAGCACCCTGCAGGCGAAGCGGACCGCGAAGACGCCCACCACCGTCGACGTCGCCGAAGAGGACTACCAGCTCGACGGGTTCTCCGACTTCATGCGCAAGGAGATGCACGAGCAGCCCGACGCCGTCCGGCGCGCCCTGCTCGGCAGGCTCGACGAAAAGTTCGCCACCGCGCACCTCGGCGGGCTCGAATTCGACGCGCACATGCTGCGGTCGTTCCGGCGGGTGAAGTTCCTCGGCTGCGGGTCGGCCTACTACGCCGGTCAGTTCGGTGCCAACCTCGTCGAGGAGCTCGCGCGGATCCCGGCCGACGCCGAGCCCGCGTCGGAGTTCCGCTACCGCAATCCCGTGGTGGACCCGGAAACGCTGTACATCGCGGTGAGCCAGTCCGGCGAAACGCTCGACACCTTGGCCGCCGTGCAGGAGCTGAAGCGCAAGGGCGGCCGCGTGATCGGCGCGGTCAACGTCGCGGGCAGCGCGGTGGCGCGCGAATGCGGACGGGGTGTTTTCCTGCACGCCGGGCCCGAGGTTTCGGTCGCCTCGACCAAAGCCGTCACCAACATGTGTGTCTCCTTCGCGATGCTGGCGCTGCTGCTCGGGCGCGTACGTGACCTGTCGATGGCCGACGGCAAGCGGATCGTCGCGGCGATGGCCAAGCTTCCCGACCAGATCGAGACGATCCTGGCCGCCGAGGAAGAGATCGCCGCGGCCGCGAAACGTTTCGGCTCCGCCGAGCACATGTTCTTCGTCGGCCGGGTCCGCGGCTGGCCTGTCGCCCGCGAAGGTGCGCAGAAACTGAAGGAGATCTCCTACATCCACGCGGAGGCCTACCAGGCCGCCGAGCTGAAGCACGGCCCGCTCGCGCTGATCAACTCCAGCATGCCGTCGGTGGTCATCGCCCCCGACGACGAGGTGCTCGCGAAGAACATCGGCACCATGGAACAGATCAAGGCCCGCGGCGGTCCGGTGATCGCGGTGACCAACGCCGAGCTCCCCGACGGCCTCGCGGACTTCGTCATCCGCGTCCCCCGCGGCGAGCCCGAACTCGACCCGATCCTGTTCGCCATCCCGCTGCAGATCTTCGCCCACCGCATCGCCGGTCACCTCGGCCGCGACATCGACAAGCCCCGCAACCTCGCCAAAAGCGTCACCGTCGAGTAAACCCTTGTGAGCGTTGCGGCCGGTTAGAACCGGCCGCAACGCTCACAAGCCCCGCACCCGACGACCCAACCCCCCACCGCACCCGCGTGCACCTTTCCCTGTACGCGTGGGGTGTCAGACCATGATGACCTTGGGACCGGCGGCGCCGATTTCGTTGGCGACGGCGGAGTCGATGCCGTTGTCGGTGACGAAGGTGTCGATGTCGCTGAGGTCGGCGAACCGGGCGAAGTAGTCGTTGCCCACCTTCGTGTGGTCGGCGAGGAGGACGGCGCGGCGGGCACAGGCGATGGCGGCGCGCTTGACCATCGCCTCGGCGGAGTCGGGGGTGGTCAAGCCGCGTTCGGCGGAGACGCCGTTGGACGCGATGAAGGCGACTTCGACGAAGATGTCTTTGAGGGCCTGCAAAGCCCAGGCGTCCACCGAGGCGAGCGTGCGGCTGCGGAGCCTGCCGCCGACGAGCATCACGGTGAGGTTCGGCCGGGTGGTGAGCGACATCGCGATGCTCACCGAATGCGTGACGACGGTCAGCTCCCGGTCGGCGGGGAGCAGTTCGGCCAGGCGCGCGGTGGTGCTGCCCGCGTCGAGCAGGATGGTGCCCTCTTCGGGCAGTTCGGCGAGCGCGGCCTTGGCGATGCGCTCCTTTTCCACCGTCATCACGGTTTCACGGGCGGCCAGCGCGGGCTCGAACCCCAGCCGCTCCACCGGGATCGCACCGCCGTGCACCCGG
>Ga0247768_1000646_pt1 | contig 12584 bp, 16 predicted proteins | sample UWRJL016104C6_FD_179944 | JGI IMG/M metagenome (GOLD analysis project Ga0247768, IMG submission 179944) | Plant litter microbial communities from Arlington Agricultural Research Station in Wisconsin, United States - UWRJ-L016-104C-6 | ecosystem: Environmental > Terrestrial > Plant litter >... | reverse complement strand
AGGACCCTAACTTAGATATAAGGAGCGGACTGTAAGTTTGGCCAGGAAGAGGGGGATTCTTTAATATGTTTTTGGGTTCCTATATTGATATAAAGCCCTCACAAGTTCTCTGCCTGAGTTAGGGACTTGAGATGTATGTATTGGAATTTAGCCCGGGAGAAGGGATTGGTCACTGGATTGGAGGGGTTAAGATTGGTCAGGACTTCGGATTGGCATTCTGGAATGCGGTTACAGCGTTAAAGTGGAGTGGACAGTGTATCCACTGTACTGCAAATTTGGCCTGGGAGAGGGAGTAATGGCGTTAAGCTTCGACATCGAAGCGCGTTCGAATGGTAGAGAAAAGTGCAAGGTTGTTCACCGGAATCTGCATGCTGAAGTTCAAATTACAGGATTGTTCCCTGGAATGGCGGCGGTTTACAGTGTGCGAGGGCACCAGGCTGTGGCGTTCAAGAAACGCTCTTGGTGGCGGACGCATGTTACCACTGTACTGCAAATTTAGCCCAGCAGAGAGAATACCTGACGGATCCTGATTTTCAGCTTCTAAGCCCTAAGTAGAAGTCCGACTACGCCGCATATGATGAGAATACCAAGAAAATTTCATTAGTTCGTAAGCCCCCATTTTTGAGTGTACTGCAAATTTAGGGTGGGTGAAGGTATAGCGCACGTGACTTCTTAGATCCTACCTACGTATTTCCACGGGGTCGAAAATTTTCAACAGCGCCAGCTTGGTACTATTTGAGGGAAGCGAAGAGTGTGTTGGTTGGCTTGCTAGTTTCTTGCTGTATACTTACATTGCACCCGAAATCTTTGTCCAGGAACTCCGAAGTTCGAATCCTTTAAAATTTGGCGAGAGCGTGGGCTGTAGCTGCGCGGAAGACCTCATAAAGTTTCAATCTCGTTTTGAGCTTTTAGCTTCCGTAGGAGGAAGGACTGTGACTATCGCCTGGGAGAGGGAGTGAGTGCGTGAAGCTGTGGTGTTGATGTAGCGTTGTGATTAGTTGCACAAACGTCCGAGGCGAGAAGGGGAGTGGACGAGGTAACCACAATAAATGTACTGCAAATTTAGCTCGGGAGAGGAGTGAATGCAGAAGGCTGTGCCGCTTAGCCTGCGCTTAAAATGGCGGAGAGTAGTTCGGATATCCTAAGCGATAGCTACACTGTAACATATTCACCCTGGTAAGCGAAGTGAAAGTTGCCATTCGTACTGCCAATCTAGCCTGGAAGAGAGGGCGATAGCACGAGATTGTGACTAAGAATATGCAGGTCCCGTGTAATCTCAAGTGCACTGCAAATTTAGCCCGGGAGAGAGAGTGAGTGTCCGAGAGTGGAGGGTTGAAGAGTGGGTGTGATTGCCTATCTAGGTGATCGAGCGGGTGCAAGATGGTACTGTGCTACAAGTTTAAAGTGGAAATGTAGTACGTGTGCAAGACTGTGACGTCAAGCAAACGTAGAGCACCGTATATCGCAACGCGAGATGTACTGCCACCTTACCTCGACAGAAGGAGTAAGGGCACCAGGCTGTGGTGTTTCACAGGGGTTCCACATGGTGGAGGGAAACTGGCGAGCATGTTTACTGCAACAACGACGTGTCGTAATGCAGATCTCATCTGGATGGGGAGTGCGTGTGCCAATCCATCATGCCGTGGCGTTCAGGAAGCAGTGTGGTTGGCAAGGCGGCGGTGGAGTTCCTTAGTACGTCAGCTTCGTCCAATTGCTCAAGATGAGCTATGAATCGCTATGGATTGTTTGTTTGAACTGTACTGCAATTTCAGCCCCCGCGAGCGACTAAGGGCGGTAGGCTGTGGCGCCGAAGAAGTAGTCTAAGTGGCCGTAAACATCAAACCGGATCGAGAGGCGTAGTCCAGAAAATTGGAAGGCTGAAAAAAAATTTGGGAGGCTTGATGTACTGCAATTTTAGCGGGAGAGAGCATCCTTCACGTGATTCTCTGCTCTTCAGGCCTGCCCAGGTGCTTTGGGCTCGACAAGGCTATTCACCAAGGATTCCGCACATTCGGGCAGAAAAAACGGGGTTTTCTCATCTTTCTCTGTGGTTTCGAGATTGAGAATTATGGAGTCCTTCACATGGAAGCTAACATTTATTATGTAAGATCTTCAACTCCATTGCGGCCAGTCAGGCATGGACTACGATCATGTGAAAGAGAGCATGGTTTGTCTAATGATGTTACACAGCTCCCTCAGCCTTGCAAACCGTGTCCACAAGGGGCTGGCTGCAAGTAGCCGTAAATGCGGCGTAAGAGTGGCAGGATGTGGCGTCGAATTGGTGTTCTATGTGGCTGAAAATATGCAGCAGTCATGCCGCAGGTGCAAGACGGCAAACTTCTAAGTGTACTGCAAATTTAGCCCGGGAGGGGGCACTACTCACCAGATTCTGCAATCCTCCAGCCTGGTGTCTGTGTGAAGCTAGCTCTAAAAAGCCGTTATGCTGTAAGGACTTCCCCGCAGCGCTGGAGCGACTGGATCTCAATCTATACACATTTTGCGGGTTGAAGAATCTCGATCAGCTATCCTCAGAGCTTACTAGAGTGGACTCTGCACGTCCCAAGAAGTTCATATTTGAGAATGGGGCGGGGTTTCGTAGATGATGGGAAGGGGGCAGAGGTAGGAGATTGACTTGGTATGGAAATCCCGCTGTGATGAAATGTACGGTATGCGGATATAGTAACTATGAAAAAAGCAAGTGGATTGTTCACCGGATCTTTGCAGCGCTTCTCGAGTTTCCATCCAAACCCGTTATAACGTCTTCCACGACAAGCCCCCGTGCATACCAGCCTCCCTGGGTTCACAGGTCCACGGGTGGCTTTGCAGATCACGTGATCTCATAGGCTTTCCTAGGCCGGCCGGCGAAGGCTCAGCCAGGTGCGGGTCCGTCATCGTTGTTGCAGGTAGTGAAGAATAATTGCACTTAGAATTTCCGGTGAGTAGAGAGGGTAAGCCAGCCAAGGTTGTATGGCTGCTGCTGCCTACAGAAAGCCGGCGAGGTCATCCAAAACAGGAGACTTGCATGCTGCGCCCCTCCACCGCGATGGCCGAGCAAAAGTGTACTGCAAATTTAGCCCGGGAGAGAGTGTTCACCCTTCACGTAGCATCAGCCTCATAGACCGGAAGGCGGACAACTTTAAGGAGATCAACCTCGTCCACATCCTGATTTTTTGCGCAGGCTAGGAATCCATGATCATGCCGTTCATAGGTATTGGTCTACTTAGTCTGTTCCATGGGCTTCAACTGCACAGTATTTCATATCCTCGCAGTCCTCGAAGTCGGAATGCGGCCTCGCATGCAAAGAATCAGTGGCTCTCCCTTGCAATATTGTTCGAGAAAGAGAGAGAGATGTCCTGCACAAGCCTCGTATATCCTCATGGCTCCAGACAGAATGCATATTCCGGTCAAGAGTTCACTGTGTTGGGGCCTTGGAATATCGATACTCCAGCTGCAATTGGTTGGCGACTCGCACGCTCCACCCCACCTTCCAGTTTCAGACATTGACCGGTGAAGTCAGCGCACATAGAAGGCGCAAGGTCTCAGCTCCCCCAATTTGCACTGCAAATTTAGCCCGGGAGAAGGGCTCACTCAGACGAGCTTTCGAATTCCGAGCCTTGTTGACAGGAAAGGCCTCTAATCGAAAATAGCGAGACCTTCTCGATACAGCGGTCAGTGTATGATAATGCAGCTCGCTCATGCTGTTTACTCCACAACATAACACACTGCAAAATTATCTTATCCAGGTTCTCAGGCTCTCGTCGTTCTAGGTCCGGATGACGGTTCACCGTTCACGTATATTCAACCTCAGCGAGGATTCCCAAGCCATTGATAAGGGGTACCTGCTCTTATGTCCATATGTACGGACCGCTGTGTTACCTACCTGGCCGGTATGCTATTTATCTATCGCACTGGGGAACTGTCGCTATGGATTTTATTGGTTAAGTTAAGCCGTGGCGCAGGGACTTAACCACCAGTGTACTGCAAATTTAGCCCGGAGAGAGAACCATTCACGTGATGTCCAGCTTCTCCAGGGCTTCATACAGCGTTGCGCCCTCGAACGCTTACCTCATCGCCTTCGCAACATATGATCTGATTTTGTGACTATACACATTTTTCGGCTATCGCAGAGGGTTCGTGATAGCGAATGACAAAAGTTAAGAAGCAATGTTAATTCGATATATCGGGGGTGTGGAGAAGACACTTTACCGTGTGACGATGAAAGGTGACGTAGAATTGGTATCTAGCCGTTTAATATAGGTTATGTATCTGCTTCAATGTGGAAGGGTTGCCGGTGTTGATCGAGCCATCGCTCGCTGTGTTGGAGGGAGTGTACTGCAAATTTAGTGCACTTTTGATATGAATAACAGAAGATTTCTACGTGATACATCGGCTTCCAACCCTCAAGGCCATTCAACGAAGCAAGCAGAATCTGGTACAACCCGTCGAATCGCTGTCGTCAAGCTAATGGAGTTGCGGTACGAAGCCTCTAAGTAGGTGGAAAATGCGGCCGATATTCGTAAGCTCCGCACCATAACATTCCCCCGGTCGAAGCAAATATTTTTCTACCACGAACTATCTCTCGCAAATGTTAAGCACGAGAAGGATGGAGCCATACAAAGGATTGATATTTCGGTTTACTCGGCTCAAAAATATGGGGTGGATGGGTAGATTTTGCGATGATATGCATATGCTTACTGAATCATCGGCCGTCTATCACTCCGAGCAAGAGTGAGCCGTCAGCTGCAGCGCAAATTTAGCGCAGCTGGAGAGACAATCTCTCACGTGAGGGACCATTGAAATATCTATCAGGACTGAGGTAGATTCCTGAATCGAAATTTTGATTACGCGATCCATTCTGTAACGGTGATATAGTAGCCGGATCGACTAACAGGACGTTAAGACCCCATAGATATTCCTATTTAACCGATTCTCATCTTGTCTTTCATAGCGGGAGATCAACCTAGTATTGAAAGGGGAGAAAAGGTTCAGCACACGTCGTCGGGTTTCCTCACCTCCTGGTCAATGCCTTGCCTTCTTAGCTAATGGGGGAAGCTGCTTTGGAATCTTCGAGCAAGTATGTATTGCTTTGGAGACAACAGTCTGCACGAACAATTTACATGCGCACGCGGTCTCGGAGAAAGTATCCGAAAGCGCCGACTGAAGAACGGCCACTATTTTCTGCACGCAGGTGTGGCGAAGCTAGTTTGTCATGGGGTTAATCTATGACGTCTGCTGAACTGACAAGCTGAGAGATCTCAATCAAAGTTATCACCCATTTAGCATCCTTTTCCTCTTTGATCCTCAACATGCCGAGTACTGGGAAAGCAGAAACCCGCATTGAAACACGGCTATACTAACATTTCCACACTTACTTTTTGTAATCGGGTCTTTCAAAATCTAGATATCTATGTTTTTATCTTCCATCAAAACGAAAGCGTTGATACTGGCTTTTGGCTTTCGCTTTCTTACCTTTAGGTGACGCGATCGTTAGAGGATGGCGACAAAAGGGACTCAAACGTTAAATCTGAAACGATTGTCGACGCGGTCTCTAATACTAAGCTCCTTCACCATGTACTCTTATTTACAGGTTCACTCCAAAGAACTCTGCGGAAACTGCGGCGTGATCCTATTGATATTGATGTTGGGCAGCACATACGCAAGCGCTTCTTCAGGCTCGACCGCTTCTATTCTATTCGCAACCTAGCATCGCCGCGTCGGATTCCGATCCGATCGATCAGATTCCATTGCGCAACTTTCTCCGCGTTGACACCTTCCATTTGAGGATGCCGTCTTGAACTTCCGAGGCTCGAGGAATCCCATTCACCTCAGTGATGTTTAGCCGGTGGCACCAAAAGAAGTTTGTGCAAAACTGAACCACCTAGAATATTTCGTTGACGACACCACAGAGGCCTGCGAAAGGGAGAAGGCCGCCAACTCAAGCTTTTGCCGAGGAAATTAAGCATTGCGCAGAACCGGGGTGTGGGTGAACGGAAATTATGCGATCTCCACAAATCAACCCCTGGTACCGAAGTCTGGGGGACGTACCCCACATTTTCAGTAGATTAAGACCCTTGCCTGACCATGCATACGTCTACCTTACTGGAGAAATCCAGGATGTCATCAATCTATACAAATTATCCACGTTTGAAACTACGGTTGAAGGAATCAAGTTCATCGGTCACACTTCACTAAGTCGGCCCAATACCAGGAAGCACATGAGGATTTTCATGACGACTAACAATATGTTGGGTGGCATCATATTTATCCTGACGGATAGTCAGACCTCCAAATTGAACCCGACTCGCGATATAAAACCCAAGGACCAGAAGCGTTAACCCACGACCATCATCCATCTTAGCACTTCCCAAGTAGACTCTAAAAAGCTCAACTTACAGCCTTTCACCATGGTCGCCTTCAACCACCTTGCTATCGCTCTCGGAGCCCTCTCCACCGCCTTCGCAGCCCCAGCCGCAGACCCATCTGCCGATGCGCTCGACTTCAAGCTCACCAACACCACCCTCATGCGCCGCCAGGACTACAACCAGAACTACAGGACCAGCGGCAACGTCCAATTCAATCCCACCAACAACGGCTACAGTGTGACCTTCTCGAACGCAGGAGACTTCGTCGTTGGAAAAGGATGGAGGACTGGAACCACTCGGTAAGCCTTCCATTCTCACAAGTATATCGAATACCCTAACACATCATCCAGAAACATCAATTTCCAAGGCTCCACAAACCCCACCTCCGGCACCGTCCTCGTCTCCGTCTACGGCTGGACCACCAACCCCCTAATCGAATACTACATCCAAGAATTCACCAGCAACGGCGCTGGTTCCGCTCAAGGCCAAAGGGTCGGCAGCGTCACATGCGACGGCTCCGTCTACGATATATGGAAGCATCAGCAGGTGAATCAGCCGTCGATCCAGGGCACAAGCACTTTCTGGCAGTATATTAGTAATCGGCAGTCGAAGAGGCCCGGGAGCGGGACTGTGACTACGAGCTGTCATTTTGATGCTTGGAAGAAGCTTGGGTTGAATTTGGGACAGCATAATTATCAGACTTTGGCGACGGAGGGGTGGGGGAATGCTGGTGGTAGCTCACAGTATACTGTTAGCGCTTCTTGAAGTGTGTAAGTGGGCGCGTCGCGATGTCTCCGATGGCAGTCAACGTTTTCTGCTCGTTGATGTCTGAGATATCTTGACATCACCATCTGAAAGGGCCAGCTGTTTGTAAATATCATTGGATGGAAGTGTCACATCGTCACTTCGCACTCTCAAAAGCTGCTGTAACTTGAGATAGCAAGCCTTCGTTTTGATTCGCTCTTCGCAATCTGCAGTTGGCAAATGCTCCATTCTGTGAAACAATTCACCCCCGTTGTGTTAGATTAAGGAATTAGTCAGATGCTCAGGTGAAAGTGGAAGGTCACGTGACGGAGCGGATTTCACCTCAAGGCCAAGCGCTAATACGGAAGACAATAGTGCCCTATGAGTAGTCCTTCAGTGCCCTAACTTGACCCCGGAAGGTAATTTTCAAGCTATGGCGCCGATCCGCGTTCAGAGTGTGATATCATACGTGTGCGGACACTACCCCGTTTCGTTTATGGAGAGTACAAGAATGAAATCGATACAGCGATATGAAATATGATAGCAATATGAAAACGCAAGGCATATATGTACTGAAGAAAATGAATCGGCAGCTTATGAATATTTCTTAAAACACCTTCAACATGCTTCAAGAAAGCCCCGCCATCAAACTCTTCCCATCCTTCTTTTTCGGCAACTGTGGCATCAGCGTATGTACCCATCCCACAATCTGCAGTGCCTGAACCGAGATTTTGCAACCCGTGGCTGTGGACTCCATCTTCGTCTTGGAACTTGTTTTCGAAGATTTGTGAGATCCTGAGACTTTGAATGGACCGTAGCCCACGGAAACATTGGCTTGTGTACGAGACGCCGAGACAGCAGATTCTAGGGATGAAGTATCGCCGGAAAACTAAACACGGTCAGTTAAAGTTAGATTAAAGCACGGCCAGAGACAAGGTAGGTGGAAGATCACTTACGCTCAATTCAATATCCGCCGCAACGACAAAAGCAGTCGGAAACGACGTAAATTGTTGGAACTTTCCCTCTGGAACTTGCCCATCCTCACACATTTTTTTTCAAGGTAACTTCTCCAGGTGAGATATCGAACGCGCCAGAATCCAATTCGGCATCAGTAAACAGTTCCGCATGGAGCCAAGGGCGGTCGATATCAACAACCAGGCAGTTCATTGAGATCTCCACGTCAAGATCCGCCATGCTTTCTTGAGCCTTTCTACAGGGATGTCAGTAGTAAGTCAGGAGGGGAGTGAAGGATAAGCTTACACGACGCTTGATGTATGAGAAGCGCCCCCGCTCGCTTTCCAGAATCCCCATCCGGCACTGGTACCAGCGGAACTGGAGGAATTTTCCGTGGACGAATACTTACTGGACGAAGAGCTGGAGACCTTGCAGGAAACCTGAGTAAGGTTGGTGACATGACCTTCAGCAACTGTCCAAAAGGCGTCGATTACTGGTATGAATATCCCCTTTTCAATGGTGGAAAGACGTATTGCCCTGTGGCGGGAGGGGAGCCCGAAAAATATCGTGTGATATATAGTGAGATAGAGAACGCCAATGGGAAAATAATTGGGATGCGATATTGCGGTGTTATATATCACCTCGGAAAAGGTTTCTCGATCTGCAACGGTGAAGGCAAAGGTAGTTAAAGCAGCGCAAAGGCATTTTCGGGATCTTGGGCTGGTGGAATGGTGTTATTGTTTCAAAATTCAATCACTGAAATTCCAGTTGTGTCACGAGGGGACATGTAGTCAACGTTATCAACAGCGGTAAACTTTGTAAATCTATTCCCTCGCTGGAGAAATGTCCTGAACACTCCAATTTTGGAAAGCTGCAGTCACGTCCTCCAACAGGGCACTAGATTAGTGATGCATGGTGAATGCCTATCTACCTCGTCTAGAATAGGTCATGGCTGGAGAATAAATGACCGATTTGGGAGAGTGCACGTAATCTAATGAGAGACTCTTTTCCTCCCAGTAATAAATGAATAACTTCACAAACCTAAGATACAGAACTATAGTGGCGAGTATATAGGCATCTATATATATCCGGTGTCAGAATGCCTTAGATATAACTCCTGGATTCTGGCCATATGGCCATAGTGCGTAATCAACTCCGGCCACTTATTTCTTGACTTCAGAGACAGTTCTGAACACAAGAATTCTATCTCATCAATTCGACGAACACATCGAACCTTCACGACTTTCATTCGTTATATCTCTAAGAATATTGGAGCTGAATGAACCTCGGGAAAATCTTGGAACCTCCATGGACTTGTCACGTGACATCAACCCATTCCAAGTTCTCAGGTTCGCAATTCCGACGTCACTTCAATAACATGCCCGGAACAGATTTTAAAAATCTGAAGGGACCCTATGAGGGCCATTAGGTCATCGAAACCGGCATCATAATTCTGAAAAAGAGGAATCAAATATTCCCTAGAAACACCACCAGAACCGCACAGTATCTGCATCACAGTCAGCGAATGCAATGATTGAATCGAAGAATATGAAATTCTCGCCATAATATCGAACACAGTACAAGAACAATTGCTTAAGTCATGCGATACCGTAATAACCCATCAAGATAAGATTTGTTCTCATTCATTCTCCTCAAGCCCGAATTTGAGTATAAAAGAAGTTTGCAGCAGTTAGTGCCTTTTCAAAAAGATTTAGTAGTATACTTTCGCAGGTACTTTACACCGCCAGATGACAGCAGACCTCTGGTGACCTTGCGGAAAGTATTCTGCTAGATCTTCTAGAAATAGGGCCATCCGCTGTAAGTGTTTTCCACGTAACATATCAAAAGTGAGGAAATAAAAGAGAAGAAAATCTCATCTGAATGGATTATCACGGATATATCGCATATTTGAAAAGAAGAATACAAAATACTTAAACATGACAAGAGTCCACTTACGCGGCGGTGGCTGCAAAGACCTCATGTCTTTTAGCCCTCGTGCACAAGCTCAACGCCATAGAAAACGCCATGGTGAATAGAAAGATAATCAATATCTTCATCATCCCCTTGTTTCTTGTACGGAAAAGCGCAATAACGGGCGCCATGAGCAGTATTACGGCAAGGATAGTGATGATCATGCGGGAGAACATATCGATGCGCTTCTTATCGTAAAGACGGACCAGCTCGTCGGCAGTGCTGGTACGATCGTGCTTGGAAGTGAAAAGTCTCTGATGAAATCGTTAGCCCGGCAATTATTCCGGAGATTTTTTGGCATACGTGGCTGGGGATAGGGGCATTTCATACCTTTGTGAAGGAACGACCAATGCGGGAGGAATATCTGTCCAAGGCCGTCAAGGTATTTTCGACGCGGCCGTCAAACCAACTGCCTTCCTTGGCATCAACAATCGCAACGAAATCGCGGTCTTTCTTGAACGTTGAACTCTCGTCATCCACTAATGGCGCTCTTCCTTTTATCCAATTACATACGCTGCCGTAGTTTCTCTCAGTTGCTCGTTGCAGCGTTGCAAAGGCCCTCGTACGTTGCACTATATCATGATACTCTTTCAGCTTATCATCAATCGCTTGGATCAGCTCCTTTCTTTCGTTGGAATTCCGCTTGTCTTCGCGCGTTCGACATTTCAGCATCGTATCGTCGGTTTTGAGGGCGGCCTTGTCCATGGATAAGAGTTGCTGTTCCAGTTCCCGCAGTTCGTCTTGGCGATAGAGAAGGACTCGGCAGTGAAGCAAGCCATATTTGCGGCAGATTAGGAAGTTCTCGTCGCTGTTGAGGAGAGCGGCGAGACGGGGATAGCCGTTGGGATGGTCGTCGACTGCATGCCAAGAATAAGTATCAATTTGAACTTTTATATCCTGCTCTGGATTCAGATATAGAGAATAAACATACTCCTCTGATAGGTTGGGGCATTGACATCTACAGCCTGCTCCTCCTCAGAATCGCCTTCATCGATGTCGTCTAGATTCGCCGAGACCACTGGCGACGACATCCCAAAGATCTGACTGAAACTCCGCTCAACGGGTTTAATAGATTGACTCTCCAAATCTCGCTTTTCCATATCACCCCCCCATATTGTAGAACCATCGCTGCTATACGAGGTTTGTCGTCCATGGGCCGGAGGGGTTTGTGGAGACTGGGATCCAGTAGGGTCCATGACCTAAGGCGTCCGAGCGCAGGAAATTACTAATGAGCGTGATGAAGCAAAAAACATGTAGCTGATGTCGATATCGAACATTCGGGAAACGGGAATTGCGAACATATAGAGATGCTTCCGGAGCCCTCAAAATCCGATCAGCTGCACAGGGCAAACGCGGGGCTAGCGAGAGAGTCGTACAGCGGATGGCTTGACCGGTCACCAGCCACACAAATATTACACTGTGGCGGCTCATATGTTTGCGTTACCTCTGGTTGGTTGTTTCTATTGGATATCGATATGCATGGTGCATTGAATGAGGCAAAGGCTCCGCATCCACTGCACAGCCCCAAAAAGCCGAGAACAGCTGAGCATCAACCGATCGCGCACCACCAGTAATCTTTGATGCTTGAGCTTCAGCTGTTGCCTAATATCTTCCGGGCAGAGGAGCGTCAATGATGGCACCGACACTATTTGACACAGTAAGACCACAGCTCGGTGAACCCAGTTCATCAAATGCGCTCGCACTTTTTGGACTCTCCTGGGTATGGTCATAAGATGAAACGGTTTCTATCGCGCCCACAAAAGCGCTTGAAAAAATGACAAGCTTTTCGGACACGGCAATGTCGAATAAAGGATACAGAATACAGACTCTAGATGTACAAAATATGATAATAAGGACGATGAAGTACCGAACCGACGTGATTCACGAGTTTGGGTAATACTTCTGACCCCGCCTACCCTGTCCTACAAAACCCGAGGATCCTCATCCTTCCTGGCCCAATCAATGGAGATACCCTTCCCGGTACCCCGTTTTAATCTTTCCGGAACTATCTTTGAGATCGTATCGCCACGGTTCACCCTCACCATTGGGTTGGTGACGATCATGGACGGTGAATGGGCCAAAAAATGTTCGCCCGCCGTTGTTGCTATAGAGGACTGTGTCACCGACTTTGAATTTTGCAGGCTTCTAACATTTCATTTAGCGTCGAAAAACCGATGTTGTTAAGAGAAAAGCCTACCATCGCCGCTGTTCCTCCGTCCACAACATGAGACCTGTGTTTTGGGGTCGCTTTTCCGGTGTCACTTTCGTCGGGGCTTGCAGTAGGGCTTGAAATGGGGACGTCCTTCATCTATCAGGATGATAGAAATGCCTTATGCAGGAAGAGGGCTTACATCGAGCTTGTCAGATTTTGCTCCTTCTGGCGCATCCTGGCCAGTTTTGTTTGTCGCTTTCTTGTTCACATCGTTCGTCGCCTCGTTGTTCGCTTTGTCGGTCGTCGCCATGGTGGTTAATAGCTGCCGATGAGAAGTTTGCCCTTTTTTGCTGTTCAGCCTACTTATATATTGGCCTGGAGGCCGGCCACAGGTCGCAAAT
>Ga0247768_1000645_pt1 | contig 12605 bp, 6 predicted proteins | sample UWRJL016104C6_FD_179944 | JGI IMG/M metagenome (GOLD analysis project Ga0247768, IMG submission 179944) | Plant litter microbial communities from Arlington Agricultural Research Station in Wisconsin, United States - UWRJ-L016-104C-6 | ecosystem: Environmental > Terrestrial > Plant litter >... | reverse complement strand
ACACGATGCGCAAGCTGGGGCGCGCGTAAGCAAGACGCACAGCGCAGCCGGGCGGTTAGCCGTGGCCTACTGCGCCTGCCCCAAGTATCGTGCTCCAATGCGGACATGGGCGGGTTTTTTGGCGTTGGGGTTGCTCTGCCTGGGCTGCTCGAGCTCGAGCGACAGTCCGCAGGGGAGCGGAGGCGGGGGTGGGGTGAGTGGTGTGAGTGGCGTGGGCGGCGCGCAACCGAGTCCACCCAACGTCTTCGTCACCGCGATCCTCACCTCGAACGTCGACAAGGTCGACGTTCTCTTCATGATCGACAATTCGCCGTCGATGGCGGACAAGCAAGAGATCCTGATGGCGGCAGTACCGCTGTTGCTCGCGCGGCTCGTGTCCCCACGTTGTCTCGCGAGCGACGGAAGCCCGGCGGGCAGTGCGGTCCGAGCCGACGGCACGTGCCCGAACGCCGGCACGGTGCCGGAGTCTGCTCCGGTTGGTGACATCCACATCGGTATCGTCAGCTCGAGCTTGGGCAGCCACGGCGGCAGCGTGTGCGCCGCACAAGCAGGTCTAGAGCTCGATGATCGCGCGCACCTGATTGGCACGCAGCGCAGTGGACTGAGTAGTTGGCAAGACAGTGGCTTTTTGGCCTGGGATCCCGCCGGAACCCGCAACGCGCCGCCCGGCGAAAGCGATCCGGCAAAGCTCGTTCGTGACTTCGCGGCAATGATTCAAGCGACCGGCGAGCGTGGTTGTGGCTACGAAGCCTCGCTCGAATCTTGGTATCGTTTCTTGATCGATCCAGAGCCGCCGGCGACGGTTTCCCAAGTGGGCGGGCTGAGCGTGCGTCAAGGGGTGGACTCGGAGTTGCTCGCCCAACGCGCTGCGTTTCTCCGGCCTGATTCGCTGCTGGCGATCGTGATGCTGTCCGACGAAAACGACTGTTCGATTCGTGACGACGGGCTGGGTTGGATGGTCAGCTCCGCCGCCCGCATGCCGAAGGCGACCGCTGCTTGTTCGTCGAATCCGAACGATGAGTGCTGCCGCTCGTGTTCGGCGTCGGAGAGCTCGCCGCCCACGGGTTGTCAGGCGCTCAGCGCCGATCCGGGCTGTAAAGGCGACAGCGCGAGTCCGTCTGGCACGTGGGACGAGCTGCACGATGCCTTGAATCTCCGCTGCTACCAGCAGCGGCAGCGCTTTGGGGTGGATTTGCTCTACCCGACGGAGCGCTACGTGGCCGGGTTGACGCAGCCCACCCTGACTTCATCGTCGAACCCAGCCAAGACGGTGCCAAACCCTCTGTTCGCTGGCGGTGATGGCAAGTCCGGACGTGATCCATCGCTGGTCTTCTTGGCGGGCATCGTGGGCGTTCCGTGGCAGGACATCGCGACCGCCGGGTCACTGACGTCTCCCTCGCAGCTCGCGTACCTGACTTCGCGCGAGCTAACGGAAAAAGGTCGCTGGCAGCAGCTCGTGGGCGATCCGTCGGCGAGCCCTCCGGCGCCGCCGAGTGACCCGTTCATGGTCGAGTCGACCGCGCCGCGGCAAGGGTCGAATCCCAATCTGGCGAGTCAAATCGCGCCCGCGACCTCCAGCAATCCGAAGGCAAACGCCATCAACGGCCACGAGCACAGCATTCCCAACTTCGACGACCTGCAATACGCGTGTACGTTTCCGCTGAGCACGCCCAAGGTGTGCATGAGCGGCGACGCAGCGTGTGATTGCGCGCCTGCGAAAGACGGCAGCACTGACGCGCTGACGGTCGCCAATAGTCCGCTCTGTCAGCCGCCGGCTGGCGGCGTGCCCAGTACGACTCAATATCTCGCCAAGGCCTACCCGGGGTCTCGTCAGCTGCGGGTACTCGAGCAATTCGGCGAGAACGCCATTGCTGCCTCGATTTGTCCTAAAATCACCACCGCCACGGGTTCCCCGAGCAGCGATCCGAACTACGGCTACAACCCAGCGGTCATGGCGATCGTCGATCGCTTGCAGGAGGCGCTGCGCGCGAAGTGTCTGCCGCGTCCCATCGTCGCCGGCCCAGACAAGGACGGTGGACCCGCGCAAGCCATTGGCTGCAACGTGGTCGAAGTGCAAAAGTCCAATGACTGTGAGTGCGGACAGCCCGGTCGCAGTCCGCTGCCTTCGGCGCTGGCCGGCGCGGTGCTCAGAGAGCTGCAGCTCACCGGGAGCTGCGGAGGGTCGCCGGGGCAAAGCACGTGCGATGCAGCCAGCTTCTGCCTGTGTCAAATCCACCAAGAAACGGGCGACGATCTGAGCAGCTGCGTGGCCAACGCAGCGACGGACACGCCCGGATTCTGCTACATCGACGACAGCACGTCCTCAGCGCTCCGCAATTGCCCGCCGAATCAGCAGCAAGTGCTGCGCTTCATCGAGCAAGACGGCGCGAAGATCCCAGCAGAAGGCGCGCTGCTCTTTCTGGCCTGCAGCGGTGCGCAGGTAGTATTTTAGTCGCGTGCCCCCCGAGGAGGCCGATCGCGGCAATGCCTTCAATGGACCTTTTGCAGGTCGCCGGGCTTCCAGCTGCCGTCGAGCGCTGGTTCGAGCGGACTGTACAGGCGCAGGATCGCGAAATAACCCTTACCTGGCACGGTCGCGAGCCAGTTGGACTCCGTTCCGGCGGGCGCGCTTGGCCCGAGGTAAAGCGCGATCGAGCCGTCAGGCTGTCGCGCCGGGTGCTCGCGCGAGCCGAGCGATGGAAACGCTTTGCCGTTGGCGAGCCCCGACGAGTTTTCCGCGTCGTACAGCGTGAGTGACCAGAAATTCGCCGCGGGCACGTTGGCGGGCAGCTCGAGGCGATAGCTCGACCCGCCAGAAAGCGGGCCGCCACCGCTGTCCACACGAGCGACCAGGTACTTCACTCCTTTGCCGAGGGCCGGAAAGGCCATACCAGGGCTCTGCGCGTACTGGTTCGTGAAGAAATTCACGCGCGCGTCGAGCGACAAATACCCATCCGGAAGGCGATGCCAGGAGGGATCGAAGCTGTCCGGTTTGCCCGAGGCCATGGGGTTCTGCCAATGGCGATCGTAATAGATCTTGTAGGACGCGCCGCTGATGCTCTCTTCGAGGCCGAGCACGCGGCTGGCCTTATAGGCAGTGCGCGCCGCGAGGTCGAGCAGGCCGCGCGTGCGGGCGTCTGGCGCGAACGGCTGGCCCTTCACGATGCCCAGCGTCGCCAACATGCCGCGCCACTCCGCGTCCGCAAAATCCGGCCCTTCGCTGTCGACGAACAGTTTGAGTTGCTCGAACGCGCTGCCGTCGCTCGCCGGCAAGAGGTTCGCCGGCACGCCCGAAGCATCGGGAAATTCCATGGCTCTGGCGCCAGCCTTGGCTTTGAGCGGATAGATCTTTGCGCTCTCGATGAGCGCGACCGCGGGCGCGAGATCGCCGGCATCCTTGTAGAGTGAGTGCAGGAAAACGAGCACATTGTTCGTTGGCGAACGGAACACGAAGTAGCCTTCCGGAACGCGATCCTTGTAGCCCGGCGGCAGCACCAGGAATTTCCCGCCCCTGCCCTGATCGGGTCCAAAGAAGCCAACGTCGCCGCGGTAGTCCTTGCCCGGTGCTGGCGGACCGGGCAGCGGGCGCTGCCAGAAGTCGAGCAAGACCCCTTGCAGGCCGGATGCGGCCTCCAACACCAGCGGGCCGTCCCTGCCCACATCCAAGTAGCTCATGGCCACGATCACGTCGCAGTTGGGCGTGGTGACCAAGGTGTTCGCGTCGAGGCGCTTCTTCCAAACGGGCAAGACGTTGTAGCCCGCATTGAACAGCTTTTCCGAGCCGGCTTTCATGCCCAGCACGTTGAGCACTGGCATGGCCCACAGGTACGACTGGGTCGCTCTTTGAAAGAGCAGCTCGTCCTTCAGCGAGCGGACGGTCTCTGCCGTTGGGCGATTCTCTCGCATCGCGCTGTTGGCGAGCGCTTCGTAGTGGTCGGCGAAGCTCGCTCGAGCCGGTGCTTTGGCTGCCTTTGGCAGCTCGTGAGCGGGCGGGGCGGCTGGCTCGGGTGGACGGGCTGACTGACAGCCATTCGCGATCGCTAGCGTGAACGTGAGCAGAACCTCGGAGCGAATCGACAACCCAATCCGCAATGCTCGCATCTCGCGACCTCCTCCATTCGAGCCGCGGTGCTCGGCTCGAATGGACCGGATACTGCTCAGTCACCTGCGCAAAGTCCACTGCCGCAAGTGCTGCAACTTTGGCGTCAGCTCGCCCCAGCGCTGGCTCGCCGCGATCGAGATTGGCTGGGATGCCCATCCCGATATCGATGCCCAGTGACTGCAACGCTCAGGCGCAAGTCTGCAACGCCCGCCCGGGGCTAGCCGTCCTTCAGGCACGCCGCGAGCTCGCTCAGCATACGGTCGGCCAGCACCAGGCCGTCGCTCATGGCTTCGTGCTCGCCCGCGCGACGCGTCAGGCGGCCGTCGGGGCTGAGGCGATAGAGCGACTTTTTGCCCGCGACCAGCAAACTTATCTTGGAGGGATCGAGCGGTGTGTCTTGCAGCAGGTGCAAAGTGGCGGATTTTGCGCTGGCTTCGCAGCCCACCGCGCGTAGCACTCGCAACTCGGTCTTGACGCGCATCAGCTCGACCAGGCGCCGCGCGGCGATTGGCGGCGGGCCGAAGCGATCTTCCATTTCGCGCGCGAGCTCGTTCACTTCGGCTTCGTCGGCGGCGCTCGACAGGCGCTTGTACAAGGACAGGCGCACGCCGACCTCGTCAATGTAGTCCTCGGGCAGCAGCGCCTCGACGTCGAAGTTGAGATCGGGATCGACTTCGTGCACGACGGTTTCGCCGCGCAGCTCATGTGTCGCGTCTTCGAGCATCTTGCAGAACAAGTCGAAGCCGACGCTTTCCACGAAGCCGCTCTGTTCGGCACCGAGTAGATCGCCCCCACCGCGCAGCTCCATATCGAGCGTCGCGATGTGGAAGCCCGAGCCGAGCTCCGTGTAGCGCTCGAGAGCCTCGATGCGCGAGCGCGCTTCGTCGCTCAGCTGGCTCGCGGGCGGCACGAGCAGGTACGCATAGGCCCGCTCGTTGGCTCGGCCGACGCGTCCGCGCAGCTGATAAAGCTGAGATAATCCGAACAGATCCGCGCGATCGACGATGATCGTGTTGGCGCGTGGGATATCCAGCCCACTCTCGATGATCGCGGTCGCCACCAGCACGTCGTACTCGCCTTGCACGAAGTCGAGCATGGTTTGCTCGAGTGCGCTCTCGCTCATTTGGCCGTGGCCGACGGCGACGCGCGCGGTCGGTAGCAGCTGTTTGATGCGCTCGGCGCGTTCGTAGATGCCGTCGACGCGGTTGTACACGTAGAAGACTTGTCCGCCGCGATCGAGCTCACGGCTGATCGCCTCTTTGACCATGCCCGGGTCGAACTGCGAAACGACCGTGCGAATCGCGCGCCGATCCACGGGAGGCGTGGTGATGATCGACATGTCGCGCATGCCGCCGATGGCGAGCTGCAGGGTGCGTGGAATGGGCGTGGCGCTGAGCGTCAGCACGTCCACGGACATGCGCATCTGTTTGATGCGTTCCTTGTGGGTGACACCGAAGCGTTGCTCTTCGTCGACCACGAGCAGGCCTAGGCGTTTGAAGTGCACGTCCTTCGAGAGCAGGCGATGCGTGCCGATCACCACGTCCACCGAGCCCTCTTTCAGGCCTTTCAGGGTGTTTTGGTGCTCGGTCTTGGATTCGAAGCGGCTCATCGCGCGCACCGTCAGCGGGTAGCCCCCGAAGCGCGCGGCGAAGGTGTTGAAGTGCTGCTGCGCGAGCACCGTGGTCGGACAGAGCAGCGCCACTTGTCGGCCGCCCATGGCGTTGAAGAAGGCAGCGCGCAGCGCGACCTCGGTCTTGCCGAAACCGACGTCGCCGCACACCAGGCGATCCATCACGCGCTCGCTCTGGATGTCTTTCAGCACCTCGGAGATTGCCGCGGCTTGATCGCGCGTCTCCTCGAACGGGAAGCTGGCCTCGAAGGCGCGGTACTCGTCGTCGGGCGGGGTGAGCGGGTCCTTCTTCAGCGCGGCGCGTTCGGCGTACAGCTTGAGCAGCTCGTCGGCCATTTGGCGCACGCGGCGTTCGACGCGCGCCTTGGTCTTGCCGAAGGTCTGTCCGCCCAGGCGATCGACCTTGGGAGTGGTGTCACCCCCGGCGTATTTTTCGATCTGATTGAGCCGATAAACCGGCAGAAATAGCTTATCGCCGCCGGCGTATTCGACGACCAAGAGATCGACGTGGACGGCGCCGATCGCGCGCCGCTCGAGGCCCAGGTAGCGACCGACGCCGTGGTCGACGTGGACCACGAAGTCGCCCACGCTGAGCGCGCGCAGATCCTGCAGCATGGCACGCGCCGAGCGCTTCTTCTCCGCCGGACGATGCGCGCGAGAGCCGAAGATCTCTTCTTCGGTGATCAGCACGAAGCCGGCCGCGGGGGCGAGCACACCGCGCGTCAAGGGCGCGGTCACGATCCGAACTTCGGCGCTGCGCGTGAGCTCACTCCCCTCGCGCCAGACGGTCACGGGCGCGCCGCGATGCGAGAGCAAGGCACTCAGGCGCTCGGCCTGCGTCTCGGTGCGCGCGCAAATCACGACTTCTAGTCCCGCGTCCAGGTACGCGCGCACGCGCTCCAAGAGCGGCTCGAGCGCGCCTTGCTTGCCGTGCTCGCTGCGCGCGCTCTTCACCGCGCGCGCGAGCTCGGACAAGTCGGAAAAGGCCAGCGTTGGTGCCTCGGGCGGCGCACTTTCCAGGTTTTCGAGCACGCTTTGGCTGGGCGCTGCGGCGATCGCCGTGCGGTGCAGCGCGAGCACGGAGCGCGCGCGCAGACGCTCTTCCAGCTCATCTTGGCTCAGGTACAGCGCGCTGGCGGGGAAGTGTGGGGTGCCGCGGCGCGCCGCTTCACCGGCCAAGCCGCGCTCGATTTCATCGTGAATCGCGCGCACGACCGCGCTCGGATCTTCGACCACGAAGATGGCGTCGGGTGCCAGATAGTCGAACAGCGTCTCCAGCTCGAAGAAGGCGGGCAAGTAGCCGTCGCTGCCGAAGAAGGCGCGGCCGGTGGCCAAATCATCGATCAGCGAACGCGTCTTGGTGGACGGATAATTGACGGCATCACACAGGTTGCGCAAGAGCTCGCGAGCGCGCGCTTCGGTCTTGGGCGTGACGATCGCGTCGCGTGCGGGCGGAGCCACCACGCTTTGCAGCGCGTTTTGCGTGCGCTGGTCGTCCGGGTCGAAAACTTTCAACGAAGCTAGCAGATCGCCGTACATTTCCAGGCGAATCGGCGCCGGCAGCTGGCCCGGCCAAAGATCGATGATGCCACCGCGCAGCGCGTAGCTGCCTGGATCTTCGACTACGGGCGCGCGCAGGTAGCCGGCTGCGCTGAGCTGCTGAGACAGCCGAACGACGTCCAGCTCTTGTTCGACGGTCAGCACCAGCGTGGCGTCGCGCAACGCTTGGCGCGGGGGGACGCGACGCACCAAGGCACCAGCCGTGAGCACCAGCGGTGAGCGCTCGGAGCTCGCCATCAGCTCGCACAGGGCTGCCGTGCGTAGCATGGTCGCGCGGCGGTCGGTGTGCACCTCGGCGTAGGGCGTCGACTCGGACGGAGCGAGCACGAGCGGCACGGGCAGTGGCGTGCGTGGCAAATGCGTCAGCGGCAGACCCCTGCCGAGCGCCGAGAGGTCACCCGCGGCTTGCTGCGCGGCCTCGTTGCTCGCCACGAGATACACGATTTGGCGGGCACTCTGCGCTGCCAGCGCTTGGCCGACCAGGGCGGGGCCCGAGCCCTCGGCGCCCACCAGTGGCGTGAGGCCGCGCTGCGAAAGGCCGAGGCGAGCCGCAGCGGCGAGTGTGATGATCGTTCGATCCTCGGGCAAGCGAGGCAGGAAGGCGTGGCCTTCGAGAGTGGGATCCAAAGCCGACATGGGGCGCGCGCAGTCTTACTCCGAGCCCGCGCGTTGCAATGTATCGATCAAATAATTTCGCGCCAAGAGCGCGTACGGGCCCGACTCGTGCTGGCCGAGGTGTGCGCGGTAAGCCGCCGCCGCCGCGCCCGGATCGCCCAGGCGATCGAACAAATAGCCCCTGGCGAAGAATGCCGGATAGTCTGGATCTTTGCGCGACAGCGCGCTGATCACGCGCACGCGCGCCACGTCCGCCCCGCTCTCGGGTTCCGAAAGCGACGTGTGCGAAAGCTCGGGATGGAGCAATAAAAAGCGGTAGTAGAGGCGCCAATCGTTGAGCGTGGGCGCGAAGGGGAAGCTGCTGCGCTTGTCGATCAGGTCCGCCCAGTGCAGTTGAAACAGCACGCGCCGCGTGGCCTCATCGGCCGAAAAGCGACCGTCCTTGGCGAACCAGCCATTGTCCCGCGCGTGGCGCAGGAAGTCTCCCCCGAGCTCCTCGAGCTCGCTGTTCGGCTTGCCTTCTCGCTCGAACTGGGCGAGCGCACGCAAGAAGTATTGAGTTTGTACCGCTCGCAGGCTGAGCAAGAGCGACGCTTGCCCCTTGGCCGTGACGGCCTTCATGCGCTCGCGCAAGTCGTCGATGTCGTGCCCGGTGTCCAAGCCTTGGTTCAGCGAATGCCCATAGTGGCGAACGGCTTCACCCACCGCGCGCAGCTCGTACGGGAGACCCGTGGTTTCGGCCTGACTCGAAAGCTCGCGTTCGCGTTCGTTGCTGCGCAGCGCCTGCGCGCGATCGATGCGTGGTAGCGGCAGGGTCGCCGGGCGGCTCGCGCGAGGCAGGGCCAAGAGCGAAAAGGTCAAGACCATACCGACTGTCAACAAGCCGAGCTCATAGCCCTGCAAGTGACGACGGAAGCCGCGGCCGAGGGCGTGCTTCCCGGCCGGCGCGGGCGACTTCTTGACAAGGCCCGGGTCTCGTCTCAAGGGTGTGCTTCGGGCATTGGCATCCCGCCCTTGGAGTTAGTCGTGGAAGACAAGCGAGTACACCCCCGAGTGACGGTCGATACGCCTGTGTCGTGTGAAGTGCGTGCCGGCGTTCCGTTTGCGGGCTTGGCCAAAGACATCAGCATCGGCGGCATGTTCATTCAGTCGACCGAAGTCGTACCTTTCGGGACCGAGATTACCATCGTGGCGCGCTTCGCCGGTACCAAAGCCGATCTGCGGCTGCCGGCCATCGTGCGCTGGGCCAAGCCGGATGGCTTCGGTGTTCAGTTCGGGTCGCTCGGTGCGCGCGAAACCCACGCCATCAGCCAGCTGCTCAAGCGCTGAGGCATGGCCACGATGAACGTACCGTCGTCCCCCGAGCCCTTCTTCACCCGCTACATCCCGGAGCGTTTCTCGGGCCTACCTGGCTTCGAAAAAGTGTCGTCGCTGGGCAGCGTGGCATTTTCCGTACCGGATGTGGGTCGTTGGTCCTTCCAGCTGCGCGCCGGACAGCTGGCGTGCGAGCCCGGCCTCGCGAGCGACACGCTGGTGCGCATCACCATTCCTCAGACGAGCTTCGAGCCAATCGTCGTGCGCGGGACCGAGCGCCTGGCAGGGCTCGCGCTGTCACCGGAAAAGCAAATGCTCGCCTTCCGCGCGCTGACCTTGGACGCAGAACGCGTGGCGCAGATTCGCGCAGTCGTAGGCTCGGTGTCGTTCGCGGTAGTCGACGGCAAAGACAGCCACCGCGTGTACGTCACGCCCGGAGCCGCCGAGCCGAACCTGGCCCGCCCCGAATGTGAGATTTCCTGCGAATCCGAAGCCTTCTGGGGCCTACAAACGGGCACTCAGAATCCCATCGAGCTGCTCATGAGCGGCAAGATCAAAATCGCGGGCGAAGCGCAAGTCGCCATGGCCCTAAGCAGCCTGTTCGTCTGAGCCCGGTCCCCGGCTACGGTCATGGTCGCGGGCGTCGAAGGGGATCACGTCGATTCACCGGAGTGACTCCTTCCGACTTTTCCTACTCAGCACCGCTCAGTTCAACCTCAAAGCGGCTCCCAGAAGGCCGCCAAGATCGCCAAGATTTCCAAGACCGCCAAGCACTCTGGGCGTCTAAGTAAGACGAATGGACCCCGAGAGAGCTCGAGGAAATTTGGGGTTAGCGGTGTGAAGCGCGGGTTGCCATTTTATACTGCGAGGGCGGCCCTCTCGATGCCGACGGGTGCTTGGAGCGGAACGCAACGCTTGGCGTGCTCGCGGGATCGGCGACGGTCGTGAATAGTGCGACCTTCGACGCCAGCGCGAACCGCAAAATTTTCCGCGTGACGCTCCGGTGCGATCCGCCTTCTGAGACGCTGTAGGCACTTGGCGGTCTTGGAAATCTTGGCGATCTTGGGTGCGTCACGAAGCGACGCCCTTCCTAGTGAAATGAAAGGAGTTCACCCTGAGTAAAAGAAGAGCAATCAGGTAGCGCGGCTCCCTGCGTGACACCGCGAGGTGTCCGGCAGAAGCGGAGCCAGAATGTCCTAGGCCGCAAGCCTAGGGCCGCGAAGCTGCGGGCCGTAGCGTGTAGCAAACCCAGCAGTAGCCTCGTGACGAGAAATGGGGACGCCGAGCCTCTCTAAGCATGGCGAAGGCAGCACGACTCGGGCAGCAGCTCGACACACGCGACGAGTCGGTCCTCCGGGGTAGCAGGGACAGCACGCAGCAACAGGAAGGCGTTGAACGTGAGAGACCTCGTTCAGATCGAAGCTAACGAAACTGACCGCACAAGGCCGAAAGCCAAGGCGGCCGGGCTGAGCGAGGAGTCGGAGAAGCTCGTATTACCGCTGAAGGCAGCGAAAGCTGCTGGAGGGAAGGGGCTTCACTTGGGACTGCGGCTAGCGCAGTGAAGGCCGGGAGATTGTGGGAACACTAATAACTCCGAAGAAACTCCAGGAACTGCAACGGGCGCTCTACCAGCGGGCAAAACAGCAGCCGCGCTTTCGCTTCTATGCGCTCTACGACAAGGTGTACCGGAAGGACGTGCTGGAGCACGCCTACCTGTTGGCGAAGGCCAACGGCGGAGCTCCGGGACCCGATGGGAAAACCTTTGAAGAGATCGAAGGAGGTGGAAGGGCGGAGCTTCTCGCGCAACTGCACGAGGAGTTGAAGACGAAAAAGTACAAGCCGGGCGCCGTGCGGCGCGTGTACATCCCGAAGTCGAACGGCAAGGAGCGGCCATTGGGGATCCCCAACATCCGCGATCGAGTCGTGCAGACAGCGGCAAAGCTGGTGATCGAACCGATATTCGAGGCAGATTTTGAGGACTCGTCCTTTGGATTTCGCCCGAAACGGAGCGCGCATCAGGCGCTGACTGCAATCGAGGAAGCCCTGAAGGACGGGATGAACTGGGTGCTGGACGCAGACATCGCGGCGTACTTCGACATGATTCCTCACGACCGTCTGATGAAGACGCTAGCCGAGCGAATCGTGGACGGAGCGATGCTGGCGCTGCTCAAGTCTTTCTTGACGGCACCGGTCATCGACCAACGCGACGGTGGTGGCCCGCGACGCAACGATCGCGGCACACCGCAAGGTGGCGTGATCTCACCGTTGCTTGCCAACGTTTACCTGCACCTTGTCGATCGGAACTTCCGTCGGAAAACGGAGAAGGGCGTCCTGTGTGGACGACTCATCCGCTACGCGGACGATTTTGTCGTACTCACGCCGCACCCACCGGACCGAGAGCGATGTTGGCTCGAGAGTATTCTCGACCGGCTCGGTCTCAAGCTTCACCCGGAGAAGACGCAGCAACTCGATGCACGGGCAAAGTCCTTCGACTTCCTCGGTCATACGCTGCGCTGGCGGTTTGGCAAAAAGCTCTACCTGGACATCAGCGCGAAAGCGCTGACCCGTATCCGGGCAGAGCTCAAGCAGCATACCCGCCAGTTTGGCCGCGACCTACCAGCAATGGTGGCCGCACTAAATCCTTACATCTGCGGAGTGCGGCAGTACTTCCATCGCGTTGTGCGCCGTCGTCTGGCGAAGCTCGATCGCTTCGTCATCGAACGCGTGGCGCGATGGTGGAGGCGAAAACACGGAAAGGCGGCTGTCTCATGGTGGCTCGTGAGAGGGACCGCCATCTGGTCTGAGCATGGGCTGGACCGCTTCTACGTCCGACGCTTCGAGCCCCGCTGATTAAACCCAGGTAAAAGCCGTATGCGGGAAATCCGCACGTACGGTTTGATGAGGGGCTGCTGGCCCGAGCGATTCGTACGCCGGGTTGGGGTCTACTCGACCGGTCTTCAGGGACCTGCCCCGCGGTGCACCTGAGCGGACTTGGGCTGCGAAGTAGTTGAACGCGAACTGAGCGGGAGCTGAGCCGGGGAGCGAGTTGCGATGCTGGATAGCGAGCGCCCACCTCTGTAGGCGAAGAACGCACCTGAGCACGTGTGCAGTTGGACGCGACCCCCATACAAAACCTCAAGGATTTTCTCAAGGTTTTGGCAGTCGCGATTGTTGACATGGGCCGGCCGGCCCCGTAGCTTCGCCAAGCCAGTGGGAGATAGTGGGAACAAGTGTTTCGCTAGCCCATGAAGTGTTGAGAAAAGATGTTCCGCGGCCAGTTCACTCACTCAGTCGACGCGAAAGGGCGCATTAGCTTGCCGGCCCGTTTTCGCGAAGTACTGGTCGGGGACCACAATGCCGGGTTCGTCATCACTCCGGCGGTCT
>Ga0247768_1000644_pt1 | contig 12612 bp, 8 predicted proteins | sample UWRJL016104C6_FD_179944 | JGI IMG/M metagenome (GOLD analysis project Ga0247768, IMG submission 179944) | Plant litter microbial communities from Arlington Agricultural Research Station in Wisconsin, United States - UWRJ-L016-104C-6 | ecosystem: Environmental > Terrestrial > Plant litter >... | reverse complement strand
GCCATGCTCGGGCACCTCGGCTATCTCGTGGTGCTCACCCTCGCCGGAGCGGTCGCGGGCCGCCTGTTCTTCTATCGCCGGTTGGTGGTCTGAATGGCCGTGCTGGAACAAACCGCCCGCCGAGGGCTGCTGATGCGCGTGCTGCCCGCGTCGATGTACAGCGGCAAGGCCAGCTCGCTGATCGAGCGCTCGTTCATGGTGAACACGCGGTCCTGGCTGATGTTCGTTTCCGGCTTCTTCGAGCCGTTCTTCTACCTGCTGGCTTTCCAGTACGGCTTCGGCAAGCTGGTCACGCAGGTCGTCGGGCCCGGCGGCCAGACGATGAGCTACATCGCCTTCGTGGCGCCCGCGCTGCTCGCGTCCTCGGCGATGAACGGTGCCGTTTTCGACTCGACGTTCAACGTCTTCTTCAAGTTCCGCTACGCCAAGATCTACGACGCGATGCTCTCCACCCCGGTCGGGCCGTTCGACATCGCGATCGGCGAGATCGGCTGGGCGGTGCTGCGCGGCGGCATCTACGCGGTGGGGTTCCTCGGCGTGCTGGCCGCGATGGGCCTGGTCTCGTCGGTCTGGGTGCTGCTGCTCGTCCCGGCCGCGCTGCTGCTCGCGTTCGCCTTCGCCGCCGTCGGCATGGCGTGCACCACCTTCATCCGCTCGCCGTCGCAGTTCGACTACATCCAGCTCGCCATCATGCCGATGTTCCTCTTCTCGACGACCTTCTACCCGCTCTCGGTCTACCCGGGCCCACTGCGGATCGTCGTCGAGTGCTTCCCGCTCTACCACGGTGTCGAGCTGATGCGCGGCCTGTCCGTCGGCCTGTTCGAGTGGGGCATGCTGGGCCACGTCGCGTACCTGCTGGTCATGGCCGCCATCGGCCTCTACGCGACCTCTCGCCGCCTCGCGAACCTCCTGATGAGCTAGCCGGTGCGGGCCTTGTGAGCGTTCCGGCCGGTTCTAACCGGCCGGAACGCTCACAAGGTCCTCTAACCCGTCGGCGCGAAGTCCGGTCCGGGCGGGGCCACAGCGGCGAGCGCGTCGACCATGCCGTGGCCGTAGAAGCCGTTGTACTCGGCGTACCCGGCGCAGTAGGCGTCCTGAGTGCCGTCGCCGGTGAGGTCGTAGTCGGCGGGGCAGGCGATCGGGGTGGCTTCGCGATCGAGCGTCTTGCGCAGTTGCCGCGCCGAGTAGCCGGGGTGCGCCGAGGCCATGAGGGCGAGCACGCCGGAGACGTGCGGGGCCGCCATCGACGTCCCGCACAACGGTGCGTAGCCACCTTGGACGGTCGAGAGCACGCAGTCCCCGGCCTCACCACCCGGCGCGGTGACGTCGATCACGCCGAGTCCGTAGGAGCTGTAACCGGCTTTGACGCGGCTGGCGTTCACCGCCGAGACGGCGACGACGTCGCGCAGCCCGGCGGGCAACGCTTCGCAGCCTTGGCTGGGACCCGCCGAGCGGGGCGACGGGGTCAGGTTGACGGCCTCATTGGTCGCCGCGGCGACGTTCACCGTGCCCGCGCTGGTGCTGTACTCGACGGCCCTGGCCAGCGCCTCGCGCACGACACCGTGATCCGCGCCGTGCGCGCACGACAGTCCCCACGGGTCGACGAAGAAGCTGCTGTTGGTGACCTTCATCCCTTCCTTGGCCGCCCACATCAGCCCACAGATGGCCGCCTCGGGGTCGACGTAGCCGCGGTCGTCGATGACCTTCACCGACGCCACCCGCACGCCGGGCGCGACGCCGGTGGTGCCCTTGCCGTCGTCGGCCGCGGCGATGATGCCCGCGACATGGGTCCCGTGCGAAGACGTCGTCGGGGCCCAGGCCTCGGGGGACTGGTCCGGGGCGCCGGTCAGGCAGCCCGCGGAGAGCTCCGGCGCGAGGGCGGGGGCCAGGTCCGGGTGGCCGGGGTCGATGCCGGAGTCCAGCACGCCGACGACGACGTCGCGGCTGCCGGGGTCGATCGCGCGGGCCCAGCCGGCGTTGATCGCGCCCATGTCCCACTGGTCGGCGGAGCGGTCCGCGGTGGGCACCGCGGCGGGGTCCGTCGGGTGCAGCTCGGGTCGGACGAGAGCGGGCTTTTGCGAGGTGACGGCGTTTGCGCGCTGGGCGGCGAGCCGCTCCGACTGCGCGCTGAACGCGCGATCCGGCCCGAAGCGCGTCCCGAAATCCGGATCGGCCGAGGTCGCGACCGCGACGGCGATCTGCGGGTAGTAGACGGTCGTCTCGCCGCAGGCCTTCGACACCGCGTCGCCCGCCGCGGCCGCGCTGGTGCCCATGTCGAAGGTCACGATGTAGCGCAGCGCACGCCCGGCGGTGAGGCACGAGGCGTCGTCGGCGGCGGCGGCCGGGGTGGTAGCGGCGAACTGGCCGGAGAGCACCAGCGCCGCGCCCGCGAAGCAGCCCAGCGCTCGCGCCAGCACGGCCACCGGACCTCCCATCGAGGAGAACTGCACTCGCCAAACCCGTCGAAGACCTGCGCTCGTCTAAGCCGGAACCGTGCCCGGCCACGAGCGTCCTATCAGTGTGCGCGCTCGCGGCCGCCCATGGTGACCGGACGACCGGCATACGCCCCGAGCGGCACGCTAGGCCACTCGGCGCGGGCCCGACAAGCTCTCCGCGAAAGTTCGCCCGGCCGGTGGTCGCGGACCCGGTTGGTCACGCCCTGTCAGCCCCGCTGTAACAGCCGGTCGGCGCGCCGGCGAACTGCTTCCGGTACCGAGAGCACAGCACCGGCGTCACCTTGTGGGATACTCGGGTAGGTCGTTGGGTCGCCGGGCACCGCACGAAGCGGTGCACGGGCGAAGCTGCGGCCCGGTGACGTGCTGAACGAGCACCATGATCGTCGCGGCTCAGAGGGTTGAGCGGCTAGACGACATGGGAGGCGGAGAAGAAGCTAAGGGCCCTGTCAGGGCGTCGCCGAGTGGACCTGCCATCGACGGGCAGCCGGAACCCCGGCGCCGTCGCCGGCGCGAGGCAAGGATTCCCGTCGTCGGTGACCACCACGGCGGAACAAACAGAAAGGGCCCCTGCGCGGCCGCGTCCTTCCGGAGTTCCGGCAGACGCGCCCGGGGGCGGAGGAGATATATGTCGAACGCGGAGACACCCGCCGAGAACACCGGCGGGAATACCGCCACATCCACGACCGGAAAGCTCGCGGACCTGCCCCCCAGGGTCAGGGTGCACGCGCTCGCCAAGCTGCTCGGCTCGAACAGCCGGGAAATCCTGGCGAAGCTGACCGAACTGGGCGAGAGCGCCCGTAGCGCTCAGTCCAGCGTTTCGCGTGATGTGGCGTTGCGAGTGGCCGAGGCACTGAGCCCGGCCGACGAATCCCCGGCCGAAGCGGTGCCGGTCGAAGCCCCTGAAGCCCCCGTGGCCGTCGAGGCTCCTGTCGCGGCCGAGGCGGTCGTCGAGGAGCAGCCGGTCGAAGAGGCCCCGCCCGTCGAGCCGGTGCGCCGGCGCCGGGCGCACATGCCGGTCTTCGCCGCGCCGTCCCCGACCTTCCTGCCGCCCGAGCCGTTCGTGGCCCCGGCGCGCAAGTCGGAGCCGGACCCGGTCGAGGACCTCGAAGACGAGCACACCCACGCCGACCAGGGCAGCGAGAGCGGCCCCGAGCACGGTGCCGACCACGGCGAGGACGACGGGGACGACTCGGGCCGCCGCCGTCGCCGTCGCGGCCGTCGTGGCCGTGGCCGCGGCAAGGGTGGCGAAGAGGGCGGCATCGAGAACGAGGACGAGTCCTCGGCTCCCGAGCCCAGCCAGAAGCGCGAGCGCGTCCGGGGCGGCCGCAACGCCGTCGCCGACGAGGCCGAAGCCGAAGCCGAAGAGACCAAGCAGGACGAGCCCGTCGAGGCACAGACGGACGCCGACGCCGATGTGGACGCCGAAGGCGATGACGCGGGCACCAAGCGCCGCCGTCGCCGTCGCCGCCGCAAGGGCGGGGACGAGGACGCCGCCGAGAACGGCGCTTCGGGCACCACCGACGACCCGCCCAACACCGTCGTGCACGTCCGCCAGAGCAAGGGTGAGGCCGACCGCCGGGAGACGGAGCGCCCGGAGCGTTCCGCCGAGCGGCCTGCCCGCGACGAGGTGCGCAGCGTGCGCGGCTCGACCAGGCTCGAGGCCAAGCGCCAGCGCCGCCGTGACGGCCGCGAGGCGGGCCGCAGGCGCGCGCCGATCCTGTCCGAGGCCGAGTTCCTCGCCCGCCGCGAGTCGGTCGAGCGGACCATGGTGGTGCTGGAGAAGGGCGACTCCACCCAGATCGGCGTGCTGGAGGACGGTGTCCTCGTCGAGCACTTCGTGACGGACTCGAGCACCGGCTCCATCGTCGGCAACATCTACCTCGGCCGGGTGCAGAACGTGCTCCCGTCGATGGAGGCCGCCTTCATCGACATCGGCCGCGGCCGCAACGCCGTGCTCTACGCCGGTGAGGTCGATTGGGACGCCGCCGGGCTCGAGGGCAAGGCCCGCAAGATCGAGCAGGCGCTCTCCAGTGGCGACAGCGTCCTGGTGCAGGTCACCAAGGACCCGATCGGCCACAAGGGCGCCCGGCTGACCACCCAGATCTCGCTCGCCGGCCGTTACCTGGTCTACGTGCCCGCCGGTGGTGCCACGGGCATTTCCCGCAAGCTGCCGGAGAACGAGCGGCGCAGGCTGAAGGACATCCTCAAGCGGATCGTCCCCGAGGACGCCGGTGTGATCATCCGCACCGCTTCGGAGGGCATCAGCGAGGAAGAGCTCGCCCGCGACGTCAACCGGCTGACCGCGCAGTGGGAGGTCGTCAAGGAGAGGGCCGACGCCGGCAACGGCGGCGGCAAGAAGTCCAGCGCGCCCACGATGCTCTACGAAGAGCCGGACCTGCTGGTCAAGGTCGTCCGCGACCTGTTCACCGAGGACTTCTCCACCCTCGAGATCCAGGGCGCGAACTCCTGGGAGACCATCCACGGCTACGTCCAGCACGTCGCGCCGGATCTCGCGGGCCGCCTCAAGAAGTACACGGGCACCGGCAACGCGTTCTCGGACCACCGGATCGACGAGCAGATCACCAAGGCGCTCGACCGCAAGGTCTGGCTGCCGTCGGGTGGTTACCTGGTCATCGACCGCACCGAGGCGATGACGGTCATCGACGTCAACACCGGCAAGTACACCGGATCGGGTGGAAACCTCGAAGAGACGGTCACCAGGAACAACCTGGAGTCCGCCGAAGAGATCGTCCGCCAGCTGCGGCTGCGCGACATCGGCGGCATCATCGTGATCGACTTCATCGACATGGTGCTCGAGTCGAACCGCGAGCTCGTGCTGCGGCGCCTCACCGAGTGCCTCGGCCGGGACCGCACTCGCCACCAGGTGGCCGAGGTCACCTCGCTCGGCCTGGTGCAGATGACCCGCAAGAAGATCGGGACGGGCCTGATCGAGGCCTTCTCGACACCTTGCGAGCACTGCAAGGGCCGTGGCGTGATCGTCTCGACCGAGCCGCAGCGCATCAGCGGCGGCACGCAGAACGGGCACAACCACGTCCCGGCGCCGAGCGGCAACACCGGCGGTGGCCAGCAGCAGTCGTCGCGGCGGTCCCGTGGCCGTGGCAAGAGCGAGGAGAGCGTGCAGGACGAGACGCTCACCGTCACCCGTACAGAGCCCGTCGTGCCCGCTCCGAGCCCGGAGCAGCGTGAAGCGGTCGTCTCGGCCGTGCAGGCGATGGCCCAGGCGGCCAAGGTCGCGAAGACCGAGGACACGCACGAGCACGCCGAAGTCACTGAAACGACTGAGTCCACTGAAACGACCGAGTCCACTGAAACAACTGAAGCCGCCCCGGTCGTGTCGGAAACGGCCGAGGCGCCTGCCGAGCAGGCCGCCGAACCGGTGCAGGCCGAGCTGAACGGGCACTCGCACGCCGCCGAGCAGCGGGATGCTGTGACCCAGGAAAGCCCGCGCGGGGAAAACCAGCCTCAGCGTGAGCAGGAGCCCGCGGCGCCGGTCATCACCGGCCGGGTGCCGACGGCCGCCGAAAAGGCGGCTGCCGAGGAGTCGGCGGCCGAAGAGGTCATCCCGGAGGTCGACGTCCCGGCGCCGGCCGCCCGTTCCACCCGCCGGCGTCCGCGCCGGGCGGCGTCACGCCCGGCCGGGCCCCCGGTCAGCGCCGCCGAAAAGAGCTGAAAAACAGGTTACGGAGACCCCGGGTCGAACCCCTTCCCGGATAACCCGTAACCTGTAATGCGGCCCGCCATTAGAGCGGGCCGCATTGTGCGGCATACCGGACCACCCTCGGGTGGGACGAACGCACGATCCCCCACCCGTTGTCGAGTAAGCAGGAGACTCCCGTGTCGGCGTACGCGATCGTCAAGACCGGCGGCAAGCAGTACAAGGTGGCCGTCGGCGACGTCGTCGAGGTCGAGAAGCTCGCAGGCGAGCCTGGTACCGAGCACACTTTCCCAGCTCTGCTGGTCGTTGATGGTGACCAGCTCACCACGGACGCCGACGCGCTCGCGAAGGTCTCGGTCATCGGCAAGGTTGTCGAGCAGACCAAGGGTCCCAAGATCCGCATCCACAAGTTCAAGAACAAGACCGGATACCACAAGCGGCAGGGTCACAGGCAGAAGCTGACCCGCGTCGAGGTCACCGGCATCAACCAGTAAGGGGACTGCGCAGCCATGGCACACAAGAAGGGTGCGTCCAGCTCCCGCAACGGTCGTGACTCCAACGCCCAGCGCCTCGGCGTGAAGCGCTTCGGCGGTCAGGAAGTCAACGCCGGCGAGATCATCATCCGCCAGCGTGGCACCAAGTTCCACCCCGGCGTCAACGTCGGCCGTGGCGGCGACGACACGCTGTTCGCCCTCGCCGCCGGTGCGGTCGAGTTCGGCGTGAAGCGTGGCCGCAAGATGATCAACATCGTTCCGGTCGAGGTTCTGGCCGAGGCCTGATCCAGGGCCGGTAAAGGCTTAGCGAGGGGCGGGGCCGGAATGATCCGGCCCCGCCCCTCGTTCTTTTTGTGCAGAAGACAATAGGTAATGAGTTAGTCCGGCAGGTACGAAAGAGGCACAACAATGGCGTCCCGGTTCGTTGACCGCGCGGTGATCCACCTGACCGCGGGTAACGGTGGGCACGGCTGTGCCTCGGTGCACCGCGAGAAGTTCAAGCCGCTCGGCGGTCCCGACGGCGGTAACGGCGGTAACGGCGGCGACGTGCTGCTCATCGTCGACGCCAACGTCCACACCCTGCTCGACTTCCACTTCCGCCCGCACGCGCACGCCGGCAACGGCAAGCTCGGCATGGGCGCCCACCGCGACGGCGCCCAGGGCGAGAACCTGGAGATGCGCGTCCCCGAGGGCACGGTCGTGATGACCGAGGACGGTGAAGTCCTCGCCGACCTCGTCGGTGTCGGCACCACTTTCGTGGCGGCTCAGGGCGGCCGTGGCGGTCTCGGCAACGCGCAGCTCGCGTCGAAGTCCCGCAAGGCGCCCGGTTTCGCCCTCAAGGGTGAGCCCGGCGAAACGCGTGACCTCGTCCTCGAGCTTCGCTCGGTCGCCGACGTCGGCCTTCTCGGCTTCCCATCGGCGGGCAAGTCGTCGCTGATCTCGGTGCTCTCGGCCGCGCGGCCCAAGATCGCCGACTACCCGTTCACCACGCTGGTCCCGAACCTCGGCGTGATCACCGCCGACGACACCGTCTTCACCATGGCCGACGTGCCGGGGCTCATCCCCGGCGCCAGTGAGGGCAAGGGCCTCGGCCTGGACTTCCTGCGTCACATCGAGCGCTGCGCCGTGCTCGCGCACATCGTGGACTGCGCGACGCTCGACCCGGGCCGCGACCCGGTGTCGGATGTCGAGGCCCTCGAACAGGAGCTTTCGCGCTACACCCCGAGCCTCGGTGGCGATCTCGCCGACCGGCCGCGGGTGATCGTGCTCAACAAGATCGACGTCCCGGACGCGGCCGAGCTGGCCGAACTCGTCCGGCCGTCGTTCGAGGAGCGCGGGTACAAGGTCCTCGAGATCTCCACGATCACGCGGCAGGGCCTGCGGGAGCTGACCTTCGCGCTGTCGGAGGTCGTCAAGGCGTACCGCGCCGCGCAGCCGCCCAAGGAGGAGAAGACCATCGTGATCCGCCCGACGGCGGTCAACGACAAGGGCTTCACCATCGAGCAGGACCCGGAAGACCCCGAGTCGTTCTTCGTGCTCGGCAATCGTCCGGAACGCTGGATCCGCCAGACCGACTTCGGCAACGACGAAGCCGTCGGTTACCTCGGGGACAGGCTCAACCGGCTCGGCGTCGAGGACGCGCTGGCGCGTAAGGGCGCGGTGCCCGGCAACTCGATCACCATCGGCGACGTCACCTTCGACTGGGAGCCCTCGACACCCGCCGGGATCGCGGTCCGGATGTCCGGCCGCGGTACCGACATGCGACTCGAGGACCACAGCCGCCCGCGTGCGGTCGAGCGCAAGGAATCCCGCCGGATCCGCCGTGACGGCCCGGACGAGATCGAAGGCTCGGACGAGTTCCTGGGGGCGAGTGCCCAGATCGAGCAGGACAGGTGAGTGACACCCGATCGGCGATAGCTTCCGCCCGCCGGTTGGTGGTCAAGGTCGGTTCGTCGGCCTTGACCACGGCGGGTGGCGGGCTGGACGTCTCCCGGCTGGACGCGCTTGTCGACGCCATCGCCGACAGGGGCGCCCGCGAAACCCAGATCGTGCTGGTCTCCTCGGGGGCCATCGGGGCGGGCCTGGCGCCGCTGCGGCTCGGCAAACGCCCGCGTGACCTCGCGACGCAGCAGGCCGCGGCCAGCGTCGGGCAGCTCGCGCTCGCGCACGCCTACGCCGAGTCGTTCGGGCGCTATTCGCTGACCGTCGGCCAGGTGCTGCTCACCTCGGACGACGTCGTCCGGCGTTCGCACTACCGCAACGCGCAGCGCACGTTCGACAGGCTGCTCGCGCTCGGCGCGGTCCCGGTGGTCAACGAGAACGACACGGTCGCCACCGAGGAGATCCGCTTCGGTGACAACGACAGGCTGGCCGCGCTCGTGGCGCACCTCATCGGCGCGGACGCGCTGATCCTGCTGTCCGATGTGGACGCTCTGTACGACGGTGATCCCCGTGACGGCGCGACCCGCAAGATCACCGAGGTCACCGGACAGTCCGATGTGGACGGTATCTCCGTCGGCATGTCGAGCTCCGGGCTGGGCACCGGCGGCATGGTCTCCAAGCTCGCCGCCGCGCGCACCGCGGCCGGCGCGGGCATCCCCGTGCTGCTCGCCGCGGCCGCCGACGCCAAGCATGCCCTGACCGCCGCCGATGTCGGCACCGCCTTCACCGCCTCGGATTCCCGCCTCTCGGCGCGCCGCTTCTGGCTCGCCTACGCCGCCGACGCCTCCGGCAAGCTCCGGCTCGACGACGGCGCCGTCGCCGCCGTGGTGCGCCGCCGCCGCTCACTGCTCGCGGCCGGCATCGTCGGTGTCGAGGGCGATTTCCAAGCCGGCGACGTCGTCGACCTCGTCGACTCCGCACTCCGCCCCGTCGCCCGCGGCGTAGTCGCCTTCGACGCGACAGAGCTCCCCGAGCTGATAGGCCGCTCCAGCCACGAACTCCCCGCCGAGCAGCGCCGCGAGGTCGTCCACGCCGACGACCTCGTCCCCCTCCGCCGCTGAGTGCAATCCACGCGCACTCAAGTGCAATCTGTGTACACCCGCGTGCAGTTCAGGTACGGCAACTCAGCGGCGAAGGTGCTGAAGAAGCCGTGAGAGCTGCTCCGCGTAAGTGTCGATGAAGCTCTCCGAGGTCGGATCCTGCCGAAAAGTGACACTTCACCGCGAATCCGGCCGAGATGGACGGCCTCGGTAACGATCGACCCCTGGCCGAGCACCAACATCACGCTGCTGGGCGACGCGATCCACGGCACGACGCCGTTTCGAGGCATCGGCGCGAACATCGCACTTCGCGACGCGGACTTGTTGCGCCGCGAACTGATCGCCGCCGCGAAGGACTCCCTGCGCGCCGTCGGTCAGTTCGCGGCGGGCAGCAGGACCGCGCGGGTCATGTTCAAACCGTGCTGCGGTTCGTGAACGCGGTGCGTCCGCTCAAGCGCCGTGCCTTCAGCGACGCCGAGTGACTACATCGGACTCGGCGCTTCGATACCCAGCAAGGAAAGCCCGAGCGTCAAGGTGTTCGACGTCAAGCGTGCCAGGGCGAGCCGCGACGCGCGGACGTCCGCCGGTACGTCGTCCTTCAGGATCGGGCACTGCTCGTAGAACCGCGAGAACGCCGTCGCCGTCTCGTAGAGGAACGTGCAGAGTTTGTGCGGCGCGTGGGTTTCCCCGGCGGAACTGACGGCAGCCGGGAAGCGGATGAGCGTCAGCAGCAGGTCGCGTTCCGCGGGCGCGATCAGGCGCACCTCCGCGGTGGCGGCGTCACCCGCCTTGCGCAGGATCGACTGGATACGGGCGTTGGCGTACTGCAGGTACACCCCGGTGTTGCCCTCGGTGCCGAGCATCCGCTCCAGGTCGAAGCTGTAGTCCCGCTCGCGGTCGCTGGAGAGGTCGGCGTACTTCACCGAGCCGATGCCGACAGCGCGGGCGACGTCCGCTTGCTCGTCCGCGCTGAGCTCGCTTCGCTCGGCGACGATCGTGGCCGCCCTGTCGACGGCTTCGGTGAGCAGGTCGACCAGCTTGACGGACTTCCCGGCGCGGCTTCGCATCGTCTTGCCGTCTTCGCCCAGGATGGTGCCGAAGCCGACGAGTTCCGCGTGCAGCCCCTCGGTGAGCCAACCGGCTTGGCGGCAGGTCGCGAACACCATCGCGAAATGCTGCGCTTGCGGTGTTCCCACCACGTACAGCAGGTCCGTCGCGCCGCGCTCGGCCGTCCAATAGCGGACTGTCGCCAGGTCCGTGATCGCGTAGCCGTAACCACCGTCGCGTTTGCGGACGATCAGCGGCAGCCTGTCGCCTTCGCGGTTGGTGAAGCCGGGCGGGAAGACACACACCGCGCCGTCGCTGATTTCGGTCAGCCCGGCGGATTCGAGTTCGGTGAGGACTTCGCCGAGGAAAGGATTGTAGAAACTCTCGCCGTAGATGTCCTCCGGCCGGAGCCCGATGCCGAGAAGGTCGTACACCTGCTCGAAATACCGGGTCGACTCCGCCACGAGCTTCCGCCACAGCTCCAGTGTCGGCTCGTCGCCGCTTTGGAGGAGCACGACCCGCTTGCGCGAGCGTTCCGCGAATGCGGGATCGGAGTCGAAGCGTGCCCGCGCGGCTTGATAAAAGGAGTTGAGGTCGCCGATGCGGTACTCGGTCGTGGTGTCCGCACCGAGCAGGTGCTCGATGAGCATGCCGAACGGCGTGCCCCAGTCACCGAGATGGTTGTGCGGGATCACTTCGTGGCCCTGGAAGCGCAGCAGTCTCGCGATCGCGTCGCCGATGATCGACGAGCGGAGGTGCCCGACGTGCATCTCCTTTGCCACGTTGGGGCTGCCGTAGTCGATCGCGATCCGGCGCGGGGTTTCGGCCGTGGTGGCGCCGAGCCTCGCGTCGTCCAGCAGCGCGACGGCTTGCTCTTCGAGCCAGCCGTCGCGCAGGACCAGGTTGAGGAACCCGGGCCCGGCGATTTCGGGCTTCTCGATCAGGTCACCGGCCTTCAGCTGCTCGGCGACGGCCGCCGCGATTTCCCGCGGCGGCCGTCCCAGCTTCTTCCCCAGGCCCATCGCGACGTCGCACTGGTAGTCGACACCGGCACGCGACGACGGGTGGACGAGCGCCTCGGCGGGCGTGATGTCCACGTCCAGCGCCGTTTTGAGCGCGGAAGCGACCCGGTGGCCCAGTTCCACTGCCACATCACCGATACCCACAGGTGCTTCCTCTCTTTGATTACCGGAGAGGCTAACGGGTCTCTCGCACCGCGGTCGAACGAGTTCCCCCCCTGGCTTGAGGGGAAGGGCAAAGGTGTCACGGTTTCAGTCTGGAGTGGGAACCGTGGTTGTGGCGGGTCCGCAGGGTGGGTCTTGTGAGCGTTGCGGCCGGTTCTAACCGGCCGCAACGCTCACAAGGTCCTGCTGGACGCGCGGGCGATGTCCTGAACGACGCGTTCAAGACGTTCAACGTCCTCAACGCGCCGTTCAGGACATCCCAGCAACCAGACACAGTTGCCTTACCCCTCAAGCGAAGTGCCCCCGGACCTCGGGGCGGGTCACCGCGTACAGAAGTCCCAGCAGGACAACGGCTTGGATGCCCTGCCCGACCTCCATCCACACCGGGAACTGCGCGGTGGCGATGAGGAAGGCCAGCCCCAGGAAGCCGAGGATCGCGATCACGAGAAGCCGGATGTAGGTGCTGCGCTTGCCGAGGTGTAACCGGTTGACCAGCCGAACGTAGACCACGGAGATGATGAGCACCGAGACCGGCCGGATCCAGATGACGTCGCTGAGCGCCTGCCGGTTGCTCGCCACCTGAGCGGGGGTGGCGGTGGTGATGCCGGAGACGTTCGAGAGCTGGTAGTCCAGGATGTTGTTCTTGAAGATGAAGGTCAGCGCCGCGAGCACCAGGCTGATCGCCAGGTTGACGTAGAGCACCGTGCTGACACGCTTGAGTGCGGTGGTGGTGATTTCGGACATCGGGAACCCCCAGTTGTTGTTCGGCTTCAG
>Ga0247768_1000643_pt1 | contig 12613 bp, 12 predicted proteins | sample UWRJL016104C6_FD_179944 | JGI IMG/M metagenome (GOLD analysis project Ga0247768, IMG submission 179944) | Plant litter microbial communities from Arlington Agricultural Research Station in Wisconsin, United States - UWRJ-L016-104C-6 | ecosystem: Environmental > Terrestrial > Plant litter >... | reverse complement strand
ACCGGAGAGCTGGGCACGGACAATCGCTCCACCTTGATCGACCTTGATGTTGTACTGGCCGCCGCCGAGAGCGTCTTGAATCACGCCCTCCATTTCGAGAAGATCACCCTTACTCATGTGTTACGACTCATTCGGTCCTTTACGGCCGCGGAACCTGACACAGCCGGACCGCCAATGCAACCGAACTGACGGAAGGCTCGGCTCGCATTCGGCATCGACATCTCGGTGAAAACGCCCGTGTTTCCTGCCAATCCTCAAACCTTTGCCGCCACCTTGTTCGATTACAACGGGGTGCTGGCCAACGACGAAACCGTCCACCTGGCCGCATTCCAGGACGCGCTCGTGCCGCTCGGAATCACGCTCACGGAAGCCGATTATTGGGCGAAGTATCTGGGTTTCGATGATGTAGGGGCTTTCGGGGCGATCCTGATGGATTCGGGCCGGCCGCTCGATGCCGCGCAGATCGCCGAGCTGGTCGAGGCCAAACGCCCGCTGTACCGCGCGCGCGCGGAGGCCTCGCTGCCGCTGTTTCCGGGCGCGACCGAGCTGATTCGTCGGCGCGCCGCCGCCGGCCCGGTGGGCATCGTGTCCGGGGCGCTGCGCGATGAGATCGAGCTGGGCATCGACGCGCTCGGTGTGCGCGAGCTGATTGTGAGCGTGGTGGCCGCGGAAGATACGCGTGCTTCGAAGCCCGATCCGCACGGCTACCTGCTGGGCATCGAGGCATTGTCCAAGTTGGTGACGCCAGAGGTCGCACAGCGCGCGCTCGTGATTGAAGATTCGTTGGCGGGGATCGAAGCGGCGAAGTCGGCGGGCTTGCCGTGCATCGCGGTGGGGCACAGCTATCCCGAGGCAGAGCTGTACGCGCATGGGGCGGATCTGGTCGTTGCCGATTTGGCGAGCATCGACGATCAGCGGCTCACGGAGCTGTATCGAAAGCTGTATGGCTAAACAGCGGCGGTGGCCGTTCGCGCTCGGCTTGCTGGCGTGCTTCAGTACGGAAGCGCTGGCAACGCCCCTCCCGCCGGGCTCCGACGCTTGGAGTGAAGGGTCGCGCGGAACGATTCGCGGTATCACGATCGGACCCATCGAGAGCGCGCTTCATCCCAAGCGCGGTTATAGCAGCGAGCCGTTCGAGCGCACCTTGCTCGAGGCCAAGCGGCTCGGTTCGAGTTGGGTCAGCTTGACGCCCTTTGCACGCGTCAATGATCTGAAAAGCACTGGCATTTCGCTAAACTTCGAGGCGCCCTTCGCTGAAACTCGGCGCGCGATCGTACGCTCGGTGCGACAAGCGCACGCGCTCGGGCTGCGCGTCTTGATCGTGCCGCACTTGTGGGTCGAGAGCGGTGAATGGCGCGGTGAACTCGACCCGGGTTCGGACGCGGCGTGGGAAGACTGGAGCCGCAACTATCGCGCGTTCTTGCTGACCTGGGCGGAGGTCGCGCGCGAGTCGCACGCGGACATGCTTTCGGTCGGAGTCGAGCTGCGCAGCTGGCTCACCACCGCGCACGCGCAATCGTTCCAGCCCATCTTGCGCGACGTGCGGCGCGCGTATCCGGGTTTGCTCACCTATGCGGGCAACTGGGACGATATCGAGCAAACGGTGATCTTGGGCGATCTGGACGTGATCGGCTTGAACGCGTTTTTCCCGCTCGCGGAGAAAGACGGCGCGAGCTTCGAACAGCTTTGTGCGGGCGGGCGCGGCGTCCGCGATCGGTTGGCCAAGCTGGCCGCGTTCTGGCAAAAGCCGATCTTCTTCAACGAATTCGGCTACACCACGCGCGAAAATCCGGCGATTCGTCCCTGGGAGTGGCCCGACAAGATGAGCCACGTCGTGCCCGATCAAGGCGCGCAAGCAGAGGCATATCGCGCGCTGCTCTCGGCCTTCGTCGACGAACCGTGGTTCGCCGGTTTCTTCGTCTGGCGCTTGTACGCCGACCCGGATGACATGTCGCAAGAGGCCGAGTGGGGCTTTTCCCCGCGCGGCAAGCAAGCCGAGCTCGCCCTGCGCGATGCGTTCGCCGCGCACTGGGCGGGCGACGGACCGCGCGAGCTCGGCAGCGCGCTGTGGCGCGACGCAGCGACCGGTATTGGGCGGTTTTAAGCCGCAAATTGGCCCTCGGGCGATTTCGTGACGGAAACACGGGCTCGGCAATAATGGGGGGTGATGGGCATGCGCGTGTCGTTGAAGCGGGAACCGGCGCCCGCGCCTGCGCTGCCGGATTTTCGCGAGCTCTTCGAAGCGCAATTTTCGTATGTGTGGCACGCGCTGAAGCGCTTGGGCGTGGCCGAGCGTGATTTGGAAGATTTGACGCAGCAGGTGTTCATGCAGGTGCACGGGCAATTGCCGAAGTTCGTGAGCACGCGCCCGCTCCGGCCGTGGCTGTTCAGTTTCGCGTACCACGCCGCGTCCAACTACCGGGCGCTGTCACGACACCGTGTCGAGCTGTCGATCGTCGCGCCCGAGCCGCCGGACACTAGGCCTTCCGCGGATGAGCAGCTGATCACGCGGCAAGAGCTGGAGCTGGCGGAGCTCGCGTTGTCGCGCGTGGCGCTCGATCGCCGCGCGGTGCTGCTGCTCCATGAAGTGGAAGGCCACAGCATGCCCGAAATCGCGGAGAGCTTGAGTATTCCGCTCAATACGGCCTATTCGCGGTTGCGCCTAGCGCGCCAAGAGTACGAGCAAGCCGTGCGACGCTTGCGCGCGCAGCGGGGTGAATCGTGAAGCCGCTCGAAGCGCTCCGCGCGTTGGGCACCGGTGGCGAAGCGCCGACCGAAGCGAAGCAACGCGTCTACGGCGCGCTGATGGCCTCGCTAGGCGCGGCAGCGCCTGCGGCCGCGCTTACCAAGTCAGCCAGTGTTGCGCCCGCGCCGGCCCCGATCGTCGCCGGGCTCAGCAATGCGAAAGCGCTGCTGATTGCGTCAGGGATTTGGCTGTTCGGTGGGGCCGCCGGTGTTGCGCTGTACGGCGTGCTTCATGCCCAAGAAGTGCGCGTCGTGTATGTCGATCGGCCCGTGCTTTCGAATAGCATCGTAGCGCCTCCGGGAGAGCTTGCCCCCAGCATGAGCGCGTCGGTTGCGGCGAGTGCGGATCCGACTGCCAAACGGATTGCGGTCAGTCCCGTCAGTCCCGTCAGCCTAACCTCACAGCTTTCACGCGAACGCGCGTTGCTCGATCTGGCGCGTGCCAGCGCCGCGCGTGGCGAGCCGGCGCTTTCGCTGCAGCAAACCGAACAGCATCGCGCGCAATTTCCGCGCGGAAAATTGAGCGAAGAGCGCGAGGCCTTGGCCATTCGCGCGTTGCACTCGCTCGGTCGCGCTGACGAAACGCTCGCCCGCGCTCGAGCCTTCCACTCAACTTATCCCGATAGCTTTCTCACGCCGGCGATCGACTCTGCCTTGTCTGCACCGTGATGCGCGGAACACTTTGCGGCGCCGTGCTCCTCGCAACATGCGCGCTTTCGACGAGCCGCGCGCCTGCCGCACCGGGGGATGCCACGCGCCTCGAGTACGCGCGCAGTGAGCAAGCGGCCGCGTGCCCCGATCGCGCGGCGTTGAAGGCCGCGGTCAGCAAACGCCTGGGCTATGATCCGTTTTTCCCTGCCGCGCGCCAGACCGTCATCGTCGAGATCCTCGCCCAGGAGGGCGAGCTACGCGCGCACATGCGGCTCGTCGACGAAAACGGCATGATTGTCGGGTCGCGCGAATTGCGCGAGCTGGTCGAGCATTGCGACGAGCTCGTGGCGTCCTTGGCGCTGGCCATCAGCATCGCGCTCGATCCGAGCGCCGCGTTGGGCGCAACGCCCACTCCAGCAACCCAGACCGATAGTGCGCAGCCCGCCCCTGCCGAAGCTCCGCCAGAACCTGCGCCTGAGTCAGCCGCACAGGAGCACCCCAAAAAAACAAGCCGGCCTCACGTCACACCGTCTGAAGTCCCGCTCGCCGATCGCAACCGCCTGCAGCTGGCCGCTCGGGGCGCGTTTTTCGCCGACCTGGGGACTGCGCCGGCGCTCGCCTTCGGCTGGCGGCTGGGCGTGGATTTGCAGCGCGATGCGTTCCGACTCGGCGCAGAATTTTCGCAGCAATTGCCGAGCTCGAAGGAGCTGGCACAGGGAGGTCGTGCCAGCGTCTCGCTGCTGGCAGGCACGCTCATACCCTGCCTCGCCAGCGACAAGCTAGCCGGCTGTGGCGTGCTGAGTCTCGGCGCACAGCAAACGCGCGGTGAGAACATCGCCTTCCCCGCGAGTCGGAGCGCGTTCTACGCGGCGCTCGGTGCACGCTTCGAATACACGCCGTTGCTGTTCGGGCAGTTGCGACTTTTGACGCAGTTCGACGCGCTGAAGCCGCTGACGCCGATCTCGCTGCACTTGGCGGGAGCGGAGGTGTGGCGGACACCTTTTCTGACATTCCAGGCGAGCGTCGGTCTGCGGTTCCCCTTTCGTTGACGGATTTCCGGAGCTGCCACTAACGATACTCGAGGTCCCTTGAACATCCGCAGTTTCATACCCCTGTTCGCAGTTTCGCTGACCGCATTCGGCTGCGCCGCGAACACGCTCGACCTGGACACGCCGCCCACCGTCGAGCCCAGCGCCGAGCCGGGCGTGCTTGGGATCGTGCACGACGCGATTGTGAAGATCGCCGTCGATGACCAGCGATTGTACTGGGTTGGCTCAACGACGTCGGGCCGAGATTTTGTACAGAGTTGCGAAAAGCAGGATTGCGCGAGCTCAATCGTCACCTACGACGCGCAAGCGTCCGAGCTCCCTTTGCTGCTCTCGGTAACAGGCGGGCAACTGTATTGGCGTCGGTGGACGGAGCTCATGGCTTGCCCAATCGATGGCTGCAACGGCTCACCGCGCAGTGTGGTGAAGCTGTTCGCCTCGACCTACGGCGCGTTCGTGGACGACGACCGGTTTTATTTTTCCGAGCAGACCTTCTTTTCCGACCAGACCTCTCAGTATTCGCTCCACAGCGTACCCCTGACCGGGGCGGGGCCGCGGCAATTGACCGCCTCGTCACCGTCCTTCTTGTACACAATGGCAGTCGACGACATCTACGCATACGGGCTCACGGGCGGGGAACGGAACTACGATAGACTCTTTCGCACGCGCAAGGACGGCACCTCGGCCGTCGAAACGATTGCCAAGGACGTGAAGCACGCCGGAGGCGCGTTTAGTGTGACGACCGATCCGACATCGATCTATTGGACCAATAATGTGCTGGCGGGTTCGATCAATCGTTGCCCGCTCGCGGGTTGCAGCGGCGCCTCGGAGGTGGTCACCGGGCCGCTGCGAGCGCCACAGCACCTGCTGATCGATGGCTCCGACCTCTACTACGTCTACGAAGCAAAGGCCGACGAGTATGCACTTGCCGTTTGCGCCTTGCCGGCCTGCGCGGAATCGCTACTGCTGTTCGAAAAGCTCGTCAATCCGGACGCACTCGCGATAGACGAGCAGTACCTGTACCTGGCAACGAGCGAGCAAGCTCACAGCGACTTCCTCGGCGACTTCCCCGGCGACTTCGTCTCGCGAATTCGCCGGCTGCCCAAACCGAATCGGGAACTGCCATGACTCTTCAGCTAGGCCTCGTCACTCTGTGTTTTTTCGGGTTGACCGCGTGTGCCGGGCGCGCCCTGGATCTCGATCACGAAGCGCCATCTGGGCCTGCTACTGCGGATTCCGATCCTGGTTTGCCGGCCTCGGGGGAACACATTACGGAGGTCTGGGTCGATGATCTGCGCCTCTATTGGCTCGATGCTGGCCGCTTTCAAAGCTGTCTCAAGGCGGACTGCAAAGACACGACGCTCACTTACTCGACTGATGCTGGACGCGCGGCTGCCGGCGGGGGACATGTTTACTGGGTGGAGGGTTGGAGGCCAGCACTCAGCACACCCACCGCCTTCGCGTGCCGCGCCGATGGTTGCCCCACGAACCCAGTAGCCGTCGCACAAGACAGCCATTGGCTCAGCGTCCGCGCTAGCGGGCCGGAAGAGATTTTTGCCAATCAAGATTACTTGTACTGGTCCTCGGATTTTGACATCTACCGCTGCGCTGCCAGCGGCTGCCCCACGACGCCGGAGGTCGTTGCCTCTGGCGCAGTCACCGAATCTCTCGTGTTCGAGGGCACGCACGCTTACTGGATCGATGATTGGTTGGTCGGGATCTGGAGCGCACCGTTCGATGGTTCCGAGCAACCCAAACTTTTGAGGACGCTGGCGGAGGGAGGCTCCCTCGCTGTCGGAGGCGGCTATCTGTACTGGACAGCGCAAACGCAAGTCTATCGCTGCGCGATCGCCAGCTGCGACGCAACACCGCCCACGCTGCTGGCCACGGCCGAGTCTAAGATCAGCGACCTCAAGATCGACGACACAACAATCTATTGGCTGGCCGCAGGTTCGGTCCATTCCTGCCCACTCTTGGGCTGCGGACAGTCGCAGGTGATCACTCCACCACAGATCCCGAATTGTCAGGGCCGGCAACCACGGAGCTTTGCGATCGACGCGAGCGATATCTATTGGATCGACGCGGGAACTGTCTCCAGCGCGTATGAGCCGATGCCGGGCAAAGCGATTCGCAGAACCGCGAAGTGAACGCCAACACGGTTTCAACGACCGCTCAGAACGTCGTCGGGGCTCGTGCTCGCGCGCGGTAGATCCAGATTCAGCGCGGAGACGGGGGCGCGCCACAAGAGGTCTTGATCACGCGCCAGGGCAAAGCAATTCGAAGAACCGCGAAGTGAACACACGATACGAGTTGCGGTCACGGAAATTGGCGGTTTTGAGCTGCGCAGGGGTGGGTCGCCTCTCGAGGTCACCCTTGCGCAAGTGCGGTCCGCGCAGCTGCCCGCGTGACCGAGCGCCGTGCAGGACCCTTGCGCACGCGAGCTGCCGCGAGGCGACCCCTAGATCCAGTCCGAAGGCCAATGCCGTTCGGTTAGCCGCTCAACCGATCGAAAGCACGTAGGAAGCCGGGCGTTCTTGGTCGGAAGCGCGGAGTCATTTACTCGCACAGAGCGCGTCACGCAGGTGGCTCTTGTTGGCCTGCTTCGGCGCGGCAGACACTTTGATTCTGGAAAATCGAGTTTGAATTCGAACTCGATTTTCTGATTGTGAAGGCACTCTTCGCGCAAGGTTTGGGGCCAAATTCTAAAGCGAACGGCATTGGTTGGTCCTAAGGCGCCGCTGCGAGCACCGAAGAGAGATGCGTGGCTAAGCCTTTTTCGCCGTTCGCGCCGGGAACGGAGACTTCGAGCTCGCAGGTACCGGCCTTATCGATGAAGGTCGCCAAAAAACCTGGGATGCCCGGGTTGCGGTCGGGACCGTTCTCGTATTGGACGTCGCACACTTTCGGGGACAGCAGTGAGATCTCGAAATCGCTCGCCAAGAGCGAGGTGCAGACGTTCACTCCGCCGACCGAGAGCGTGGCCGTGGCCCCGAGCACTTTGCTACTGGCTACGGCCGGTGTGCTGGCCATCGCCAGCGCGGTGGTTGGGGATTTGACGGACTGCGTCGCCCTCGACCAAAACTTCACGTCCAGGCCGTCGATCTGTGACGTGTTCGCCAACTGGTAGGTGAAGAGCGTGCCGTAGGTCGTGCTCAGCCGAACTAGCTGCGGCTCGCCGGTCACGACCAGGCCATCGTAGGCGATCCCGCCGATCGCTCCGCTGCCTTCGGCGATCTGAGCCGGCTTCTCGCTCTCGACGATCACGTCTAACGGGTAGTTGGAATCGACGTTGGCGCCGTATAAAATCTGGCCCTTGTCGTTCAGCAGGCTGACGCGTGAGCCGCCATAGTTGCGGCCGGACAGCATGACCGGTGAGGCGCCACAGGCGACGGGTGCCGAGGCCTTGGTCGAGGCCAAGCGTTGAATGCCGATGTTCGTGGTGAACGTGACCGGGATGTCCGCCGCTGTCGTCGGCATGGGAGGGCAGCCCTCCGTTTCGGGCGGTAGGGCATCGACTCGGAAAGTGCCCGCGACGTTTATTTGGTGATACCCCGGCCCGTCGTGGGTCAATAGGTAGTGACCGTCGGTCTGCTCGATCTTCAGGTGAGCGCCGGTGCCATCCACGTCCTGCTTCACCTGCACTGAGCTGACGTTTAACTTCCCTGTTCGCTCCTGACAGTGATTCACGATCACCCACAGCGGCTCGAAACCCACCTCGAAGTGCCGCGGGTAGGTCGGTCCATCGACGAACGTGAGGTCGATGCTCAGGTCGATACCATCGACGGTGTTCGGCGGTTCGAGGCCGGTCGGGCCGATGCGGACCACCGCGATGTTGCGTTGCGGAACCAGTAGCCGCGCGCCATGCGAGAAGTCGACACCGCCGCTCGTTCCCGATACGCCGCCCGCAGGTCCTGCGCCCGCGTCCGAAGTGTCTGGGGAATTGCCAGTGCCGGCCTGGCCCGTGCCGGCAGTCGCGCCAGCGTTGCTCGAGCTGGGCGCCTGAACCGCACCCGCCGCCGCGCTGGTCTGCGGTGCCGCACCCGCGGAGCTCGCAGTTTGGGGCAGCGGATCGTTCGCGCTCGAACCCGAGCAAGCGATCAGCGCCAAGCAAGCCGCGCCGCCGACTCCCCCGGCCACCCAACGGCGGAATCTCGCCTTTCCCATCACTCGACTATAGAGCGCGAATCGGCCAGGCCCTCATCGAACTTTCGAATCGATAGCCATGCGCGCCCGGCATATGAACGCGCGCAGCTTCCGTCAGAGCTGCACGGTTCTAGCCGCTGCGGTAACCAGTGACCAGCGCTTGGGCAAGCTGCCCCCAGCCGTCGATCGCGACGAACAGCAACAGCTTGAAGGGCAAGCTGACTTGCGTCGGATTCATCATCTGCATGCCGAGCGCCAAGAGCACGTTCGAGACCACCAGATCGATGACCAAGAACGGCAGGTACAGCGCAAAGCCCAGCGCGAACGCCGCGATCAGCTCACTGACGACGAATGACGGCACCAGGATCACGAAGTCATCTTTGCCAACGCTTGCGCGCTCGGCGACGGGACGCGCGGCGCGTGCGATCTCGAAAAATCGCGCGCGCTCTCGGCCCGAAGCATTGGCGCGCAAGAAATCGCGCATCGGTTCGCGCGTGGCTTCGGCCAGTGCGATCACCCAGCTGCTGGTATCGCGCTCGGCGCCCGGCTCGAACAAGGGGCGCGCGCGTGCTTCGATGCGCGTGCCCACGGGCGCCATCGCGAGCAAGGTGAGCGCGCCGGCGAGCGCCATGATTACGGTGCTCGAGGGAATGTTCTGCGCGCCGATCGCCCCGCGCACGATCTGCAGCACGGTCGAGATCTTGACGAACGCGGTCAACGTCATGAACGCGAATGGCAGCAGTGCCGCCAGCGCCAAGACGACCACGAGGGTCATCGGACGCATGAACGCTTCGTCCAGGCCGTTGTTGGTCGCGACGGGCGCGGCTTGGGCGAGAGCGGGGCTGAGGAGTGCGAGCAGCGGGCCCCCCAGGCCCAGTAGGGCGCGCTGCCTACGACTTCTTACCGAACGCACGGCTCAGGACCTCCCGGAACGTCTCGTTTTGGTTCGGTGCGGTGGGCAGCTCGATCGAGCCCTCGCTCACTTCACCTAGTTTGGCGATGCCTGCCTCACTCGCCCCGACCACATAGATGATGGTCCCCACGCGAACGAGATAAACCGCTCGGCGGCCATCGAGCGGCAGCCGCCCGACCAGTTCGAGCGGCCCCGCTTGGCGGCCCATCCCGGCGCGCCGCGCCCCCAGCAAGACCAGCACCGAAAGCGCCACGATCGCCAGGAGGGTGACCAGCGTCTCCACCACATAGTGCGCGAGCGGCGACATCCCGGGCCGACGTTATCACCGCTTCTTACGCTTGACGCCCCCTCTTGACGCCCCCGGTCTTGGGGGCTACCAGGCGAGACCCCGTGGCTCTCGTCGTCCAAAAATTCGGTGGTACTTCGGTCGGCAACCTGGACCGGATGCGAAACGTGTCCGAGCTCGCGCTGCGTTGTCAGCGGGAGGGCAACCAAGTCGTGCTGATCGTGAGCGCGATGTCCGGTGAAACCAACCGCTTGTTGGCTCTCGCGCATCAGATTTCGGCCACGCCGGACATGCGTGAGCTCGATTCACTCGCCTCCACTGGTGAGCAAGTGAGCGCCGCGTTGGTCGCGATGACCATCCAGCAGCTCGGTGGCAAGGCGCGCAGCTTCCTTGGTCACCAGGTGCGCATCAGCACGGATGCCGCTTACACCAAGGCGCGCATCCAAAGCATCGAGGGCTCCAAGCTGCTGCAAGCGGTGCAGGGCGGCAGCATCGCGGTGGTAGCCGGCTTCCAAGGCATCGATCCGGACGGCAGCATCACCACGCTCGGCCGCGGTGGCTCGGACACGACCGCGGTGGCCATCGCCGCCGCGATCAAAGCCGACGTCTGCGAAATTTATACGGATGTGGACGGAGTCTATACGACCGATCCGAACATCTGCCCCTCGGCGCGCAAGATCGATCGCATCAGCTACGAAGAGATGCTCGAGCTCGCCTCCTTGGGCGCCAAGGTGCTTCAGATCCGTTCCGTCGAAGTGGCGATGAAATACGGAGTTCCGGTGCACGTACGGTCCTCCTTCAGCGATCGGACAGGAACGATGGTAGTCGGCGAAGAAGGTTTCGAATCAGTGGCCGTGGCAGGCGTCGCCTACGACAAGGGCGAAGCCAAGGTTCAGCTGGTGCGCATGAAGGACAAACCCGGCGTCGTAGCCAAGATTTTTGGCATGCTCGCCGAGCACAACGTCTCGGTCGACATGATCATCCAGAGCCCCTCGCGCGGCGGCAAGGACACGACCGACGTCACCTTCACCGTCGCCAAGTCGGATCTGCCGCGCGCCAAGGAGCTGATCGAGAAGACCGCGGCCGAGTACGGCAGTGAGCCGGTCGAGTACGACCCGGACATCGTCAAGGTGTCGATCGTCGGTCTCGGCATGCGCTCGCACGCCGGTGTCGCGGCCAAGATGTTCGGGATCCTCGCGGGCGAGGGCATCAACATTCAGGCCATCAGCACCAGCGAGATCAAGATCAGCTGTATCATCGCAGCCAAGTACACCGAGCTCGCCGTGCGTGCGTTGCACGAAGGCTTCGGTCTGGACAAGCCGCCCGTCGGCTGAAGCCGCTTGCGGCGGCGTTGCTCCTTGACCGGAGCAGGTCCGCCTGGGACGCTCAATTTCCGTGTCAGAGCCCCCAGACCCGCCGCGCGGTAGGAACTACCTGCCGCCACCACCGGACGACGATGCGCCGGAGTCGGTGCACGTGCCGCGCAACGAGCCGCCGCCGGCCTCGCTCGAAGCGCTCGTGCGAAATCGTCCAGGTGGGCGCCTGCCGACGACCGAACGCGCAGCGTCTTGGCCATGGGTCATCCTGCTGATCGTCGCCATTGGCGCTTGCGCTTACTATCTTGGACTCAGCCACTGAGCTGAAAGCATCGTGACCGGAGCCGAGCCGACACGAGTCTTCGCGCGCGTCGCGATCCCGGTCCCGCTCGGGCAGGCGTTCAGCTACCTCGTGCCCGCGGAGCTGCAGGCCGAGCTGCGCCGAGGCGCGCGCGTGCTGTGCCCGTTCGGGCCCCGGCGTGTGCTCGGGGTGGTGCTCGAGGTCGGCACGGAAGCTCCGGATTTCCCGGTAGACAAGCTGAAGCCGCTGCGCGCGATCGTCGACGCAGAGCCGGTCCTGCAAGACGAGCTGCTCAGCTTCTTACAGGAGCTGGCGCGCTACTACATCGCGCCGATCGGGGCGGTGATCGAGCTCGCGCTGCCCGCCGTCGAACGCACTGCCGCCGAGGCCCTCTCGAAGCGAGAGTCGTTCGCGGTCGAGTCTTTGGGTCGCATGGTGCAGCGCGTGAGCGCGGTGGATGGCGCCGAAGCGGGGGCCAAGCTCGGCGCCCAAGCCCGTGAGATTTTGGAGCATTTGCGCCAGAAAGGGCCCGAAACCACGCCTCAGTTGAGCAAGCTTTGGCCCAATGCACGCGCGGCGGTCAAACGGCTCGAAGCCCTGACGCTGGTCAGTATCGAGCGTGTCGAAGCCCACGCCGATCCGTTCTTTGCCCAGGTGGCTCGAGACACCCCGCCCGAGCTGACTCCGCCCCAGGCCGCGGCGGTCGAGCGCATCACTGTCGCGCTCGAAGGCGCAGAAAAACAGAGCTTCTTGCTCGACGGCGTGACCGCCTCGGGCAAGACCGAGGTCTACTTGCGCGCGGCCGTGCGCGCGCTCGAGCTCGGACGCGGCGCAATCGTACTCGTGCCCGAGATTGCGCTCACTCCGCAACTGGTCACGCGTTTTCGCGCTCGACTCGGTGACCGCATTGCGGTGCTGCACAGCGGCCTGACCGACATTCAACGGCACGCCATGTGGCGCGCGCTGCGCCGCGGGGAGCTCAAAGTCGCGGTCGGCGCGCGCTCCGCGCTGTTCGCGCCCGTGCACGATCTGGGGCTGGTGTGCGTGGACGAAGAGCACGACGGCTCGTTCAAGCAGGAGGAAGGCGTGCGCTATCACGCGCGCGACATGGCCCTGCTGCGCGCGCATCGCGCCGGTGCGGTTTGTGTGCTCGGCTCCGCGACGCCCTCATTGGCCAGCGTTGCGCTGGTGCAAAGTGGTCGGCTCGAGCTT
>Ga0247768_1000640_pt1 | contig 12644 bp, 10 predicted proteins | sample UWRJL016104C6_FD_179944 | JGI IMG/M metagenome (GOLD analysis project Ga0247768, IMG submission 179944) | Plant litter microbial communities from Arlington Agricultural Research Station in Wisconsin, United States - UWRJ-L016-104C-6 | ecosystem: Environmental > Terrestrial > Plant litter >... | reverse complement strand
GAGCCGGTGCGGGTCGCCGACGTGCCGCAGCACGAAGCCGCCGCGCTGACCGGCGTGGCGGCGACGTCGCACGGCATGGACGTCACCGTCCTGCCACACCCGGACGGGATCACCTACCCGTAGCCGGAACGGATCGTTGTGGCCGGGTCGGGTCGTGAGTGTTTCGCGGGGTTCTAACCCCGCGAAACACTCACGACCCCAGCTTGCCCGGGTTCAAGATGCCGGAGGGGTCGACGACGGCCTTCGCCGCGCGCAGGACGTCCATGCCGATCGAGCCGATCTCCGCTTCCAGGTAGGGCGCGTGATCGACGCCGACGGCGTGGTGGTGCGAGATCGTGCCGAGCCCGACGATCGCCTCGCAGGCGGCCTTTTTCGCTTGTGCCCACTGCCCTGTCGGATCGGCCGGATCGCGTGAGGCGAGGACAGTGAAGTACAGCGACGCGCCCGTCTCGTAGGCGTGCGAGACGTGGCACATGATGATCGGCGACCCCAGCGAGTCGCTGAGCGCTGAGCGGACTTCGTCGCGCAGGCGGCTGAGCTCCGACCAGTGCGCGGCCGTCTCGAGTGTCTCCACGCAGACGCCGTTGTCGAGCAGTGCGTCACGCTGGCGTGGCCCGGAGAACCGGCCGCGCAGCCAGGACTCCCCCAGCGAGCGGCCGATCCTGACCGCACCGGCGGCTTTCAGCGCGGCCAGCGCCGCGCCGCGGCGAGCGGAGAACTCGTGCTTGGACGCGCCCTCCCAGCCGACGATCAGCAGGCACGGTTCGGCGATCCCGCGGGCGGCGAGGTACCGCCGCAGAGCCGCGGTCTTCCACCCCGCGTTGAGCGACAGCGACACCTCGGTCTCGTCCGTGTCGGACAACCGCGTGACGTCGGCGAGGACCCGGCCCTGTGCCAAGGCCCGGACGGCGGCCGAGCCGCGCTCCCAGCCGTCGAGCACATAGCCCTCGTACCGGCGCACGACCGGTACCGGCCGCACCCGCACGGCGACCTCGGTGATCACCCCGAGCGTGCCTTCACTGCCGATGGCCAGGTGACGCAGGTCGGGCCCGGCGGCCGAGGCGGGCGCCACACCGAGCCGCCACTCACCCCGGGGAGTCGCCAGCCGCACGGACGAGACCATGTCCTCGAACCGGCCGTAACCGGCGGACGCCTGCCCGGCGGAGCGCGTCGCGGCGAAACCGCCGATGGTCGCCCGTTCGAATGACTGCGGCACATGACCGAGCGTGAAACCGTGTTCGGCGAGTAGCCGCTCGCCGTCAGGCCCGCGCACGCCCGCCTGCAGCACGGCGATCCGCGAAACCGGGTCGACCGAGACGAGCTTGTCGAGCCTTGCCAGGTCGAGTGCGATGACGGCCGCCTTGTCGCCGCGCAGCGCGTTCACCCCGCCGACCACCGAAGTGCCCCCACCGAACGGCACGACGGCGATGTCGTGGCGCACGCAGAGGTCGAGCACTTGCTGGACCTGCTCGGGATCGGCGGGCAGCACCACGGCGTCCGGAACCTGAAGCTCGCCCGCTCCCCGCCAGCGCAGCAGGTCGAGATACGACAGCCCACCGGCACGCCCGAGTCGCTCCGCCGGGGCGAGCAGGACGTTCCGCTCACCGAGCAACGCCACGAGGTCCGCGTGCGTCTCCTCTTTCAGCGCGGACACAGGCACCGTGGGCGCGGGGCCCGCTGGGCTTTCGGTGAGCGCACCGATACGCTGAGTGAGCCACCGCAACGCACGAGCGGGCAGCTGGGCCGCGTCACCGCCCTCGGCCGTCCAGGATCGGCGCAGGCGGTGGTCAACTTCGGTTTTCACCGCTACAGTGTTACACATGTCGACCAAACGTCACACTTCCAGCGCGCTGGCGGACACTCGCACGCGGCAGGCGGCGGCCAGGGTCGCCGACGACGTACTGCTCGACGCCGCCCGGACCTGTGTGCTCGCGGTCGGCGTCCGCCGGACCACGCTGGCCGAGATCTCGCGGACGGCACGGGTAAGCCGGATGACGCTGTACCGCCGCTTCCCGGATGTGCGCAGTGTGCTCGCCGCGTTGATGACCCGTGAGTTCGGCGCGCTGCTGCAGCGCGCCACCGCGCAGGGCATGGAGATGTCCACCGCCCGCGAGCGGCTCGTGACCAGCGCGGTGGTGGCCGTCGGCGCGCTGTCGGGCGACGAACTGTTCCGCACGCTGCTCGACGTCGACCCCGAACTGGTCCTCCCGTACATCGTCGAGCGGCTCGGAGCCACTCAGCGCTTCGCCGAAGGCGTGGTGCTGGCGCTGCTCGCGGCGGGTCACTCGGACGGTTCGATCCGCACGGCCGAGCCCACGGCCCAGGCCCGCTCGATCCTGCTTGTGGTGCAGTCCTTCGCCTTTTCCCTGCGACCCGCGACAGCCGACGTCGGCGAAGCCGACCTGCTCGGCGAGCTGAGACACGTGCTTGACGCGACGTTGCGACCATGATCCCCGGCTCCCTGAACGCGAAACGACGTGAGCGTGAGCTCGACGCGTTAGCGGGCGGCGAGAGAGTCGACCTCGCCGTGGTCGGGGGCGGGGTGACCGGCGTCGGGATCGCGCTGGACGCGGCGTCCCGCGGGCTTTCCGTCGCGCTGGTCGAGGCGCACGATCTGGCCTTCGGCACCTCACGATGGTCGAGCAAGCTGGTCCACGGCGGCCTGCGTTATCTCGCCAAGGGGGATTTCGGGCTGGCCCACGAAAGCGCGGTCGAGCGCGGCATCCTGATGACCCGGACCGCGCCGCACCTGACCCGGGTCATGCCCCAGCTTTTTCCCTTGTACACCAGCACATCGAGGACCCAGCAGGCGTTGATCGCGACCGGCCTGCGGGCGGGTGATGTCCTGCGGCGAGCCGCGCACACCCCCTCCTCGGTCCTGCCAGGGCCGCGCACGATTCCGGCGGCCGAAGCCCTCGCGCTCGCCCCCGGACTGGATCGCACCGGGCTTCGCGGCGCGCTGCTCGGCTACGACGGCGCGCTGACCGATGACGCTCGGCTCGTCGTCAGCCTCGCCAGGACGGCGTCGGCGTTCGGCGCGCTGATCCTGACCAAACTCCGCGCGACCGGGGTCGCCTCGGACCGGGTGTCGTGCCGGGACAAGGTTTCGGGGCAGAGCCTGGAAATCCACGCCCGGCAGGTGATCAACGCGACCGGCGTCTGGGCCGGGGAGCTGGTGCCGTCGGTCAAACTACGGCCTTCGCTCGGCGCGCACCTGGTGCTCGCGGGCAGCACGGCCATGATCGGCGCCACTTCGGTGAACGTCCCGCTGGAGGGCGAGAACAACCGCTTCGTGTTCCTCCTTCCCCAGCCGGACGGCCGCGTCTACCTCGGCCTCACCGACGAGCCGATCACCGGCCCGATCCCGGACGTCCCCAGCGTGCCCGAGTCCGATGTGGACTTCCTGCTGAAGACCGCTTCTTCAGCACTGGCAAGGGAACTGACCCGTGAAGACGTGATCGGTTCTTATGCCGGGCTGCGACCACTGGTCGACCAGGCCGGCCGCAGCGCGGACCTCTCCCGCAAACACGTCGTGCACACCGACGCCAACGGCGTGATCACCGTCGTCGGCGGCAAGCTCACCACATACCGGAGGATGGCGTCGGACGCCGTCGGCGTGGCCCTGTCCGCCACACGCCTGCACGCGGGCCCGGCCCGCACCGATCGTCTGCCGCTGCTGGGTGCCGTTCAGCGCGCGAAGCTGCCCACCATCGACGCGCCGGTCCGCCTGGTCGGCAAGTACGGCTCCGAGGCCCCGCGGATCGCCGCTCTCGGCGAGGTCGACCGCGCCCTGGGTGAGCCGCTGGCCGCCGGCATCGCGATCACCGCGGCGGAGGTCGTCTGGGCCGTCCGGCACGAGGGCGCCCTCGACGCCGAGGACGTTCTCGAACGCCGTACCCGTCTTTCCCTCGTCCCCGCCGACGCCGCCGCGGCGGCCCCTCGTGTCCAGGAACTCGTCGAAAAAGCGCTCGCCGGACTCGGGTGAACCGGGCTTGTTCACCCCGCTGTCCACGCCGGTCCACCACGATGGTGGAAAATAACGCCAGGGCGACCAGCTCGGGTTCACCGGACCCTGCCGGACGACGATCCGGAAGACTGCATCGACGAGGGACCCGAGGATGACTGACAGAACACTGGAGATCGACAGGATCTCCAAGCGCTACGGCGAAATCGTCGCGCTGGATTCCGTCACCTTCGACGTGCGGGCGGGTGAGCTGTTCGGCTTCGTCGGCAGCAACGGCGCCGGCAAGACGACGACCATGCGCATCGCTCTGGGTGTGCTGGCGGCCGACTCCGGCGAGGTCCGCTTCGACGGCAAGCCGATCACGCATCGCACCCGCACGCACATCGGGTACATGCCCGAGGAACGCGGCCTATACCCGAAGATGAAGGTGCTCGACCAGCTCGTCTACCTCGCCGAGCTGCACGGGCTCACCGTCGACGAAGCCCATCAGAGCGCGGAAACCTGGATCGGCAGGCTCGGGCTCGGCAAACGGCGCGACGAAGAGGTGCAAAAGCTCAGCCTCGGGAACCAGCAACGGGTCCAGCTCGCCGCCGCACTGGTGCACGATCCGAGCGTGCTGGTGCTCGACGAGCCGTTCTCCGGGCTCGACCCGATCGCCGTCGACGTGATGACCGAAGTGTTGCGGGAAAAGGCATCCACCGGGGTTCCGGTGGTGTTTTCGAGCCACCAGCTCGACCTTGTCGAGCGATTGTGCGACCGGGTGGGGATCATCCGCGACGGCCGGATGGTGGCCTGCGGCAGCGTGGCCGAGCTGACCGCGGAGGCGGGCAGCCTGCTGGTGGTCACCGCGCCCGAGGCGCCCTCGGACTGGGCGGCGGGGTTACCCGGGGTGCGGGTCGTCTCACAGGACGGCCCGACGGTCGTGCTGGAGCTCGACCACGGCGCCGACGACCAGACCGTGCTCGCCACCGCACTGGGCACCGGGCCGGTCACGGAGTTCAGCCGGCGGCACCGGTCGCTCGCCGACCTGTTCCGCGACGCCGTCAACGAGCCCGGAAGGACCACGGCATGACCACGCCCGGCGACCGCTCGGTCAAGCCGTTCACCGCGGTCCGCATCGTGGCGAAGCGCGAGCTGAACACGCGGCTGCGGACGAGGTCGTTTGTCATCGGCACGGCCGTGATCCTGATCGTGTTCGGCGGGTACTTCCTCTTGCAGGCGACCCTGCTCAGTGGCGCCGGCACCAGCAAGATCGGCCTGACCGGACAGGCCACCGGAATCGCCGACCAGCTGACGTCGGTTTCGCGGGAACTCGGCAAAAACGTCGAAACCGTCACGGTCACCGACCCGGCGGAAGGCCGGAGCGAAATCGAAAGCGGGGATCTCGACGCGCTGCTGTCGGGCACCGTCTCCGACCTCCAGGTGCTGGTGAAATCCGACCTCGACCCGCAGGTGCGCGCGGCGCTGAACTCCATCGCCCAGCAACAGGTGCTGAACGCGAAGCTGCTCGAAGCCGGGGTCGATCCCGCGCAGGTCGCGGCCGCGACGGCGTCCGCCCAGGTCGACGTCACCACGATCACCCCGCCGGACCCGGAGAAAGACCAGCGCATGGTCATCGGGCTGGTCATGGTTTTCCTGCTGTACATGAGCATCACGACCTACGGGACCTTCGTGGCCCAAGGGGTCATCGAGGAGAAGTCGAGCCGGGTGGTCGAGATCCTGCTCTCCACCCTGCGGCCGTGGCAGCTCATGCTGGGCAAGGTGATCGGACTCGGGCTGACCGGGCTGATCCAGCTCGTCATCCTCGCCGGCGCCGGACTGGGCATGGCCACCGCGACCGGCACCCTCACCCTTTCGGGGGTCGCGGCTGGCACGGTGCTGTGGGGCCTGCTCTGGTACGTCCTCGGTTTCTTCTTGTACGCGACCATTTTCGCCGCCGCAGGCTCGCTGGTTTCCCGTCAGGAGGACGCCCAATCCGTCCTGACCCCGGTGACCATGGTGCTGGTGCTCGGCTTTGTCGTCGGGATCAACCTGATGCTCCAGAGCCCCGACGGCCAGGCCACCGCGGTGCTTTCGATGATCCCGCTGCTCTCCCCGGTGCTGATGCCGGGCCGGATCGCCGCGAGCCTCGTTCCCGGCTGGGAAGTCGGCCTGTCGATCGTGCTCACGCTGCTCACGATCGCCCTGTTCACCTGGCTAGGCGGCAAGATCTACCACAACGCGGTGCTGCGCACCGGATCCCGCGTCAAGCTGCGAGAGGCGCTGCGCGGTTAGGCCTTGATCGCGCCGTACCGTTCCAACGCGACCTGGCGTTCGTGGGCGTGTTCCACCATCGGCTCCGGATAGCCCTCGGGCTGGCCTTCCTGGAGCTTCCACGGCTGGTGCACCGCTTTTCCCCGCACCGCACGGAGTTCCGGCACGTACTTGCGCACGTATTCGCCCTGCGGGTCGAACTTCTCGCCTTGGGTCGTCGGGTTGAAGACCCGGAAGTACGGCGCCGCGTCGGTGCCGGAGCCCGCCACCCACTGCCAGTTGAGCTGATTGGACGCCAGGTCGCCGTCGACGAGGTGACACATGAAGTGCCGCGCGCCCCACCACCACGGCAGGTGGAGATCCTTCACCAGGAAACTCGCCACCACCATGCGGATGCGGTTGTGCATCCAGCCCTCGGCCAGCAGCTGGCGCATCCCGGCGTCCACGATCGGGTAACCGGTTCGGCCTTCACACCATTGGTCGAACGCCCTCCGGGCGGCCGCGCCGGTGTCGTGCTGGATCGCGTCGAACCGCTTGTCGTAGTTCTCCCTGGCCGCTTCGGGCCGGTGCCACAACACGTCGGCGTGGAACTCCCGCCACGCGAACTCGCCGCGCAACGAGGCCGCGCCCTGCCGCTCGTCACCGGCGAGGTCCGCCAGCAGCGTCCGGGGATGCACACAGCCCCAGCGGAGATACGGGGACATCATCGTCGTGCCGGGCCTGTCCGGCCTGTCACGGTCTTCGTCGTATTCCCCGACGCTGTCGTCGTGAAAAGCACCCCAAGCCTTGAGCGCAGCTTTTTCACCCGGCTCCGGCAATTTCATTGCGCCGAGGTCCGGTGTTTTGGGCAACTTGACGGACTTCGAGGGCCTGATCCAGTCCACAGTGGACGCGTCGGTGTCGGCGGGCCGCCGCCAGCCGTGCCTCGTCCAGGCCCGGAAGAACGGCGTGAACACCCGGTACGGATCGCCGTCCGGCTTGAGCACCCGGCCCGGCGCGACCGCGTAAGGCGATCCGGTTTCCACCCAATCGATACCCTGCTCGGCCAGCGCCTTGGCGACTTCCGCGTCCCGCCGCCTGCCATACGGCGCCGCGTCGGCACTGACGTGCACGCTTCCCGCGCCGATCTCCTTGGCGACCTGGGCGACCACCTTCACCGGATCTCCGTGGCGCAGCTGCAACCTGCCGCCGAGCTGGTCGTCGAGCGCCCGCAGGCAGCCATGCATGAACGCTATCCGCGGCGCTCCGGCGGGCGTGATGAGCGCGTCGTCCAGGACATACAACGCCAGCACGTTTTTCGAACGCTCCGACGCCGCCAACAGCGCGGCGTGGTCGCCCACTCTCAAATCCCGCCGGAACCAGAGAACCGCCGGTGCTTCGCTCGCCATGCCCCGAGGCTAAGTGGGCCGGTGTCGCCCCGCAGCGCGGACCCCGGACAAGAGGAACGGACCGCTCCTCGTGTATCCGGGGAAGAACGGTCCGTTCTCGGCGCTTTTCGGGAGTGCGGCTGTCAGCGCTCCGACATGCCCACGTAGTCCCTTGCCTTTTCGCCGGTGTAGATCTGGCGCGGGCGGCCGATCTTGGTGGCCGGGTCCTGGATCATCTCACGCCAGTGCGCGATCCAGCCGGGAAGACGGCCCAGCGCGAACAAGACGGTGAAGTACTTGGTCGGGAAGCCGAGCGCCCGGTAGATCAGGCCGGTGTAGAAGTCCACGTTCGGGTACAACTTGCGCTCGATGAAGTAATCGTCCGAGAGAGCCGTCTCTTCGAGCTTCTTCGCGATGTCGAGCAGCTGGTCACCGCCCGCCAGCTTGCCGAGGATCTCGTCCGCGGTGTTCTTGATGATCTTCGCGCGCGGGTCGTAGTTCTTGTAGACCCGGTGGCCGAAGCCCATCAGGCGAACGCCTTTTTCCTTGTTCTTCACGCGGTTGACGTAGTTCGCGACGTCGCCGCCCTCGTTCTTGATGTCCTCGAGCATGTCGAGCACCGCCGCGTTCGCGCCGCCGTGCAGCGGGCCGAAGAGCGCGTTGATACCGGCCGAAATGCTGGCGAACAGGTTCGCCTCGGAGGAGCCGACGAGCCGCACCGTCGAGGTGGAGCAGTTCTGCTCGTGGTCGGCGTGCAGGATGAAGAGCAGGTCGAGCGCCTTGGCGACCTCGGGGTCGACGTCGTAGGGCTCGGCGGGCAGGCCGAAGGTCATCCGGAGGAAGTTCTCCACCAGGCCCATCGAATTGTCCGGGTAAAGGAACGGCTGGCCGATCGACTTCTTGTACGCGTACGCGGCCAGGGTGGGCACCTTGGCCAGCAGGCGGATCGTCGAAAGCTCCACGTTCGGTTCGTCGAACGGGTTCAGCGAATCCTGGTAGAAGGTCGAAAGCGCCGAAACCGCGCTGGAGAGCACGGGCATCGGGTGCGCGTCACGCGGGAAGCCGCCGAAGAAGGCCTTCAGATCCTCGTGCAAGAGCGTGTGGCGCTGGATCTTGCCGGTGAAGTCGTCGAGCTGCGCCGGGGTCGGCAGCTCGCCGTAGATCAGCAGGTACGAGACCTCGATGAAGGTCGACTTCTGTGCCAGCTGCTCGATCGGGTAACCGCGGTAGCGGAGAATCCCCTCGTCACCGTCGATGTAGGTGATGGCCGAGGACGCGGCGCCCGTGTTGACGAACCCCGGGTCGAGGGTGATGTACCCCGTCGAAGCCAGCAGCTTCCCCAGCTCGATTCCCGGAGCGCCTTCGACCGGGTGGACCACCTTCAGCTCGTGCTCGCCAGTCGGCAGGCGTAGCGAAACGGTTTCGCCGCCGGACGTCGCGTCGGACATAGAAGTCCCTCTCACGTTTGCACGGGCCGGCGGCGCCTGTAGGTTCCACAGGCAGCCATATGTTCAGGCGAGGAGGCCATGGGCCTCGCTGCACACCGCCCCGCTGGGGTATGAATTCTCCCCACCACGCTAGTCCAGGAACAGGGGTCGGCGCAGCCGACACGTTCCCCATACCGGCCGCTTTGGGACCAGGTTCACACAGCTGAGGCCATATCCCGCGCCGTGGGCGGCTCCGCGCCGCTCCTGGAGACGGTAATAGCCGCCGCCTTCGCCGCATAAGTGAGCGCTTCCCGCCATTCCGGCGCACCCAAGGTGGTGATATCCGCAACATTTCTCTGGTGCATCCAGGCCAATAATGCGCCCTGGACCGTGTCGCCGGCACCGATGGTGTCCACCACTTCCGCCCGCGCGGACGGCACCTGCGCGACCTCGCCCGCCGCGGTGACGACCGAGATGCCCGCCGCCCCGCGGGTGAGCACGACCGCGTCCACACCGGACGCCACCCACGACTTCGCGGCTTCCACCGCGTCGGCGCCCGAAGCCAGCCACTCGGCGTCGTCGTCGGAGAGTTTCAGGAGCCGGACAAATGGCAGCCAGGAAGCGAACCGGGCGCGGTAGGCGGCCGGGTCGTCGATCAACGCCGCCCTGATATTGGGATCCAGCGCCGTCAGCACACCACGGGCGGATTCGCGGCGCAGGATCGCCTCGTACGCCGTCACTCCCGGCTCGAGCACCATGCCGAGCGTGCCGAGGGACAGCATGGTCACCCCGTCGGGCAACGGGCCGGGATCGGTGAACAGTCTGTCCGCGGTGCCGTCGGTGTAGAAGGAGTAATGCGCCGCACCCTTCTCGTCGAGCGCGACCACCGCCAGCGTTGTCGGCTCGTCGCCGCGTTGCAGCAACTCGCTGTCCACTCCGGACGCGTGCAAGCGGGCGACAAGCGCCTCACCGAAGCGGTCCTTGGAGACCCGCGAAAGGAAAGCGGACGGGACGCCCAGCCGGGCCGCCGCCAGCGCGACGTTGTACGGGCCACCACCGAGCCGGGGTATCAGCGCCCGCAGTCCACCGTCCACAGTGGAATCAAGGGGTTCACCCGGGACAAGGTCGACCAGTGCTTCTCCACCCACCACGATCACGGGCGTGATGCTACAGCCAGCCCGCCGAGCAGAAGCTCTGACAACGCGACAAAAGCGTCGGCGTCCGACACCCCAGTCCGCGCGCCGATCACCCCGGTCTGGATGCCTTCGATCAGCAGCCCGGCCATTTCGGCGATCAGGCTCGCGTGCACGTCCCGGAAGACACCGTCGGCCACTCCCTTGGCGATGAACGTCCGGATCCGGCTCGCGGCCGCGCGGCTGTTCAGCTCGTAGGTCGCCCGCGCCGGCGCGAACTCGGCGATGTCGGTCATGAACACCGCGGACGCCCGGTTCAGGTACTCGGAGATCCCCGCCAGGTACTCCCCGATGATCTCGCGCGCGTCGTCGATGCCTTCGAGCCGCTTCTCCAGCAGATCCGCGGCGCCCTTGAAGAAGTGCGCCACCACCTTGACCGCGAGCTGCTCCTTGCTCGGCGCCAGCGCGTAGAGCGTCGACTTGGAGCACCGCATCCTGCCCGCCAGCTCGTCCAGGGTGAATTGCGCGAAGCCTTCGCCGAGGAACAGTTCTTCGAGTTCGGCGAGCAATGCCCGCTGCCGGGCCGTGGGTTGCCTGCGCGTGGCCGGAGCGGGCAGCGGCGCCCGTGACGGGGCGGCATCGACGTTCGCCATCTGCTCACCGTATTCGCCTCAAGTGACCCCTGTTCCGCCCCATAGCCTGCGGACACCAACTACGGTACTATAAATGAGCCCACAGTACTGTTTTCAGTACTTATAGCTCCCGCGCGGCCCAGCTTCCGGAGGAACCATGCCGGCCGAACGACTGCTTCCCACCACCGAAGCGAAGGACCTGGTCTCGCTGGCCACCGACATCGCCCGCGAAGAACTCGCGCCGCTGGCGGCCAAGTACGAAGAGGCCTCGCAGTTCCCGCGCGAGCAGTTCCGGATCCTCGGCAAAGCCGGGCTGCTGGGCCTGCCCTACGCCGAACACTGGGGCGGCGGCGACGTGCCGTACGAGGTGTACCTGCAGGTGCTGGAGGAGATCGCCGCCGCGTGGATGTCGGTCGGCGTCGGCCTTTCGGTGCACACGATGTCCTGCTACGCCTTGGCCCACTACGGCACGGAAGAGCAGCGCGATCGCTGGCTGCCCACGATGCTGGAAGGCGACCTTCTCGGCGCCTACGCGCTCTCCGAGACCCACGCCGGCTCCGACGCGGCCGCCTTGTCCACCAAGGCCCGGCTCGACGGCGATCACTACGTGGTCAACGGCACCAAGGCGTGGATCACCCACGCGGGTGAGGCCGATTTCTACACGACGATGGTCCGAACGAGTGACACCGGCAGCTCCGGCATCTCCTGCCTGCTCGTCGACGGCGCGACCCCGGGCCTGTCCGCCGCGAAGCCCGAACGCAAGATGGGGCTCACCGGGTCGACCACCGCCCAGCTGCTGTTCGAAGGCGCCGAAGTGGACGCCGACAGGCTGATCGGCGACGAAGGCGTCGGGCTGCGGATCGCGCTCTCGTCCTTGAGTTCCGGCCGGCTTGGCATCGCGGCCTGCGCTGTCGGGCTGGCCCAGGCCGCATTGGACGAAGCCGTCGCCTACGCCAAGGGCCGGAGCCAGTTCGGGAAGCCGATCATCGAGTTCCAGGGCGTCGAGTTCCTGCTCGCCGACATGGCCGCGACCGTGGAGTCTTCGCGGGCGATGTACCTGGACGCGGCCCGCCGCCGGGACCGCGGCATGCCGTTCCAGCGGCAGGCGTCGATCGCGAAGCTCGTCGCCACCGACGGCGCGATGCGGGTGACGACCGACGCCGTCCAGGTGCTCGGCGGCGCCGGGTACACCAAGGACTTCCCCGTCGAGCGCTACATGCGTGAGGCGAAGGTGCCGCAGATCTTCGAGGGCACCAACCAGATCCAGCGCCTCGTCATCGCCAGGGAACTCCGCGCTTCGTGAGTGGCCGCGGCCACTCACGACCACTCACGAAGGCGCCGGGTCAGCGTTCCTGGTAGCGGCGCTCGGCCACCACGCCGACGCCCTTGCTGTCGTCGAAGTGGTAGACGTCCTTGCCTCGCACGAAGACCCGCATCGCACGGTTCATCACGTCCAGCGGGTCACCGGACCAGATCACGATGTCGGCGTCGAGACCCGGCTTGAGCGAGCCGATTTTGCCGTCCAAGTCCAGTATCGAGGCCGGGTTGACGGTCAGGGCGCGCAACGCGACGTCCGGGTCCAAGCCGTCCTTGACGGCCAGCGCCGCCTGGTAGACGAGGAAGTTGATCGGGATCACCGGGTGGTCGGTGGTGATGGCGATCTTGACCCCGGCCCTGGCCAGGATCCCCGCCGACCGCAGGGTGCGGTTGCGGACCTCGACCTTCGTGCGGGTGGTGAACAGCGGCCCGAGGATCACCGGGATGCCGCGCTCGGCCAGCAGGTCGGCGATGAGGTACCCCTCGGTGCCGTGGTTGATGACCAGCTTGTAGCCGAACTCGTCGGAGAGCCGGATCGCGGTGACGATGTC
>Ga0247768_1000639_pt1 | contig 12665 bp, 13 predicted proteins | sample UWRJL016104C6_FD_179944 | JGI IMG/M metagenome (GOLD analysis project Ga0247768, IMG submission 179944) | Plant litter microbial communities from Arlington Agricultural Research Station in Wisconsin, United States - UWRJ-L016-104C-6 | ecosystem: Environmental > Terrestrial > Plant litter >... | reverse complement strand
GTAAACGAGCTTCGAAATGATGCCGGTGGCGTCCACGTTCGATTGTTTGAGCATTCCGGTGAGGCCGGTCTTCTCGATCAGCGCCGAAAAACCGAGCCGGCCCAGAATCATGCTCAGCGCCTTGGAAACGGCTTTCGCGATAAGCCAGCCGATCAGCAGGATGATCAGGAATCCGACGAACTTGGGAACGAAGGTGGCCACCAGATTCCACGCCTGGCCCAGGCCGTCTTTGAGCTGTTGGCCCAGCTGGTCCTCCTCGTGGTGATGATTTCTCTCTGTGCCCAATCGTTTACCCAGGGGCATGGGCCCGGCAACTCGGCTAACCACGATTGGGTGAGAAGACTGGCGAGGAAGATCGACACAGGCCATAGTTGTCTTACCGGTGGGGACCGGGGAGACGAGGCCGTCCGGCGCGGTGGAAACCACCAGCGCCGGGCGGCCTCGAGCATTCCCCGGCAAAACTGTTTTTTTACGCGGCTTTCAGCGCGTCCCGCAGCTTCACCTTCGCCCCCGTCCGCATGACGGCGTTGTTATACACCCGCCCGGCGAACCAGATCAGCCCCGGGATCAGGGCCACGACGAGCAGCACCGAGAGCGCCGCCTCCCAGACCGGCACCCCGCCCATCGCGAGCCGCATCGGCATCAGCGTCGGCGAGAACATCGGGATCAGGGAAAGCACCTCGACGAACGAGTTGCCCGGATCGGTGGGCAGCACGCTCACGCCCACGATGTAACCGGCGATGACGAACATCAGCGCCGGGGTCACCGCACCGCCCACATCCTCCTGCCGCGAGACCAGCGCGCCGAGTGCGGCGAACACGATCGAGTACATGAAAAAGCCGAGCAGATACCAGACGATCAGCCAGACGACCGTGCCCAATGCGGCGGACAGGGAAATGGTGAGCACCCCGGTCGCCAATCCCGCGACTATCCCCACCCCGCCGATCAGGATCATTTGGATCAGCCCCATGGTCCCGATTCCGAGCACCTTCCCGGCCATCAGCTGCCAGGGCCGGATTGTCGAAAGCAGCAATTCGACGACCCGGCTCGTCTTCTCTTCGACCACGCCCTGCGCGACCATTTGGCCGTTCAGCATCAGCGAAATGTAGATGAGGACACCGGCGATGATGCCGAGCACCAATTGCTGCCCGTTGTAGTCGTAGGGCTGTTCCATCGGCCGTACTTCGACCTTGGCCGCCGCGACGTCGGCGCTCACCTTCGCCGGATCACCGCCGAGCGCGGTGATCTGCTGGCTGAGCTCCAATTGACCGGCCAGTACGTTGAAGGCGTTTTTCAGCTGGGCGTCGAGGTCTTTCTTGACCACGACCTGCAGGCTCTTGCCGTCCCCGATGAGCAGTGCGTCGATCGAGCCGTCGGAGACCTTCGCCCGGCCCGCCGCTTCGTCGGCGACCGTCGTGGTGTCGATCGACTCGCCGATCGCCTTCCCGCTGGCCTGCAACGGCGCCGACAGCGCCGCGGCCGGGCCGGTGACCCCGACTGTGGCGTCGGCACCACTACCACTGAGCAGCTTGAGCACCACGGTCGAGCCGATGATCAGCACCAGCATGACCACCGTGCTGACGAGGTAGGCCTTGGACCGCAGCCTGGTACCGATCTCACGCGAGGCCACCAGGCCGATCGCGGCGAGCGGGCCGAGCCGGACGTTCGGGTTCTGGGCGGGCGTGCTCATGCCGCTGTCTCCTCGGTGACGACGTGGCGGAAAAGTTCGGTCAGCGACGGCAGGCGATGCGCGAACTCGTGCACCGGGCCGGTGTCGAGCGCCGCCCTCAGCACCGCCTGGTCGTCGGCGCCGGGCGCCAGTTCGAGTTCGGTCTTCTCGCCGTGGCGGCCGCGCTGGGTGACCCCCGGCAGCTGGTCCGCCCAGCCGTCCGGCGCCTGGGGCGCGTGCACGATCAGGCGCACCGCGCCGCCCGCCCGCAGCTCGTCGACCGTGCCGGAGGTGACCATCTGCCCGTTCCGGACGATGCCGACACGGTCGCAGAGCCGCTCGACGAGGTCGAGCTGGTGGCTGGAGAACACCACCGGCACACCGTCGTCGGCCTTCTCCCGGAGCACCTGGCTCATCACGTCGACGGCGACCGGGTCGAGGCCCGAGAACGGCTCGTCGAGCACCAGGATTCGCGGGTTGTGCACCAGCGCGGCGGCCAGCTGCACCCGCTGCTGGTTGCCCAGGCTCAGTTTCTGCACTTCGTCGTCGCGGCGCGCGGCGACCCCCAGCCGCTCGGTCCACACCCCGACGGCCCGCTTCGCGTCGGCCTTCGACATCCCGTGCAGGCGGGCCAGGTAGGTCAGCTGCTCGGCGACCTTCATCCTCGGATACAGGCCGCGCTCTTCGGGCATGTACCCGATGTGCCGCCGCGTCTCGACGGTGATCGGCTCACCGTTCCAGCGAACCTGCCCCGAATCACTCGACAGCACCCCCAGCGCGATGCGCATGGTGGTCGTCTTGCCGGCTCCATTGCTCCCCACGAAGCCGAAAAGCTCCCCGGCCCGGACGTTGAAGGTCATGTCCCGCAGCGCGACCGTCGCGCCATAGGACTTGGAGACCGCGTCGATCTCCAGTAGTTGGTCTGCCATGTCCGTTTCTCCCCACGCGCCCGTCGGGCGCTCGATAATGTGATATCACTATGATAGATTCCTGCCATCGGCGCAAGTCGGCGGCACGACCTCGGCAGCACAACCAAAGGGGCAGGCACTCATGACCACCAAGACTCCGGACGAACCACTCGTCGACATGCCGGCTCCGCAGACCAGGGAACGAGTGGTCCAGGCGGTCCGCGGCTCGGTGATGCTCGGCGTCTCACTGTTGCTGATCTTCGGCGGCCTCGCGCTGATCGCACTGGGGATCGTCCGGCTCGCCGATGGCGGCGGCTCGACGCTGTTCATCCTCGGCATCGTGGCGCTGCTCGCCGGGATCCTGCTGGCCTGCGGCCTCACCGCGGTCGCACCCGGCGAAGCGCGCGTGGTCCAGTTGCTCGGCCGCTACATCGGCACCCTGCGCGCGGACGGCCTGCAGTGGGTGAATCCGTTCGCCACCCGGCACCGCGTCTCCACCAGGATCCGCAACCACGAGACCGACGTCGCGAAGGTCAACGACCTCGACGGCAACCCCATCGAGATGGCCGCGGTCGTCGTCTGGCAGGTCCAGGACACCGCGCAGGCCGTGTTCGAGGTCGACGACTTCGTCGAGTTCGTCGCCATCCAGACCGAGACCGCCGTCCGGCACATCGCCAACAGCTACCCGTACGACACGCACGGCGGCGGGGGATTCTCCTTGCGCGACAACGCCGACGAGATCACCGAGAAGCTCGCCACCGAGATCGCCGCGCGGGTCGCGTCGGCCGGGGTCAAGGTCATCGAATCGCGGATCACCCACCTCGCCTACGCCCCGGAGATCGCGCACGCGATGCTGCGGCGCCAGCAGGCGGGCGCGGTGGTGGCCGCACGCCAGACGATCGTCGAAGGCGCGGTCGGCATGGTCGAGATGGCACTCACCAAGCTCGCCGAGCACGACGTCGTGGAGCTCGACGAGGAGCGCAAGGCCGCCATGGTCAGCAACCTCCTGGTCGTGCTCGTCGGGGACCGTGACACCCAGCCGATCGTCAACACCGGGTCCCTCTACTAACCCATGCCGGCAGAACGCAAGAAGCTCCTGCTGCGGCTGGACCCCGCCGTGCACGACGCGCTGGCGCGGTGGGCCGCCGACGAACTGCGCAGCACCAACGCGCAGATCGAGTTCCTCCTGCGGAAAGCGCTGGCCGACGCGGGCAGGCTCCCCCGCGACGTCGGCGGGATCCGGCCGCGGGGCAGGCCGCCGAAGATGTCCGCCGAAGCCGAACCGGAAGAAGGTACGACCGATGAAAGCGCCTGAATCCTTGCCAGCGGAACTCTTCCTGCTCGCCTACGACCCCCGCAAAGGCAAGCTGACCCAGCGCGCGCACCTCGGCTACCTGCTGCGCGCGGCGGCGCTCGCCGAGTTGCTACTGGGCGGCCAGATCGTCGAAACCGACGGGAAGGTGAACCCGGGCAAGGCGAAAGCCGGCGCACCGGATCCCTTGTCGCGCACCGTCTTGGGCCAGGTCACCGAAACACCGGGCAAGAAGTGGCACCACTGGATCCGCAAGGACTACCGCGCCGCGGTCGGGGTGGTCCGGGACCAGCTCGAAGCCGATCGGGTGATCAAGGTCGAGAAGTACCGGGTGCTCGGCCTCTTCCCCGGCACCCGCGTCACCCTGCGGCAACCCCGGGTCGCGAGCCGGCTCGTGAGCCGCGTCGGCAGCACCGTGCGGGGAAGCCAGCCACTCAGCCGGATGGACCCCCGGGACGCGACGCTGACCGCGCTCGTCACCACCGCCGGGCTGAACGTCGTGCTCAGCCGCGCGCAACGACGTCAGGCCAAGACCCGGATCGCCCAGCTCAACGAAATCGCCGGGCCGGTGCCCGCCGCGCTCCGCAAGGTGATCCGCGACGCCAACGCCGCTGCCGCCAGCAGCGGCTGAGGCGGACGTAGGATCGCGGGACCATGGCAGAGGCGAACACCCAACGACGGACTCCCAAGCACCACGGCCTGTCCGCGCGCACGCTGAGGCGGCTGGAAGGCGCCACCGGCCGCCTCGCTTCGGCGAGCATGGCCGCGATGGAGGAGCGGCTGCCCTGGTTCGTCCGGATGCCCGCCGACCAGCGCGCCACCGTCCTGCTGATCACCCAGACCGGCGCGGCCGGGTTCATCGACTGGCTGCGCGACTCGCAGGAGGCGCTGAAACTCACCACCGAGGCGTTCCGCGGCGCGCCGACCGACCTTTCGCGCTGGATCAGCCTCCGGCAGGCCGTCGCGCTGGTGCGGCTCGCCATCGAGGTCTTCGAGGAGCAGCTCCCGGCTTTCGCCGCGAACGAGGCCGAACGCGCCGCGCTCATCGAGGGAATCCTCAGGTACGGCAGGGAGATCGCGTTCGCCACGGCCAACTCCTACGCCGCGGCCGCCGAGGCCCGCGGCGCGTGGGACGCACGGCTGGAAGCGCTCGTGGTCGACGGCATCGTGCGTGGTGACGCCGAGGAGTCCGTGCTCTCGCGGGCCGCGGCGCTCGGCTGGGACCCCGCCGCGAACGCGACCGCGCTGGTCGGCAACCCGCGCTCGGACGACCCGCCGACGGTGGTGTTCGAGGTCCGCAGCCGCGCCGCGCGCGTCGGGCGCCCGGTGCTGCACTCCGTTCAGGGCTCCCGGCTGGTCGTCATCGTGGGCGGCCCGACCGACGGCGACGTCAAGGACCGGGAGATCCTGGAGAAGATGTCGGTGGCGTTCGCCGAAGGGCCGGTCGTGGCCGGGCCGACGGTCTCGACGCTGGCGGAGGCGCATTACAGCGCCGTCGAGGCGTTGTCCGGGCTTCGCGCCGTCGTCGGCTGGCCCGGCGCGCCGCGCCCCGCGAGATCGGCCGACCTCCTGCCCGAGCGGGCCCTGTCCGGCGACCCCGAAGCGGAGCGGCTGCTGATCGAGGAGATCGCGAAGCCGCTGGAGGACGCGGGCCCGACGCTGCTCAAGACCGTCGAGACCTATCTGGAGAGCGGTGGCGTGCTGGAGACCTGCGCCCGCCTGCTCTTCGTGCACCCCAACACCGTCCGGTACCGCCTGCGCAAGGCGGCCGACCTGACCGGCTGCAACGCCGCCGACCCCCGCGACGCGCTGGTACTGCGTGTCGCGCTGACCGTCGGCCGCCTCGCCCGCTCTCGCGGCCTCTGGTGACCCTCCGGCTGGCGAATCGGGGTTGACAGGGACACCAGTGACATACTTCACTGCAAAATGTGCTTGAACCCGACAAGGCTTTTGGGTTGCCTACCGGGTTCTTCGGGGTGCTTTTGGAGGAATCCTCCAAAAGCGGGCGCCGGACTTGGTGAACCCCGACATCACGGCCCAGGCCCCTGACCGTGTTCCCTAAAGGACGTGACAGCAGTTCTCGCGCCCGGACAGGGCTCCCAGGCTCCCGGCATGTTCATCCCCTGGCTCGAACTCGACGGCGCCCGCGCGCGGGTCGAGGGCTGGTCCGAGCGTGCCGGGCTCGACCTGGTGCGGCTCGGGACCGAGGCTGACGCCGAGGAGATCCAGGACACCGCGATCACGCAGCCGCTGATCGTCGCGCTGTCCCTCCTCGCCTACGAGCACCTGGGCGTCGAGGTCCCCGCCGCCGCGCCGGTGGCCGGGCACTCGGTCGGTGAACTCGCCGCGGCGGCGATCGCCGGGGTGCTGACCGCCGAGGACGCCGTCGCGCTGGCCGCCGTTCGTGGCGCCGAGATGGCGAAGGCCTGCTCCCTCGAACCCACCGGCATGGCCGCGGTGATGCTGGGCGACCCCGATGAGGTCGTCGCCTGGCTGGCCGGGCACGGCCTGGCCGCGGCGAACCGCAACGGCGCCGGTCAGATCGTCGCCTCGGGCGCCGCCGACGCCATCGCGAAGATCGTCGAGGAGCCCTTGGCGGGCACGAAGGTCCGCGGGCTGAAGGTCGCCGGGGCGTTCCACACCGCTTACATGGCCCCCGCCCAAGAGGCGTTGCGCGACTACGCGAAGGGCATCACGCCCCAGGACCCCACGCGGCCGTTGTTGTCCAACGTGGACGGTAAGGTGGTCGCGAGCGGCGCCGAGTACCTCGAGCGCCTCATCAGTCAGGTCACCAGCCCGGTGCGCTGGGACCTGACCATGGACGGCCTGGTCTCCCTCGGTGTCACGAGCACCTGGGAACTGCCGCCCGCCGGCACGCTGACCGGACTGGTCAAGCGCCAGCTCAAGGGCACCGTGACCACGACCATCGCACTGAAGACCCCAGCCGATCTGGCGAAGCTTCAGGAGCAGGAGGACGCTTCGTGACCGACCGACCGACTTTGCGCCAGCAGCAGGGCCCCACCGGCTCCCGGATCCTCGGGGTGGGCAGCTTCCAGCCGGAGCGCATCGTCACCAATGATGATCTTTCGAAGATCATGGAGACCGACGACCAGTGGATCCGCGACCGGGTCGGCATCATCGAGCGCCGGTTCGCGGACAAGGACGAGTCCCTCGTCGACATGGCCGTCAAGGCCGGTGTCAACGCGCTGGCCGACGCGGGCGTCGATCCGTCCGAAGTGGACACCGTGATCGTGCCCAACTGCACGATGCCCTCGCTGATCCCGAACGCCGCCGCCCAGGTCGCCGACCGGATCGGTATCAAGGCCCCCGGCGCGTTCGACCTCAACGCGGCCTGCGCCGGCTTCTGCTACGGCGTCGGTGTCGCCTCGGACCTGATCCGGGCCGGCTCCGCGGGCAAGGTGCTGGTCATCGGCGCGGAGAAGCTGACCGACTCGGTCGACCCGACCGACCGCGCGAACGCGATCATCTTCGCCGACGGCGCCGGCGCGGCGCTCATCGGAGGCTCCGACACCGCCGGCATCGGCCCGGTCACCTGGGGCAGCGCGGGCGACCTCGTCGACCTGATCCACATGCGCGAGCAGCGCTACATCTACCAGGAGGGCCAGGCGGTCTTCCGCTGGGCCACCACCCAGATCGCGCCGATCGCGCTGCGCGCCCTCGAACTCGCCGGGCTCTCCCCGTCCGATGTGGACGTCCTGATCCCGCACCAGGCCAACCTGCGCATCGTCGAGGCGATCGCGAAGCGGCTGCGCGCCAAGGGCGCCCGTGAAGAGATGGTCGTCGCCGACGACATCCGATACTCCGGCAACACCTCGTCCGCCTCGATCCCCCTCGCGCTGGACCACATGCGCAAGGCGGGCACCGCGAAACCGGGCGATGTGGTGCTGGCCGTCGGTTTCGGCGCCGGGCTCTCCTACGCCGGGCAAGCCTTCATCTGCCCGTGAGTGATACTTCCCCCCGCGGGCCCATGCCCGCGGGGATCGACCGAGAACACCGAGAAAGGGAACACCCAGTGGCAGACAACGCAGAAATCCTTGCCGGCCTCGCCGAGATCGTCGAAGAGGTCGCCGGTGTGGCGCAGGACGACGTCACCGCCGAGAAGTCCTTCGTGGACGACCTCGACATCGACTCGCTTTCGATGGTCGAGATCGCCGTCCAGGCCGAGGACAAGTTCGGCGTCAAGATCCCGGACGACGAGCTCGCCAACCTCAAGACCGTCGGCGACGCCGTGAACTACGTTTCCGCGAACCTCAAGTAACACACCAGAGGCGCCGACCTTGGGAGATTCCATGAGCAACATCGACGTCGTGATCACCGGATTGGGCGCGACCACGCCCCTCGGCGGAGACGTCGCGTCCACCTGGGACGGTCTGCTGGCCGGGAAGAGCGGGATCGGTCCCCTCGTGGCCGACTGGGTCGAGAAGTTCGACCTGCCGGTCAAGATCGGCGCGCAGCTCGCCGAGGACCCGACCGAGCGGCTCCCCCGCGTGCAGGCACGCAGGCTGGACCGTTGCGAGCAGGTGGCCGTCATCGCCGCCCGCGAAGCGTGGGCGGACGCCGGCTTCACCGTGCCGACCGACGACCACCAGGACGTGGAACCCGAGCGCCTGGGAGTGGCCATCGGCACCGGTGTCGGCGGACCGGTCACCCTCATCAACCAGTTCGGCCTGCTTCAGGAACACGGCATCCGGAAGGTCTCACCGCTGACCGTCCCGATGCTGATGCCGAACGGCCCGGCCGCGCACGTCGGCATCGAGCTGAAGGCCCGCGCCGGGGTGCACTCCCCGGCGTCGGCCTGCGCCTCCGGTGCCGAAGGCATCGCGACGGGCTACGAAATGATCCGCTCCGGGCGGGCCGACGTCGTGGTCGCCGGTGGTGCCGAAGCCTGCATCCACCCGATCACCCTGGCCGGTTTCGCCCAGGCCCGCACGGTCTCGACCCGCAACGACGACCCGGCGCGCGCGTCGCGGCCGTTCGATGTCGACCGGGACGGCTTCGTGCTCGGTGAGGGCTCCGGTGTCGTCGTGCTCGAACGCGCGGACCTCGCGAAGGCCCGTGGGGCACGGATCTACGCGACGCTGAGCGGGTTCGGCATCACCTCGGACGGTTACCACATCACCGGTAACCACCCCGAGGGCATCGGCCAGATCGCGGCCATGCGCACCGCCATCGAGATGGCCGGCCTGACCGCCGCGGACGTCGGTCACGTCAACGCGCACGCCACCTCCACGGTGGTGGGCGACATCGGCGAGGCCGCCGCCATCCGGGCCGCGATCGGCGACCACACGGTCGTCACCGCGCTCAAGGGCGCGCTCGGCCACCTCGTCGGCGGGGCGGGCGCGGTGGAAGGCATCGCGACGATCCTCGCGATCTACCACGGCCTGATCCCGGCCACGCTCAACCTGGACAACCTCGACCCGAAGGTCCAGCTGGACGTCGTCTCGGGCGAGCCGCGCAAGGCCGACCTGAGTGCCGCGCTGAGCAACTCGTTCGGCTTCGGCGGGCACAACACCGCCCTGCTGTTCACCGCGGCCTGAGTCGTCCCACGCCCCTTGTGAGCGTTCCGGCCGGTTCTAACCGGCCGGAACGCTCACAAGCCCTGGTCACGCCGTCAGCACTTTTCGTGTTCGGGGGCGTTCGTGGTGGTGATGTCGACACGCAGGCTGCCGCTCTCCATGACGACCGGCAGCGTCAGCCGCCAGCGGATGCAGGGCTCCGGCATGCCGACGGGGGCGTCCTTGACGTCCTGGACGCTGGTGAACCCGACCAGGACCCGCAGCTGGCCCACCCCGACCGTCTCGATGCGGTACGCCAGGATGCTGCCGTCGTAGGTCGACTTGTAGTCGGACTTCCACTCGGCCTCGGTCTTCGTCGCGCGCCGGTCCGCGCTCACGGCCGCGGTCCAGAGGCGGTAATCCCGCTTGTTGATGGAGTCGAAGTAGTTCTGCAGCAAAGCCCGGACGGCCGCGGACTGCGGGTGGACCGCGGCGTCGGTGGTCAGCCCGACGGCCTTGGGGCCGGGCTGCTGAGCGGGCGGCAGCGTGGTCGTCACCGGGGCCGAGGAGTTCAGGCTCTGCCCCGGGGTGTCCGCGCTGACCGGGCGATACAGCTCACGTGCCAGCAGCCCGCCGCCGATGGTCAGCGAGAGCAGCACGATGAGGGTCGGTATCAGCCACCTTTGCCTGGCGGGTGTCGAGGTGGTCACCCCGCCAGGCTATCCGCTAGCCGACCTGATGGAGCCAAGTGACCGGGGCTCCGTCCCCGGCGTGGCGAAACGGCTCCAGCGCCTCGTCCCAGTTCGCGCCCAGCAGCTCGTCGAGCTTGTGGGCGAGATGTTCGCCCGCACGACTGCGCGCGACCAGGGAACGCAGCTGGTCCTCGCCCACGACGATATCGCCGTTGGCGCTGGTGCGGCCGTGCCAAAGGCCCAGGCCGGGGGCGAAACAGAACCGTTCGCCGTCCACTCCGGAGCTCGGCTCCTCGGTGACCTCGAACCGGGTCATCGGCCATGCTTTCAGCGCGGACGCCAGCTTCGCGCCGGTGCCCGAAGGCGCGCGCCAACCGCATTCGGCGCGCAACTGACCCGGATTGGCCGGCTGGGCCGTCCATTTCAGGTCCACTCGGGCACCAATCGTGCCCGAAATCGCCCACTCGACGTGCGGACATACCGCAGACGGCGACGAGTGGACGTACACCATGCCACGGGTGCTGCCACGGGTGCTCACTGTCTGACCTCCGCTACTCGACGAGGGGCGTCTTCCCCTACGACCTCGCAAGTACGGCTTTCACTGCTGCATTCGTGGCGCGTCCGAGACGCGGTGAGCACATTGTGCACCCCAACCGTGCACTTTGGCCACACGAACACCAGAAGTCTCATCACCGGCACCCGGCCGGACCCATTATGTCGGCCGTGACCTCGGTCACGTCAACAGGGCGTATCCGGGACGGGCAACCCGGGCACCACGATCGATGGTCACCCGGCCAGGTGATACCCACCTGCGGGGCTGAATCGGTTTCGCACGCTAGCGTGGGGCCTGGTCAGGGAGTTTCGGACGACGGCCCCGGCCGAGAAGACGGATCCGGGTGAGTCCGGGCGAAAAGATTGGGGAGGGCAGGCGGTGCGGCTCGTACGTCTGGCGCGGCAACCTTCCCGGGTCGCCGAGGACATCCGCGCGGCCCTGGCCTCCCTCGGACGCGGCAACACCATCGTGGGCGGCATCTCGCTGCTCGGCGTGCGCCCGCTGGGCGGCAGCAACGCCCTCGACGGCTACACCCTCGACGCGGTCGTCCTGCTCCCCCGCGGCATCCTGCTCGTCATCGGCGTGGACCTGCCGGACCCGGCTATGCGGCTGGAGGCACCGCTGGAGGGTCCTTGGAAGGCCGACGGCTGGCCGCTCACCGTCGCCGGGGAGGACACCGTCAACCCGGCGACCAAGGCGCTCGCCCTCGCCCAGCTCGTCACCGTCAGGCTGGCGGAGGCGCACCCGTCGGCGGGCTCGGTCGGCACGGTGATCGCGGTCGGGCCGTTCGTGGAGCACGTCGACCAGCCCGCCGCCGATCTGTCGGGCAGTGTGCGCGTCCTGCACCCGAACCCGACAAGCATGCTCGCCGCGACGGTCTCGCTCTCGACGGCGAGCCGCCCCCGCTCGGCCGACGAAGTCCGGGCGTTGTTGAAGACGCTGGCGCCGGACGCCCCGGTGCTGTCCGACGAAGCGCTCCACGCCGAAGGCTTCCGGCCGGGCGGCGACGAGCCGACCGTCATCCGCGAGAACCCGCTGATCAGCAACACCCAGGCGACGGCCGAACCGGTGGCACCCCCGCCGCCGGTGAAGGTGACCGAGCCCAAGCCGCCCAAGCTCCCCAAGCCACCCAAGGAACCGAAGCTGCCCAGACAGCCCAAGGAAGTCAAGGCGGCCAAGCAGTCCGGCGCGCCGCGCTGGCTTCCGGTGGGCGCCATCGGGCTGCTCGCGGCTTTGCTTGTCGCCGCGATCGTGACGGCCAGCGTCAGCTCGGGCGGCGAAAACGCGCCTCAGGCCGCTCCGGCGCCCGTGCCGTCGAGCGCCGCGCTGGTCCCGGTGCCGGTCACGCCGGTGACCCCGCCGTCGACGCCTTCTTCGGCGTCACCGCAGGGAATCCAGTTCACCGCGACGGCGATGGCCGCGGATCAGCGCTGCGCGTCGCACGGTTTCGGCGACGTCCAGACCAGCCTCCAGCAGACCAGCTGCACCGCCGTGCGCCGCGCCAGTTTCACCGCGACCGTCGACGGGCGCCCGGCCGCCGCGACGGTGGCGATCGTCGAATTCGCGAACGCCCAGCAGGCGGCCACGTTCAAATCCGTCGCCGACACCCCGGGCGGTGGCGGCATTCTCGACGTCGCCACGGAAACCCGGAAGTGGCCCGGCGAAGCGCCCGTGTTCGACAACGCCGCGTACGCCAGCTCGATCTCCGGCGCGGCGGTCCGGCTCGTTCAGGTCGTGTGGCTGCCCGGCCCGTCGGCCGCGGGCGACCCGGCCCTCGCGAACGCCGCCACGGCCGCGTTGACCTTGCCTGTCAACGGCTGACCGACCCGGCCACCACTGTCCACTGTGGACAACAGGCCGGATCCGGCCACCACGCGCCGATCACGGAGACGGCGAAAGCGGTGCGGACATGGGGCTCAGCGCACACCAGCGCGCGGGTTGCCCCAGCCCGAAGGTATCCTGACCGCTGAGCTGGACAGCGCCGACGACAGCGGGACCGCGACAGTCGCCATGCC
>Ga0247768_1000638_pt1 | contig 12666 bp, 9 predicted proteins | sample UWRJL016104C6_FD_179944 | JGI IMG/M metagenome (GOLD analysis project Ga0247768, IMG submission 179944) | Plant litter microbial communities from Arlington Agricultural Research Station in Wisconsin, United States - UWRJ-L016-104C-6 | ecosystem: Environmental > Terrestrial > Plant litter >... | reverse complement strand
TGGAAGCTCTGAAGGGGATGCCCCTGCCTAACAACAGCATGGGGATGAGCATGTCTTTGCCGATGAATCCCGTCATGCCTATGATGGGACCTGGGATGAATGGCATGAATATGAACAACATGGCAAATTGGGGCAACGGCTACAATACTGGTGGTTATCAGAACATGTACAACGGACCCTATGGTCCTATGAATGGAATGAATGGCATGGGAATGAACGGCATGCCGCCTATGAACCCAAACATGGGCTACGGTGCATGGAATCAACAAATGGGTGGCAATCCAAACATGAACATGGGTTACAATGCAAATATGATGAGTACGCCCAGTGCAAGCTTTCCCAATCAACAGCGTACCATTTTCTCCGACCCGTTTCCGCCCGAGGAAGACGCCTATTTTAGGAAACCTGTGAACCCTCAACGACATCAGAATCGTCAGCGCCGTCACCGACCTAGCGACTACCAATATCTTGGTTGACTCCATGGTCTACTTCATTCTCAATGGTACATAATCTCTGGACCACTTATTTCGCTTCTGTGGGCGGCTTTTTAGGCCTCAATCCTCACACCAGATTAAAACCCGGCGAGTATGGATGCCACCCTCGGAAACACACCACCTCCGCTTCATCTGCACATATTTTGTTCTCTCTGAACCTATATATTTCTTTCCTTGCCACTGGCATCATCCCCCTGTTTAGGCTGGATTGCTTGAACCTAGGTTAAACCTGCATTTCTGTTTCTTCACAATATGTGTAAAGCGAGGCGTCTGGCGTTGTGGACAAGAAACGCTTATCATCCCTTCCCTCTCACAATGTTTTCTTTGCTTTCTCAGGAGTACATAAACACCTCAGCTGTCCCACTTCTGACATTACGACCTCGAATGGTTTCACCTTCGTGCTCATCATGCTGACTACGACTTCGACTCGAGTCTCAGCGGGTCTTCGCATCGGACAGGTCTGAACTAGTTAGGGGTTTTATCTGGGACTCCAATGCGTTTTCATTTCTCTGTTTCTGACTTTTTGGGTATCGGACTGGAATCTTTGGTTTGCTTTTGACTTTCTTTTTGTTTTCCACTTTTACGATCCTGCTTCTCACGCATTCAAAGTCTGCAGTCTCACCTGCTTGCATCGGTGGCATCATTCGAGCAAAACAATGGAGTGAGACATGGGGGCTGACTGTTATTTCCTTTTTACTACAAACGACGGAGTAGGGATGGGCGATTTAACTGTGAATAGGAATCCTGGGGCTGGGGATATGGAGGGTCTGGGTTACTCTGACTGTAGAGCTTTATTGTTAGGCAAATGAACAATTCGTTTATATTCATATGTACTTTGCTGGTTTTCGTGGTCTACTGTGATGTGATGTAGGTGGTGAGACATGTTCTGATGTGAACAGCGTACATTTTCCCCTTGCAGATGCTCCGTCGTCTTTGAAGGCAGTGGAGTAAACAAACGATCCGGCATTCCGGATAAAGCATCTCTTAACTATTTTCTCATCGAGCAAAAGAGGTAAAACCCTAGCCAATATACACTTCCATTTCAGGAACTCGTCATCGAAAATTGTGAGGACTGTCTTATAAAGCGAGATTTAGACGTTGCAGGGGAAGTAGACATCAATGGGCCGAAATTTTTGATGTGGTAGCTGTCATTTCGTATTGATATGCCTACAGGTATCACGGTAGGTGGACTCAGCCAAGTATATCATTCATCAGGATTGTTTAGAGTGAAGTAAACTTGAATTCTTAGCCCCAGTACATTGGAGATTTCAGGATCAATTGTTAATTGAAGTTTCTTGGCAGAACAAAATCAATAACTGAGTATGTCTTGGCTGATTAGTGGGAAAGACCCTCTAGGGATCGGTTTTGTTGGCAGATACATACCTACCTAAGTCTCGGGCGAAGTGGAGTTAGCGGTCACGTGATTTACTGTTCGCACATCCATCTTTCGGGAAGGCGGAGCTTTTGGAACCGCCACATGCACTCTGTTGTCCTGAACCTCAGTCTGGACATTTCAAATTTAAATCGTCCGATGAATCTTTCCAAGTTCGAATCATGTGTTCGCACGAAATCTTCCGGACTCAGAAACCTTGGAAGCTTACTGGACGCAGCAAAGCACGGAGCAGCGCGGACGTGTCTGTTCACAGCTTTCCGCCGCCGGTTGGTAACGACAAAGTCCAGCTCACTAACCTTAATAAATATTCTTCGTTTCGATATGATCAGCTTTCTCCTTGTTTCCTAATTGTGCCGGAGACGATCAGAGCCTAATATGTCGACCCACACCATGAGAACGCCCAATTCCGACCAAGGGGTGGCCAAAAGACGCAAGACAAGGAAGGGAACATTCAGCTGCTGGGAGTGTAAGCATCGCAAGAGACGATGTGAATTTCAAGCTTCGTCTACTTCTTGCGCATATTGCCAGCGGAATGGAACGACATGTGTACGTCAGGAGTTTCCGGATCCTGCCGAGCAGAATTACGATAACTCTGAGAATCGACTTTCCAAAGTGGAAAGTTTGGTGCAACAACTTTTTCAGCAGAGAGGCATCCGGCACCCTATACCGCCGATTTTGAAAACAGTGCCAAACCACTTGTCCAGTCGCCGACAACTCAGTGGCTATCTTTACACCAATCTTCCAAATCCAGCAGTGATTTCACGAATATTAAGCTATATCAAAGTCTCTTCCCTCCCCTGCTACTTCATTGGACGTAATGCAGACACTGAGGCGACAGTGCCTGAACATGAGCTGGCGAGCCTCCAGCTACAGGGCCCATCAGATAATCCCGTTCGTATTGCATACGGATTGATCCAGTTCGCCTTGTGTCTCCAGCATATCGACTTGGATTCATCAGAGAGACCGGAACTGCAGTTGGACGAGCCTATTCGCGATGCTGCACAACGCTACGTGGATCTTGCCTCTCGCTATGTTACATCGCAAAACCTATTGATGGATTCTCTGGACGGATTAGAGACGTTGGTGCTGGAAGCCTGCTATCATATCAATGTGGGAAATCTGCGGGCTGCTTGGCTCATATTCCGCCGCGCTCTTGCTTTGGTACAGCTGGTAGGGGTTTCGCAAACAACTGAAGAGGGCCGAAGGCGCGTTGAGGTGATCTGGGTCCGGTTAATTTCTGGGGATCGCCATCTCTCGTTCATCCTAGGGCTTCCATCGGCCGATGTTGATATGAGCATTGCGAGACAGAGTTTCCGGGATACGAATGCACCAACGAAGAAACTAGAACGAATCCACCTCAAAGTCTTAGGTCGGATCATCACAAGAAATGTAAAAATGACTGGCCGGCGTCGTGTGAGCGAAGGAGGAGATCTCTCTACAGATGGATTTGATGATGAGGACGAAACCTGTCAAATTGACTCACAGCTGAAACAGGCACTTCGGTCACTCGCACCACAATGGTGGGCTTTGACGACTCTAAGCAAAAATACATCAGATACGGAGACGGCCGAAAGAACCGCTAGATTGATCTTTCAAATCAACCACTTTTTTCTCCTAACTATCCTTCATCAACCATATCTCCTACAATTCCTTCAACGTCAAACAAACTCCAATGAAATTTCAGGTTCACGAAGCCTCGTGGACCACAACTATGCTCATACCACAGCCCTCTACGCTTGTCGGGAGCTCCTTTCCCGTTTCCCCATTTTTCGAACTTTTCACGGTACGCCGTCATACCGAGGAATGGATGATAAAGCGTTTGTGACTGCAATGCTGCTTATCTTAGCGCATATTAGCGGAAACAGTTCTGGTCAGGCAAATGTGCTCGACCATCAACGGCCTCAAGATTTGGTGATGATCGGCAGTGTAATCACCATGTTAGATCGCTTTTCATGCTCTTATGACGACAAGATAGGCTCTACAAGCGTGGAGATATTGAAGAACCTGCTTAAAATTGAGGCACAATCAGCTACTGAACTTGTTTCCTATGCAGTGTGCATGGAAGAGGGTGCTCCACGTATCTCGAATGACCAATCGACGAGAAACGAGGGAAGCTTTGCATTCAATATGCCTTACTTTGGGACCCTGCGCCTTGTCCGCAAGAAAACAGCAGAGCTCGATTTCCCATCCGGTTTCATTGATGGAAATATGGATACACCGGGAACACATTTGACTTTTGAATCCCGAACCACAGGAGCACAAGAAAAAGGAAGTACTTTCCCGTTTGAATTTATGAACTCTCCCTGCCCGTTTCCAGATGGCGACAGCGGTCAAATGATGCATCGACCATTGACACCAAACATCACGAGCCGTTCACACAACGAACTCGACTTGGGTATGTTGGAGACACAACCGATGACTGGCTCAGCACATACTATCGATGCAACAACAAATGATGACCTCTTCTATACTTAGGTTGGAAGCCAGCTACAACCGAATACGTTCATACAGTCGGGAAATCATGAGTCCTGAAAGATGATTTTGGCAACGGACACGGCCAGGTTTTAATCGATATAATATTCCTTTTCTCAGTTCCATGTCCTCCAAACAGTGTTGGCTCAAACTCTCCGGCAACGAAAGGAATATGAAGTGAAGGCTCCGATAGGATTACTTCAACCGTACGCCTTCACGCACATTCAGATAAAACACATTAGAGGTAAGAGCTGATTTCGACTATAGAATAATGGAGTATTGAGTTGATGTCCCTTGTCCAGCCATACCCTACAGTGCCGGGGTGTCAGCAAACGAATACCCCGTCTTCCGATGAAAGCTCCCACCCGCAATCTTCTGCGCTACCTCTCGAATCTTCCTCTCCTCCTCTCGCGACAACTCAACGCTGAGACTCGCCAAATTCTCTTCCAAACGACTGATCTTGGTCGTTCCCGGAATGGCAAACACATCGTCTCCTTGAGCCAAAATCCACGCCAGCGTCAACTGAGCGACCGTAACCCCCTTCTCCTTCGCGATCTCCGTAATCTCATTGAGCGCGAGTTGATTCTTCTCAAAGTTATCCGGATTCAACCACGGCAGAACACCGCGGGGATCACCGGGGCCAGAGAAGTCTTCCTTTTGACGGAGCGTCCCGCCCAGGAACCCGTTTCCGAGTGGGCTGTATGCCACGATTGCCACGCCGAGGGCACGAGCTGCTTCCAAGAGTCCCACTTTCTCAATGTCGATTTGGCCGGGGTTGTATTCGACCTGGATGCAAGAGATGGGATGTACGGCATGCGCGCGGCGCAGGGATTCTGCACTGCAATCACTCAAGCCTATATACTTGATTTTGCCCGCGTTCTTGAGTTCCACCAGGACTTCCATGGTCTTTTCGATGGGGGTTACTTTGTCGAGACGGTGGACGTAGTAGAGGTCGACATAAGGTAATCCCAAACGGCCGAGTGACTTCTCAATGGCTTTCCGGCAGTACTCTGGGCTCGTGTCGACGGAGAAGGCATGACTGCCTGGTGTTTTGTCCCGCTGAATGGCGAATTTGGTACAGAGGAAAATGTCTTTGCGTTTGTCGGGGTTGGCGGCAAACCATTTTCCGAGCAGGTCCTCGCTGTCGCCGTATTCATCAGCTGTGAAAAGGTGGTGGTCAGTCATTTGCAGCGCAAGGGGAGATGGGGTTTGCCAAACTCAACTCACCAGTATCCCAGAATGTTTCCCCACTTTTGTACACTGCATCCAAGAACTCTAGGCGTTGTTCGTCAGGCAGTTGGACTGCATATGCTCCACTGAGGTTCATGAGACCGATGCCAAGGCGAGGGACAACTGGTCCGTTCTTGCCTAAGGGCCGACTGAGGAGCTTGGAGATGGTTGTCATGTTGATTGAAGTGCGGAGACCTCGAGAAAGTTATTCTTTTGCGGATTTTTATTGTGCTTGTGTGTCGATATCGTAGAATATAAATGCCAATTCGACTTCAAGTTATATATTCTAGCGCTTCGGACCTTGCGGCGGTCGAGAAGATGTCCCCTGTAACCATTGCGCCGCGAATATCCATAGAGTAGCAAACCTCCCACTGTTTCTACAAAAATTGTGGGATGTTGCTCCGTAATGCAAGAAAGTTGTCTTGTTTCCACCGCACCCTCCGCCGCTAGCTCCGCCGCTAAGTCCGTTGCCAAGGTTATCCTTTTTGGACATCGAGATAACTTCAAGACTATACAATAGATTGATATGGACGAACGTATTATTCGAATCTCCTCAAAACGAAGAATACTTCTTGGATGAAGAAGGTTAGCTTCTCAAAGTCATCTCTTCTTCAACTCGACAGATGATATGCTATTCCCCCTTTGGAATTTGGAAGCCTTGATTCATAGAAAGGTAACGTCTTGTCGTAGGCTTTTGCTAGATATGCAGTCCGGCAGGCAAAAGAAAGGATCGACTTATTGTTTTTTCCTCGCTACACATCAATCTCCAAATTCGGAAGGGTCAGTAAAGTTGAACTTTCTGAGTTCTAAAAACAACCTTCGAAAAAATTCATCTCCTCCCCGCTGGGCCAATCGGCGGCACCAACTCCCGTACATTATCCCCTTCCCCACTTCCAGAAATCATTTGAATCGATTCGAATTCTTAAGACGAAAAATCTGGTCCAAGCTCAACCTTTCAAACTCGAAAAGTTTCCATCGTCTGATGTGTACGTGTTGATTACTGCACGTATAAAAGTTCCCTACTCCCTCCTGCTCGATAGTTCGAATTATTTAGATCTCTTAGAAATAGGGGAGGCCATGCGCAGAATTCCTAGTTTGAAAGATTTGGGACGTCTGGTGTGTAGGCGTGGGTTGTTGGTAGAAGATTTGTCGGCTTATTAGATATGGAGATGTAGTTCAGATCGTGCCGCTTCTAAGCAGACATTCCATATGAACATTTTGGAGGCGAAAAGCTTACTACTACTAGTCACGAGGGACAGAGGGAAATATCTTTTGTCTTATGAGTTGTTCAAGGTGAAGGGAAAGTGTACTTATCAATCAAACTTTCATTATTACAAGTATCTTGAACATGCTGGAAAGAATCATGAAAAAAGGCCAAACCTATGTATTTATGCAGTTCCATCCATCATCTCATCATTAAAGAAGCATCGTCATCATCGTCTTTGCTTTGAAAAGCCCAATCCAAAACGAAAATGGTATCGTACAGACGTCGTCGCATCGGCATCGCCAAAAAAATGTACAACAAGAACAACGCCCGCTCTTACAGCAGCATCCATATGTATTCCAAGCAACACGCTCAAAAATCCTCCGCTGAACGCTCTTAAAAACTCGCTCACTGAACTCCGAAGAGAAAGCCACACGCATAAAGTCACCCACTTACTGCTGTTCACAAAAACGCCCCTCCACCACCTCCACCCCCAGGCCTCCCTCCCCGATCCTTCCTCCGATCCCTCTCCCGATACGCATCCAACTTCTCCACATCCTTCTCCTTCTCACTCTCCTCACTACTCTCCGTATCCCGACTCTTAATCCTCAAATATTCCTCCTGATCCGAGTACTCCGCCGCCGAAGGCGGACTGCCCTCCCTCGGAATCGCCAAATATGTTGAACTATCCCCCTTCACGAGCCCCAATCTCTCTTCTTCAGTCCCACCATCCACAGCCAAGTGCGTGTTTTCTTTGCTGCCTTTTCTAGAGTGGCGGCTTGTGGGTCGAAGGTTAGAGGCTTCGCCGGAGGAAGAAGAGCGGTTGCGGTGGAAGACGTTTTGGAAGGAGAACTGGCGTTTTGCGGTGTGTGGTGGTGGTTTGGGAGGTTTGAGGGTGTTGGAGTCTTTTGTACTCCGGTCATGGGTTGGAGGAGTGGGAACTTGGCCCCAGTGGATGGCGGGTTCGTGCTTGTAGCTCGTGTCTTGGTCGGAGAAGTTGCGGAGGACGGAGGGGAGGCCGTAAACGTGGTCATGTGCAGATGTACCGGGAGGAGTGTCCTTGGGAGGAGGAACAGGGAGGTTGTTGAGACCGAGTGGCGAGGGACTCGGATCTATACCGTGGGAGGATTTCCCTCGTGAGCGAAGGCGACGGAAGAATCCAGGATGGATGTCGTCATCGTCGGAGGGAGGCTCGTCGGTTGGGAAGTGTGTCATACCCAGCGGTGGATGCAGCGTTTTCCGGCGGACAATGGTGGGTGAGCGGCCGGGTTCGAGGACCGTTCGTCGTCGACGCAGACCATCCCATTCAACCTGCTCGTTTTCGCCGATCGGTTGCATTGTCTCCTCTGCGAGGCGTTTGGCCTCCATTGCTTCCTTCTCTGTACGAGCTCTTGAAATGGACCGGATAATAGAAGCACCGCCACGGATAGTGTCTGCTCGGGGCTCGTATTCGGGCTCTTCTTGTTCGGCGACGGTGCGGACTTGATCGAGATCGCCAGAGAAAACGGCGGAGTCTGGCACATCTTTGGCTGATTTGGAAAGTTGGAGAAGAATCACGCCTGCGCAGATCTGGAGGAAACCCATGATCACTGTCGAGATGGTAGCAGGTGTTCCCTTGAAGCCCCTGAAGAGAACAGCGGAGGTGACTATGGTAGCAGAGGTAAATAAGACATAGTATGTAGGGGTGACGAGGGCGGCGTTGAAGAGGTTCAATGCTTTCTGCGAGTAATGAGTGGCTATTCAGACAGGGCATATTTCTGGGTAGACTTACATTTAGATATATAATTTCAGTGAGCAATGTCGATACCACAAATGCCAATAGAACGTAAGTAAACCACTCCTTAAACTGAGACTTTCCAGAGGCCTGGGCCACGATGGCCGCACCCAAACCTTGGGTAGCAACCACACTCAATCCTCCAATCAAGCTGCAGATGGTGAGATACACCATCATGGACTTTTTGCCATATTTTGGTCCCAGCCACAGGGCAATGATTGTGCATCCGACGATGACAACACCAGCATAGCTCAAAAATCCCGGAGAAATGACGAGGTGCTTCATGTCCTGGATATCTGCCACTGCGGATTGTTCGGGAGCGTTGATGACAATGACTACGGAGCCAATAATGCAATTGAAGCAGCCGACTTTTCCGACAAAACTGAGCCTTTCCTTCAGAAATATGGCGGACAGGATGGTAGTGACGACGACGGAAAGCGCTCCGAGAGGAGTGACCAGAATGGCGTCCACAAAGGCGTATGCAGCAAAGTTACATATCTCCCCTATTATCATAAGTATCATGCCGGTCCACCACCAAGCATTTTTTAAGTAGCCATAGCCTTCTCCTGCTTCTTCATTGTATTTGACATTGGCCTTCAGTAGTCCCATCTTTTTCAGGACGAAGGATACGCCAATGAACAGTCCGGCTGCTATTGCAAGTATTATTCCCACGACCTTGTATATGGGCGGCCGGGCAGCAGTGTTGGCGCCGCCGCCGCCTCCACTCCGGGCGTATAGCTCGTGAGCCGTTGCGAGCATTTCGACGGTGGTGTCCATGGTGGAGGAGTGAAGAGGAGAGCGAGGGAAGGGTGTGGCAAAGCCACGAGGGAGACGTAGTGAGGCGCCTGTCAGCCGGAGATGCAGGGAGAGGTGTGCGACGCAATCGTTCACCAGTAACAGATTAAGTGTTAGGAGAAAACAGTTATCGAATAAACGACCGTGACGAAGGCATGAGAAAAAAAATAGCTAGACTCGGTCGGTCGATATGGGCAAATGGAGTGGTTGGTGTTGAGGCCGCACGAGCACTGTGGTGGTCAAAGGGCGGTCCAAAGAGGCAGTTTGTTTTCGAGTCTAGTGTCGCTGGGGGGGTGGTGGGAGCACCGAGGGTGTTGCAAGAATGCAAGAGAGCTGGAGACCCCTCAAATAGCTGTCGCACGCAATTAAAAGGGGAGAGAGAGAGAGGAAGAGATTGCTTTTCGCAGCCGACTAGAAAAGGCACTACTGCAGTGGGTGGTGGCAGCTGAAATGCACAACCACTTTCTGTTCCGTCGTACTCGAGTTGAGGCGGGAGGGGTGCAGGGTGTGTGGGGGTGGAATCGGTGGATGCAGCGGTGGTTTTGGTTGGGAATAACAGGAGGTGGATGGGCCGATGGTTGTGGAGAGAGAAACAAAACAAAGTGGGTTTTACTGTGGTACGCGTTCGAGGGAGAGCTATGGGGGAGAGCTATAGGGCCTTAACATTTGAAGGGTCTTTGGTGTGTCTTGTAGTGTTTGAAGGTGGTTGGGGGTGGGCAGCCTTCTTTCCCCTTCTGCACCTGCTGTTTCGTCACTTCCGTGGTCCAGCCCCAAGGGAAAGAACCAGTTGGTCAGGGACCGCCCGCCAGCGTCAGCCAAGAATCGCTTGCTGTCTGGTGGTCACTGTCAATCCCACACTTCAATGTTTCTCGGCAGGCCCTGACAGCAGAGAGCCAGCGTTGCAACACCAAATCGTCCACTTGCCCAATATCGATCGACGCGGCCAGATATCCTGTTCTGCGACGGATGCTGCCCTCTCCGGACATGCCACCAACATCATAATTCATACCAAACCAACCAACCATGCAATGGACACCCACGTCCACCACGACATCTATGCCGCCGCCACTGTGGCTGAAATCCATGCCACCCTCGCGCACCTGCACCATCGCGAGTCCAAAGTCACCCAGCAATTGAACGACCTCATTGCCTCGCAGAAGGACCTCTCCCGCGAACTCGGACGCCTCGACCTGCTACGCGCACACTTGGGCGCCCAGGCTGTCAATACCCGCGCCATCAGCAATGGCATGCTCTCCGAAGCTGCATCCACCGCCCACCGCATCTCCTCCGCCGTGAAGCGTCTCGACCAGGAACAATCCAATGTCAAGGCTACATTGGAGGTGGTAGAGCAGGTTGCTGAGTTAAAGGCATGCGTGCTGGGTGTTCATGGGTCAATGGGAGCGCCCCAGGACTGGGAAACTGCAGCCGGCTACCTCAATCGCGCATCCAAGATCCCCGACGAAGTCATAGACGGAAGCTTCGCTGAGCAGATTGTGCCCACCGCCGAGGTCCCGGACCCGCCCAGAGTCACCCTCAACGCCGCTGCTGAGTCATTGTGCGGTCTGTTCCTGCGGGAATTCGAGAAAGCTACAAAGGAAGGGGATGGCTCCAAAGTAACTAGATTCTTCAAGTTGTTCCCTTTGATAGGGCGGACAGATGTAGGTCTCGATGCCTATGGACGCTATGTGTGCCAGGGAGTGGCTTCAAGAGCACGAACAAATCTGAATTCGGCAATGGCTTCCCAGCGAAAAGAGGGCTTCTTCTATGGAAACATTCTCACCAAGCTATTCGAACACATTGCGCAGATCGTCGATAATCACGAGCGTCTGGTGGAGCAACATTACGGTCCTGGTATGATGGCGAAAGTCATTGAGCGGCTGCAGATTGAGGCAGATGTCCAGGGAGGCATTCTGTTGGATACTTGGTACGAGGAGAAGACAATAGATCGCAGACTCACCGACATCAAGTCATATGCATTTTCCTTTCTCGTCCAGAGCTTCCTCCCCTCTCAGAAACCAACAAATGGAATTATAAGGACAGGTTCTCCGGCTAGTCAGGGAGGCCGCTCAAGCGAGGACGAGGGCGTGAACATGAAGGAAGTGGATGCCTTGTTGGGAGAATGCGCGTTGATGCAGGGTCGATGGGCACTCTATACACGTTTCCTCTCCTCCAAGTGCGCTGTAAGTTACCCAGTAACGTCTAGAACATCAAGTACTCATTCTCAAAGCCAACTGAACCCCAAAGTCCAACCGGTATCAATTATGGTTTGGTTATGCCGCGTTTCCTGTCCACAAGCAACCTCCACAAGAAGGTGGGGGATCATCTGATTGAGCCCTTCAACATAATGACCACCTTTTTCTTCCGGCGCTCAGTAGAAAAGGCTTTTCAGCTTGATGAATCGCCCTCGGACCTCACCCTAAATCCTAATAAACCGCTAGGCTCCAATCCCCCTTTCATCACTTCTGCAGTGGACGATGTTATGTACATTGTCAACCAAGTGCTCCAGCGTTCTCTCTCTACCTCGCAACGTGCCATCATCGCAGACGTGGTGCCTGCGATCGGTCGCGTTCTAGGCGCCGACTTCATTGGCATGGTTCAAAGGAAAATGCGGGATGAATGTTACCCGAAACCCGTGATTCAAGGCGGCTTGCCACCTGAAGACAAGACGCTCGCCTTTTTAGTCCTCATCAACAATCTCGACGTCGCAAACGAGTATCTTCAACGCATAGTCGACACCCAAATCTCCGACAATGCGGAGGAGAACCCGGAAGCCGCTGCGACACCACCTCTGTCCACTTTATTTCCGTTTGGCCATGACTCTACCTTTGTGGAAAATGCACTTAAAAACATGGCTGCCTCTTTCTCTGCGAAATCGCTTGAACTTCTGAACGACGGTATTCAAGTTGTCTTCCATCAGGTCCTTAAGCCACGTGTCCGTCCCATTCTGGCAGATGCATTCCGCGATATAGACTACATGCCCTCGACCGAAGGTCCCGCAGAAGCGGGTTCTGACTCTGAGACCGATTCCGCTGACCTCGTCAAGTCGCGATTTGACCGTAGCTGGGGAGCTTTGATTCGGCCAATCAAGCGAATCCTCTCTCCTGCGAACTTCGACCGTCTTTTGACTGTGTCTGTGACGTATCTGGCTAATGCGCTTGAAAGGCGCATCGGGGGCTACCACGGAAGGGTCAATGAGTTGGGAGCCGTGAGACTGGGGAGAGATGTTGCTGGTATAGTGAGTGCGGCTGTAGCAGGTGGTAAGTACGGGCTGCGGGAGAAATTCACAAAATGTGTACAGACGTGC
>Ga0247768_1000637_pt1 | contig 12669 bp, 14 predicted proteins | sample UWRJL016104C6_FD_179944 | JGI IMG/M metagenome (GOLD analysis project Ga0247768, IMG submission 179944) | Plant litter microbial communities from Arlington Agricultural Research Station in Wisconsin, United States - UWRJ-L016-104C-6 | ecosystem: Environmental > Terrestrial > Plant litter >... | reverse complement strand
CACTGAGTCACAAGTTCCTCGAAACCGTCCTCGATATCTACTGCTCAGGCATCATACCAAACAAGACCCTAGGAACCGCCTCATCAATGTTCATACCTGTCTCCAAAGCATCCAAAACCGCCTTCCACCTCTGCCCCTGGTAATCCTCCCCCACATCCTCCGACCCCCTCGTCATCTCCCTCTTCCTCAACGCCCCCAACATCTCCATCGCCTTGGTACAATTTCTATCCGCCAAGTCGGACTTCAATGTCAACTGGTTTAACGCCTTTTGCGTCTTCAAGGGGTCATCGCCACGATCGCACTCCTCGATGTTCTGGAAGATGTACTGCATTGTCTTCATGTGCCTGATCCACTGGTCTTTGATCTTGCGCATACTGGGGTATTTGGGCGGGGTGTCGAACAGGGCGACGAGGATGACGAGGCCGGTGGGGTCGGGGCAGTCCATGTTCAGCCGGGTGTAGTTGGTTAGGGCCGAGTACTCGCTCTGCGCAGCCATGTATGCGGTCGTCATGACCAAGAATTGGTTGTGGAGTTTGTACCATTGGTGTTTTTTGTCTGGGGCGGACCAGCGCCGGGGAGGCTTGATGCTGGAGCGTATCTCGACGTTCATGTCGTGCATGATGGAGTGGTACGGGGCTCCATTGTCTTCCTCTGGGGACTCCGTTGGGGTGGGAGACCTGCCTCTGGACATTGTGGTCACAAATCTTGGTAGATCGGGAGCTGTCTGGAGGTGTAATGTCAGTTCGTGCCTGAAGGCATAGGGTCAAAAGTGACTTACATGAGGAGTCTGGATGCGTCTAAGCAGGAATTGGGAACTGTCACCGGTACGCTGGAGGTGACACAGAGTCCAAGCAGGAGGAGGTGACGCGGAGTCTAAGCGGGAGGAGGTGACGCAGACTCTGAGCAGGAACTGGTATGGTCGCCAAAGCGCTGGAGGAGACGAAGATTGCAGCTCTCTAAGTAGGAACTTGGATGCTCGCCAAAGCGCTGGATGGGACAAAGTCTGGCTGGATGTCTGGGCTGGATGTCTTGTTGTGTGGTGGGCTGGCTGGCTGGCTGGCTGGCTGCTGGGCTGCTGGGCTGGAGACGCGGGAGTAGAGGAGAGATTTGGAGACGAGGAAGAAGAAGAGAAGGCTGTGAGAGGGGAGGAGAAATATATATTCAAGGTGGGCGCGCAAGAGGTGAAAGAGCAAACGCTGCTTTGTGGCAGTGAAGCCCAACTGGCGGTGTCCGTCGGTCGGTCGCGCGCGCGGTGGCGAATATCGCCAGCTGCTGCGCTGCCCCTCTCTCACCAGAGGATGCGCGCTCTAATTGATTCACCAAATTGTCCCCAGAGGTAACCCAGAGTTTTGTTTCATTTGATTTAAGCAGACTTTGCCGTGGTCAACCCGTGCAGTTGTGGTGGTGGCAGAGAGGAGCTGGGTGTGGGGCTATCGCCAAATTTTCGATCGGACAAACGCTGAAGAATTGGTAAACGACAGTATCCTGATGATTTAATGGAAAGGAGGGGCATAGCGAACTCGCATGGATCTGGTCAAGTGGTCATGGTCCCTATCTGCCCACTGAACTTATCAGGAAGGCATGAAACAAACCGTGGATGAGTCCATAGGTAGTGGGAGATTATTTGCATTGCTTGATTTCCAAAAGAGTCCGAATTAATGATAATGGCTGGTCGAAATGGCGTTTTAGTTCGTAGACGGTGATGATTGTGGTTCTGTACTGTTGATAGTGAACTGGGTGGTGTAACAGTGAGGCTCCTTCTTGCCTAGACCCTGTGGTCTCCAAACCTTCAACACTACACACACATCACCACTCGCATGACTAGTCTACCCACTTATGTACGCTTGCCTTATCGGTGCATAGCAAATCACGATCGCGTCTGTTTATCATCGAGAAATGCTCTTTCTTTTCTCCTCCTATTCCCTCTCCTCTCCTCGGTAGATCCCTTATCCATAGCTGCATCCGGCGGATCGCGGCACATGCGTCTTGTGTCTTTCCTCAATCAAAGCAGTTGTTGCCTCATCGAATCTTCGAAAGACAACGAGGCCTTTGGAGGATATCAGGCCGGATTCGCTCTTGCAAGTGCTTATTGGGAACGTGGCACACAGGCGTGTCGAAAGGCATTGGAGGTATGCGAGGGGAGGTGGCTGACATTCACCAAACTTGGGGATCACATCTCTCCATCTAAAACCAGATTCGGTTACCGACTCGAGACATCCAGAGTCCCGAGTTCAAGGTCCGAGGTTCAAGGTCCGAGGTCCAGAAGGGAAATGCCTAAGAATGTCGAAGGAAACGCACACCACTCACCTCAACACCAATAGTCCGCCACAGCCTGTATCGGCTCTGTGCCAGGCCTCCGCCGACACAGGCCCACACACCGGGAGAAGACCACCCATGTCCAGATGCTGACCGTCACCCGAACATAGGTGATCCCCTCCCGAATGCGTGCCAGCCAGCGGCGATGGTGAGAGGGAGGAGAAGAGGAAAAAGGAGTCATAAGAATATGCAAGATCCAGGAGGTATGGCGATAAAAATGACGAATAGCGAGTGTTTCTCTCGGACACGGGTAGGAATGAAGAAGATTTAGTAGGGTTGGAGCTCGTAGGGAGTATTAGGAATGAGATGTGAGGTTGGGAGGTGAGTACTAGCTCTCCAATGCCATCAGGGCATGACTGGCCCAAGACGTAACTGACTTTTCTCATAGTAGGGCAGCTTCTGCATCATTCTCGACCGCCTTTCACTCCCTCCTCTGAGTCCTCTCCTGCTCCCCATCGCGACCCCATCGCTTGAAATAAACCGAACCGGCGGAAGGAATAACCGGCGAGGAAATATGGTATCGAAGGAGACGGTAGAATAAAGGTGTTTCGAGGAACTGAGTGCCAGAGAAGGCGCTGGTGGACTGCGTCGCTGCTCGTTCTGATATCATTGACGCAGACAGTGATGCTGGCGAAGCAAACAGGGGAGCGCCGTGGAATCTGGAGCGTGGGATACTCGATATTGTGGTTGATTTTCAATTGGGTCGCAGGGCAGAACTCTGCGTTAACTCTTCGTGGACTGTCGTTGACTCCCACATCATTTATGTCGTAAACCACCTGTTCTCGGGAGGGCCAGTAAGGCATTCTTTTTGCATCCTCAATCAGTATCCTCTCGCTGACCCCCAACCGAGGTTCCGGTTCATCGACGGATACGGGCATCGGCCTATTCCAGCGAGAAAGCCACGATACCTTTAGACACCTCACGCCCTACTGCTCAGTCCTCTTCCCTTCACTCCATACTAGGCCTAACTATCTTTTCGCTCGACGGATCATCATGCAACTAGAAAAACCATCACGGCGCTCCACCATCATGACATCCACCACCACCAACTCTCTTCACGCCGCGCTAGCGGTCAATCGCGGGGCGAAAGACCACACCAACTCGAAGTGCAGCATCTTCCGCTTCATCCTAGGCCCATCTATCTTTTCGCTCAACGGATCATCACCATTGCAACTAGAGAAGCCATCACGGTGCTCCACTATCATGTCATCCACCACCACCTCTCTTCATGCCGCGCCGGCGGTCAATGGCTGCGACATTACATACTAAATCGAAGTGCGGCAGCTTCCGCTCCGGTTGTCGAATGTGGAGACTGCCCTTCATGTGCTTCATGGAAATAAGCAGAGGGTGGATGCTTACATCTTTGCGACTCGCCGTATCTCTTCCTTTCGGCTGATTCTATTGAGTTCGCGCGTCGGGACCGAGGCGAGCCGATGGTTACGACTTCTATCGTACTGCAAGATTGCCCAGGGCCAACGCAAGTCGACGAAGGAACAGCGGTAGGTGCGAGGGATTAATATGCAAAGGAGACGATATCGTCCTCCAGATATACGATCTACCGGCAAAGGCTGAGCTGGACCTTAGCGCCTGGAGAACCACACCAGGAAGGTTTTTTGGCGAAGCGTTTGTTCAAATCAAAGCGACCAGCACTTAGAACCTGGATCAGAGGAAGACCCGCCTGAATCGTTTTGCTCAACGCAGCCCAGCTCTTGCTCAGCCAAGTTCTACTTACAGAGAAGGTGTCCCTGCCCTGCCTGGTCCTGTACCTTTTGGCCCACTATCGATCCGCTGTTGCGGGTGTGCGACCCCGCTTCCCCTATCAGCAACGTTCACCGTGTTCAGCCGGACGTTAAGCCGTCCTTGAATGATGATCTTGAGCCCATACTGGTCAACTTGTTCGCATGCTTCGAGACTGTGGTGATGGCTGGGTGAGTGTAGATTTGTACACCTGGGCGTATTGCGCACCAAAGGAGAGGAGAATTGAAACCTGTTGTAGACGACCCGATCCTAATCCGGAGGAACCAGACCTAAGCGATAGCCGGTCCATGAGTTCGTCGAGACACCTGCAAACCCATAGACAACATAATAATGCTCAACGAGGAACAACCATGGAATATGTTGGACGAGAAAGAATGGATACGTGGGCGTCCAAAGCGCGGCTGAACCCAGCTCAAAGCGAGAAATAGACTAGTACGCTGGGAAGCGATTCGCGGCCAACCGAGCAACCGCCGATGCATTCGGCCAGTGTTACTACTCGCTTGGTATGATGATATTACTAGTCTTGGTCATTAGCACCCTACTGAAGTTTACAAGTCGAACAGAGAATGGCGAAGAGTTCTAGTCGGGGGCACAGAGAGTCATCGCGAAATATCTTCGTATTCTCGCCCTCGTCTCGGTGTCAGATGCCGTTCCTCTTGAACAAGACGACCGTCCAAACCCATTCACGGAACGGACCCATTCCATCGCACTGATTCGACGTGGTAAATTAGGCGAAAATGCGGACGTTTGAGAATTGAAGAGTCCATGCTCAGGCGTGCTATCCTGCGTCTCACAAAGCCTTTGTCGTACATAACTTGGAGTATCAATGGCCTCGTCACAGTGTCAGTACTTTTGCCATCATCGCCCGACGGCGCGTTGAATCAAGATAACTACCCTCTTGACAACAAAGTTCGCCCATCTAGCATCCGATTTCTGAGAGCAAAGGTTGATGCGCCATCATTGCGGTTCGGCGGTCATGATGCTGACTCAAATTGAAAGACGACCGGGAGCGACGGATACCCATCGATCCCCCGCAGGTTCCGGGACCCGGCAGTTTCTCTAATAGCAAGCAGTCTCTCGAGGGACTGAGAACTAAAACGTTCCACAACTTAATTTTGCGAGGAGTTTCTCAAGGCTCGTCGGTAGCATACCGAACGCCGCAAAGGAACGATGTCGGCTCCGAGGGTCAAAGCAAAGTCGATCTCTGCGCGGCAAACTCGTCGGAAGAGAAAAGGGCTGTTCAATGTTGTTGGCACAGCCTCTGCTCTGCCTTGCTTCATCCTGAGAGTTCGCATTCACTGCCCAAAATATCGATTGATCGCTAGTCGAGGGTTATTCAACCGTAATCGCGTCTGCATGAATCCAAATGGAGGTGGGAACGAAAGAAAAGCTTCACAATTGTTCGGCCCGAAGTCGGAGGCGGAACGCAAAAGCTTCAGACTCCCGTGCGGACGTGGACGGCGACACTGTCTTTGCCAACGTGCAAGAAGATTGTGGACAGTTAGAAACTCAATACAGCACCCTCCTACTAAACGTCTTTACAAATCTCCAATGAATCGCCCGGTGTGTTTGTGAGGGTGGCTTGTTCTCGGGAACTTCAATCCTTCGATTGGACACAGAGTGACGTACAGAGTCAGATCATCAATTCTGGACGCTGGCACGAGCCCTTGGCCTTTTAACCCGAAAATCACTGAAGCGACCCTACCTCATCGGATCGACGAACCTGTGTCCAACCTTTGTTCATCTGACTATCGCAGACCGGAAGCCATGGCGGCCTGTGGTGTACGGTCCCGGACTTCTGTATCGACCGAGCCAACGAAAAGCATGCACACAGGCTACAAGCTATGTTAGCCCTGCGGAAACAGTGGCTTTAGGCGAAAGATGTTCGTGACGTCAAGGGTTTCGATTCACGAAGACGAGGAAGTGGACTCGGGCTGCCGAAGTGACATAGAATATCACCGTCATAACTGGGATGCACCCAAGTATCTACGCAAAAAAAAAACGGAATGAAGACCGTGGTGAACAAGCGACGTCCAAAGACTCTGTCCGTACAAAGAGTTGATTTCTGCAACGACTCGTGCATGCGGGAGGCGGGAGGAGACCCAGTTGTCGCGGCGTCCATGGACCCGAGGAGCAATTCTGTCGTGATGAGGTTCAACCTTGCCTAGCAATGCCATGTGCAGTCCGGCCAACTGTCTATTGCTCTTGATTTCAACATGCGGCCATCTTCAGATGCGATGTGTTCTTCCTCGTCCCGTAAGGAGAACAAACAATGGGTGACACTATGAGCAGCAGGGTTCTTTACCATGATGGGGACCGATTTCGTCCACACAACCTCATCATGCTCAGGAACGATCGATACGAGGGGCCATAATGCCCGAATGTTGCCGCTTAATGGCGCCGCGCCGATAGAGGGCAGACAGATTTCCAGTAATGGGGCACGCATGAAATCAGAGCAACTAGGAAAATAGTCAATCATCTGGATGTGCGGATTTCGAGACCGAATTCGGGGTGACGGTGACGCCGAGATCATGTCGAAAATTCTCGCCCTTCCGTTTCATGAGACAGCGAATACAAGATAAGCTGTTGGTTTATGTGGACTCTCGACACTTGGCGACGATTGTGGGTAAATAGGAAGCAAGAGAGACGACCCGCGAACAAATAGAATGGAGCCTATTTTTTGTATCATCGCCGCACCAGACCGCGCTGTAAGATGCACCACCCCATGTCGTAATAGTGGACGAGATTGAAAGACGCATTCAAGACATCCTGAGGCTGCCCGACAATGCATGGCCTCCGGATCTGAGAGGGCAGTGAACATCCCATAAGATGAGCTGATATTGGAGTCCAAATCGACACCAGTAAGATGGAGTACTTGAAAAGACATCTAAAGCGAAAGAGAAGACCCCTGTTTCGGAGGGGAAGAGGGAGGGTGCGAGTGCGTCAGTACCATTGGCACTGCCGAAGGAAAGATGAGCGATAGCACAGGGGACTCTAGCTGCCATCGACGCGTAAGGCAAAATTGAAAAAAGAAGATATCGCAATAGCTCAACACCATAGGTGCCAGATTCTGGAAAGGGCAGGAACTCCATACTCGGAACCCATGGGGCCCGGGGGAGTTGAACTCATTGAAGAAAGAGAATGAGCATGATTATATGGACTGGAGGACGCTGATTGGTGGAGAAAGAGTGAGAGGAGGGATCCTCAGAGCCCATGGGACTGGGGGGGTTGAGTGCGTTGCAGAAAGCCGAGAACAGATACTCAGAACCCATAGGGCCTAGGGGAGTTTAACCCGCGAAAACCGAGCTGAGAACGAAGACTTGGAACCCACTAGGCCCGAGGGATCCCAATTCTTCAACAGGAGAGAGATGATCAATAAAAAAACGTTGCTGTTCGGCCATAGGGCGCAGACTGGGTCAGCGAATGCCTGCGTCAATGAATTCGAGGTCTGTTCAGACCCGGAATGACGCCGAAGGCTGATCAACTCGAATTATGGGCAAACATTAACGTTAAAAGCCTAATGAGAACGACGCATCAGCGTCCAACGCTGGTACTAAAAAGCGCATTTCGAGAACTCACTATCATCTGATCTTATCTCACCGAGTCAAGCTCCAACAGTGGAAACTAAATCTGGGCGGGCACTTCAGTAGAAGGGAAGAACAAGGAAATGGCAATGCGAGTCATCAGAACCCAGTGGGCCGGGGGGGGATTCCAAACCGCGAAAAGGGAAGACAATTATTGGATGAAATACGTCGGAACCCAGCAGGCCCGGGGGAGTTTAACCTGTGAAAAGAAGAATGGATGAGCACATGGAATACATCAGCACCCAGCGGGCCTGGGGGACTTGAACCCGCGGAAGAGAGAGAATGGTCCGACAAGATACATCGGAGCCCATTTGAGCCCGGGGGAATTCAACCCGCAAAAAGGAAAGGGACTGATCGGATGGAATACTTCGGAACTCAGAGAGCCCGGGGGAGTTGAACCCATAAGAAGAGAGGAGCACTATCAGGTGGCATACTCGGAACCCATAGGGTCCGGGGGACTTGAACCCGCGAAATGATCAAAGGCAATACACAGAACCCAGCGGGCCTGGGGGAGTTGAACCCTCGAGATGATCATGGATACGCGGAACCCATAGGGTCCGGGGGACTTGAACCCGTGAGACGAGTAGATTGATCAGACAAAGTACTCGGAACCCAAAGGGCCCGGGGGAATTGAACCCATGAAAGGCTATGAGAAATACTCCAACACCATCGGCATCGGATGAGAGAGTGATAAAGAGATGGGATGGAGAATCTTACGCCGCCGCAACCTATGCGCCGATACGAAACCGCGCCCAAGGCCCCAAATCATGGACTTTAAGGATGGAAGAGAGGCGACGGACACATCAGCAGCCACTGGCGTTTGAAAGGAAAGAAAAGAACGAATACTTCAGCGGCCATCGGCTATGAGAAACGGAGTAGTCAGGCTGAATACCTTAGCAGGGAGTGATGTGTCCTAGTGAGTCACCGAACCCATTGGGCTTGGGGAGAGGGGTGGGAGAAGCAAGTGACGAAACCCATGGGGTACGGGAGAGGGGATATATCGAAGCGAATCACGAAACCCATGGGGCTCGGGAGAAGCCATGTGCTCTGAAGAATCACGTAACCCATTGGGCTCGGGAGAGGGGATCTGTGGAAGCGAATCACAAAACCCATGGGGTATGAACCGAATCACGAAACCCATCGGGCTCGGGAGATGCCATATGCTACAATGAATTACGACACCCATCGGGCTCGACATAACGGCATATATTGATTGCAGCAAGTGACGAAGCCCATTGGACTCCAAGAGGGGGTTATGTGCTGGGAAAACCGACGAAACCCATTGGGCTCGGCAGGGCTATTAAGGGTACAGGGAAGGACGCTGCAGCACTCATTGACTCGGAAGAGAAGTGAGGGGATTGTCGGAATACTCCAACAACCATCGGTGCTGGCGGGCTAATGACAAAGAAGACGGTCGATATATCAACCACCATCGGTGGTGGAAATAAGAGAGAGAGAAAGTTCAGGACATAGAGTTGAGGTGAACGTCCAAGTCGAGGGAACGAAGACAGGAATAAGCTCGGAGACAAGAGATGAAAACTTCTTCGCGTCAGTTCTGATTAGAACAACTCCGAGTGCTCACTTACACTTCAACGCGATACAACATTCATTCAACTCCCAAGCTAGATTCAGCGATTCGTTGCCATGAGCAAGCAAGCCCTCAAGACGGTATCAACCCTAAGGGTCTTCACGAAAACCACGTCCAGGAGTTCGTCGTCACTAAACGGTTCGGCCGGGCTCCTGAAGAAAACAATAGATATCACAAATGCAGAATTCGAGGAAGACCGTCACCAGCTCGGGACGTCCAGAACGACCCCAGGCCATGGATCTGATCAATGAAGGCCAAGGCGAAGATACTTCGGCCACCGCAGGACTATCTCTGAGCAAGGTAAATTGCATTCGGGATCAAAGACCATCGACGAGATGAATTGTAGGCACACGTCTCGACGGGGGAGCGTCCAATGAATGAGAGATGATCAAGGTGGGTAGCACGAGAGAAATGCACGGGAAACAGCGATATCTGATTTGAATAGAGCGATGACTCGGTCGAGGAGACTCTCCGGAGGAAAAGAAAAGACGAAATGACTTCAATGGTCGTCGTTGGACGAGAAGGCTATCCTGAGGAACCATTCCGACGAGATGGTCACCGACATACGAAGATCGCGAAGGGAATCAAGTCAGCTCGAGGATCTCCGCGAATTACTACGGCATCAAGGCCATGCTCGCCAGATTGAGGCACACCTGACCGGACGAGGCCGTGATCGACCATTGTCAGTCCTCCCTTGTTATGTCCTGCTGGTGTACTCCAACGCTACTGTCAAGAATCGGGCTCATTGCCATATAGTATGTGGAAAAGCGTTGAATTTTCACGATCAAAAGAAGAGAGAAGATGTTGGGCAATACGAAGATGTGCATCGAGAGATCGCTACGCTGCTGAGTGTTGTTCGTTCGGGAGTACGCTGGCCATCGGGCATCTGCTTTCAACGAGACGGCATTAGTCGATCTGCTAAAGGACAGTCCGTTAGTTCAAGAAAGATCAAGCGTTCGTGTCCACGCCGCCAGGAACTCACAGCTCTCATCCATGGTGTTTTGAAGGAGGCCGTGGACGACGCCGGTTGACCATCCGTCACATCCCTCGACGGTCCTCTGAACCAGAAGGCCCATTCAAGTCTCGACAGATGCAAGGAGATTCCACGAGAAGTGTCTGTTCCATCATGCCACAGCCCAAGAACGTGTCCTTCGTCCTTTGTGGATCTTGGGAGCCTTCGGGTTGTGGTGTTGACGCCGACCGTCTCAGCGGCTTTAGAAGGGCTTCGTGGGGCTCAGGATGGACAAGATGGAGATGGGAATGATAAGAGGAGAGCCGTGACGGTCACGCTGAAGATAAGATGGGGTCAGTTGCTGTTGTGTGAGCTGGAACGATCTTGACGTCCGTCATCGAGTGAAGCTCAGGAGGCTCCCCGAGCGACGCTACACAGCCCCAATGGCTTCGATACCACATGAGGAGGATGAGATGGATGAGCTGATAAAGATACGGCAGATGATGAGCCTAAGGAGAGTCGTGGTGGATGGCGGAAGGGGGGTGGTGATGTGGTTGTCCTGGTGTTGATGATGACGGAACTGCAAAGGCCTCAAAAATGCCAAGACCGCCAGGGGGACGACGCTCGACGACGAAACTTCACCCCTACACGCCTGCAATGCCGCCAGGAAAACGATGAGGGGGTTCGGAGCACTCAGATTATCCTCAGCGCATTGTTTCAAGCCTCTGGAGCGAAGGAAAGGGTCGTTTTCGAGTGATACCGGAGGAGACCGAGCCCCCGGCCTCTCTTGGAGCCTCAGGCTCTACCGCCGCCTAGACGAGCATAACCGGGAGCTCGACGATGCTGCACATGTTCGAGGAAGATGAGGAAGGCCCAGGGATCATGGGGAAACATGTCTTGGGGTTGTGGAATCGGTGTGTGAAGATTCGTGGCCTTGAAGGGGATATTTCTACCCACGATGATGCCCCTCCAGCGGAGTCCGGCGAGACCAGTCAGACGAGCAATATCGACGCGTGGGCTTCATATGTGAAGGATAGGTCGATTTCACGCACGTACGGGACGGCACGACTGATAGGAAGCTTATTATATGAGGAGAAGTTGAGAAAAGCATCCGAAGGGATGAAAACGATAATAGCCGGTATGGGCAAGGCGAGATCGTCAATGAGAGAGAAGAGATTTAAGGCAGGGGAATACTTAGGGTTAGAGGTAACATATTCCCGAGCTCTATCTTCAGATTCACGGTTCGCTTTCATGGTTCATTTTCATAAGAGATCTTAAAGATCACCCGATGAATCACGTCAAGTACCGAGACTGTACGTCAAACGTTGAGGTCTGGCCATCGGATGTTAACAAGATGAATGAAGAGACGTTCTCGATTTGCCTCTGCTCCGGAATCCCCAGAAGTGCTTCATTGCCCACAATTTTCGATCTTACTATCACTTCGATCCCGTACTGGCAAGTTCTTGCAGATTTTGAAAGCTGGAAGAAATCAGATGTAGACTCCATATCGATTGAGATAATTAGCCGACTTCGGATGACACCACGACTTTCAATTTCTTATTTTTTAGAAGTTGGAGAGAGCTATTTCCTTCCGCATTCGCCTTGAGTCGTGCTATCCTACCGTTTCTGAAATCTGGAACAGGTTCCCTTGAAACCAATCAATAGTGTCGACGATTAGGAGATATCAATTTGCCTTTATTTTCCACGTAAGAAAAACCAATTTTTTCACTTTCCTCCCAGGTAATTATGATTACAGCACACAAAATCATTTCCGCCCGGACATACCGGATCTACCTCGAACATCAGCCATCAATCCTCACTCATCAACCACCCCCATCCCACTACTCGGACTCCGCTCCAGTAAACTCACCTGAATTAACAGACCTACACCCCTCCCTCCACAAACACTGGGTTCCAGTTCCATGGCCAGGACAGTCTTTGACTACGCAGGCCATGATATTATCCGGATCGTTTGGACAAGGCCAGTTCCCGGGCGTGCCGGTGTAGGGCTGGCCGCCCCAGCGGCTACGACAGACGCCGTCGTCGAGGCATATACAGTCGTCGCCCCAGTTGTTGGAGCAGCGACCGCCGACGGCGGAGAGGGCGGGTGTCGCGGCGAGGAGGAGAGCGAGGCTTGTGAGGAGGAATTTCATTGTGGGATTTGGGTTTGGGGATAGCTGAAGAGGGTTGGGATCGAGCTAGTGGAATGATCTGGTGATTATATACTCGAAGGATTTCCGGTGGTACTTGTTGCCAAGGTAGGGATTCTGATCCGATCCACACTTCCTTTATTTTATCATCCCACTCTTCATATCCAATCACCGAGAAAAAGCGAAAGAGGGACCAATGCAGGATGTCAAAATAAGAAAGAGGTAATAGTCTACCTTCGCATTCGTCGCAGTTTCATCGCATTCATTTCTATAAGCTGACTAGTCTATCCAACAATATAGCAGTGGTGGTGCCACCGAAAT
>Ga0247768_1000635_pt1 | contig 12702 bp, 8 predicted proteins | sample UWRJL016104C6_FD_179944 | JGI IMG/M metagenome (GOLD analysis project Ga0247768, IMG submission 179944) | Plant litter microbial communities from Arlington Agricultural Research Station in Wisconsin, United States - UWRJ-L016-104C-6 | ecosystem: Environmental > Terrestrial > Plant litter >... | reverse complement strand
GCAGACAAGGGTTCGAGTCGGCGTGGTTTCGGCGCCTCGGCCGCCCCCAATGCGCCCAACGCGGTCGCTGGTTCGCGCGGCCGAGACTCGACGAATGCCTGCTGCAGCGGGGCCGACGGCTCGCGCGTCGGCGCCTCCGTTGGCATCGTCTCCGAAACACGCTCAGCGTCGAGAGTAAGCCCCGCCTGCGCTGGCACCCCTCCGGGTATCGCGAAGCGTCAAGCGACGCACCAGATCGCGCACATCGGGCCTAGGAAAGCGCGCCGCGAGCAACTCCTCCACCGTGCGCGTACTGCGATGCGCACACAGCTCGAACAGTTCCGCAGCGTTCTCGGGGCTCAGGTGCTTCCTCAGCAAACTCAGCGCCGAAGCGTGCAATGCGCCGCTCGCCACCAGCGCGAACACTTCCGGATGATTGCGGCACACCCGCGCCGCCGCGATGTGCCGACCCGCCGTCGACTCACACAACCCGAGCGACTCCACGCAATACTCGAACAGCGACGCAAATCCCAGATCGAGAAAGATCTGCCGCTCGTCCAGCTCCGCCAGGTACGCCAGAAACTCAGCCGTGACCTGGTTGCGCCGCCCGACGACCTTCGAAAGGCCCGCCAAAAGCTCGTCGTCTGCCAGTGACTTCAAACGATATTCGTATTGCCCCATCGCTCTTGTCTATCACGCTCATTTCAGAGCTCGTAAAACGCCAATTGCGCTACTTTCAGGCTCGAAACCAGTCCCCACTCGACTCGACTCGACTCGACTCGACTCGACTCGACTCACGATCATTCGACCCCGTCCAAACCAAGCGTCCTCGCACGCAAATATTCCTTCCCCTCGCGTTCACCGGCTCGCCACCACCCAAAAGGCGGACGAGTTGGTGGAGTCCGACGCGCTTCGTGACACCCGAAGGGGTGCCGCATCTCACTCCGCCCTGGCACCCCACCGACACGCGAGCGCGGACTCCACGAACTCGTACGCACACGCAGCCGGATCACACCTGACCCGTCGCGCCAACATTCCCTCGGCTGCGCTTCCAGAACCACCTGCCGTCACACGCCGCTCTCGACCTTCCCACGTCTTACGCGCCCGCCCCTTTTCGCCTGCAGCTCTCTATCGCGAAATCCACTCCCAACTTCGAGCGCGCTCCCGCACTCGAACAGTGCCTCCTGTTGCCGTTGGCGCTTGGGCAACCCGGGCGCCCGCAGCGCGGAGCGCGGAGACGCCCGCCGCTCCTCTACGTCTCACGCACAGGGCACCTATTCCCACGAACCCCGGGATCGTGAACCCCTTGGCCGTTAAGTGAACGGCATCGGATGTATCACCAGATTTCTGCCCCGATTTGCGTTCAGATTGTGGGCGTGAACGGCCGCCAACCCGGTGAACGCGGAGCAGCTTCTTACTCTCCGCGTTTTTTCTTGTTTGTTGCGTGGGGGCGAAGTGCGGGCCGTATCCCGCGATATCGTGAGATCTTGAGCGGCGCCTCGTGGGGTAGGTCCGTGTCGTCAGGGTTAATCCATCTACTGCACGACCGTACCCTCTCGACGGGATCGCATGTCGAAGCTGATACGAACCAGACGCCTGATATTCGCAGCTTTCTTGTTCCTGTTCACGCTGGCGCTCGCGTTTTCCTATATCGCCGGCGTGGCACGCGTCGAGCACGTCCGGAAAGTGGAAGACGCGCTGAACGGCATGCTCTCCGCGTTGCGGGAAGAAGAATCGGAAAATCGAGGCTTCGCAATCAGCGGCGACCCGGAGTTTCTCGATGGCACAAACCGTTCTCGCGCCGACTATGCGGCAAAGCACCGCGCGCTCCAGGAGCTCGTCGGCAGCAACGCCGCGCAAGTCGAGCTCTTGCGCCGACTCGAGCCACTGGTAGCGGAAAAGCACGCATTCATGGCAACGATCATGGAGCTCCGCCAGCAAGGTCAGTTGCGCGAAGGCGCCGCGCTCATCAGCAGCGGGCGCGGTAGGCTCTTGATGGAACGGATTCGGCAGGCGATAGAGGACATACGCGCCGAGGAACACCGCCTGCGCGGCATTAGCGCGAATGAAGCCGACGCGATGCAGTACCAAACGCTGGCTGTGATTGTAAGCGGTGTCGTCGTCACCACCCTGTTGCTCGTCGCGACCTACATTTCTATCCGGCGCAGCGCCAAACGGCTCTTCGACACCACGCAGGAGCTTGCCGAGAGTGAGGCGCGCTATCGCACACTCGCCGAGGAAATGAGCCGGATTGCGGAGAACCTGGCTCTGAGCGAGGAGCGGTTCCGAGTGCTGGTCGAGAACGCCAGCGACCTCGTTCGGCTGCACAGCACCGATGGCGGATGCTACTACGTGAGTGGATCGGTCAAGAAGCTGCTTGGCTATACCGCCGAGGAGCTGATCGAGAAGTCGCCGTTCGAATTGGTGCATCCCGAGGACCTCGGCGCAGCCAAGCAATTGAGGGAGGAGTTGCTGCGAGGCGTTGTCTCCCCGGTGCTCAACTACCGTCTGCGGCGCTCGGACGGCGAGTATCGTTGCTTCGAAGTCGCGTTCATGCGCGTCGACGATTCGAGTGGTGCGGTGCGCCACTATCAATCCGTGGGCCGCGACGTCACGCGCAGGCGAGAGCTCGAGCAACAGCTCGCGCAGCAGGCCGCGGAGCTACGCGAACAGTCGCTGCGCGACGGTCTAACCGGGCTGTACAATCGGCGCGGACTGCTCGAGATCTCTGCCCAGATGGTGCGCGTCGCCAAGCGCGAGCGGCATCGGCTGGCGCTCTTGTTCATCGATCTCGACGGCCTCAAGAGCATCAACGACCAACTGGGCCACAGTCAGGGCGATCGCGCGATAGAGGACGCTGGCGCGCTGCTCCGTGCCACCTGCCGCGCAAGCGATCTAGTGGCACGGCTCGGCGGCGACGAGTTCGTGGTACTCGCCGCAAACATCGACGAGGCAGGCACCAACACGCTTCAAACCCGACTCGAACAGGCCCTCGCCGCAAGCAACGCGGAACAGGTTCGTCCTTACCGGCTGGCCTTCAGCGTGGGCGTCTCACACCTAGACCCCCAAGGGCCAATCGCGATCGATCGGCTCATCTCGGAAGCGGACGCCCACATGTACGAGAGGAAGCGCCAGCGCCGCGCCGCCCAATTGTGCGCGCCGCGCGATCCACGGCTAGACGGCGAAAAGCGTCAGTCGGCGTAGCTCCCTCGCGGGGCTCGGTCATCATCTGCAAGTATCGGGAAATTGCGCCCCATGTGACAAAGAGTCCATGCGCTGGCCTTCGGCCGATTTGCGGGCGGGCTCTCGCTTCTGCCGATAAACGCCAGATTCCTTCCAGGCAACGGCACGAAGGCCTTGGGCACGCGTCTCGCAAGGAGTGAGCCAATCTTGAAACCTGTAGCCCTGCCCTTATCTTCTGTTGCCTCATCGCCCCTCGACGAAACCGCGAGCACTGGAATTCGTGAAGTTGCGCCGCGGCTTGCCTTAGCAAGTCAGAATTCCTCGGGGTCCGAGTCAGGAGCTCGCTCGTCCGACACGAACGAGCTCGATGGAGGGCCCGAGACCGAGCTGCCCGTGCCCGTCGGCGAGCTGATCGACGGGCGGTACGTCGTTGAGCGTATTTTCGCCGAAGGCGGGATGGGAGTCGTGTGCCTTGGTCGGCACGCGCAGCTCGAACAGCCGGTCGCCATCAAGTTCCTGCGCCACGCGCTTGCCGGAAAGCCCTCCGTCGTCGAGCGCTTTCTCAACGAGGGTCGCGCGCTCGCTGCGCTACGCAGCGAGCACGTCGTGAAGGTGATGGATGTCGGGCAGCTCGAATCAGGTCGACCCTACTTGGTCATGGAGCATCTGGAGGGCATGGACCTCGGCGCGCTCGTGTCTCGAGACGGGCCACTCAGCATCGAGACGGCCGTCAACTACGCCTTGCAGGTTTGCGAGCCGCTCGCAGAGGCGCACGCGCTCGGCATCGTGCACCGCGATATCAAGCCCGAGAACCTGTTTCTGTGGTCGGGTGGTCCCGCCACGGACATCGTAAAAGTGCTGGATTTCGGGCTAGCGAAGCAGTTCGGCGGACAGCGCGCGATGGCCATGACGGGGCCGCAGGACAGCATCGGTTCGCCTTGTTACATGTCGCCGGAGCAGATTACGACGCCGCAGAGCATCGATTCGCGCACCGACATCTGGTCGCTCGGCGTCGTCTTGCATCACTTGCTCACGGACTCGTTGCCGTTCGACGGTGGCAGCATCATCGAAGTGTTGAGCCACGTGCTCAGCGCGCCTCCCAAGTCGCTCCACGAGGCACGCCCCGAGACCGGTTTCGATGCCTCGCTCGAAGCCATCGTCGCGCGCTGCCTCGAGAAAAAACCCGAAGATCGCTACCCGACGATGGCCGATTTGGCCGCGGCGCTTGCGGCCTACCTGGCGGACCGGCGCGACGCGCATCCGCCGCTAGCTGCCACGCGCGCTGCGTTCCCGTCGGCGCCGGTCATGTCCGAATCAGCGCCGCGGGTCTTCGAGGGCGACGACGAGAAGATCCGTATCGCCGGTGTGCATGCGCGCTGGCCGGGCGTGTTGATTTTTGCGCTGGGGCTCGCTGCGGCGGCGCTCTATCAAGCCGACAGAACCGGAAAGATCAATGTCCGTGAGGTCGCCCACAGCTTTCTTGACCCCGTTCGTTTGGGCGCCGACGTGCCGCTCGAACTGCCAGAGAACCATCGCCAGCCAGAGTTCGGAATTGCTCGCGGAGTTTATGCCGCGCAGCCGACACGCGAAGCGAATGGAGGGTTCGCGTTGCGGGCCGTACCTGAAGTCGACACCGGTGACGCTGCCGAAGACTCCACCACGACGCCGATGAGCGACGCGGAACAAGCGCGCCGCCAAGCCGCCTATCGGGACTACCTGACCGGCCAGGGCTTGACGCCACTCCGCGAAGTCCTGCCTGCGGACGCACCGCCCGATGTGCCCGTTCCCGATGCGCCCGTTCCCGATGCGCCCGTTCCCGATGCGCCCGTTCCCGATGCGCCCGTGCCCGACTGAGCGACGGCTGAATTGACGAACAGCGCTGCGAAGCGCCGGTCGTTCACCATGCGCGTCGGGAGAGGCGGTGAGGTTTCCTGCCAAAAATACGGAGTGCACCGAGCAGCGCCAAATAGCCTGCGCTCAGCACTAGAGCACTCGCGATCACGACTGTCTTGGGCGACGCTCGTTCGATGACCGCTGGTGGCGCGGGCACGCGCCCGGCCTGGTGCAGGATTGGGTGGAGGGGCTCCGCGGCGGCGGGTAGATCCGCCTGCTGTTTCGTCCTCAGCGCCAGCGCGCTGAAGGAAACGACGAGGACCATTGCTTTGGCCGTGATCCTGACTTTGCCCCAGCCGACGTTCAGGTCCAAAGCGCGCAGCGGCTGCAGCAACTCGGGCAGGGGGAACTCGTGGCTCAGTGCCTGAGCGAAGTTCCACGACAGCGCGTGGCGCTTCTCCTGCAGGGAATCGTTCACGGCTTGCACGATCTTTGCGTCGAGCAGCGCAGGTAGCCAGCTCACGTTGGCATGCTCGAGCTGCACGCCCAAGAGCAACGACTGGCTTCCATCTGGTACGGAGGGCTCGACGAGGACGGTCAGCGCTTCCACGTTGATGGGCAGGTCCATGCCGAGCACGGGCCAGCGGATCTGCGCGTTGCAGGTGAAGCGCAGGCCGCGGCCTTCGACGAGGGTGACTGCCGTCGCCGCGGAGAGCAAGAGGTAGTGGTCCGAGTCTGACTCACCCAAGTGAATGCTGAGAGGAAATAGCTCCGTCGCCAGCGCAGCAAAATCCTCCTGCGATACGATGGCTTCTATCCACATGTGCGCTCGCACGACGGGCTCTCGGCGCCCGCTCGCCGCAACCAAGTGCGGCGCAATGTCTCGGCTGCACAGCTCAGATCGAGGCGGTATCGCGCACGAGCGCGCCGCGGTTCAGCAATCCGCGCGTACGCGCGAAAGAATCGCAACATACTGTCGACCACTGCAAGTGCCGATCCAGCGCTCGGGATTTTGAAACGCCCGAAAGCGTTTTGGCGCGGTCGCGTTCCAAGGCCGCGCCGCTCGGCGTTCTGGCCGAAGCGGCGCGGCTGGAAGCCCAGCTTTTAGAACCAGGACAGTTGCATGTTCGATCCGTTACCGCGCAGTGTGATCAGCACCGGGCAATTTTCAGTGTGCCGTCCACTGGGTACGGTTTGCCAAGCGGAACGGAACGTGATCTGTGCGCTCTGGTTGGTGCAGACGTCGCGCCAAGTTGCTGGCACCGGGAACGTTCCGGTACCGGCCTGAAACGTCACATCTCCCGGCGTGTAGTGCCAGTAATCCGGGTACTCCGTGATCTTCGCGCAGCCGTTGCTCGGAAGGCTGACGAAATTGTTGCGGCCGAAGAGGTTGGCGGCCGTTGCCAACGTGCAGCCGCCGGGACGCAGGCGGTTGGCGGGGATCAAGTCAAACGACCGTCCGGGCCGGCGCCAGAGCAAACGCGCGCTCGCGTCGCCTTCGTTTTCGAAGTACTCCATTTTGATCTCGTAAGCCTGCCCACCGGTGAGCTGGATACTCGCGTCTGCTTCGACGGTGGTGTCTTGCCAACGGTCGATCAAAAGCTGGTTGTTCACCCATAGGCGTACGCCGTCGTCCGTCTGCACGCGGAATCCGTAGTTGCCGGTTTCGTACGGCACGACTTGCCCCGTCCAGCGCACGGAGAAGTGATCGGTCGTGTCGTAGATGGGCGATTGGTTGCCCCAATCGTAATCCACGACCGTGCTCACCCACGAGTCGACGTACTGTTCGAAGTTTTTGCCTCTGTAAACGTCGGTGCTCAAGCCTCCGCCAGAGGCACTGGCGCAAACACCGTTGTCGCACGCGTTGGACCAGCAATCGCGGGTATACGTGCAGTGCTTACCATCGTCGCAACGATTGCATAGTCCTCCGCAATCGACGTCGGACTCGGTCCCGTTTCGAATGCCGTCGGAGCAGCTCGCTCCGCCGAACGCGACGTGGACCACCGCTCCGCTCGACGTGGCCGAAACGAGGCGAATCGAAGCGCCCGAAACGGGGTCTTGGAAGGTTTGCCCCACGCTCAGGCTGGCGTCGTTCATGTCCCCGTTCGGGGTCATGTCGATGAGCTCGGTGGGGGACGCTTCTTCCCGTGTGTGACGAACCAGCACCGCGTTGTTGAAGCGCGTCTGATTGTCGAACCCGAATTGCTTGCGAAGCTCGACGTGGAGTACCTCGCCCCACTCCGTGACGGGGATGATCAAGCTCTGCGTGCCGCTCGCCGCGACCTCTTGCGGCACGATCGTATAGTCGCCCGCGCTTACGACGCGGACCTGGTTTGCCGCTGGCAGCCAACCCTCGATTGCTTTGCTCTTCGAGTTGAAATGGTAATAGAAGCCGTCGAAGCCCATGCCGTCGAAGGGATCGTTGTATTCCTGGTGCGTGCAGTGCAGGCTATACTGCACACGGTTCAGCAGCGCGTCGCGGCAATCGAGCGAGCTTGCGTGAGACAGCCCGATCACGTGCCCGATCTCGTGGGCAAATACGTTCGAATTCAGCACGAAGGTCTGGATCAACCCGCTATCATCCGGGCTACCGATGTGGTCCGCATTGGCGTAAAAGCAATTACCCTGCGGGCGGACATAAATGCCGGCTGCAAAGCGATACCGGCTTCTGTCGAAGCCGTTCTGTGCGGCTTGATCCATCGCCGTCTGCAACCAGTTGAAGGTGTTGTCGCAGCTGCTCATGTCGATCGTATGCCAGCCAAATACGTCACCGGATAGCGAGTACTTGCCGTAGGATGCTTCCTGGAAATAGGCATCGGTCGAAGTCGACGAGTCGAACACCACATCCCGTATCTGCTGCTCAGTGTAGGGCACCGCTGCTGCGCTCGGGTCGCGGATCAGGAAGAGCGCAATGGAGCCCGGAGGAGCCGCTGAGTTGAGTGCCGCCGTCGCGGCGGCAGCCACGCGCGCGCTCACGTCGGGTTGGATCGTGCTCACGCGCAAGCTGCGTCCATCCGCCGACAAGACACCCGTTACGGTCACGCGAGTGCGCGGTGGGATGGTAATGGGCTGCTGCGGGAACAGCCGGATCCATTTGCCGCCGCTATCCAAATAGTACTCCTGGACGGTCTTTTGCGCGTTGTCGCGCCCGATGGTCTGAATCAACGTGCCACTCAATGACGACTGTCCCGTCGGCGCGGCAGCGCTCAATGCCGCTTGCGAGTGTGCCGACGGCGCGGCAGCGCTCAACGCCGCTTGCGAGTGTGCCGACGGTTCAGCGGTTTCTGGCTCAGCGCTGCCGGAACACGCGGCTAGCGCCAATGAAAATGAAGCACACACGAACACGCTCGATGAAAGGCATTTCATGAGTCACCTCCGAACACGCGCCAACGGCGCTGCGAAATGAACCGGCGCTGTGCGCGTCGGTTCGTCCTAGTCAGAGCGCGAAACCGGCGAAACCTTCGTCGTTGCGCGCCAAGTTTTTCTTTGCAGCGGAACCGAACAAACTCGCGGCCTCGCGCTATGCGACGACAGTGCGGAGTGCGAAGTGGTACGCTCGCCTCTGCCGTGTCGAATTTCCGGCAGCCGTTTCTAAAATTTCATTGCCTCCTCCTACCGATCGGTGGCCACCGCACGCAGCCTGCCCCCTCCGCCGAGCGCAGAGCTCGAGGCTGGACCCACGGTGTCCCTGGGTATTACGTGTGACCGCGCTCAGTACGCGTGCATTGATAGTGCGTCAGCCCAACCGAAAGTTCGCTTTGCGAGTCACGAGTCCCCCCAATCTCGGAGCTACCCGGCACGTGGCGGACCCGAAGCCGCGAGCTCCGGCTCGTCTGAGCGACTACGGTCGCCGGCACCAGTGGGCAAGGCCCGCTTCGAGGCGAACCCGGTGCTCGGCCCAAATCCGGCGCCTGGAAGCTAGCTCCACCTCTGGCTCCCACCCGCTCGCGGGGCAGGGAGCTCTCTCGGTGTCAAATAAGTCAACTGTTACGGGGTCTTAGGAAAAATCGTTCAGCCGCGTCGATCAGCGCGGCGGCGGAGCGTCGTGGTTACATGGGCGCCGGCAAGCGGTCGGGGCCCGAACCCAAGACTCGGAGCCACACATGGAAAACGTCATCGCTTCCAGCGCCACCATTGAATCCTTGGATCGCACCGCGCCCTCGTTGGTTTGGACTGGCCGTATCTTGACCGGCCTGATCGTCGCGTTCTTGCTCGTCGACGCGGTCGGCAAGCTGATCCCGCTCGCGCCGTATGTCGAAGGCACGAAACAGGTTGGCTACGCCATCGCGTTGCTGCGTCCACTCGGCTTGCTGCTCGCGATTCCAACGATCTTGCACCTGATCCCGCGCACGCAGTTTTTCGGCGCGCTGCTGCTCACCGCGTACTTCGGTGGCGCCGTCGCCACGCATGTGCGTGTCGGTACCTCGGCCTGGTTTCCGGTCTTCTTCTGCGTCATCCTCTGGGCCGCTTACGTGATGCGCTCCGCTCGCCTACGCGCGTTCCTCCGAACCACCGTCCAGTGATTGCCAACTAAGAAAGCCTGTCATGCACTTCATGATCATGCACAAGAACGATCCGCAGACCGAGCTCGGTCAACCGCCGCCGCCGGAGCTAGTGAGTAAGATGGGCGCGTTCATTGGTGAATACGCGCAAAGCGGCCGTTTCGTCGATGGCGCTGGCCTGAGTGGCAGCCAGCACCGCACACGTCTGGTGTTCCGTGGCGGTCGCTGCACGATCAAGCATGGTCCCTACGCCGGCGAGCACGAGCTGCCCTCCACCGTGCTGCAACTCAAAGTCGCGACCCGCGAACAAGCGATTGGTTGGGCGCAGCGCTACGGCAAAGTGCTCGGCGACGGTGAGCTCGAGCTCGGAAAAGTCAACGAGCCCTGGGATATTGGCTTGATGCCCGCGCCCGAGAACCCTCCGTTGCAGTTCCTGTTGATCGAAAAGGCCGACGCGGAAATGGAGGCCGGCGGACGCAGCGCGCAGAAAAAGGCCGAGCTTGCCCGACTCAAAAATGAGATGGCGAAAGCCGGCGTGCTCGTCAAATCGGTCAGGCTGAAGCCCAGCAACACCGCAAAACGCCTTGCCTTCACCAACAACGCTCTGCACACGATGGACGGTCCCTTCGCCGAGTCCAAGGAGCTGGTTGGCGGCTTCGCCATCCTCGATTTGTCGGGCATGGATGAGGCGCTCGAGCTCTGCCGCAGCTACGCTATGATCCTAGGTGGAACTCTCGAGATCGACGTGCGCCTCGTCGACCAGAGCGATGACGCGGCCTGAACGCCCACCGCGGCCGGATAGTACTAGATGCGCGTGGTTCGTGGCGCGACTGCCCAGCGCTAAAACGCGGAGTCAGCCCCAACCCTGACGCGCACGAACCTGAAAACGCGGAGTCAGCTCTCGCTAACTCCGCGTTTTCCTGTTTCTCGCGCGGGGGCTCGCCCCGCCAACAAGCGTTCCCTGAGCCCGTTCAGCACGAAACCGGGCACGGACCTCGGTCGGCGCGGCGGGTGCGGCCGTGATCGCTCTATCAGGTAGAGGTCGACGCCATTCGGGCTACGCGACGCCACGCGAGGTCCGCGCCCGCTAACAAAAATCAAAAGCTCAGTGAGCGAAGTGAAACGGCGGCGCCCGATCGCGGCTATTTGTCACGATGGCCAATTCCGACACTCCACATATAAGACTAGCTACAGAGTAGTTGCACACTCGTACAATACGGCTCAGGAGCGATGGGCTCACAGTGCTCTCCAGTGGAGCGGAAGCGTTCGTCCGCCTTCGAAGGAGAAGTACATGAAAAGCTCGTTATCCGTGCGTGCGGGAGTTTCGGGGAAGGTTCTATTCTTGGGCTTGTTTGGCGCGGCGGCGTGTAGCTCGCCCGCTGGGAGCAGCGAACCGATTACGGGTGAAGCGCGAGAAGCCCTCACTACAGTGGATGATCAGGTGATGCGGGTGGTCGGTCGGAAGCTCCTCGATTCGAATGGGGTGTCTTTTCTGACACGCGGCATCGAAGGCTGGTTCGGGCCCGCCGCGCAGGCGAACATGGCGACCCTGGTCGATGGCATCGCCAGCCAAGGGTTCAATGCCGCTCGCTTACAGCTCTTGACCACGGATTTGACCAAGATCGAAGCGCTCATCAAGCGGTTTCACTCGAAGAACATGGTCGTCTACTTGGTCTCCCCCGAAGTGCCGAGCGGCGGGGGAAACGCGTGGTTCGGGCTCGCGGAGACCCAGGCCATGGTGAAAAGGAATCGACGCAACGTGGTGGTCGATGCAACGATTGAAGAAGAAGGCGACGGGGAGTCCGATGCAGACGTCGCGACCTGGCTCGTCGAGCAAAAGGCCGTCATCACCCAGTTCCGGAATTGGGGCTACACCGAGCCTTTGACGATTGGCACGCCGAATGCCGGCCGCTATCTTCGAGCACTACTCGACCATGGGCAGGAGCTGATCGACTATGACCCGCTGCACTCGCTGGTGCTCAATGCGCAGATGTATTGGGGAGCCTACACGGGCGATTTCAGTTATCAGCAGCTGAACGGCTTCAGCCCCGGCAATACGGGCATCAAAGAGGCCACCGCGGCGGTAGCTGCCAAGCCGTTCTTGATTCAGTTCGGTCTGGACGCGCAAGACTCGGGCGGGAGCTGGGCGGATGTCCCCTATAGCCTGCTGATGACCGAAGCACAGAACAAGAGCATCGGCACGATGTGGTGGCAGTGGAAAGACCCCGGGGACGACGACCCGAACAGCCTCGTGACCGATCAGCTCGACCCCACGAGCATCACTCCTTTGGGTGATATCGTGATCAATACGCACGCCAAGAGTATCAAGAAGACTTCGAAGACCTTGTGGCCCTGCGGCGTGATTCCCGCAGGCAAGCACCTAGGCGCCGGTCAATCCGTGACCAGCTGTGGAAACCACTTCGCCATGCAGGCGCGCGCCAATCCCACGGACGCGAATCTAATCCTGAAATACGACAGCCGCGTGGTGGGGCGCATCGTGCTCGGTGGCGAAGACACGCTCAGCGCCGCGCCGAATCCGCTGTTCTCCAGTTTGAACATGCAAGGCGACGGCAACTGGGTCGCTTACTACAAGAAGGACGACGGAACGACGGTGCCAACCTGGGCGTCCGGGACTTTTGGCAGCGGTTTTTACGTCCAGCTCACCAACAACGGTTCCGTGCGGGTGGTCGCGCCCGACGCGACCGTGCAGTGGCAGAGTCGCGACTTGTTCAAGCCGCCAGCCGCGACGAGCTGCGGTCGCATCAATCCGGGCGAGATGATCGGCGGCACCGAAATCAGCGGGGCTCCGGGGGTGCTCTCGTGCAACGGCCAATTCGGGATTGCGCTTTTGACCAAGGGCACGCCTTCGACCGCAGACCAGCCCTACGGGTCGACGACGTGGACGGGTAACGCGGCGGCAGGAAGTGCGGGATCATTCGTGGTCGGCCGGGTGAATAATGGCCAATTTACGACTACCCGGGCCGTGGATATTCCCCGCCCTGCCGGCCGCAGCCCCGCCGTCGCTATCTTCATGCAAGGCGATGGCAACTTCGTCGCCCGTGACAACCTGGGGGGTATGGATGCCCTTTGGGCGACCGGTACTGACGGCAACACCAACGCCCATGTCGAGATCAAGGATGACGGCAGAGCGTGCATGGTTTCGACCACGGGGACGGTGATCAAGGTCATCGCCACGGTGCCATAG
>Ga0247768_1000628_pt1 | contig 12730 bp, 8 predicted proteins | sample UWRJL016104C6_FD_179944 | JGI IMG/M metagenome (GOLD analysis project Ga0247768, IMG submission 179944) | Plant litter microbial communities from Arlington Agricultural Research Station in Wisconsin, United States - UWRJ-L016-104C-6 | ecosystem: Environmental > Terrestrial > Plant litter >... | reverse complement strand
GGCTAGCGTCTGGCAGAGTGGGGCGATGGAGTCGTGCTGGGCGCCCAAGAACGATGCCGAACTGACCGCGGGCTGGCGGTTGTGGATCGAGCTCAGCACGCAGGCCTGGCCCGACGCGACTTGGGACGAGACCCCGGCCGAAGCCGCCGGACGGCTCCGCGAACTCTTCACGATCTGCGACGACATCCAGGCCGAGTACCTGGCGGCGTCACCGGAGAAGTCCGCCGAGATCGTCGGCTTGCTGCGTTCGATGGTCTCGGCGGCCGGTGAGGCGATCGGCTTGTGGCACAACGACCCGCATCCGCTCGACGAAGGGCGCGCCGCCCTGCTTCACGCCGACCTGGCGTGCTTCGCGGACCACGCCGACGGCGTCCGGCAGCTCCTCGCCGACGGTGGCGGCTGGTCCACCCTGAACACCACCGTGTCCCGGTAGCGGCTCAGCGGCCGACGGCGTAACCCTGCATGCCCCGGGCGTTGGCGGCGGCACGCAGGATGCCCGACGCCGGGTCGCGGGAGACGGCCGAAAGGCGGCCGAGTGCCCACGGGCCCGCGTTGACGAGCTGATGCCCGCGCTCGGCGAGTTCGTCCATTGTGGACTGACCGAGCCGTGACTCGACGACGAGCTCACGCGGTGTCCACGACCGTGGGTAGAACGAGCTGGGGAACGCGGTGGTGTGCCACGCCGGGGCGTCGATGGCCTCCTGCAGGTTCAGGCCGCCGAGGGTGTGCGCGAGCCAGAAGCACAACTGCCACTGGTCCTGCTGGTCACCACCGGGCGTGCCGAAAGCGATCGTCGGCTCGCCTTCGTGCAGGGCCATCGACGGCGAAAGCGTGATGCGCGGGCGTTTCCGCGGCGCGAGCGAGTTCGGCAGGCCTTGCTCCAGCCAGAACATCTGCCCGCGCGAATCGAGGCAGAAGCCCAGGTCCGGCATGGTCGGGCTGGACTGCAACCAGCCGCCCGACGGCGTCGCCGAGATCATGTTGCCCGCCGCGTCGACGACGTCGAGGTGCACGGTGTCGCCGCGGGTCTCCCCCTGCGGGCCGATCGTCGGCTCGCCGGTGGCACCCGAGCCCCCCTGGATTCCGCGCAGCTGATCGAGGATCGCGGGCAGTCTCGGCATGAGCCCGCCCGGGAAGCCCGGCCGGAGTTCGTTGCTCGCTTCGTCGGTGATGAGCGCGCGACGCAGCGCGGTGTACTCGACGGACAGCAGCGCGTCCAGCGGGACATCGGTGTCGCCGTACCAGGCTTCACGGTCTGCGAAGGCGAGCTTCGCGCACTCGGTCGCGAGGTGCACGGTCCGCGCGGTGGGCACTCCATCCACATAGGACAGTTCGTCGCGGAAACCCTCCAGCAGCAACAGTTGCTGCGTCAGCGCCGGGCCCTGGGTCCAGCCGCCGAGCTTGACGATGCTCCAGTCGCCGAGATCGGTGATGAGCGCGTCCTCATAGGTCGCTTCCCAGTTCGCCAGGTCGTCGCCGGTGAGCAGGCCCGCGTGATCACGGCCGGAGGCGTCGCGGAACGCCTGCTTCGAAAAGGTTTCGACGTATTCGGCGACAAACCCGTGTGACCAGGCACGGCGGCCGGCGTCGATCTGCGCCTCACGGCCGTTGACGGCTTCGGCCTCGGAAAGCAGCCGTTCCCAGGTGTTCACCAGCGCCGGATTACGGTGCAGTGTCCCGGGGACAGGTGGCTTCCCGTCGACCAGCCAGAGATCGGCCGACGTCGTCCAGTGGTCGGTGAACAGGTCCGCGACCGTCTCGACGGTCTGCGAGACCCGGTCGATCAGCGGAACACCGTTGCGCGCATAGGAGATCGCGTACTTGAGCACCTCACGCAGCGATTTCGTGCCGTGATCGCGCAGCAGGAGCAGCCAGCCGTCCCACGCGCCGGGAACAGTCGCCGGGAGCAGCCCGCTGCCCGGGATGAGGTCGAGCCCCAGTCCGGCGAAGTGTTCCGGCGTCGCCGCGGCGGGCGAGACGCCCTGACCGGCCAGCACCCGGGGCGTGCGGTCGGTGGCGGTCACGAAGATCGCCGGGACCTGGCCGCCGGGCCCGTTGAGGTGCGGCTCAGCGACCTGGAGGACAAACCCGGCCGCGACCGCCGCGTCGAAGGCGTTGCCTCCGTCCTCGAGGACAGCCATCCCGGTGGCGGACGCCAGCCAATGCGTCGAAGCCACCATGCCGTGGGTTCCGGACAGTTCCGGCCTGGTCGTGAACACGACCTTGATGCTACGCGTTGCTAACGACTTTCGGGGTGGTGAGCACCGCGCGCGGCCGTCCGATGCCCTGCCACGACAGGCCGACGTCGAGGATGAGCCGGGGGTCGAGCAGGTTCCGAGTGTCCACGACGGCGTCGCCGGTCATGACCTCGGCCATGTACGACCAGTCGAGCCGCTTGAACTCGTCCCACTCAGTCAGCACCACGACCGCGTCCGCGGCCTTGGCCACCTGGTAGGCGTCGTCGACCACGGTCATGCCCGGGAGCTCGCCGCCGACGGCCGGGTCGTACGCCGTCAGCTCGGCGCCGAGCGCGCACAGCACCGACGCGACGGCGAGCGCGGGCGAGTCGCGCAGGTCGTTGGTCCCGGCCTTGAACGCCAGTCCCAGCACGCCGATCCGCGCGCCGGCGAGCGTGCCGCCGACCGCGCCCGCGATCTTCGCGACGATCCTGTCGCGCTGGGCGAGGTTCTCGTCGATCGCGGAGCCGAGCAGGCCGAAGTCGAAGTTCACCGACTCGGCGATCCGCAGCAGCGCGTGGGTGTCCTTCGGCAGGCACGAACCGCCCCAGCCCGGGCCGGGCTTGAGGAACGACCGGCCGATGCGGCGGTCGTAGCCCATGCCCTCGGTGACCAGGTCGATGTCCGCGTCGAGGCGCTCGCACAGCTCGGCGATCGAGTTGACGTACGAGAGCTTCATCGCGAGGAAGCAGTTCGCCGCGTACTTCACCAGCTCCGCGCTGGCCGCGTCGGCGACGACCGTCGGCGCGGCGAGGTCGGCGTACAGCCCGCCCACCCAGCGCGCGGCCTCGATGTCGTCGGAGCCGACGACGATCCTGTCCGGGCCGAGGAAGTCGGCCACGGCGGTGCCCTCACGCAGGAACTCCGGGTTCGACACCACCGGGATGTCGTCGCGGCCGAGCATCGCGCGGATCCGCCGCGAGGTGCCCACCGGCACGGTCGACTTCGTGATCAGCGCGCAGCCTGGCGGCAGCACGTCCCGGATCTCGGCGGCGACCGCCTCCACCGCACGCAGATCGGCCGAGCCGCCCGCGCCCATCGGCGTCGGCACGCACAGGAACACGCCTTCGGCGTCCCGCACGGCTTCACGTGCCCCGACGACAAACGTCAATCTCCCGCCGGTCAGCCCGCGACCGACCAATTCGGACAGCCCTGGCTCGAGGATGTCCACCCTGCCGGCGGCGAGCCGCGCGACCTTCGCCTTGTCGACGTCGACACAGACGACCTGATGCCCCAGGCCCGCCAAGCAGGCCCCCGTGGTCAAGCCGACGTATCCGGTCCCCACCACCACGATCCGAGCTGCGCTCATGTGAGTGAAGGTGACAGCCCGAGTTGACCGCAGCGCTAACGGAAGCGGACAGGCCCGCATACTCCGCGCGTCGGGTGAGAAGTCTCATTCCGCCGCCGACGCGAACGAGCGTTAACCTAGGGCAAGAATCGCCCAGGTCAGGAAGGAAACCGGAGAACATGCAGATCACCGACACCGCCGCGCTCGTCACAGGTGGGGCCTCCGGCCTGGGCGGCGCGACCGCCAAGGCACTGGCCGCCAAGGGCGCGCGGGTCTTCGCGCTGGACCTCGCGGGCTCGATCGAGAAGGCCGAACAGGTCGACGGTGTCACCTACGTCGAGGCCGACGTGACGAACCCGGACCAGGTACAGGCCGCGGTGGACACGGCGGCGGGCTCCGGCGTCCCGCTGCGAACCGTGGTGAACTGCGCGGGCATCGGCCCGGCCGCCCGCATCCTGTCGAAAAAGGGCAAGCACGACCTCAACCTGTACGCGAAGGTCATCCAGATCAACCTGATCGGCACCTTCAACGTCCTGACCATCGCCGCCGAAGCGATCGCCACCACCGAACCCCTCGCCGACGACGCGCGCGGTGTGGTCATCAACACCGCGTCGATCGCCGCCTACGACGGTCAGATCGGGCAGGCCGCCTACGCCTCCTCGAAGGGCGGCATTGTCGGCCTGACCCTCTCCGCGGCACGTGACCTGGCGTCCTACGGCATCCGTGTGCTGACCATCGCGCCCGGCATCATCGACACCCCCATGCTCGCGACCGTCAGCGACGAGTTCCGCGCGACCCTCGCCGCCGGCATCCCGTTCCCGAAACGCCTCGGCCGCCCCGACGAGTACGCCCAGCTCACCCTCGGCCTGATCGACCACGACTACCTGAACGGCGAGGTCATCCGCATGGACGGCTCGCTGCGGATGGCGCCGCGGTAGGCCGACGTGTCATGAAAGGGTCTTTCATGACGTTTTCTGTCCTGAAAGACCCTTTCATGACACGCGCGGACTAGAGGTCGTCCATGAACGGGACTTCCGTCTGCGCGCGGGCCGACATCCAGCGGCGGAGCGCCTGGGTGGCCAGGACGTCGTCCTCGTTGTACTCGAGCAGGCGTTTCCGTTGTGCCTCGTCGGGGAGTTCACCGTCCATGCCGACGGCGTCGCGGTACCAGCCCATCGATGCCTCGCCGCCCGCTTCGGGGTCACGCCAGGTGAAGCCCGCGACGGGCGCGATCACCTTGAGACCTTTTCCTTGCGAGCAAAGGAATTGGTCCGAGACGCTGCGGAACAGGTCGACCCACTCGTCGGAGTCCACAAAGGACACGATCGCCGCGCGCGACGGGATGCCCGGATAGTCGCGGAAGCGTTCCACCGAGCCGAAGAGCCACCGGTTCTCCGCCATCGCGTTGTAGCAGTACGCGCGGAAGGTCAGGCCCGCGGCGAGGGTCCGCTCCCGGACGTCGCTCAGCCAGGCCCAGAACTCGGCGAACGAGCGCGCTTCGTCCGTTGTCGGCACGGGGTCCCAGGTCGCGAACGCGCGGTAGCCCTGCTCCACGCCGATGTCGACGCCGCTCAGCAGGCAGCCCCACAGGTACGCGCCGGACTCGCCGAAGCTCTCCATGTCGACGTCGACCTCGACGTCCCCGCGCGGCACGACGACTTCGCTGACGCGGCGCACCACCTTCAGGTCGGCCAGCCACGCGCGCGCCATCACGACGGCGTCGCCGAAGGTACCGGCCGTCCAGGTCATCGGCGGCTCGTCGGCGGCGCTGAGCGCGGCCAGTTCGTCCACTGTGGACACACCGGCCTTGCGCAGGCCGTCGGCGTCCTCGCCGCGCACGACCAGGCTGACGTCGCGGGTGCTGGTCAGCTGGGCCTCACAGGTCGGCCACCACGGGCAGCGGCGGCATTCCAGGATGCGCGACGGCTGGGCGAGCGCTTCCTCGCCATTAGCGGCGGCCGTGGCGACGGCCAGCCTGTCGGCGAAGCGGAGGTCGTACTCGGTCAGCGCGCTGCGGCCACCGGGCCAGGTCGGCGCGGCCAGGTCGTGCCAGACGACGACGTCGGCATCGAGGCCGATCACGCCCCCGAGCGCGCGGCCGGTCTCGGCGTGGCCGAGGGACCGCAGCATCTTGTAAAGGTGGACGAGCCGGAGCTGGTCACGAGGCTGCGAGCGCACCTTGCGGGCGGGATCCGGCAGCTGGTGCAGCGGATCGAGGTCGGTCATGACCGTGGTGGGCGCGCCCGAACCGCGGTCGGTGATCCGATGCCGCACGACGAGCACGGGCAAGTAGCCCTCGCCGGTCCGCACCAGCAGTTCCACACCGCCACGCCGATGCCCGAGCCGGTCAGCCGGGAATAGCGCGCCCCAAATGAAGGCCGCGCCTTCGGCGAGCGCCCGCTCGGTCGCCTCCACCCGATCCGCGGTGGGCTGGTCGCGGTCGATCATCACCCAGCCGTCGCCGACACCCTGCGCGGTCTCCAGCTGCTTCGCGATGTCGAGCCGATGAGCTGCGGCGTCGGCGATCCGCTGCTCCGCGGCGGGGTCCGGCGGCAAAAGTGGGGTCTCGCGCATAGCCGGGTCGTGCTCGAGATGCACGCGTCGGCGGCAACGGCTGACCGCTCCCGCATCGAGCAACACCTCAGTTCCCATGGAGATCACTCTAGTTAGGAGACGACGTGCCGAGGTGCTCACCCGTGCCCGGACCAGTAAGTTCGATCCCGACAGGGATGAGGTGGCCATGGCGCGCAAAGCGAAGAAGGTCGCGGGTGAAGGCATCTTCACCCCGAAGAGGGCACGGAACGCCATCGGCGTGGCCAAGGTGGTCGGGCCCGTCGTGATCCCGGTGGTCGCGCCCTTCGCGGTGCAGGCCGCCGGAAAGATGCGTGAGGCGTACGACCGTCACCAGGCACGGAAGCTCGGTGTCGACGTCGAGCGGCTCGGCGAGTTCACCGGCCGGGGTGCCGCGCTGCACGCCCGGATCTCCGGGGTTTCCGAGGGGCTCGCGGAGCTGAAGAAGTCCGCGAAGGCCACCGAGGCCGACGTCAAGTTCGCCGACGACACCCAGGGGACGCTGGAGCAGCTCGCCGCTTCCGTCCGCGCGTCGGAGCGCATGCCGTCGCAGCGCCGGAAGTCGACGGCGCGGGCGGTGTCCGCCGAGCTGGACCAGCTCGAGAGCCAGTTGCTGCACCGGTTGGGTCTTTAGGGCCCGACGTGCAAATACGGTGCCCAGAAGGTCGGGTCCGACGGGTACTCGGTGCGAAGCAGCCTGACGGCTTCGTGCAGCGCGCGGGCGGCCTTGCCCGAGTCGAGTTCGCCGTCGGTCGTCACCGCGCGGTAGAAGGCTTCCGTCACGGCCGGTGAGGTCTGGTCGTAGATCGACCACAGGGTCGCGACGACGTGCCGGTAACCGGCGAGTTGCAGGGCGGCGGCCAGATGGATCGACTCGTCGAGCAGTTCGGTGCCGCCGATCACGGTCTGGCAGGCCGAAAGGAACGCGAGTTCGGCGTGGTCCAGCCGCTGGTCGGCGATCTCCAGGACGGTCATCGGGCCGTCCCAGAGGTGCAGCGCGCCTTCCGACGGCTTGGTCAGGTCCTGGCCGCTGTGGCAGGAGAAGTGCGTCCACGAGTGCAGGGGCAGCTGCGCGCGGACGTCCTCGCGGGTCGCGTCGGGCATCACCAGCTGCCGGTTCCCCGCGTTCGGCGCGAAGTACCGGGTCATGATCTCCAGCTCGGACCAGACGAACGGCAGCGACGTCAGCCCGCCGGGGGTGTCGGGCATGGCCACGGTGAGCATGGTCTGTGGCTGACTCGACGGCCGCTTCCGGGCGTTGACCAGCGCGGCGAGGCTCGGCGTGCTGGATGAAACCACGCGGAGCGGGACGCCGACAGCACCACCCGAACCGGCTGTCTTCGCGTAGCGGCCAGCCGCGTGCAGCGGCAACGCCGTCAGCGACGCCGTCGGGCACCACCAGAGCCGCGGCAGTTCTCCGTCGGGGACCGGGTTGAGCGCGGAAAGCACCGGCTCGGCGATGTTGTCCCAGAGCCAGCCGAGGGTGTGGTTCAGGGTGTGTCTGGCCAGCCCGCGGAACCACGACGGGTCGTCGGGATCGGACGCCGAGCGCAGATCGGTCAGGTACCGGTTGGCGATCGCATTGATCCCGGGCACCGTCACCGAAGGCAGCGGCACGACCTCCACTGTGGACTCCGGCAGGACGACGATCGCGTCACAGCGGTACTGGCTGATGTTGACGATCACCACGGGACCGGCTTCCGCGGCCTTCGCCAGCTCGGAAAACGGTTGTCCGGCAAGGAAGTTCTCGTAACCAGGGCGCTCGCGTACCGCCTCGACGAGGCCGTCCCACTGCCGGGCGAGCTGCACCCTGTCCTCGCCCGCCGCGTGCTCCGGGCTTTCGAGCGCGGCACGCACCCGGGTCAGTTCGCGAACCAGCTCCGGCACTTCGCCGATCAGGGCGTCGAAATCCCCGCGCAGGCGCAGCGTTTCCGCCCACAGCACCGAGCGTCCGAGCTCCAGCAGCTCGACGGCTCGCTCCGGCTGCCCGGCGCTGAGCGCGCAGGCCGCGGCGTCACGGGCGAGCGCGGCGCCGTCGGTGAGGTTCCGGGCCCGCGTTTCGCTGTCGAGCCCGTGCCAGGCCACCGCCGGAAGCATCTCGACGGCGAGCGCCGCGCCTTCGAGGGCGTCTTCGGCTTCGCCGAACCGAACCGCGTAACCGGCCCAGACCTTCGCGGCGTCCATCCGGATCGACGTCTTCGCGTGGGTGGCGCGGGCCGCCACGCGGAACGGCTCCAACGCTTCCGACAGGCCGTCGTTGTAGCCGTCGACCTCGAAGCGGGTCAGCAGGGCATATCCCAAGCTGACCTGCCGATACGCGAGTTCGGGATCGTCCGCCGCGGTCGCCTCGACGGCGGCCGAGCCGGCCTCGATCGACTCTTCGAGCTTCGCCCGCACCTTGCCCGCGTGCTGATAGTCGAGCAGGAGCGCGCGACACAGGTTGTGCAGTGCGGCCGGGTGCGCCGCGCGGCCGCGGGCGGACGACACCGCCTGCCTGCCCGCGTCGAGCGCCTCGGCCAGGTCGGCGGGCTTCCCGTCCGCGGTGAACCGCGCGAGCAGGTCCCTTGACAACGTGATCAGCAGCGACGGGCTCGCGGCGTGACCGGCGGGCATCTTGGCGAGCGCTTCGCGGGTCAGCAGGATCGACTTGTCGCGGCTCTCGGCGTCGGTGCCCATGGCCTTGGCCACGGTGGCCTTGAACCGCCACTGCCCCGGCTCGACGACGAGAGTCTGCTCAGCGGCCTTCAGCGACGCCCGGACGTCCTCGGGGCCGCTGGTGAGCGACGCGCGCGCGTTGTGCGCGGCGCTGAGGTTCGCCAGCGCCATCGCGCGGTCGGAGTCGCTGGTCGTGGTGCCGATCGCGGCCATCCGGAAGATCTCGATGGCCTCGTCGAGGTCGTCGCCGCTGAGCCGCTGCTCGCCGCGGATGATCAGGGCGGCGCCGAAGTTGTTGAGGGCCTGCAGCCTGTCCGGGGTGTCGTCGGACAGCGCCGCGACGGCCGTGCGGCCCAGCCGGACGGCTTCGTCCAGGTCCGCGGGGCGGTCGGTGTTCCGGCTCAGCGTCACGAGGATGACACACAGGCTGGACTGGATCTTGGCGCGCTGCACCTCGTCACCGACGTTGCCGATCAGGCCCTGCCTGGCGATCTCGGCGGCCTCGGCCAGGTCCTCTTCGTTGCCGGTCTCCTCGAAGCGGCGGCGCAGCGTGCCGACCACGATGAAGACGTTCTCGGCGCGCCGGGTGTCATCGGGAGTGGTCACGGCGAACAGCTCGCGCCCCAGCTCGATCGCTTCGTTGAGGTCGGCGAGCTGCCGGGTCAGGTCGAAGCGGAAACGGAGCAGGTCACGCAGGTCGATCAGGCAGGAGGAGCGCTCGGGATGGCCGGGCGGCGCGAGGTTCGCCGCGTCCCGGCTCGCGATGACCGCCGCGATCAGCGCGGTGTGGTCACGGCTCGAAAGGAAGAGCTGGTGGGCTTGCGCCGCACGAGCCCGGTACTGCTTGATGCGTTCGTCCGTGGTCGACGCCTTCCGCTCCTTCTGGGCGACCAGGCGCCGCAGATTCGCCGGGGCGGCGGGGTGCCCCTCGTCGACGGCCACCCGCAGCCAGTTCTCCGCGCCTTCGCGGTCACCAGAGTGGAACAGCAGCGCGCCCAGGTTGTTGGCCGCCTCCGGATGCCCGGCCGCGTGCGCCCGCTCCAGCCATTCCCTGGCCGAGTCGATCCGGCCGGACCGCTCTTCCAGGAGTCCGAGGTTGTACATGCCGTGCCTGCTGCCCGCTTCGACAGCCTGCAGGAACGCCTGGGCGGCTTCTTCGGTCCGGCCTTCCTGCCGGTACTTGATGCCCAGAAGGTTCTGCGCTTCGCCGGTGTCCTTACGGCGTTTTTTGAAGAACAAGGGCGCTCCTAGCGGTCGTACTTCGCCCAGAGTGCCAGCGCCGGGATCAAGGCGACAGGTCCAGGTGTCCTGAGGGTGGCCCGTACGACATCGGATGTCCCAGTGTCCATCCGAACCTTCAGCGGAACCACCCCCATGGCACTTTTCAGCCGGTCTTGATGAAACCCTTCGAAACCATCCAGTCGCGGGCGACCTCGCCGGGATCACGCCCGTCGATGTCGACCTGCTTGCCGAGCTCGATCATCTGCTGGTTGTCGATGGCCTTGGAGATCGGCTCCAGCACCTGGCGCAGCTCGGGGTGTTCGTTGACGAAGGCCAAGCGCAGGGTCGGCGCCACGTTGTACTGGGGGAAGAACTTCTTGTCGTCCTCCAGTACATGCAGGTTCAGCCCGGCGATGCGGCCGTCGGTGGTGAATATCTCACCGAAGTTGCAAGTGCCGTTGGCGATGGACGAGTAGATGGTACCGATGCCGAACGTCTTGATGTCGGTAGTCGGGAAACCGTAGGTCTTCTGCACCCCTGGCATCCCGTCCTGCCTGCTCGCGAACTCCGTCTCGACGCAGAAGACCGCCTGATCCGGGTGCTGCTTCAGGAAAGCCGTCATGTCCGAGTTGGTCTTGAGGTTGTTTTTTTCCGCATATGCCGCGGTTGTCCCGAAAGCGTAGGTGTTGTTGAGCGGCGAATACTGCAACCACTCGACCCCGTTCTGCTGCTCGTCGGCCTTTTTGACGGCGTCGAACTGCGCCTTCTCGTCGGGGATCGGATCGGTGTTGCCCTGGTAGTTGATCCACCCCGTCCCGGTGTACTCCCACGTCACGTCGATCTGCCCGGCGAGCAGTGCCTGCCGCGCGCTGACCGAGCCCTTGATGTCGGTCAGGTCGGTGATGTCGGCGCCCGCGGCGGAGAGGCCCAGTTCGGCCATGTACCCGAGCAGGATGTTCTCGGTGAAGTCCTTCGACCCGACCGTGACGTGCAGCCCCTGCAGCCCGGCCATCGGCTGGATGGACCCGGGCAGCACGGTGAACGGCAGCGACGCGTTGACCTCCAGCCCGCAGGCGGTGAGGGAGGTGCAGAGCAGGGCGGCCCCGGTGAGGGCCTTGATCCGGCGCGAAACCCGCGTCATCAGCGAAGTCCCTTCGGTCCGAGTAGCTGTTCCGCGACCGCGCCCAGCCAGTCCACCAGCAGCGCGAGGCCGACAGCCAGCACCGAACCGGTGATCAGGACTTTCGTCAGCTGCAACTTGTAGCCGGTGTCGATCAGCACACCGAAGCCACCGGCGTCGACGAACTGGGCGAGCGTCGCGGTGCCGACGGCCAGCACCAGCGAGGTGCGGAGACCGGCGAGCATCAGCGGCACCGCGAGGGGGAACTCGATGCGCCACAGGACGCTCTGCGCCGACATGCCGATCCCGCGACCGGCGTCGACCAGCGCCGGATCGACCTGTTGCAGCCCGACCATCGTGTTCCGCAGCACCGGCAGCAGCGAGTAGAACGCCAACGGGATCGCGGCGACCCAAAGGCCGTCCCATCCGGTCCACAGGAAGAAGAGCACCAGCACACCGAGGGCGGGCGCGGCCTGGCCGATGTTCGCGATGCCCAGGAAGATCGGCGCGAGGACCTTGGCGCCCGGCCTGGTCAGCAGGATGCCGAGCGGCACCGCGATGACCACGACGATCGCCGTCACGACCAGCGTGATCAGCAGGTGGTCGCCCAGCGCCTTCAGCAGGGACGTGGCGTTGAGCGTCTCCTTCTCGTTGGGCTTGAGCGTGCCGCTGAACGCCCAGATCAGCACCGCCCCGACCACGATGACGACCACGGCGGGCTGGGCGAACAACCGGACCCGCTCGGCCCGCTTGGAGCTGGCCTGGCTGGTGAGGTTGGCGTCGAGGTTGGTGTCGACGGTCACGGGGTCACCTCGCCGGCCGCGTTGTCGGCGTGCTCTTCGCGCAGGTGCTGGATGGTGTCGGTGACCGTCTTGATGTCGATGCTGCCGACGTACTCGCCGCGGTTCCCGGTCACCACGGCGTTGCCGCCTTCGGTGAGGATCGCCTCAAGCGCGTCCTGCAGCGTCGATTGCAGGCTCACCGAGTCGCCGACCGGGCGACCGGCCGTCTTGAGCGAGGACGCGGTGCCCAGCTCGCGGACGTGCACCCAGCGGACGGGCCGCCTCCGCTGGTCGAGGACCAGCGCGAAGGAGACCCGCGCGTCGGTCATCTTCTGCCGCAGCCCGGCGGGCGAGTCGCCGATGTCGGCGATCACCGGCGCCGGGGCGAGTTCGACGTCGCGCACCCGCAGCAGGGTCAGCTGCTTCAGCGACGCGCCGGCGCCGACGAACCCGGCGACGGTGTCGTTCGCCGGGTTGGCGAGGATCGCGTCCGGGGTGTCGTACTGCAGGATCGTCGACTGGTTGCCGAGCACGGCGATCTTGTCGCCCAGCTTCACGGCCTCGTCGAAGTCGTGCGTGACGAAGACGATCGTCTTCTTCAACTCGGTCTGCAGACGCAGCAGCTCGTCCTGCAGGTTTCCGCGGGTGATCGGGTCGACCGCGCCGAACGGCTCGTCCATCAGCAGCACGGGCGGATCCGCGGCGAGCGCGCGGGCGACGCCGACACGCTGCTGCTGGCCGCCGGAGAGCTGCCGGGGGTAGCGGTGGAAGTAGTCCGCCGGGTCCAAGCCGACCAGGTCCATCATCTCCTCGACCCGGTCGTTCACCTTCTTCTTGTCCCAGCCGAGCAGGCCGG
>Ga0247768_1000626_pt1 | contig 12765 bp, 10 predicted proteins | sample UWRJL016104C6_FD_179944 | JGI IMG/M metagenome (GOLD analysis project Ga0247768, IMG submission 179944) | Plant litter microbial communities from Arlington Agricultural Research Station in Wisconsin, United States - UWRJ-L016-104C-6 | ecosystem: Environmental > Terrestrial > Plant litter >... | reverse complement strand
GCCTTGCCGAACCGGTTGAAATACTCGGTGACGGTGGCATCGCTCGTGTCGTGCTCGCCGGGAACGGTGTGCAGCTCCGGGGTCTTCAGGCGCGACATCATCTGCTGTGCCGTATCGAACTCGGAAGCCTTGGACAGGTGAGTGATGTCGCCGGTGTGAATGATCAGCGCCGGCTGTTCCGGCATGCCGTTGACCAGGTCAATGGTCCGGGTGAGGGTCGAATTGACATCCGGGTTGGCTTCCTTGTTGAAGCCAATGTGAGTGTCGCTTATCTGTACGAACAGGGGCTTGCCCAGGGCGGCGACTTTTTCCGGGTCGGTGCCGGCGGCAACGGCGAGGTCGATGGGCGTGAAAATGCCCCCCGATAATGCGAATAGAGTGCCGGCGCTGCCGAAGGCCATGCACTTCAATACGTTGCGGCGGGACGGGGTCCGGGAATCGTGCGACACGAAAGCTCTCCTGGTGAGGGGTGTGCAGGAGAAGACTGGAGCCCTGGCGCGTTTATTCCCGAAAATCAGGCGCCATACGCACGATTCTTCCACTGGCTGCCGCCTCCAAACCAATGTTTCAGTGCGGACCCAACTGTTGCCGTCATGTAAAACGACGCAATCAGTGGTAACGCCAACGCCCACAAGGGACTGCGGCCGTACCGCCGCAAAGTAGGTATGAAGCTGCCCGCTGCAAGTACGCATGTTGCAGCGCCGCTGGCGCGCACCCACCCGGTTCCAAACACCATCGCCCCGACTGGAACGAGCCACACAACAGTGAGCCCGAGTATCGTCAGAAGCAGTAGCAGCAGCGAATAGCGCAGTTGCGTGAACGCCGTGCGCGCGATCATGTGCCAGATATCGCTGAAGTGAGGATAGGGGCGTACGGAGGCGGCGAGGCCGGAGTGTCCGAGATAGATGGGGCCGACGCCCTTGATGGCCTTGCCCAGCGTGCAGTCATCAATCAACGCACCCTTGATGGCTTCGATGCCACCGATTGTGTCCAGCGCCGATTTACGAACCAACACCGTGCCGCCCGCCGCGCCGGCGACTTTCGAGTTGGGATCATTCACGCTCGCGAACGGATAGAGCATCTGAAAGAAATACACGAACGCGGGGACGAGGGCCCTCTCCGGAAAGCTCTCGCAGTTGAGTCGGACCATCTCACTGACCAACTCGACACGGGGTGTGTTCAGACGGGCGACGAGCGCCGACAGGTGCCTCGGGTCGTGGACGATGTCAGCGTCAGTCAACAACAATACAGGAGCGGTGCTGGCGGCCACACCTTGGCTGACGGCCCAGAGCTTGCCGGACCAGCCCGGAGGCTTGGGTTGACCCGGTAGAATGCGCAGTCGGGGCGAGCTTCCAGCCGCCGCTGCTGTGCCGTCCGTTGAGTTGTCATCAACGAGAGTGACACGAAAATTGCCCGCATAGTCCTGTGCGGCGAGCGAAGCGATGACAGGACCAATGGTCTGCACTTCATCCCGGGCCGGCACGATGATGTCGACATCGGGAAGCTCGGCCGCATCGGCCGCTGTCCCGGGTTGCAGCTCGGGTCCCGAGGACCAGAACCGTCCATGTAACAGGACCAGGTAAATCCAAATAACGAGTGAGAGAAACGCGATCATTTATGTGTGATACTCGCAGGTCCGGTTCGGTGGACGCATGGATCCTCTAAAAGATCTGCTGCAAAAAGCGCACGAAGGCAACGAATCTGCTCGTGCGCAACTGTTTGCCGTAGCCTACGACGAGCTGCGCTCGCGAGCACGCGCCCAACTCCAGGGTGGTGGGCGCAATACCCTGCTGGATACTACCGTCCTCGTCCACGAGAGCTACATGCGCTATCTGCAGGCAGGGCATCTGTCGAATGCAGAGCGCGGCTATTTCTTCTCGTATGCCGCGCACGTCATGCGCTCGGTGATCGTCGACTTCGCGCGCCAGCGCCAGGCCCAGCGGCGCGGGGGCAATGCTGTACACCTGCCGCTCACCACGCAGTTCGCGGAGAACCTCAGTGTCAATGAAGACCAGGTGGTGAAAATCAGCGATGCACTGGATGAGCTGCAGAAGGTGGATGAGCGCCTCGCGCGAGTCGTGGAAATGCGCTACTTCGCGGGCATGACGGAGAGCGAGGTCGCCGCCGCGATGGGGTGCACGGAGCGTACGGTCCGGAGGGACTGGCAGAAGGCGCGGCTACTCCTCGCGGAGTCACTGCGCTAGCAGCCTGCCACGCAGGCTCCCAGGGCTCACGTCACATATTCCGGCGCTACAAAGCGCTACGAAATCGCTACCGGCCGCTGCAATTGGCCGTGGCCGTTTTTGCCCTCTCGGGAGCGCATTTTAAATGCTCCCTTCTGTCCTCTTTCCCGCAAATTGAGCGTCTGCATAACCGAGCACGATTACAGATCGGGCGGGGGCATGCTGATCAATCCAAAACACTGGCCGACTCTGTCGCGGCTGCTCGATGAGGCGCTTGATATGCTTCCCGACGCCCGGGAGCGTTGGCTCGAATCGCTGCCGCCAATCGACCGACCCTACGAGGAGGAGCTGCGGACCCTGCTGCGGCATGGGTCCACGACGGGAGCCACGAGCGACTTCCTCGACATACTGCCGGATCTACAGGAGGCGGTTGACAACGCCCGTGCCGCCGTCAATGCCAAACCCCTAAAGCCGGGTACGGCCGTTGGTCCCTACGTCATTGAGCGCGAGATCGGCAGCGGTGGCATGGGCGCCGTGTGGCTGGCACGCCGTGGTGATGGCCTGATCAAACGGCCTGTGGCACTGAAACTCCCGCACCCCGGCCCGCTCAGCCGGAATCTCGCAGAGCGCTTTGCCAGTGAGCGCGACATTCTGGCCGAGTTGTCTCATCCCAACATCGCGCGGCTTTACGATGCGGGCTCGTCGCAGGACGGTCAGCCTTTTCTCGCGCTGGAGTATGTGGCGGGCGCGCCGCTCATAGAATATAGCGACCAGCACGGGCTCGATATCTCGCGGCGGTTGCGCCTGTTCCAACAGGTGTTGCGCGCTGTGCAGTATGCCCACAGCAATCTCGTCATCCACCGCGACATCAAGCCTTCCAACGTGATCGTCGGGAACGACGGTCGGGCGATGCTGCTCGACTTCGGAATCGCGCACCTGATCGCGATCGAGCCCCGCGATGACGGCGGCCGTGTGCTCGTAGGTCAGGCGGGAGGCGCGCTGACACCTGACTACGCCTCTCCGGAACAGATCGCCGGACAGCCGGTGACCACAGCTTCGGATATTTATTCACTCGGCGTATTGCTGTTTGAACTGCTGACGGGCGAGCGACCGTATACGGCCGCCGGCCTGACACGGTCACAGCTCGAGCAGGTCATTCTCAGTCGCGCGCCGCGCAGTCCCAGTGAGGCTTTGCGGGAGTCAACTGTGGCGCAGGCCACCGCCAGTGCGCGCGGTTCTACAGTCCGCGCGCTCAGCGCACAACTCACAGGCGACCTGGATGTAATCACGCTCAAGGCGCTGCGCAAATCGCCCGACGAGCGGTATGCAACAGCCGATGCGCTGTGGGCGGATATCGAGTGTTTTCTCGAGGGTGAGCCCATTGCCGCGCGCCGCAGTAATCGCTGGTATCGCAGCCATAAGTTTGTCGCGCGTCACAAACCTGCCGTGCTCGGGGCCACGGTGGCGCTCCTGGCCATCATAGCCACGGCCGCGATTGCCATGTATGAAGCCCATGTCGCGGCGGGTCACGCCCAGGTCGCGGCCGCGGAACGCGACCGTGCCCTCGCGCTGTCATCTCGTAACGAGGCCATCGCCGATTTTTTAAATGTGCTCATCACTGAATCGGCGGGCTCGGATCGGCCACTCACCACAGGCGAGATGTTGGCTCGCAGTGAAGCGGTGGTCAGCGCGGAGTTCCGCGGGAATACCGAGCAGAGGACAGCAGTCTTGGATCTGGTCGGGGTGTACTACCGGACCATGGGCGATTCGAAGAGGGCTCTACGGTTGCTTCAGGAAGCGTTTGAAACCATTGCGAGCTCCCCGGACGCGGATCTGCGCCGCAAGGTGATCTGTGATCTGGGAGTTACGGTGGGCACCCTGGGCAACCTGTCGGACGCCCGTCGCATGTTGGCGCAGGTGATCGACGATCCCCAATCGAGCCCGCAGCAGGTGGCTGAATGTTTGACTTATCGTTCCTCGGTGGCCCAGTTGGAAACCGACGCTCCCGCCGCGGTTGAATACGCGCACCAGGCGTTGGAACGGCTGCGCACCTCCCCGAATCCTTCAGCCGCGGCGGAAGCGAACATCCTCGGCTCGATTGCCGACGCGGAACGCCTCGCGGGACACATAGATGTGGCGGAAGACTATTTCCGGCAGTCACTGCAGCAATACGCCCGCTCGGGCCGTGAGTACGGGCCCGATGCAACGACCATCCGTAACAACCTGGCAATCGCCTATGACGCCACGGGGAATCCCAAGCACGCTCTGCAGGTGTTCGATGAGATTCTCGACTATGCGGCCCGCAATCAATCGGGCGCCCTGCCGATTGTCATGGTGGCCAACCGGGCCCGCTCGTTGGAGCTCATCGGCCGCTTCGCGGAGTCGAAGGCAGGTTATGACCACTGCATCGAGCTGAGTGTGAAAGGCGAGCAGCCGATCATGCACCTGCTGTGTCTCGCGGGGATGGCGTGGCTCATGCGCGAGAGCGGCGATATCAAGGCCGCGGATCACTATCTGCGCGAGGCCGGCGAGTTGTCGCGCAACGGCACGCCTCCGCAGGGCCCGCATCAGACCGTCCTCAAGATCATGCGTGGACGCATCGCATTGGCCAACAGTCAACTCACTGCGGCCCGTGTGAGCCTGGATGCCGCACTCGCCGAAGGGAACACGGTTTTTTTCCAGATGACAGCGTTGGTAGCGCGCTCCGAGCTGAACCTGCTCGAAGGCCATCTGGCCGAGGCCGAGGCCGATGCGCGCAAGTCGTTGTCGCTCGCCCGCGGCGCCCAGGGCGGCGTACCGCGGTCCTACCGGACCGGCGTGGCATGGCTCGCCCTGGGCAAGGTGTTGGCGAAGAAGGGCGACAGTGTCGGCGCTCACGAGGCTTTGCTCGCCGCCGTGGACCACCTGTCAAACACGTTGGACCCGGATCATCCGCTGTTGCTGCTGGCACAACAGCTCGTCCAGGGTTGAGAGTCACTATGAAGCTAGCCGGCAATACACTTGGTGAGGATGATGTGATGAATACGCGGATGAACGCGGAGCTGCACACGGCACTCGGCAGTGCCTTCTCCGCGACCTTGTTGGGAGTGGCTGTGAGCGATCTCGAGCGCTTTTCGGTCCTGGGTGACCGGCTGCTCGAAGAGCTGCGCAAGCGGGGTGTTGGGGTGTACCGGCAACCGGAAACGGCTGTGCGCGGCATGGAGCCGGGATCATGAACGCTGTTGCCGAACGGGTAACCGGTGCCGCCGACCACCAGCAGTTGTTTGTCAGTTTGTACGATGAGTTGCGTCGGTTGGCGCAACGCAAGCTGCGCCAGGGAGGTGCGGCCAACCACATGGGAGCGACCACGCTGTTGCATGAGGTGTACCTGACGGTGCACGCCCGTGATGGCGTCGTGTTTCCAGATAACGCGCGGTTTCTTGCTTATGCATCGCGCGCCATGCGGGGTCTGATTATCGACTATGCCCGCAGCCGCCAGGCCTTGAAGCGCGGTGCGGGTTTTGAGATCACCTCGCTGCCCACGGAAATCCCGGAGCAGGTCGCCGACTCCAACGAGCTGCAGCGCCTGAGCGATGCGGTGGACCGGCTCGCGGCGACTGACTCGCGGCTCGCGGAAGTGGTGGATCTCAAGTATTTCGGCGGCTTTTCCTTCGCCGAGATTGCCGCCATGTGGAACATGTCGGAACGGACGGTACAGCGGGATTGGGAGAAGGCACGCATATTCCTGCACAAGTGTCTGTCGGGTGCGGAAGTTTCAGCGTAGGGCCGTTTCGAGAATGCAGTAACCGCTGTCCGTGCGCAGGCTCCGGGTGCGGCGCAGCCCTGCGCTCGTGAACAGCGCATCGAGCTCGGATTCGGCGCGTACGCGGCCGCCGGTGACCACCAGCCCCATGAGGTCGCCGAGTTGACTCAGCGAGGGCCGGTTGTCGGATTCGATGATCCGTTCGACAACCAACAGGGTGCCGCCGTGAGGCATGGCCATGCGGCATTGACGCAGCAGACGGATTGCCGCTGCGTCATCCCAGTCCATCAGGACGTTTGAAAGGATGTAGGCATCCGCTCCGGTGGGAAGATCGTCGAAGAAGTCTCCGCCGATGATCTGACAGCGGGCGCTCAAGCCCGCCGCGGCGAACGCCTGCGTTGCTGCCTGAACCACCTCCGGACGATCCAACAGGATGCCGCGAGTGGCTGGGCACGCCTGGAGGATTTCGAGAAGAAGCCGGCCTTTGCCACCCCCCACATCCACAACCGACTCAAACTGTTTGAAATCGTAGAGGCGAGGGACTTCCGTGTGGCAGGGGTGGGCGGCCATGGCGGCTTTGAACATGTCGCCGGCTTCGGGGTTGCGCACGAGGTATTCCCAGTGGTTAACGCCGAATTTGCTTTCGAAGGCGGTTTCGCCGGTTCGAACGCTATGGAGGAGGGCGCTCCAGGAATCCCATTGCATCGGGTGACCCCATAACAACACCTGCGCGTGGGCCGAGCCCGGCACGTCGCGTCGCAGGAGTGTCCCGAAAGTCGTGAGAGCGAATGTTTGGTCGCCGACTTCCGCCAACAATCCGCGGCTCGCGAGCACTCGCAGGAGTCGGTGTAGTGCCGTTGCGTTCGTGTCCGTGGCCTGCGCGATCGCGGTGATGTGCAGCGGTCCGTCCGCCAGCAGGTCCGCGATTCCCAACTGTGCGGCCACAAACAATGCCTGTGATAACTGATAGCCGCGCGCCATCTCAATCAGCCGGGTGGCTGCTGCCATGCTCATCCTGTCTGCGTCGCAAATCCTGCTCCCTTCAATCGAAAACGCTTTCGCTCAACCCGACATGGACATGGGAACAGGGGGTGGCGCTGTCATGTCGGATTCACCCTCCTTATTTCGATGTCTTCCGTGATAGCTCCAAGAGGACGACATGGCACGCCCCAATTCTCTGCAATCGAAGATTGAGAAGCGGATCACTGAGAGCCGCGAATACGTGTTTCTTACACGCGAGTTCACCGATCTGAGCGGACGGCGCCAGGTTTTGCGAGCACTCCGCAAGATTGTGGCGGAGGGTCGGCTCGTGAGATTGGGATGCGGTGTTTATGGGTTGGCAACGACGTCAGCTTCTTCGGAGCGGCCCACGCTGCATCATCCGGACGGTTTTGCCGGAGCAGCGCGCACTGCTTTGACGAAGCTCGGTGTCGAGTGGGAGCCCACCGAAGGCGAGAAGTCCGCCGAGCAGCCACAGCCCGTGGCCGCAGTGCGGATCAAGCGCCGGTTCTCCCGGCGGCTGAGCTTTGGTCAGACGGAGCTCGTGGTCGAGCGTTGAACCTTGTGCCCGGGTCCTGAGCTCGAGCTTCTGAAGTCAAGCCCCGAGCTCGAGCTCTGAGCTCGAGCTTCTGAAGTCAAGCGAGTATGGGTTGGGGGCCCGTGCTCGCAGGCGAATTCAATTGGTCGATCGCTACCAGCACATCCGGCAATGAGGTCGCGATGATCGCGCGGCCCGACATGCGCAGGGGATGACGACCCCCCAGCAGGATCGGCAACAATCCCGCGCTCTCCGCGCCGTCAACGTCCCACCCCGGATTGTCGCCCACGAAAGCAGCCTCCTGTGCGGCGACTCCGATCAGCTCCAACGCACGGCGAAACGGGATGGCATGTGGTTTGCGCCAACCGACATCCCGACAGAACACGATCGCATCCACGGCATCGAGCAGCCCCTGACGCGCCAGCTCCTGCCGCCAGATCCGCCCTGGGCTGCCCCACGGGGTATTGGAAACAATTCCCGTCCTGATGCCGCGACGCTGGAGGGCGGCGAGCACCGCCAGGGCATCGTGGCTCACGCGTGCAGTGGCCAGTATGGGCTCGAGAAAGGCCAGTAACAGTCGCTCAATCAACTCACTGTCGAGGTTCGGCGCATAGGGGCCGAACAGCACTCGCAGGCGCTCCTCGAGCGGCCAGACGGCGAGGTCGGCGCGTTCTTGGTTGAGCTCGAGCGCCTGATGCAGCAGCGCGGTCTGAGCCTCGCCGGCCAACGGGCTGAATCCCAAGGTCCCGAGGCACGCTTCCAGTGAGCGCTCGAGGATGGGCATGAAGTCCTGGGGCTGGTAGTAGGACACCAGTGTGTCGCCCAGGTCGAACAAGACGGCGCGAATTGGCATTGACGGTCCACTCCCTGTGCTGCCGGTCCAATGCAAGCTGTAGCCGGGGCGAATTGTAACGGTTCCGGTAATTGGGTTTTCTATAGAATTCGGGGGATGCGTATACCCATCGTATTGGCCGCACTGCTGGCGGTGCCTTTTCTCGTGTCAGGCGCCGAGCCGGCGGCGTCCGCCAAACCCACTCACGTCTCCGTCCTGACGGGCGACCAGGTGATCCAGATACTGGATGAAACTGTGGACTGGTATCGCACCCTCGGTGCGCAGCAGCAGTCGGCCACGCAGCCCAGCGACCTGCTCATTCTGTATGCCAACCAACAGACCGCCGACAAGGTCATCGGCCTGGCGTTCGAGTTGGCCCGGGCCAATGCCGAGCTGTTGAGCAGTGAGGCGGCGGTTACCGAGACGGTTGACTCGTCTCAGACATTGAGCGATCAGCAGAAGCGGCTGGATGCCCAGCGCAAGGCCATCCAGGATGAGATTGCGGCCGGCAGGAAGGACAACGCGGGACAGGAAAAGCTGTTGGAGCTGCAAGGCGAGCTCGACATGGTCAATGCGCGCAAGAATCTGCTCGACACCATGACGCAGTTCGTCAACGAGAGCGATGCGAAGCGCGCCAGTGCCAGCGCGTTGAAAGCACACATTGATGCTATTGCAGTGTCCATTCCGGCGGCCCGGGGTCCCGGTGGGACGGGTACCTCGCAGCCCGCCTCCACGGCTGCCGCTGAGCCGGTCGTAAGTTCCAACAGCACCTCTGACCGGGTCGGCATCTGGGAGATGGGTACCAACGTGCTGCGGCTGGCCAAAAAGATGCGCACCATCGACACCATCGATGCACGAACAGCCGCCCTCGAAGATACTTTCTTGAAAATACGCACCAAGCCCCTGGAGCAGCTCAAACAGTATTCGAGCCAGAGTGATGCCTTGGCGGCCCAGGCGGACAACGCCAACGGTACGATTTTGAAAGGCGTGCGGGATCAGTTCGATACGCTAGCGTGGCTGTTTCAACAGACCTCGGCGGTTCTCATTCCCTTGAGCAAGGAAGGCGTGTTGTTGAAGCAGTATCGCCACAACCTGAGCAACTGGCGCGATGCCATCAAACGTCAGTATCGCGACGCTCTTGTCACGCTCGGTGTCAGGTTGGGGATTCTCGCGGCGATGCTGGCCATTGTGTTCGCGGGCGCCGAAGTCTGGCGCCGCGCGGTGTTGCGCTATGCGCAAGAAACGCGGCGTCGCAACCAGTTGCTGATGGTCCGCAAGGTCACCACCTGGGTGCTGGTGGTGATCATTGTGGGTCTCACCTTTGTGACCGAGCTCAGCTCATTTGCGACGTTCGCGGGGCTCATCACAGCCGGTGTTGCGGTCGCCATGCAGAGCGTGCTGGTGTCGATCGTGGGTTACTTTTTTCTCATCGGCAAATACGGCATCCGGGTGGGCGACCGGGTGCAGATTGGCGCCGTCTCCGGTGAGGTCATTGACCTCGGGTTGGTGCGAATGCACCTGATGGAGTTGAATTCACAAGGGTCGCTGGGGGCGACCGGGCGGGTCGTAGCGTTTGCGAACTCGATTGTGTTCCAGGCCTCGGGCGGCCTCTTCAAACAGATCTCAGGCGTCAATTTTGTCTGGCACGAGTCGACCGTCACGCTGCCCGCCGGAGCGAACTATGCGGTTCTCAAGGAGAAGCTGTACAACGCGGTGAATGATGTCGTGAAGGATTACCACGACGAAATCGTCAAGCAGACCAAGGAGATCTTGCGGACGACCTCGTCAAATGCGGCGGGGGTTACGTCGGCGAATCCGCAGGTGCAACTGCGCTTTTCTGCGTCCAGCGTCGATGCGGTCGTGCGTTATCCGGTGGAGATTCAGCACGCCGCGCAGATCGATGAGAAGGTGTCGGAGGCGATGATCGCCGTCGTTCGTGGTTAAGGCGCGGAGTCGGCGGCCGCGGCGTATCTTCGCAAGGTTCGGGTGACCACAAAGGTCATGAGGCCACCGGCGGTGAGGCATGCCGCCAGAAACAACATGGGGGCCATGTCGTTGTGAGTCTGATCCCGGATCCAGGGGACGATGTTCTGCGCGAAAAAGCCGCCGAGGTTACCCACCGAGTTGATGGCCGCGAAACCGGCTGCCGCTGCCGAGCCTTTCAGGAACGTTGAGGGCAGCGACCAGAACACCGGTTGGGCCGCGAAAATTCCCGAGGCGGCGACGCATAACAACGCAAACTTCAAGGCGTTGCCCGGCACGAATACGCTGGCCGCGAGGCATGCAGCCCCGATAAACGCGGGCAGGGCGATGTGCCAGGTTTGCTCGCCGGTGCGGGCGGCGTGACGGGGCACCCACCACAAGGCCCACGCCACACAGGCCCACGGGATGACGTTGAGGAAGCCGTTGACCGTGTTGGTGACCCCGAATCCCTTCACGACCGTGGGTAGCCAGTAGCTCAATCCGTAGGCGCCGAGCGGGAGGCTGATATAGAAGCAGGAGATCAACAGGACCCTGCGATCCAGCAGCGCTTGCAGCACCCCGACGTGCGAGCGGCTGCCGAGCTGCGCGTTCTCGCGATCCAGCGTATCTTGCAGGTAGGTTTTCTCATCCGTGGACAGGAATTTGGCCTGGGCCGGCCCACTCGGCAGAATGAAGAAAGTGACCACGCCCATGATGAGCGCGGGCAGGGCGGTCATCAGGAAGACCCACTGCCAACCCCGCAGGTTGAGCAGGCCATCGGCATCCAACAACAACCCGCCGATCACCGCTCCGACCATATTGGCGATTGCGCTCCATCCCATGAACATGCCGACCAGCCGGCCGCGATACCGCCAAGGAACCCACAACGTCAGCACAAACAAAACACCGGGAAAGAAACCGGCTTCCAAGGCGCCGAGCAGGAAGCGCAGCACGTAATACATCGTGGCGCTCTGGGTGAACGCCATGATCAGGGTGACGATGCCCCAGGACACCATGATGCGCGCGAACCAGACCCGGGCGCCGACTCTCGCCAGGAACAGGTTGCTGGGTAGTTCAAACAGCAGGTAGCCGATGAAGAACAGGGAGGAACCCAGTCCAAACGCAGACTCGCTGATCCCCAGGTCGCCCACCATTTGCAGCTTGGCATAGCCGATGTTCTGCCGATCGATGTAGGCGATCAGGTACATGATGCCGAGGATCGGCATGAGGTGGCGCACGATCTTGCGGACAATCGCCGCAGTCTGCGGATCTTCCGCTATTTGTTGGCCCGTTCGTGGCGACTGAGTATCCACAATGCTCCCGGCAGCGCCGTAAAATCCGCAAGTAACGCAAGAATAAACGCGGTCGAGGTGACTATGCCGAACTGCCGCATGGGGGGCAGATCAGAGAACGACAGAGCCAGAAACCCGCTCGCATTGATGAGTGTAGCAAACACGATCGGCCGCCCGGCGATCAGCATGGCGTGTTGCAGGGCCCCGCCGGTCTGGTGGCCGGCATTGCGGCCTTCCTGGTAGTGATAGAAAAAATGCACCTGGTCGTTCTCGGTAGCGCCCAGGACCGTGGAGCCGATGAGGATCGTGGCGATGTTGAGTGGGATGCCAGTCAGGCGCATCACCAGGAATACGCTCAGAATCGCGAACAGCGACGGGATCATGGTCATCAAGCGGGCCGAGGGGCTCCGGAACACGACCAGGAAGGCGCAAAAGATGATACTGGCGGTGAGCGCGAAGCTTTCAGTCAGGGTGGGCAGCAGCCGTTCGGTGATCGCCGTGGACAGCACGCCTTTGCCTACCAACATGCCGTTGGCGTCGTGCAAGGCCGGATTGGCTGCCTTGGCGTCGTCCCAGGCCTGCTGAATGGAACGTTTCATCGCGCCTGTACGGCCAAACAGGTCGGCACGGCCGCGCACACTCAGCCGCACGCTGGCCAGATCCTTGATATCGACATACTCGCGGGCGCCTTCCACGGTGAGCATGATCTGCTCGAGGTCGGCGGCGAGCTTGTCCCAGGCGGCGGCTTCCGTGGGCAACTTGTCGTTTCCTGACTCTACGTAGCGGGCCCATCGCAACACGGATGTTGGACCGTCGACGGCGGTGATGCGCGAGTCGGATTCGAGCTTTTGTGAGAACTGGTCGATGGCCTGCAGGAACTGCGGGTCCAGCGCCTTGCCTGGCGGCGTTTTGATCCACAGGTCGACGACGTCCAGTCCGTTGAATTCCTGGAAGCGACGTGTGTCCTCGGCCACGCGTTCTTTAGGGTTCACGTACGTCAGTGCGTCCGTCTCCAGCGCGAGGGGGTTTAGTTTTCCGGGAATACCAAACAGGGCGGCGGCACCGGCCGCCATGATTGCAAGGGCCGCGACTATCAGTGCCCAACGATATTTTTGCGTAAAGGGCAGCAATGCGTCGACGAAACGCGCGTATCGCTGGCCCACTTGGACACCTTCCGTGCGCCGTGGTGCTTTGAACAAGGATTGCAGGGCTGGGAA
>Ga0247768_1000625_pt1 | contig 12767 bp, 11 predicted proteins | sample UWRJL016104C6_FD_179944 | JGI IMG/M metagenome (GOLD analysis project Ga0247768, IMG submission 179944) | Plant litter microbial communities from Arlington Agricultural Research Station in Wisconsin, United States - UWRJ-L016-104C-6 | ecosystem: Environmental > Terrestrial > Plant litter >... | reverse complement strand
CGCCGGCCCCGCAACAAGCGGCCCTGCGAACAGCGCGGCAAGAACGCACACGAGCATGGCGTACGCCGTACGTCGCGCGCTCCGGAGCCGGGGAGTCTTGGTCATCTGCATCAACCCGCCCTCGCGAAGATCATCGGATCGACGATGACGTTGTACTCGCGCAGCTTGTCGAGCAGCTTCGGACGCAGGCCGGTCGAGGTCAGCCGCCCGAGCACCCGGCCGTCGCTGTCGTAGCCCTGGGAGTGGTCGAAGACGAAGATGTCCTGGAGGGTGATGACCTCGCCCTCCATCCGCTCGACCTCGGTGATGTGGGTGATCCGGCGACTGCCGTCCCGGAACCGGGACTGGTGCACGATCAGGTCGACCGCGGAGGCCACCTGCTCGCGGATGGCCCGGATCGGCAGGTCCATCCCGGCCATCAGCACCATCGTCTCGATGCGGGACAGGGTGTCGCGAGGACCGTTCGAGTGCACCGTGCAGATCGAGCCGTCGTGACCGGTGTTCATCGCCTGGAGCATGTCGAGCGCGGACGCGTCGCGGACCTCGCCGACGATGATCCGGTCGGGCCGCATCCGGAGGCTGTTCTTGACCAGGTCGCGGATCGAGACGGCGCCGCGGCCCTCGATGTTGGACGGTCGCGACTCCAGGCGTACGACGTGGTCCTGGTGCAGCTGGAGCTCGGCGGCGTCCTCGATGGTCACGATGCGCTCGTCGTCCGGGATGAACGACGACAGCACGTTGAGCGTGGTGGTCTTGCCGGCGCCCGTGCTGCCCGACACGACGACGTTGAGCCGACCACGGACACAGGCCTCGAGGAAGTCCCGAGACGTGCGGCTGAGGGTGCCGAAGCGCACCAGGTCCTCGGCGGTGAACGGGTCGGCGGCGAACTTGCGGATCGTCAGGATCGACCCGTCGACGGCGAGCGGCGGCACAACCGCGTTGACACGCGATCCGTCGGGCAGTCGGGCGTCGACCATCGGGCTCGACTCGTCGACGCGTCGGCCGACCTGCGACACGATCTTGTCGATGGTCCGGCGCAGGTGGTCCTCGTCGGCGAACCGGGCGGGTACGGCGGTCAGCCGGCCCTTTCGCTCGACGAAGATGCTGTCGGGACCGTTGACCATGACCTCGGAGACGTCGACGTCGTGGAGGTAGGGCTCGATCGGCCCATAGCCGATGATGTCGTCGCGGATCTCCTGGGTGACCCGGAGCCGGTCGCTCGCACTCAGCGGCCGCTCCTGCGAGGCGAGCACGTCGGCGAGGATCGTGCGCAGCTCCTGGTCGAGCTCATCCTGGTCGAGGTCAGCCTCGTAGAGCCGGGGGCCGAGGGTGTTGAGCAGCTCCCCGTGGACGATCGCCCGGACCTCGTCGAGGCGGTCCTCGTCGCCCGACGGTCGACCACCCCGGGCCCGGAGGTCGTTGTCCGCCGCCGCGGCCGGAGCCGGCGTCGCCCTGCGCTTGCCGCCGGAAGGAGCGTCGGAGGGGGCGTCGACCGTGTCATGGCGAGGCGCCGCGGGCGCGGAGCTGGGCTGCTGGGCCTGCCGCATGGCGGCGAGCCTCTCGGACAGAGTGCTCATCTCTTCACCTCCGCAGCTTCATCCGGCGGCTGCTGCGGCGCTGCCGGCCATGGTCCTCGCCGGCGGGCACGAAGGGCTCGCTCGGTCCGCCGGCGAGCTGTGTCGCCAGCGCCCGGATCGCGTTGCTGACGGCGTGCTCGGGCTGGCTCGACATGATCGGCACGCCCTGGTTGGTCGACCGGGCGACGTCGATCGAGCTCTTCATCCGGATGTGGATGCGGCGGGCCAGGATCTCCTCGGCCTGCTGGATGGTCAGCCCGGTGTCCTCGTCGGCGTGGTTGAGGACGACGTGGTGGTGACCGGCCGCGATGGCCAGGGAGTCGAGCGTGGCCAGCCCGATCTTCACGTTCTTGAGCGTCGGTAGGTCCAGGGTCGCCACCATCACGCACTCGTCGGTCTCGTCGAGGGCCGTCAGGGTGTGCTCGTCGAAGTCGGGAGCGGTGTCGACCACGATGTAGTCGAACCCGGTGCGCAGCGCACCCAGGATGCGGGAGACCAGCAGTGCGGTGATGCGCTCGCGGACGTCGGGGTGGCTCGGCGGCGCGAGCACCATGACGGACGCCTCGTGCTTGGTCAGCAGGCTCTCGACCAGCGGCAGGTCGACGGACGCCTCCGAGCCGATGGCGTGCTCGATCGAGTGGGTCGGGAGCAGCTGCAAGGTGATGGCGACGTCCCCGAACGCGAGGTCGAGGTCGACCAGGCAGACCCGCTGGGCGCCGCCCCGGCTGAGCGCGACGGCGAGGTTGACGGCGAGCGTCGTCTTGCCGACGCCGCCCTTGGGGGAGAAGACCGTGACGATGCGCCCGGTCGTGGCTGGGCTGCCGGGGCCGCGCAGGGCGACATGCAGCTGCTCGGCCCGGGTCACCGAGCCCAGGAGCGCCGCGGTGTCACCCAGCGCGACGACCTCGCGTACGCCGGCGGACATGGCGCGGGTCAGCATCGCGGCCTCGATCTGCTGCCGGACCAGCACCAGGCTCAGCGCGGGCCGGCTGACCCGCAGCCGCTCGCAGAGCAGCAGTGCCTCCTCCAGCGAGAGGCTGGGGCCGATCACGACGACGTACTCCGTCGGGTGCTCGTCGAGCCAGCGCAGCAGGCGATCGCCGGACGGGACCCCGTGGGCTGACGGTTGGGCGGTGCTGGGCAGGGCGGCCAGGAGCGTGGCGACTGTGCCACTGTCCGGGTCTACGACGATCGGCATGCGAGCTTCCCTCCGAGTGGTGCTCTGAGCTGCTGATGAAACGGGGCTGAGGCGGCGGTCAGGTCACCACAGGTTGGTGGCCGTCACCGGGGGTGCAGGTGCGACCTCGCTGTTGGGGGTCAGGAGCGAGAACGAGAGCTCGCCGTATCCGGAGGCGTAGAGGATCCGCTCGGCCTGCTTCTGGTTGACGGCGAGCGTGAGCAGCGTGCGCGGCAGCTGCTCGGTGGTCTGCTGACCGGTCTCGTCGGTGGTGGTCGTCGACACGGGTGTCGTGGAGCCGACCCCGATGACCGTCACGCGCTGCTCCAGCAGCCGGGTGAAGGTGCCGTCACCGGCCGCCGTCCCGGCCCCTTCGTCGGTGGCACTGACGAAGATGCCGACCTCCGAGCCCGGGTTCACGAAGCCGGCGACACGCGCTGGGTCCGTGAGGTTCACCGAGATCGCCATCTGTCCCTTGGGGATCTGGAGTGCGCTCGGCGCCACCGCGTCGCTGCCGAACTTGTCGGTCACGATCTGCTCGCCCGCGTAGATCGGCACCAGCGCGGCCTGCTTGCCGAGGGAGTCGATGCTCGTCAGTGCGTTCGGCAGGACCTGGTCGCGCGGCACGTTCTCGAGCGCGAGCTTCCCGCCCTGGGAGGCGGCGGAGAGGGTCTCGCCGATCGGGATCGGCGCTGTCGCGCGCAGCACCTGGATGGTGTCGAACCGGCTCTCGGCGCGAGCATCTGCCCCCCGCACGTAGAGGAACACCAGCGCGGCGCCGGCCACAGCAGCGAGCACTGCGCCGATCAGGAGAAACTTCCGATGGACCACGGTCGCCAAACCTTCCCGAGGAGTGACCGCGTCCGAACCCGGGCGCGGTCGAGCAAATGGGCGACGGCCGAAGCCGTCAACCCCCGCCCCCGCCGGGGTTGAAGCAGGAGCAGATTAGAGCCGGGCGAGCCGATCTGTCCGAAGAAGTGCGGGTGGTCTGGACCTGTTCCGGGAGGAACGGTTCCGTAATTAGGTCAGCCGACGTAGAGCGCGGCGACCTCGTCCTTGAGCTCGCGCATCACGACGTTGCGCTTGAGCTTGAGGCTCGGGGTGAGCTGGCCACCCTCCTCGGTCCACTCGTCGGCGAGGATCGTGAACTTGCGGATCGACTCGGCCTTGGAGACGGCCTTGTTGGCGTCCTCGACCGCGGCCTCGACCTCGGCGCGCAGGTCCGGATCGTCAACCAGGTCTGCGATGTCGCGGCTCTTGCCGTGCTGCTCGGCCCACAGCGGGACCGAGTCCCGGTCGAGCGTCACGAGGGCGGCGATGAACGGCTGCCCGTCGCCGACGACGATGCACTGGTCGACGAGCAGGTGCCCGCGCAGGCGGTCCTCGAGGACAGCCGGGGCGACGTTCTTGCCGCCGGCGGTCACCAGGATCTCCTTCTTGCGCCCGGTGATCCGGACGAAGCCCTCGTCGTCGACCTCGCCGAGGTCGCCGGTGTGGAACCAGCCGTCGCTCTCCACGACCTCGGCGGTCGCCTCGTCGTTGCGCCAGTAGCCGGCCATCACCTGACCGCCGCGGAACAGCAGCTCGCCATCGTCCGCCACCCGTACGGCGGTGCCGGGCAGCGGCCGGCCCACGGTCCCGATCTTGGTGGCCTCGGGCAGGTTGGCGCTGAGCGCCGCGGTCGTCTCGGTCAGGCCGTAGCCCTCCAGGACGACCAGGCCGATGCCGCGGTAGAAGTGGCCCAGCCGCTCGCCGAGCGGCGCGCCCCCGGAGACGGCGTACTCGCACTCGCCGCCGAGAGCGGTGCGGAGCTTGCCGTAGACGAGCTTGTCGAAGACGGCGTGCTTGGCCCGGACCCGCATCGGGATCTTGCCGCGCTCGATGCCGCGTGAGTAGGCGATGGCCGTCTCGGCGGCCGCGTCGAAGATCTTGCCGCGACCGTCGGCCGTGGCCCGCTGGGAGGCGGTGTTGAACACCTTCTCGAAGACGCGGGGGACCGCGAGTATGAAGGTGGGCTTGAACTCGGCGAGGTCCGGTAGCAGCTGCTTGATGTCGGCGGAGTGGCCCAGCCGGGTGCGGGACTTGATGCAGCCGACCTGGATGATCCGAGCGAAGACGTGGGCCAGTGGCAGGAACAGCAGGGTGGCGGCCTTCTGCTCCAGGAACAGCTTCTCCAGCTCGTCGACGGCGACGCCGAGCTCGAACATGAAGTTGCCGTGCGTCAGCATGCAGCCCTTGGGCCGCCCGGTCGTGCCGGAGGTGTAGATCAGGGTGGCGAGGTCGAGGGGGGTGGCCGTCGTACGCCGCTTCTCGAGCTCCTCGTCGGCGATGTCGCCACCGAGCCGGCTGAGCGTGTCGACGGCGTTGTCGGTGATCGACCAGACGTGGTTGAGCTCGTCGAGGTCGCCACGGATCTCGCGCACCCGGGCGAGGTGGTCCGGCGTCTCCGTGACCACGGCGCGCGCCCCGGAGTCGCTGAGGATCCAGTGCACCTGCTCGGCCGACGACGTCTCGTAGATCGGCACGGTGACGGCACCGGCGAACCAGATCGCGTAGTCGAAGAGCGTCCACTCGTAGCGCGTCTTGGAGATCAGTGCGACCCGGTCGCCGACCTCGATGCCGGCGGCGATCAGACCCTTCGCCACCGCGCTCACCTCGGCGAGGAACTCGGCGGCGGTGACGTCCTCCCACCCGGAGTCGGGGCCGCCCGGCCGACGACTGAACTGCACGGTCGATCCGGCCTCACGGGCATTGATCACCACGTCGTCGGTGAGGTTGCCGGTCGTCGGGATCTCGGTCGTCAGGGGGGTCGAGAACTCACGCACCGGCTGAGGTTACCGCGCGCCCCCGAGGGGCGGCTGATCCGGTACGCTCGCTGCCCGAACCGCCGACACCACCAGGGGAAGCACGATGGCCGAGCAGACGACCTCGTCGATCGTGATCGACGCAGCCCCCGCGGACATCATGGCGGTGATCGGAGACTTCGCCGCCTACCCCGAGTGGGCCAAGGGTGTGACGCAGGCCGAGGTGACGGTCGACGGAGCCGACGGCTGGGCCGAGCAGGTGTTCTTCGCGCTGGACGTCAGCCCGATCAAGGACGAGTACACGCTCGCCTACGAGTGGGACGGCTACGACGAGGTCACCTGGACCCTGGTCGAGGGCAAGATGCTGCGCGCGCTCGACGGTGCCTACGTCCTCGAGGACCGGGGCGACGGCAGCACCGAGGTGACCTACCGACTCGCGCTCGACGTCTCGATCCCGCTGATCGGCATGCTCAAGCGCAAGGGCGAGAAGATCCTGATCGACACCGCCCTCAAGGGGCTGAAGAAGCGCGTGGAGTCCATCTCCTAGTGCGGATCCTCCTGTTCACCGGCAAGGGAGGGGTCGGGAAGTCGACCGTCGCAGCCGGGACCGCTGCCCTCGCCGCAGCCGGCGGCCAGCGCACGCTGGTGCTTTCGACCGACGCGGCCCACTCGCTCGCCGACGCCTTCGGTTGTACGCCGGGCTCCATCGGTGCGGAGCCGACCGAGGTGGCCGAGCGGCTCTTCGTCCAGCAGGTCGACGCCCAGCTGCGCTTCGAGCAGTCCTGGGCCGACATCCAGCGCTATCTGCTCTCGATCCTCGACGTCGCGGGCCTCGACCCGGTGGCGGCCGAGGAGCTGACCGTCATCCCGGGCGCCGAAGAGGTGCTGGCGCTGCTCGAGCTGCGCCTCCAGGCGCTGTCGGGAGGGTGGGACGTGATCGTCGTGGACTGCGCCCCCACTGCTGAGACGCTGCGGCTGCTCGCGCTGCCCGAGGCGCTCGGCTGGTACATGCACCGGGTGCTGCCGGTCGAGCGCCGGGTCGTCAAGGCGCTGCGGCCTGTGCTCAGCCGGGCAGCCGGCGTACCGATGCCCGGCGACACCGTCTTCGACGCGCTCGAGCGCCTGCACGCCGAGCTCGAGGAGGTCCGGGCCCTGCTGAGCGGCCCGGACGCGAGCGTGCGGATCGTGCTCACCCCGGAGAACGTCGTGCTCGCCGAGGCTCGCCGTGCGTACACGACGCTGTCGCTCTTCGGCTACCGCGTGGACGGCGTGGTGGCCAACCGGATCTTCCCGGCGGAGGGTGCCGACGACTGGCGCGCCGGCTGGGTGATGGCCCAGGACGAGGTGCTCGAACGGGTCGCGGAGTCCTTCGCGGGGCTGCCGATCTGGCGCTCGCCGTACCGCCCCGGCGAACCGGTCGGGGTCGAGGCGCTGACGGCGCTCGCGCGGGAGGTGTACGACGAGGGCGACCCGTTGGCGACGACGACGGGCAGCGGTCCGTTCCGGATCAGCAGCGGCGAGCACGGGGCCGTGCTGCGACTGTCGCTCCCGCTGGTCTCACGGGCCGAGGTGCAGCTGGCGCGCAATGGCGACGATCTGGTCGTGACCGTGGGATCGTATCGTCGGCTGATCACGCTCCCATCCGGGCTGGCGCGCTATCGCGTCGCCGGGGCCAGGGTGGAGCAGGGGGAGCTGCAGGTGCGGTTCGTCGAGGACCCGTTGGACAAGACCGGAAGGTGACATGAGCCAGGACGACGATCCCTCGACGACAGAACCCGTGGGCTCGGTGGCGGAGGAGGCCGCCAAGCTGCTCGGCGCGCTCTCCGGCTGGGCCAAGGACGCGATCCCCGATCTCGAGACCCACCTCGACACCGGCGCGACCGAGTGCACCTACTGCCCGATCTGTCGCAGCGTGCACCTGGTGCGCGAGCTGCGACCCGAGGTCAGGGAGCAGCTCGCGACGGCGGCCACCTCGGCGCTGCAGGCCCTGGCCGGCCTGCTCGCCGCCGCGACGTCCGACGGGCGCGGCGCGTCGGGCGGGGTCGAGCACATCGACCTCGACGACACCGGTGACTGGCCCGACGACCCCGACGTACCGGCCGGCGTGGAGACTGACGTAGAGACTGATCCCGAGGAGGGAGACCGATGAGCCTGGCCTGTGGGATCGATGTCGGCGGCACCAAGATCGCCGGCGGTGTGGTCGACGAGGACGGCACGATCGTCGAGGAGCTGCGCGTCGAGTCGCCGGCGACCGATGCGGAGGCGATCGAGGAGGCCATCGCCGGGCTGGTGACCCAGCTGCGCGAGCGGCACCCGATCGAGACCGTCGGCGTCGGTGCGGCCGGGTACGTCGACAAGGCACGTGCCGTCGTGCTCTTCGCCCCCAACGTGGCGTGGCGCAACGAGGACCTCAAGGGCGAGCTCGAGAAGCGCGTCGAGCTGCCGGTGGTGATCGAGAACGACGCCAATGCCGCCGCGTGGGGTGAGTTCGCGTTCGGCGCCGGGCACGACGCCGACGACCTCCTGCTGGTCACCGTCGGCACCGGTGTCGGTGGTGGGCTGGTGCTCGACGGCGAGGTCTACCGGGGCGCCAACGGCGTCGGCGCCGAGATCGGCCACATGCGCGTGGTCCCCAACGGGATCCTGTGCGGCTGCGGGAAGCACGGGTGCTTCGAGCAGTACGCCAGTGGCTCGGCCCTGGTGCGCGAAGCCCGCTCGCTGGCCATGAGCGGCGCGATGATCGCCCAGGGCATGCTCGAGCGTGCCGGGGGAGACCTGCGCCAGATCACCGGACCGCTGATCACCGAGGCCGCCCGGCACGGCGACGAGGGTGCCCGCCAGCAGCTGGCCGAGCTGGGCCGGTGGCTCGGCGAGGGCATCGCCTCGCTGACCGAGATCCTCGACCCGGGCGTGGTCGTCATCGGCGGCGGCGTCAGCGAGGCCGACGAGCTGCTGCTCGAGCCGACCCGTACGGCGTTCGCCGGTCAGCTCGTCGGACGCGGCTTCCGGCCGATCCCGGAGGTCCGCAAGGCGCGCCTGGGCAACAAGGCCGGCCTCATCGGAGCTGCGGACCTCTCCCGCCGCTGAAACCACCGCCGATGTCGTCCGTTCGGTCAGACTTCGTGGCCCCCGCGGATGGTTTCCGGTCCGTGACGATGCGCGGGGGTGGCGGTCGGCCCTAGCGTCCGGTGTCTCGGAAGGGAGACCGGTGTTCGGGAGACCGCTTCGCCAACCTGACCGGCGCACGCGTGACCAGCGCGGTGCCGTGGCGGTCGAGGCCGCCCTGGTGCTGCCGATCCTCTTCACCGTGCTCTTCGGGATCGTCGACCTCTCGATGCTGGTGCGCGACGAGGTCTCGACGACGTCGGCCACCCGCGGGGCGGCTCGCATCGCGGCCACCGGCGCCGGCGCGGGTCCAGGCACCTGCAGCACCGCCCCCACCGCGCCGGTCTGCACTCCCGCCAGCTCACCCGCGCTCGCGCAGGCGGCGGCTGACGCGATCCAGCGGTCGGGCATGTCGATGCCCAAGGAGTCGATCGACTTCATCCTCGTCTACAAGGCCAACGACGAAGGCTATCCAGGGCCGGCGAGTAACACGACGATGCCGAACTCGTGCTCCGGGATGGCGGCCTGCGTGAAGTTCATCTGGTTGCCCGACGACCAGAAGTTCCGCTTCGCGAGCGGCTCCTGGGACTCGACGACGATCAACGGATGCCTCAACCAGAGCGACATGGTCGGGATCTACATGCACGCCACTCACGACTGGGCGACGGGCCTCTTCGGCTCCTCGATCGGGGTCGACGACCGATCCATCAGCCGGTTCGAGCCCCTCGACCCTCAGACCTGCGCACCGGGGTCGCACCCATGACCGGGCGTCTCCGAAGCACCCTCCACCGTCGTCGTACGACGGCGCGCGACGAGCGGGGGGTCGCGGCCGTCATCGTCACGATCTTCATCTCGGCGCTGCTGTTCGGACTCTGCGCGATCACCGTCGACATCGCGCGGATCCAGCTCGAGGCGCAACGGGTGCAGAAGGCCGCCGACGCAGCGGCGACGGCAGGGGTCACCTGGATGCCGCAGGATCTCACCAAGGCGACCACGACCGCCCGCAAGGTCGCGGACATCAACGGCTACGCCAACTCGGGCACCTCCGGCGTCGTGGTGGAGCCGGCCGGCCGCCCGAGCCAGCTGAAGGTCACGGTCACCAGCAAGGTCCCGAACCTCTTCGGCTCGTTCCTCGGGATCGAGAACGCGACCGTCACCCGGCATGCGATCGCGGACTACACCGGACCCCAACCGATGGGGAGTCCCTGCAACACCATGGCCAACGAGCCCGATGACGACAGCGCCAGCGGAGGCAGCAAGCTGGTGATGCCGCTGCCGCCGTACACCAACTGCACGCGCACGCCCCAGTTCTGGGCGAACATCAACGGCCCGGACATCAAGAAGACCAGTGGCGACCAGTACTCGGTGCGCAGCTGCGACGGCACCGAGGACCAGTGCGACACCTCGAAGAAGAACGTGGACTTCCTGCCACCTGCCAACGGCCGGGCCGGCTACTTCTTCCTGGTGCGGGTCGGGACCGCGGCGGTGGGCAAGGACATCACGGTGCAGATCTACGACCCGGCGTTCGTCCAGACCGGCGACCGCTGCGCCTCAGGTCCCACCGGCACCTTCCCGACCGCGACGTCGGACGACGACCCGAACTGGTGGAACACCTTCACCACGCGCCGTGGCCTGGAGCGCTACGCGCAGTCGGCGAACTCCTTCTGCGCCGGAGACAACCTCATCGGCGGCACCGTCCCCACGATCACCTCCTTCGGGCTCCGCGACCCGGCGAGCAGTGCCAACCCGCTCAACGGCCCGCCGAACGTGACTCACGGGTGCACCCGCCAGTTCCCGGGCTACGGCGCGCCGGACGCCAGCAAGCTGCTCAAGTACAAGATCAGCAAGACCAGCACGACGACGCTCAACCCGTCGTACGACGACAACCTGGCCAAGGTGTTCCACCAGTGGTTCACCCTGTGCACCTTCAAGCCGACCCAGGCGGGCGACTACTACCTCCAGGTGCGCACCAACGTCGCGATGGGCGGGGCACCCAACCTGGACGGGACCTACGTGCCTACGTCCAACAACGCGGGCAGTGCCATCTACACCCAGACCGGTGACGACACCTCGGTGAGCGGCTACGGGAGCAACCGGTTCTCGATCCGCGCCTTCGGCATCACCAACACCATCTCCGCCGCGGTCACGGTGTCCTCCTGGGCACGGATGCCGATCTACGCGAACGCGGACACCGCGACGACGGAGTTCAACCTGATCCGGATCCTGCCCGGCGCCGCCGGCAAGAAGCTGTGGTTCCAGTTCTTCGACGTCGGCGACGCGGCCACCAACGGCACCATGACCGTGCTCCGCCCGTCGGACGCGACGGGCAGCCCGATCTCGAACTGCACGGGCACCGGCTTCAAGACGGCATCGCTGCCGACCTGCTCGATCACCGGCATCAAGGACTCGGCGGGCTGGAACGGCAGGCTCCAGGGGATCCTGGTGCCGATCCCCGTCAACTACAGCTGCGACTTCAACAGTCCCAGCGGCTGCTGGTTCCGGGTCCGGGTCGGCTTCGGCTCCGGAACGGTCAGTGACACCACGACCTGGACCGCGGAGATCGTCGGCAACCCGGTGCGTCTGATCGAATAGGCCGGTGCCCCTCTTCATCGGTGTCGACATCGGCGGGACCAAGGTCCTGGCCACCGCGGTCTCCTCGGCGGGCCGGGTGCTCCGGACCGCCACTCGTACGACGCCGGGCCGGCGGGTCGAGGCGAGCCTGGTCGAGGACGCGCTGACCGAGGCGGTCCAGGAGATCGCCGGCGTACGACGCGTCGGCGCGATCGGCATCGCGGCGGCCGGCTTCGTCGACGCCCAGGGGGAGCGGGTCCGGTTCGCACCGCACCTGCCCTGGCGCGACGAGGGCGTGCGGGCGCGGCTGGCCGAGCGCTGGAGCGCCCCGGTGGTGCTCGACAACGACGCCAACTGCGCCGCCCGCGCCGAGCTCACGTACGGCGCGGTCGGCGACGCCGAGAGCGCCGTCATGGTCACCCTCGGCACCGGCATCGGCGGCGCGCTGATCCTCGATGGCGAGGTGCTGCGCGGCTACAACGGCATGGCCGGGGAGTTCGGGCACAACCAGGTGGTGCCCGGCGGGCGCCCCTGCGAGTGCGGTGGCTCGGGCTGCTGGGAGCAGTACTGCAGCGGCAACGCCCTCACCCGGTTCGTCCGCGGGCAGGGCGTCGAGGACCTGGCCGGGCCGGCGATCACCGCGGCGGCCCAGGCGGGGGACCCGGTCGCGCTCGCGGCGTTCGCAGATGTCGGGGAGTGGCTCGGCGTGGGCGTGGCCAACCTGGTTGCGTCGTTCGACCCCCAGATCGTGGTCATCGGAGGCGGGCTCTCCGCGGCCGGCGACCTCCTGCTCGAGCCGGCGCGCCGCGCGCTGCGGGAGTCGCTGGTGGGCGCCGAGCACCGGACCGTGCCGCCGGTGGTGCGCGCCGCGCTCGGGCCGGAGGCTGGCGCTATCGGAGCGGCCGACCTGGCCCGTCAGCGGTTCAGGACCGCCGGTACTCGGGCACGAGCTCGACTGCGAGCTGCTCGAGAAACAGCCCGACGTCAGTGACGATGCCGCGGGCCTGCGACGACCCGCGGTCCGCGAGCTTGGTGACCGTCGCCGGGTTGATGTCCACGCAGACCAGCGGGATCGAGGCCGGCAGGATGTTGCCGGTGGCGACCGAGTGCAGCATGGTCGCGACCATCAGGCAGAAGCCGACGCCGTCGAGCTCAGCCCGCATCGCCCGTTGCCCCTCGATCACGTCGGTGTAGACGTCGGGCAGCGGACCGTCGTCGCGGACCGACCCGACGAGCACGAACGTCTTGCCCTCGGTGACCAGTGCGTGCATGATCCCGCCGCTCAGCACGCCGGACTCGACAGCCTCGCGGATCGAGCCCTCCTTGCGGATCGTGTTGATCGCGCGGATGTGGTGCTCGTGCCCGTGCTCGACGCCGCGCCCCATCGCGAGGTCGACGCCGAGGCTGGTGCCGTAGAGCGAGGACTCGATGTCGTGGGTCGCGAGCGCGTTGCCGGCGAACAGCACGTCGACGTACCCCGCGTTGACCATCGCGACCATGGCCGGCGCCGCTCCGGTGTGTACGACGCCGGGC